>Ga0310690_10009335_pt1 | contig 12302 bp, 8 predicted proteins | sample AusTroGonzalo_MG_2_FD_207661 | JGI IMG/M metagenome (GOLD analysis project Ga0310690, IMG submission 207661) | Bovine rumen microbial communities from tropical cattle in Woodstock, Queensland, Australia - Gonzalo_04 (v2) (version 2) | ecosystem: Host-associated > Mammals > Digestive system >...
TCCAGAGGGAGAGGGGGACTCCCCTCAAGCCCCCTCCTACCTCCCCCAGAGGGGGGAGGTTACTACTCCCCTCCTCTGGGGAGGAGGGGCTGGGGGTGGTAGGGACTGGGATACTGAAACCACCCCGCCCTTCGGGCTTCCCCTCCTCCCCGGAGGAGGGGAGTAAAAGAATTTCCCCTAATTCCCATAAATTTCTTTCTGAAAACTAAAAAATCGTGTAATTCGTGCCGCTCGGCTTCGCCGCTTGGCTCGTCCAAGAATTCGTGCCAACTCCTCTTTCTGACAAACAGGAAAATCCGATGAAATCGGGGAAAATGCTGTCATTCGTTCCCCATTGCCTGAGAACAGAAAGTTAAAAAAGCTTGTAGGAAGAAAAATAATTGCTTCTTCTGTTGCGCATTTGAGAAACAATTTGTACTTTTGCATCAGATTAGTAAGACATGGAACAGATTCTATTTGATCTCTATTTGCTGGAAGAAGCTCATGACTTCTTGAAATCTCTGACAAAAGAGATTCGAAGCAAGATAGGTCGTAATATCCGTCGGGTCCAGAAGGGAGAACGCGACAAAGAACTCTTCAAGAAACTGGAAGGTACGGAGATATGGGAGTTTCGCACCCTCTATGATAAGACCTATTACAGATTGTTTGCCTTTTGGGACAAAGAAGCCAATACGCTGGTCGTTGCTACTCATGGCATTGTCAAAAAGACACAAAAGACACCACCAAGCGAGATAGCAAAAGCTGAAGGGATCAGGAAGAAATATTTTGAGAATAAAAACAAAGAGATATGAAAAAGGTAGGAGACATGAAGCTGTATAGCTTTGAAGAGATGCTGGAGGAAGACTACGGTCCAGTAGGAACACCAGAACGTGACGAGTTTGAGCGAAGTGTGGATGAGTCCGTACAAGCCTATCGTGTAGGCGAGGCCATCAGACAGGCAAGAGAGGCGCAACAGCTCACACAAGCTGAGCTGGGCAAGAAGATGGGCGTACAGCGGGCGCAGGTCTGCCGTATAGAAAGTGGCAAGAGCATTACACTCGCCTCTATGATGCGTGCCTTCCGTGCGTTGGGGGTACAGGTGGCACTCGACATGAAAGGAATTGGGCGGGTGGCACTCTGATTAATTGTTATTGCTAACGAAAACTGCAATTTTTGCCGATTCCATCGGCATTTGCTGCCCTATAAACAGAAATTTCGCGCCCTTATAACATAAGGCCGTGTAAATCCGTGCCTACATTTCTTTCCATCTTTTGTCCCCGTTCAAGACTTTTTTGAACTTTTTTCTCGTTTTTTCTTCAAAAAATTGCGGGTTTTGAGGCGGTTTTTGGCCATATCTGTCACTATTGTCACCATATCTGCACCTATCTATCTCTCTGGCACACAGCGGCTTGCAGCGGTTCGGAGCAGAAGTGCAGATTTTTCAGCAAAAAAATTACAGTGTGCGTGCGCGTGCGCGCGCGTGAGAAAGCATCATCTGTTATTGAAAAACAGATGCCGTTTCTTGGCCATAGAAACGGCATCTTCGAGGCATAAAGAAGGCACCTTTCTGCCCTGATGAAGGCACCTTTTTGATTTTAGGACGCTCCTAAATTGATTTAGGAGGCCCCTAGTTTGGGTTTTTAGGCACGGATGAACGCGGCCTTATTTTATAAGGACGCGGAGATTCTTTAAAAGAAAGAAATTTGTGGAAATTAAGATTAATTTCTTTCTAAGAAGTGCAGACCTGGCTGAACAGGACTCCCCTCCTCCGGGGAGGAGGGGCCGGGGGTGGTAGCGACTGGGATATTTAAACCACCCCGCCCTTCGGGCTTCCCCTCCTTCCCGAAGGAGGGGAGTAAAAGAATTTCTGCCAATTTCTCTAAATTTCTTTCCTATACCACCCCGTCCTGCTCTTCTATTTCACTACCACCCCTTTACAGAAGATTGCTCCATGAAGACGCAATCGCCTTCCCGAAGGAGGGGAGTAAAGAATTTCTGCTAATTTCTCTAAATTTCTTTCCTATACCACCCCGTCCTGCTCTTCTATTTCACTACCACCCCCAACTTGAAGATTGCTCCATGAAGACGCAATCGCCTCCCCAGAGGAGGGGAATGGCCCCCTCCTGCCTCCCCCAAAAGGGGGAGAAGCCTCTCCCCTGGCCCCTCTCCAAAGAGAGAGGGGAATTGCTAGCAAGAAAGAAATTAATCCTAATTTCCCCAAATTTCTTACTGGAAGAACGAAAATACCTCCCCCTTTAGGGGGAGGTAAACGGGGCGCTGTAACTCCCCCGGAGGAGTTCGTAGCCTCTGGGCGCGCGGAAGTGCCGTAAAACAGGGGGTTCTACGCCGTTTTGAGGAAATAATAAGGAAAACAAAGTTTTTAACAATTTTATTTTTTTAATTCACATTATTAATTAACAATTTAAGCTTATGAGAAAAAATTTTCTTTTACTGCTTTTGCTGACCCTCTTGCCACTGGCAGGATGGGCGCAATTTAGTGTAAGCTGGAAGAGTGGCTTGACTGTGGAGATCGTTCATCCGGGAGCACAGCCTGCATTCGAAGACCTTCTTAGTGTCTCGTCAGCTAACACTGATCAAAACTGTGTGTATCAAAACCCTTACACTTGGGAGCAAGCTGGCCAAAACGGAACTGGTTGGGGTGATTATTCTTATTGTAACCACTACAACTACTCTGTCCATGAGACTTCTGCTGCAGCCAGTTCACCAACAGGTACTGTTTACACAGGAAACCTGGTAAAGGGAACTAAGTACTACTTGAGAGTTTGGGGCAGATACCAAACTGATCTTATGGGTAATAATGACCGTGATTATCGAGTTATGGAATTCCAGGCTGGCACTAAATGCTCTGTGACTGGACTTTCTCTCGGTACTGGATTGGAATATAAAGATAACAATCCTGTGACTCTGATTACCGGAACTGCGACATTGCCTTCTGACTACGATTGGTCACACGGTGGTGTTGAGTTCATCGTGAAGACAGCTGAGGGTCTGCCTGCTGCTACCGAACATGGAGTTGACGTGGCTGAGGCAACTGATGCTGGTCTGTACTTTGTTTATTGCAGAGCTAAGGACGACGGTGACCTTTATGAGGATGGTGACTGGCAGCAGGTCGGTACTACTGGCGTGAAGATCAACAAGGCTGAGTTTAAGGCTGATGCCTATGGCTTCACAGCTCCCGTTGCTCTGACTGATGCTGTTTTCACAGGTCTCAATCAGAAGCTGTTTACGGATGGTGTTGCCCCGGCTGGTGGCGCTATCACTTATAGCCTGACTTCTGGCGGTACATTTGTTGCTGGCAACAATGACGCTGTGAAGGTATTGCATGTTGCTGATGCCACGAAACTTTATTATAAGGTTTCTGAGAGTGACAACTACTTGGCATCTGACGAGCTTTCCATTGATTTGACAATGGCAAAGGCTACTTACACCGTTAGTGAGCCTACTATCGGTACGTTTGAATACGACGGAAATCTTCAGGGTCCTTTGGCAACTCCTAGTGATATTGTTCTTGTTTCACTTGCTGGTGCTCCCGGTAGTCCCTGGTATGCTAGTTCTGGCAGAATTGAGTACAGCATTACTAAGAATGCTGGTTCATGGGTAATCGATCCTAATAACGATATTCTGAAGAGGAAGAATGCTGGTACATACACGATTACTTATCGTACAAAAGCATCTACTGCAGAAAATGCTGACTTCGAACCTGTTGAGGGTACATTAGAGTTCACTATCGACAAGGCCGATTGGACTGTTACTGAAGGAACTCTGACTGCCGACTGGCAGTATGATGGTACGGAGCATTCTCTTGCTACTGAAACTACCGCTGAGGGTAAGGTTACATCTGATCCTGCTGGTGTAGTAAAGTACTATATTGGCGATAAGGAAGTCACATACGCTGAGCTTGTGGCTAAAAATGTAAATGCTGATCCTGGCTATGAGGTATCCTATTCAGTTGAGGGAACAAAGAATTTCAACAAGGTTGACAAGAAATCTCTCGGCTTTGTGAAAGTCACCAAGAAGGATCTTCACGTTGTTGCCAAGTCTCAGGAAGTGTTCTATGGTTTCGATAAGGAAACTGGTTTTGATGCCGATGCATTCATGGCTACACTCAAGGAGGGTGATGATACTGAAGTCGCTACCGGTGATAATCTGGCTGACATCTTAGCCGCAATGGTTGGATTCGAAAGCATTGAAAGTGGTACAGTTGACGGTACTACTAACACAATTACTGAATGGCCTGAAGATGCAGCTGTTTATAACTTCTGGCTGAAAGATCTGGAAACTGCTGAGTCTAACTACCATCTCAAGGACTTCATGCCTAATGGCAAACTGACCATTAAGCAGGCTGATAATGCTTGGGATGCTACGGTTACCATTACTCCTGATACTTGGGATTATGGTACTGCTCCTTCAGAGCCCACAGCTACTCCTCATTTCGGCGATGTCAAGGACGTTAAGTACAAGTACTTCAATTCTAAGGGAGAAGAGATTACCCTTTCGGAAACAACAGATGCCGGCACCTATACTGTGAAGGCTTATCTGACGGGTAATGCCAACTACAAAGACCTGGAGACCGCTGATATAGACGCAGCTACCTTCACCATCAGTCCTATTAACAAGACTTGGGCTACGGAACCCTCTGTAGCAAGTGATGGCTGGATCTATCGCGAAGGTCCTTCTGCTTATAAGACCGCTGTAGCTTCTGACGGTGCTGAAGTTACTTACGAGTTCTTTGATGCTGGCATGACTAAGATTGATCCTGCTACGGATGCAGACTTGAAGGAACTCGAAGTTGGCACATACTATATGGTTGCTACTGCTGCAGCTACCAACAACTACAACGTGCTGGTGAGCGATCCCATTGAGTTCACTGTAAGTCCCGCTGTGCTGCCTGCTCTGGCATTCACTTATGATGCTGTAACTTACAATGCTGAGAATCAGAAGCCAACCGATGCTTCGATTGTCGCTGCAATTACCAAGGAGTATCCCAATATACTTCCTGCAAACTATGTTATTACCTTCACCGACGAAGAGGGTAATATAACAGACGAGTTCAAGAACACTGGTAAGTACTATGTGGTTATCACTGGTTATGCAAACTATGCAGGCGAAGTAGATGGCGTTGTTAACTTCCAGAAGAAGGAGTTCGTCATCAACGACTTTGTAGCTACAGTTACTGCTCCTGAGGCAAAGAAGGACCTGATTTACAACAATTCTGTTCAGGAACTCGTCAAGGCTGGAGCAGCAAAGGGTGTTGCCGATGAAGTGGCTGGTACGTTCACATATCGTCTTAGCGACGATGCAGAGTGGAGCAAGGATCTTCCTACTGCTACCAACGCTGGCACGTACAACGTTCAGTGGAAATTCACCGCTGCCGACAACTACGCTGAAGACGCCAATGGTAAGTTTGACGTTACCATCCAGAAGGTGAACCTCATGTACATGCTGGGCAACACTGAGAAGACTTGGAACGGCGCTACATTCACTCCGGAAGAGTTGAAGGCTGCCTATACGCTCACATCAGCAGGTACCCTGCAGGGTGACGACATCTCTAATGTTCCCTTCACGATCTCTATGCCCGCTGATAAGCAATATACCGATGCTGGTGAGTACACCTTGAGCGCACTGGCTTATGACTTCGGTGAGAATCCCGAGAACTACGCTATCAACTTCACGGGTACTGCTAAGCTGACCATCAACAAGGATGACCTCGTTGAGGGCACGGACTTTACTGCTCCTACAGCTGCTAAGGATCTGGTTTATACCGGTAATGCTCAGGATCTCGTAGAAGCTGGTAAGCTGACCGACACCAAGTATGCTACTGGCTTCAAGTACGCTACTACTGAGAAAGGTGAGTACACTGAGACCATTCCTCAGGGAACTGAGAAGGGAGATTATTCTGTATGGTACATTGTCGAGGGCGATGCTAACCACAACGCCACCGAGCCTGTAGAGATCACGAATTCTATCGCTGCTGCCGAGCTGACTCCCGACATGCTTGCCGATGTATATTATGACAAGACCAAGAAGGAGTATAAGGAAGTTAGTGAGAAGTACGACGCTACTGTTAAGACATACCCGAATACCCTGGATCTGGACGAGGCAGAATACGATGTAGAGCTTACCTATGCTGGAGCTTATGTACTTGAGGAAGGCGAGGAGCTTGCAATCAAGCACGCTGGTACTTACACCTACACCTTCACTGGTAAGAAGAACTACACTGGCACTTTGGAAGCTGAAATTGAGATCACTCCCGCTGATCTGATTGCTACTGCTCCTAACGCCGTGAAGACCTACGATGCCACGACCGTTATTGAGGACGACGAATTCGGCAAGCCGATGTTCACCGGTCTGCTGAGTGGTGATCAGTTCAACTATGGTGAGGGCAAGAAGATTGGTGACTTCGTTGTCGTTCCTGATGATGCTATCGACGTAAATGAAGATGGCTATGAGCTGACGCTGAGCACTCTTCCTGCACAGGTGGACTACACCATCATTGATTACAAGCCTGGTACCCTGACCATCAATCCGGCTGCTGCCGTGACGATTGGCTTCAAGTCAACTGCTAAGTACAGCAAGGAATATGGTACTGAGGCAGATGGTCTGGTAGTTGTTCCTGGTGACCTCGAGGCAAAAGCTGGCGAATTCTTCGATGACTTCGCTACTATTAAGGATCAGCTGACAATCAGCCGTGCTGAGGGTGAGATTGTTGGTAACTATCCTATCACGCTCGCTGCTAAGGCAAATGCTGAGTTCGTTAACAACTATAAGGAAGTGAAGTTCGCTGAGGGAGGTATCTTCTCCATCACTCCGTTCGAGGGTGAGATCAAGGTTTCGATTGCTTCTGCAGCTAAGACCTATGACAGCAAAGCTCCTGAGCTTGCTTGGGCAGAGGATCTGTCGAACATGATTGTGGTTGGTGCACCTGTTGACATCAAGGAAGAGATCTTCGTTGAAGGTATGTTGCCCACCATCACCATCGTTGACGCATCTGCTAACGCAGGTATATACAACATCAAGCTGGAAGGTGGTACATCTACCAACTACAAGAAGATTAGCTTCATCGAGGGTTCTTACTACTCCATCGATCCGTTCATGGTGAAGGGTGTTTGGAACAACAAGCCTGTAGCTAATGTGGGCGATGCAGCTGCCGATATTATGGCTAAGGTTGACTGGACTGTAGCACCTGCTGACGAAGATGGCGATGCTGAGTTCCTTGCAGCTAACGAAGGCCTGTTCGATGTTAAGTTCGCTGACGGTGTGGTTGCCGATGGTAAGATTGCTACCGCTGATGGTAAGAACGCTCTGGTTCTCTTCTACACCAAGACTGATGGCAACTTCGAGATTGCTGAAAACGAAAAGAGTGACCTGAACATCGGTGGAACTGATGACAATGCAATTGCTCTTGACGACAGCAAGCCTGTTGAGACAAGTGCAACCTTAGGCACCAGTACTGTTACCTTCACTCAGAGCCGCGCCGTGGCGAAGAATGTATGGCAGGCTTGCGTGCTGCCGTTCACTGTCACTCCTGCTGAAATCAGCGACGCATTCGGCTATGCTGCTGTTGACGTATTCGACGAGACCAGAACCAATGCTGATGAGGTACACTTCTGCCTGAAGGTTACTGGTGAAATCGAGGCTGGTACTCCGTTCCTCTTCAAGACTGACAACGACCGTAACTTCCAGAACGGTGGTGTGAAGTTTGAGGGTGTTGAGGTAGTTCCCACTAGCACTTTGAACCCAGTTGTTGAGGACGACGACACTGACATCCAGTTCATCGGTACCTTCGAGCTGACTCCGATCTATGGCGAGCAGTTCAGATATCTGTCAAGCGGTACATGGTACAACGCTGGCGCGTTCACCGAGGCTAAGCCTGCTAACATCAAGCCGCTCCGCGCTTACCTCAACATGGGTAGCAACGCTAGTGCACGTATCTTCATCGAGGAGCCCGACGGAACTACTTCTATCATGGATGTGAACAGCTTCAACAACATGATGTCTGCTGAGGGCTGGTACACCATCGATGGTAAGAAGCTCAACGCTGCTCCCACTCAGAAGGGTGTTTACATCCAGAACGGCAAGAAGGTTGTCATTAAGTAACTTGTGACTAAGCAGAACTTGCTCATGCCCGCCATGAGCGTGGGCAAGTTCTCTTTTGAATGAATCTTATCAAAATAAAAAAGAGAAAGTAAGAAAATGAAAAAGATTGAGTACCTGTCTCCCGAGATGGAGACCATCGAACTGAAGTATCTCAAGATGCTTTGCGCAAGTGAAGATGAACCTGGATACGGTGGCGAGGGTGATCCCGAACACAATTTACCCGATTAATCAACACTATAACAAGACCGGAGGAGCTTCTGACTCCTTCGGTCTTTTAATTAAACAAGAGTTACTTCTATGAAGAAAACCCTACTCACCGTCATCATGGCCGCAGCCGCCCTTTCTACCGTCAATGCCCAGAGGGTGGTGACATTGGACGACACGCAGGACCTGACGAATAAGATCAACAGTCTGGCAGGAGTCGAAGGCAAATACGTGAAGTTCTCCGACCGTGCCGTGAATGGCGACATCTGGAATGTGCTCGTGCTGCCCTTCGACACGAACGTGGCAACCGTCTCGAAGGTCTTCGGCTATGCAGCCGTCGATATGCTGGACGAGACGAACAACACCGGCACCATCCATTTCAAGACGGTCACAGGCGCCATACCTGCCAACACGCCGTTCCTGCTGATGCCTACCAGCAACCCACGTACGGGCAAGACGAACTACACCGAGGTTATGTTCTCGAAAGTGACGCTGGTGGAGGTCACCGCCAAGGTGGAGGTAAGCGACGCTGCAGGCAACAAGTGCGTGGGCACCTATGCACCCACCACCTTCTTCGGCGAGAAATACTGGTACCTGTCGAAAGGCTTCTGGTACGGCTCCAGTCTCTATTCGGAAGAGAATCCCGTTGAGCTGAGGGCCCTCCGTGTCTATGTGGACTATACGGAGAACACCGTCACGTCGGCTCCGAAGATCATCATCGACGAGCCCGACGGCACGACGACCACCATCGATGCTGCCACCTTCAACACGGGTGAGTTCAGCACGAAGGCATCGCAGGACAACGCCTGGTACACCCTCACGGGCATCCGCCTGAATGAGGAGCCCACGACAAGGGGCGTGTACATACATCAGGGGAGGAAGGTGATAATCAGATAGACCCTGACCTTAACCCTGACCCTCAAACCCCTCCCCCAGCCCCTCCCCGTGCGGAGAGGGGAGGAGCCTCCCCCAAATGGGGGAGGTTTTTTGTAATGAGTCTAGACAGAAATGTCGATGAAATCGGGGAAAATTGCCATTTAGGCACGGATGAACACAATAAAAACACCCCTCGCCTTTTCTTGCGTCCCGTTGGTCCTTTCAGTCGCTTCGCTTGATGAAAGCGGCCGCTCGGCGACGATAGGAGACGCTTTCCAGAGCAAGAAAGCCGAGCGGTAGGGAAATTAGGATCAATTTCTATTCATTGCTCTTTGTTACATATAGGTCCCTAATGTTAAATAGTAGTATATTTGATACAATTTTACTGAAATCATTTGGTAGTTCGTAGTAATATTACTATCTTTGCACTTGCTAATGGGTAATAAAAGATTTGTATATGAGAAATGTAAAAGTCTCAACAATCTTGAATGCACTAAGTCGAGATGGCTGGGTGCTTGTGGCACAGAGAGGCAGTCACCGACAGTTCAAACACCCCACCAAGGTGGGGAAGGTCACGGTAAATGGTCAGCCGAGTGATGTCATCTGTGGCTTTCTGCTCAATTCTATTGAGATACAATCGGGATTGAAGTTTGTATAAATCTCGACCTTACACGAAGACAAGGTAAAAGAAATAGTATAACTTCATTAAATTTTAGTCGTATGGAGAAAATTATTATGAACACGGGTATCACCGAAACTGGTTACAGCTGCTCCTGTGACCTTCTTCCCGGTTGGGTGGTCGCTGGTTCTAATGATTTTGAGCAGTTCAAGCAAGAAGTTAAGGAAAGCATCGACTTCTATATTGAATGCGCAAAGGCTGATGGAGAGGAATACCCGTCTATCCTCGACTCAGAGTATGAAATCATCTACAAATTTGATGTACGGTCACTCCTCGAATATTATCGAGGTATCTTCTCGTTCTCAGCGTTGCAGACAATCACAGGCATTAATCAGAAGCAACTTGCCCATTACGCCTCGGGTATCTCTATACCCCGACCTCAACAGGCCCGCAAAATTGCCAATGGACTGCATTCCCTCGCCTCAGAATTACTGACCGTTACTGTATAATACATCATCAAACAGAAAGCCGTGTCCAATTGAACACGGCTTTTATTTGATTTTATCTGATAATCACTTTCCGCCCCTTGTGGATATAAATGCCTTTAGTCGTGGGCTCCTCATTCAGGCGTATGCCCGTGAGGGTGTACCAGGCGTTGTCCTGCGATGCCTTCGTGCTGAACTCACCCGTGTTGAAGGTGGCAGCATCGATGGTAGTCAGCGTGCCGTCGGGCTCGTCGATGATGATCTTCGGCGCCGACGTAACGGTGTTCTCCGTGTAATCGATATAGGCACGGAGGGCCCTCAACTCCACGGGATTCTCCTCCGTGTAGAGACTGGAACCGTACCAGAAGCCTTTCGACAGGTACCAGTATTTCTCGCCGAAGAAGGTGGTGGGTGCATAGGTACCCACGCACTTGTTGCCTGCAGCATCGCTTACCTCCACCTTCGCGGTGACCTCCACCAGCGTCACGTTCGAGAACGTGACGTTCTTGTAATTCGTCTTGCCCGTGCGGGGGTTGCTGGTAGGCTTCAGCAGGAACGGCGTGTTGGCAGGTATGGCGCCTGTGACCGTCTTGAAATGGATGGTGCCGGTTTCGTTCGTCTCGTCCAGCATATCGACGGCTGCATAGCCGAAGGCCTTCGAGACGCCTGCCACGTTCGTGTCGAAGGGCAGCACCAGCACATTCCAGATGTCGCCGTTCACGGCACGGTCGGTGAACTTCACGTATTTGCCTTCGATTCCGGCCATACTGTTGATCTTCTCCGTCAGGTCCTTCGTGTCGTCCAATGTCACCACCCTCTGTGCATTGACGGTAGAAAGGGCGGCTGCGGCCATGATGACGGTGAGTAGGGTTTTCTTCATAGAAGTAACTCTTGTTTAATTAAAAGACCGAAGGAGTCAGTAGCTCCTCCGGTCTTCTATAGTGTATTGATTAGTCTGGATCGTTCTCTCCGGGTTCACCCTCGCCATTGTATCCAGGTTCATCTTCATCACTTGCGCAAAGCATCTTGAGATACTTCAGCTCGATGGTCTCCATCTCGGGAGACAGGTACTCAATCTTTTTCATTTTCTTACTTTCTCTTTTTTTGATAAGTTTCATTCAAAAGAGAACTTGCCCACGCTCATGGCGGGCATGAGCAAGTTCTGCTTAGTCACAAGTTACTTAATGACAACCTTCTGGCCGTTCTGGATATAGACACCCTTCTGAGTGGGAGCAGCGTTGAGCTTCTTACCCTCGATGGTGTACCAGCCCTCAGCAGTCATATCCTCGTTGAAGCTTCTGACGTCCATGATAGAAGTGGTTCCGTCGTTCTCCTCGATGACGATACGAGCGCTTGCGTAGCTACCCATGTTCAGGTAAGCGCGGAGCGGCTTGATGTAAGCAGGCTTAGCCTCAGTGTACTTGCCAGCGTTGTACCATGTACCGCTTGACAGATATCTGAACTCCTTGCCCCAAACACCGATCTTCTCGAAGGTACCGATGAACTCGATGTCAGTGTCGTCGTCCTTAACGGTAGTATTCAGACCCTCAGTGTTCACCAGGTTCACATTCTCGAACTTGACAGTGTTGAAGTCAACTTCGTTGTCAGTCTTGAACAGGAACGGAGTACCAGCCTTAACCGTTTCAGAAACATTCAGGCTGAAGTGTACCTCGTCAGCATTGGTTCTGCTAGCGTCGAACAGGTCAACAGCAGCATAGCCGAATGCATCACTGATCTGAGCGGGAGTAGCGTCGAACGGCAGAACGGCAGCCTGCCATACATTCGTCTTAACCTTACGGCTCTGAGTGAAGGTAACAGTGCTATTCTCGCTTGCATAGGTAACAATCTCACCAGCATCGTCAAGAGCAACCTCGGCACCAGCGCCACCGATGTTCAAGTCGGCAGTATTGCCGTCCTCGTCCCATGCGAAGTTAGCAGGATCTTCCGTGCCCTTGTAGTTGATAATCAGAGCGTCCTCACCGGTCTCGCCCTCAGCAATCTTCTTGTTAGCATCGAGAACA
>Ga0310690_10009337_pt1 | contig 12301 bp, 11 predicted proteins | sample AusTroGonzalo_MG_2_FD_207661 | JGI IMG/M metagenome (GOLD analysis project Ga0310690, IMG submission 207661) | Bovine rumen microbial communities from tropical cattle in Woodstock, Queensland, Australia - Gonzalo_04 (v2) (version 2) | ecosystem: Host-associated > Mammals > Digestive system >...
TTGTTAGCCATCGCGTTCAAAGTTATCCTTTCCTGAGGGAAAACATGTTCGATCTGGTATTTTTCGCGGTTTAGCAAATCAGATAACTTGATGGGAACTCCAGTATATGGAGACAAATATCTTTGATCAAGCCAAAGCCTATAGCGTTCAATGTCTTTCTTTGAAATATTAACGGCCTCTTTCTTTAGTAATTCTTTGATTTCTTTCTTTGTGAATTCCTTTTCTGTGGTTTCTACGCCATCTGCCCAAGGGTACTTAGTATCGTCTTTGTCATACATAATGGAATCAAGAATACCAGATTCAAGAATCTTTACTTTTTCTTTTTGGAATGGCGAATTTTCCCGAATATCCTCTTTTCTAAATTCTTCTTTTAATTCTTTAAGCAAAGACTCTGCTCGTTCGTTTGCCAAACGGTTCTCTTCATTCTTTTTCTTATCAGTGTCTTTTGCCTTATTATTCTTCTTTAATGAGGTTCCTATTTCTATGTTTATTCTATCAAAGTACTTTTTGAAAAGTTTGACTTCATTACCTCTACCATCAAGATAAGTCCTATCGACCTCGCCAAAAGTGGTCCATATATCATGGACGATCATTAATGTTTCTCTTACTACTTTTTCAACTACAGGATTATTAAGCGAGTTATGCTTGAATTCGTTTTTCAAGTATTCTATAACGTCACTAGGCTGTGCCCATTTTTTGGCATCCCCAACTTCTGAATATCTACCATAAACCAAATAACACGCACTTGAAACCCACAAGCCTTGAAAATCAGAAATTTCCCCAGCAATGTTTTCTTTAGTCAATACTTCTGGCTTAATATCGTCAACCGTTTTTAAATTTTCAACATCCTCTTGTTTCCAATATTTTCCTAGACGCATGAATGGCAACAGTTTCTTGATGGCTTTTTCTGAATATGTCCCATATTCATTCTTGTAAGTCGAAATTGAATTCAGTGTTTCTACTAATTTGCTTTTCCACTCTTGGTCCATATCTGCATTAGCCAATAATTTCTCAATCAAGTTGGGCAAGCCATGCAATCTTTCTTCTTTTTTCTTTACTGAATAGAAGAAATGCCATAATAGGTATTCGTTTGAGCATCCCTCAATTAGAATATCTTGAGATTCTTTGTTCCCTTTAGGCTTACGCACTTTGGCTTTTGAATTAAGAAACTTTTCCCAATCAAATCCCTTGATTCGTTTTAATCTCAATACAAAGTCATATCTGGTTTCATTACATGGTTCTTTATGGTCTTTTTCAAAGTTCCATTTATGAGTTTCTTCGTTTAGACCTAATTTTTTCAGTATTGCCTTTTGTGAAACCTCTTTTCTGTTGTTCAAAAAAGCAAATAAGGATTCTTTAACCGGCATTGTTAGAACTTGCTCCGTAACATCCTGGTTAACAATTTTCTCTTTTTTATCGTTTTCGCTTTCTAGTTGTATTATACGCAGTCGTTTGACGAATTGCCACAACCTAAATTCTTGATAATACGGATTTGATTTAGGAATACATTTTAATGGCTCTTTAATGATTTCACCATTTTTGTTGAATGTTCTGAACTCATATTTGCAATTTGCAATCAACGATTTCTTAGGTTTTAAATCCCTTTGGAAAAAGATAATATCATCTCCAACTAATGCTGAAAAATCCTTTTTTGCTAATGTATTCCGATGAGTTTCATTATTCGGGTAAAGTAACATTAAAGCCTCTTTGTACTTTTGTTCATCTTTCAAATACGGGTGAAAACTTTTCTGGGACTCCAATATCGCTTTTAATTCTCTCTCATAATAATTCCTCTCAATTGTTGTTACTAATCCTGCCTTGATTTTTTGATTAGGGTTATTAAGAATGGAATCATAAATATAGGATGCAACCCCAACAGTATTATTTCGTGCATTATAATCTTGAATAGAAGTTTCTGTTTTGAGTTTTTCCAATTCCCAATCTTCCTTTTGTGGCATCCTGAGTAACCGCTTTTTCAATTTGCCATTTTTGTCATACGAACATTTGACGATGAAATCTACATTTTCACCTTTAAGTTTTGGCTCGTAATTGCTTAAATAATCATGTTCCCATCCCGAAGACAATTTCAGTTTGTAAACTGTTTTCTTATCTTTCTTTTCATGAGTATTTACAATATCGAGAATATCAAAACTCTTTAATTCACAAATTGATATTTCAACGCTTTTTATTCCACCATCTTCATCGAGTTTTGATACTTTCACTATCTGTTTAAAATCATCTTTTACAGTAATTTGACAGAATGCCTCCTCTTCATATTGAAATACTTCGTTGTTGAACTCATCGACAAGTTTAATGCGAAATAGATTCAATCCATTCTTTGATTGTGCCCCCAATTCTTCAATAGAAGAAACTTTCGCATTGATAATCTCAGATAATTCTCCAGCTTTTTGCTCTTTTTCATCTTGACCCATAACTTTTTCGTAACCTCTTTTCTGAAGGAAACTCATTATCACCCAAGCCAGTTCCTCGTTAGTTAAGGCTTCAGTCAATGCTTTTCTCCTCAAATAATATAAAGTCCAATCGTATGGAATCTTTGTTTCGTGACCATTTTTCTTTTTATAAAACAATTCTGGATGAACGGCTCTGAACTCTTTTTCCATCTCAAAATATGATTCTTTGAACAAGAACTGTTGCTTTCCGCTCTCATCAATATAATATGCTAATTTGGGTTCTTTACCCTTTTTGATTTTTCCAGAACGTTTACCTTTATCATCAACAAAATCTATATCCAGTTTGTATTGTTCTGGCAACATTTCCAACAAATTCAAGACACAATGCAATCTGTCTCTTCTCAACAAGAACCTTGCTTTGTTCTTTCTAATGGATCTAAATGACGTTCTTTCAGCGGCTGAACTTTTTAGTTTCCCACCACTTTCAAATTTACTAATTTCACCAGCATCCATTGGTAAAATACGAGAACCCAATGCAATGATACGAACGATTTTTCTTTCATCGTCAATTTCTACAATAGCCCAGCCAATACTGTTGGTGCCCAAGTCAAGTCCTAATATTCTCTTCATAATATGATTGTTGTTTTCGTTGTTTTGTTGAAATTTTCGTCAAAATTACAATTAATTTTCAAGAAACCCTTGCATTATTCAAAAAATGCCTATTTTTGCAGCACAAGTTATGAAGCAATTCACAATAAAGGATTATTCCGTTGTGAAAACATCCAAGACGGGGCGATTTCAGTCGCCTCGTCTTTTTTTGTCCCAATCTTGATGCTCTTCATACCTTTTATAATTAACCGCCACAAAAATACACACTGATTGTTTCAAAACATGAAACACTCGCTTATTTTTCATATTTTTGCCGAAAAATAACAATTCATCATGAAAAACGCTGACACTTTTAGGCAGTACACATGGTTGGTAAACACCATCCAAAGAGCCAAAAACATCACTTTCGAACAAATCAGGTACTTGTGGGCTACAAACGACTTGAACGAAGGCAAAACTCTTTCACGCACAACCTTTTATCGCCTCCGACAATCCATCGAAGACATGTTCGGCATCCGCATCGAATGCGACACCAAACATCAATACTACATCAGCAATCCCGAAACCCTTCACGACAACTCCACCCAAAACTGGATGCTCCAAACGCTCACCGTCAGCAACATCCTCGTTGACAGTCTCTCTATCAGAGACCGACTTGTGCTCGAAGAAATTCCGGGCGGAACGCAACATCTTCAAACCATCATCAACGCCATCAAAAACAGCCACACACTATGCATGACATACCAAGGCTTTGAGTATCCTGAAGCAAAAACAGCCATCGTTGAGCCATATTGCCTCAAGGTGTTTCGTCAACGATGGTACCTGCTCTGTAAAAACAAATCCAAGCACAACGACCTCCGTATACACGCATTAGACAGAATAATCGAACTCGCCGAAACCAACGAGCATTTCGAATTGGATTCAAGTTTTGATGCAGAAAACTTCTTCAAGAACTATTTCGGCGTTTTCATTGGCGAAAACGAAAAACCTACACGCATCGTCTTGCGCGCATACGGGAAAATGATTCCTTTGATACGCACACTTCCAAAGCATTCTTCGCAAAAAGAAATCAAAACAACGGATGAGTATTGCGACTTTGAATATTATCTATCGCCCACCTTTGATTTCAGGCAAGAAATCCTCAAGGAAGGCCATGAATTAGAGGTCATTGAGCCTGAATCCCTACGCAAAAAGATTTACGATGAACTGATGAAGGCCGTCAAACGGTACAAATAATCCCATTTTATTGTCCAATGTCTCTAAACGATTCGGTTTTTCCCTAAATTTGCACCAAAATTTCCAACCATGAGAAAAACAACATTCATCATCATCTTATTGGCAATGACAATTTCAGGTTATTCACAAGACTGGTTCCGTTTCAATGACTACAAAGCTGACAACGAACGGATTATCGCTAACGAGGAATTCCCGGAAGTGGTGTTCATGGGCAACTCCATCACCGAGAACTGGGCCTATTTCCACCCCGATTTCTTTACCTCTCACAATTTCCTTGGCAGGGGCATCGGAGGACAAACCTCGGCCCACATGCTGGTGCGCTTCAAGACCGATGTCATCGACCTGCAACCCAAGGCGGTGGTCATCATGGCGGGCACCAACGACGTGGCACACAACGATTTTTGGGTGGCTCCCGAACAGGTGGTCAACAATGTAATCTCCATGTGCGAACTGGCACGTGCCAATGGCATCATTCCCATCATCAGCTCCATACCGCCCTGCACATCGTTTGTGTGGAGACCCGAAATCGAGGGTGCAGCCCAGACCATCGTCGAGATTAACCAAGCGTTGAGAGCCTACGCCGAGGCCAACAGCATTGGTTACGTCGATTATCATTCTGCCCTCGCCGACGAAAACCAAGCCTTCCCCACTTCGTTGAGCGAAGACGGCTGTCATCCCAACCCTGACACCTATTTTATTATGGAGGAGATGGTGCTGGAGGCCATACGCGAAGCGTTGAAATAACATGTCCCCATGACACCCGCCAGTCCCGACATAGAACGCCATCAAACTGCCCCTATCCTACTGATTTCCATAGGAATCGTGGCTGTTGGGCTGTTGCTTTTCGTGATGAACCTGTGCTTTGGCTCGGTGTCCATCCCGATGAAAGAGATATGGGCGGCGGTCTTTGGTGGCGAAGAAGCGACTTACCGCGCCATTGTCCTCGATTACCGTCTGCCGCAAGCCATCACGGCGCTGTTGGCGGGCATAGGGCTCTCTGTTTCAGGCCTTTTGATGCAGACGCTGTTCCGCAATCCTTTAGCCGACCCTTCCCTGTTGGGCATTAGTAGCGGTTCAAGCCTCGGCGTGGCTTTGGTCGTCCTTTTGGGCACGGCTACGGGGCTGTCGGTCAGTACGCTATCACTGTGGTCCACCTTCGGTGTCACCGTGGCGGCTTTTGTGGGCGCCTTTGCGGTGCTGTTGCTCATCCTCGCCTTGAGTTCAAGGCTGCGAAGCATGGTCAGCCTCGTGTTGGTGGGCATCATGATTGCCTACATTGCAGGTTCGGTCACCGATATTTTGAAGTTTTTCAGCCAAAAGGAAGGTTTGCATTCCTTTGTCATTTGGGGCATGGGCAGCTTCTCCAACGTGAGCAAGGCTCAATTGCCTTTCTTCGCCATTGCAGTTTTAGCGGGTGCCATAGTCTCGTTTCTATTGTTCAAGACCTTGAACCTCTTACTGTTGGGCGAGCGTTATGCCGAAAACCTCGGCGTAAATATTAAGCGAAGTAGCATGCTCATTATTTTGGCTTCGGGCTTCCTTACGGCACTTATCACGGCGTTTTGTGGACCCATCGCCTTTTTAGGCTTGGCCGTGCCACATATCGCGCGCTTCCTCTTCAAGAGCAGCGACCACAAGCTGCTTATCCCCGCCACAGCCTTCATCGGCATGGACTTGGCCTTATTCTGCAACCTCATCGCACGCCTGCCCTCGTTCGAAGGCAACCTGCCAATCAACTCGGTCACAGCGCTTATTGGTGCACCTATCGTGCTTTGGGTTATTTTCCACCGGCAACGATTTAGTCAGTCACAATGAGGATATGAAAAGAACTACGAATTACACGAATAACACGAATAATTTTGCGGCTTTCGCCGCGAATGGGACGAATTTGTGTCGCTTTGCGTCACCGGGCTTCAAGTCATTGCGAGGCACGAAGCAATCCAGAAATTCACTCGTCTGGATTGCTTCACTATCGTTCGCAATGACGCAAAGCGCGTTTTCATTCCAATTCGTATCCATTCGGACGCTTGCGTCCCAAATTCTCGACAACTCAATTCGCACAATTTGTGAAATTCGTAGTAAAAAAAATGAATCTCAGCCAATGGAGGATATGAAAAGAACTACGAATTACACGAATAACACGAATAATTTTGCAGCTTTCGCCGCGAATGGGACGAATTTGTGTCGCTTTGCGTCACCGGGCTTCGCGTCATTGCGAGGCACGAAGCAATCCAGAAATTCACTCCTCTGGATTGCTTCACTATCGTTTGCAATGACGCAAAGCGCGTTTTCATTCCAATTCGTATCCATTCGGACGTTTGCGTCCCAAATTATCTTCCATCCAATTCGCATAATTCGTGAAATTCGTAGTTAAAAAATATAAATCCCTGCCCATGAACGAAGTCCTCCAAACATATCATCTGTTAATCGGCTACAAAGGCCAGCCGCTCATCCCCGAGGTCAATGTCAGTCTCAGCGAGGGCGACATCGTGGCCTTGGCGGGACCAAACGGCTCGGGCAAGACGACGCTGTTCAAGACCCTCTCGGCCACCCTCAAGCCCATCGGTGGCGAAGTCAAGCTGTTCGGGAAGGATTTGCGTGACTACTCCCCCACCGAGCGCAGTTCTCTGTTCAGCCTCGTGTTAACTGAGAAGCCCGACGACCTTTTCTTGAAAGTTTTTGACATCGTCGCGGCTGGACGCTATCCACACCTCGGACTTTTGGCTAAACTGAAAGCCGACGACGAGCAAATTATCTACGACAGTCTCCAGACCGTCGGCATCGGCCACCTTACCAACCGCAATTTCGTTTCCTTAAGCGACGGCGAAAAACAAAAAGTGATGATTGCCAAGGCTTTGGTGCAGGACACGCCCATCATCTTCATGGACGAACCCGCCGCCTTCTTGGACTATCCGAGCAAAATCGAGTTGGTGAACATCATGCACAAACTCTCGCGCGAACAGCATAAGACCATCCTCTTCAGCAGCCACGACCTTGACCTGCTCCTCCGCCACTCCGACCGCCTCTGGGTGATGGCGCCTCATCAGCCCCTGCGCCAAGGCACACCGAAAGAACTTGTCGAGCAAGGGATTATTGATGAGTATTTTAAGCCGATTGTGGCTAAAGAAGAGTTTTATTGGATGAAATGAAAGACAAATTTTCAGATTTTATAAGACATGTTTGAATATTTTATGGGGAAACGTGTCTATTTGAAAAAATCTCATTATTTTTGCACTTGTAACATCAAATAATGACCTGATTATGTTTGAAACCACAAGTATAACCGACATGTACATGCTAATTCTGGCTTCATTGAGCCCAGAAGACAAACTTGATTTGATAGCCAAGTTGTCAGCCTCAATGAAAGAGAAATTAGCATCTTCCAAACGTCCCGACATAAGAACTTGTTTCAGTGGGGATTGGAGCAATATTGATGTCAATGCCTTAAGGGACAACGAATACTTTGGTAGAAGCGTTGAAAACTGGTAAGCGATATGGCAAAATACTTGTTAGATACTGACACTTGCATTGAGCTTTTCAAACACAACAATAAGGTGCTTGAGAAAATCCTGGAAGTTGGACAAGAGAATTGTTTTGTTAACGAAATCACGATTGCGGAACTCTTTTATGGAGCAGCAAAATCAGGTCAACAAAAACATTTTAACGACATTAGTTTTATTCTTCAATCATTTGAACTAATTCCGTTGTTCCCCTCGCTTCGAATTTACGGCACAAATAAGGCCGAACTCGAAAAACAAGGGAAGAGAATCGATGAATTTGATTTACTAATCGGCTCATGTGCTCTTTTCAATGATTGTGTAGTTGTTACCTCAAATGTAAAGCATTTCAGCCATATTCCAAACCTTCAGATAGAGGACTGGGCTGAAAAAACTACATAATTGACTATAACTTTTAATCTGATATTTGTTGCTTTTTTGTATTTTTGCGCCTTAGTTTTTAAAGAAAATTTCTACTAAAATGCAGAATATCAGAAATATAGCTATTATCGCCCACGTTGACCATGGCAAGACCACCCTCGTGGACCGCATCCTTTACCAATCCCAATTGTTCAAGGAATCGGATGAGGCTCCTGGCCAACTCATTTTGGACAACAACGACCTCGAGCGTGAACGCGGCATCACCATCCTTTCAAAGAATGTCTCGGTGCGCTACAAGGATGTGAAAATCAATATAATCGATACTCCTGGCCACGCCGACTTTGGCGGTGAGGTGGAGCGCGTGCTCAACATGGCTGACGGCGTGCTGCTGTTGGTCGACGCTTTCGAAGGCCCCATGCCGCAGACCCGTTTCGTGCTGCAAAAGGCCATCGAACTGGGTCTGAAACCCATCGTGGTCATCAACAAGGTGGATAAGCCCAACTGCCGCCCCGACGAGGTGCAAGAAGCCGTCTTCGACCTGATGTTCAACCTCGGCGCTACTGAAGACCAACTCGACTTCCCCACCGTTTACGGTTCCTCAAAGCAAGGCTGGATGTCGGATCACTGGGAGCATGTCACGGACAATGTTTCCTACCTCTTGGATGTTATCATCGACACCATCCCGCCCGCGAAGTTCGAGGAAGGCACCCCGCAGATGCTGATTACCTCTTTGGATTACAGCTCCTACGTGGGCCGTATCGCCGTGGGCCGTCTGAAACGCGGTATCCTGCAAGCTGGTATGAACGTTTCGTTGGTGAAACGCGACGGCTCCGTCACCCGCTCCACCATCAAAGAACTCTATACCTTTGAAGGTCTGGGCAAGGAACGCACCAAGAAGCCTGTCGAGGCTGGCGACATCATTGCATTGATGGGTATTGACGACTTCGAGATTGGTGACACCGTGGCCGACTACGAGAACCCTGAGCCATTGCCGCCTATCCATGTCGATGAGCCTACGATGAGCATGTTGTTCACTATCAACAACTCGCCATTCTTCGGCAAAGAAGGCAAATACGTCACCTCGCGCCACCTGCGCGAACGCCTCTACAAAGAGACTGAGAAGAACCTCGCCCTGAAGGTGGAAGACACCGATTCGCCTGATGCGCTGATGGTTTACGGTCGTGGTATCCTGCATTTGAGCATCCTCGTGGAAACCATGCGCCGCGAAGGTTATGAGTTCCAACTTGGTCAGCCGAAGGTCATTTTGAAATACATCGACGATGTGAAGTGTGAGCCTATCGAGTGCCTCACTGTATTGGTTCCCGAAGACTTCTCGGGCCGTGTCATTGAGCAAGTCAGTGCGCGCAAAGGTGAAATGACCCAGATGGAGCCCAAAGGCGACCGGATGTGCCTCGATTTCGACATCCCTGCTCGCGGACTCATCGGCTTGAGAAACACACTGTTGACCGTCACCGAAGGTGAAGCCATCGTCTCGCACCGCTTCAAGGGTTACGAGCCTTGGAAAGGCGAAATGCCGACCCGCAACACGGGCGCACTGATTTCAATGGAAACAGGCCAAGCCATCCCCTACGCCATTTGGAAGTTACAAGACCGTGGCATCTTCTTCGTCAATCCGAACGAAGACGTCTATGCTGGCGAGGTCATCGGCGAGAACACCCGCAGCAACGACATCGTTATCAACGTCTGCAAGACCAAGCACCTCACCAACGTGCGTGCCTCGGGCAGCGACGAGGCCATCCGCCTTATCCCGCCTGTGCGTTTCTCGTTGGAGGAATACATGGAGTACATCCGCGACGATGAGTATCTTGAGGTCACGCCCAAGAGTTTGCGTCTGCGCAAAATCATCCTCGACGAATTGGAGCGCAAACGTGCTTCGCGCCGTGGTGAGGAATAAAAATTGCTTTTACACGAATTTTCAATAATTATTTCTGATAATTCGTGTTCAAAACCTATGAAGATTTTTTTCCAAAAGTCGGGCCGAGTGTCCGACTTTTTTTCGTATTATTGCAAACCTAAAGAAAACGAGTGGACAGGAGCTTATTCCTGTTTGTAAATCATTATTAATTTATTGAAAATCAAAAATTTAAGAATATGTCAAAACTCAAGAAAACCCTCATCATTCTGTTCGTCACGATGGGATTGGCCTCATGTGACGTGCTGACCCAAGTGGCACAGATGGCCAATTTCGCCAACTGCAACTTCAATTTCAACAGCGTTAACCAAATCCAGATGTTAGGGGTAAATCTGAGCAAAGGCATGACCAAGCAAGACCTCAATGTCGGTCAGCTATTGTCCCTCACCAACGCCCTGATGAACAGATCGTTGCCTGTGTCGTTCAATGTGAATGTGGATGTCAAGAATCCCAATCCCATTGCCGCCTCGATGACCAAAATGGACTATATCGTAAGCCTCAACGGCAAGGAAGTCATCAACACTACCATGAACAACAGCGTGAACGTGCCGGCCAATTCCACTAGCATGGTCTCGATTCCCATCACGACAGACCTCTTCCAACTCTTCAGCAACGAGTCGGCAGATGCCATCGTGAATCTCGCGTTCAAATTGGCTGGTGCCAGTAGCGACCCCGTCAATGTGGAGTTGAAAGTAAAGCCTTACATCAACATCAACGGGCAACAACTTCCTTACCCCAACTACATCACGTTGAATAAGGTCTTGAATTGATTTTTTTCAGTAGAATTTCATTTTATTAAGCATTTTTTGTGGAAAAGCATTATTGCATCGACCCTGGCCCAGGTGAAAAAATGGACGGTTGTCCCTACTCGGTTTTCGAGGACGGAAACGATGTGAAAGACTATATCATTCCTCCCAAAGGCTATGTATTTGTGGGGTTTAAGTTCGAGCCGCTCATTAACAACCAAATCTATGACGGCAAACTTGTGGCACAATATGAGAAGTCATCCATCAAGGAACGACTGACCAAAGATATTTGGAAAATCCTAGTTCCCGTAATCATTGTGGCGGTCATTGCCTTGGTGGTCATCCTTGCCATCGGCATTTTCAAAGATCCCAAACCCAAAAATCCAGAGCCAAAGAGCCCTAAAACAGAGACAGTTGGCACAACCATCGACAGTACAACTACTCAAATTGAAGATACAGTTGCGCTTAACGACACCTTAACTCATGAAGAAAACGGCGTGAGTTCAGACTTGACTAATAATCAACAAGTTGTTGAAGAACAAGAAAAGCCTCAGACCCCTGCCGAAGACCCCAATGTAGAGTTTAAGAATGCTTTCTGGGAATTAATTCACAATGGAGTCATCATGATGGACCCGTATCACGACCTGTATGTCAATTATAAAGGCAAAGTGGAAGGCGAAGAGTTTGACTATCTGCGTCTTACCATACTAAAAGACTATGCTTCCTTTAAGGAATGGTATGGCAAACTGCGCAAAATCCCTGCTGAAGAACGCAGGTCGATTCAGAGCATCAACGCTTTGGTATTGAAACTGAATGAAATAGAACAAAACAATAATCCTTAAAATATCAACAAATGATTAGAAACAACTTCATCAAACGCCACAACGGCCCCACCGCATCGGATGCTGAAAAGATGCTTAAGGTCATCGGCGTCGCATCGCAAGAACAACTTGTGGACGAAATCATCGCTCCCGAAATCCGTCTGCCGAAAGACCTCAACATCGGCGAGGGTATGAGCGAATACGAAGTCATCAGCCACCTCAAGGCCATTGGTGCCAAGAACAAACAGTTCCGCACCTACATTGGCTTGGGCTATTACAACACCATCACCCCTGGTGTCATCATGCGCAACATCCTTGAGAACCCGGGCTGGTACACCTCCTATACTCCATATCAGGCTGAGATTTCGCAAGGCCGTCTCGAGGCCCTCGTGAACTACCAAACCGTCATCAGCGACCTCACCGCCCTGCCGTTGGCCAATGCCAGCTTGCTCGACGAAGGCACCGCCGCAGCCGAAGCCATGCTGATGTTCTGGCACGCCCGCAGCCGCGCCCAAGTGAAGGCTGGTGTGAAGAAGTTCTTCGTCGCCAACGATGTGTTCCCACAGACCATCGAAGTCATCAAGACTCGCGCCCATTTCCAGGGCATCGAGGTCGTGGTGGACGACGTCAACAAGTTCGATTGCAGTGAAGCATACTTCGGCATCCT
>Ga0310690_10009338_pt1 | contig 12301 bp, 16 predicted proteins | sample AusTroGonzalo_MG_2_FD_207661 | JGI IMG/M metagenome (GOLD analysis project Ga0310690, IMG submission 207661) | Bovine rumen microbial communities from tropical cattle in Woodstock, Queensland, Australia - Gonzalo_04 (v2) (version 2) | ecosystem: Host-associated > Mammals > Digestive system >...
AGAAACTCCAGCTACTCCAACCGATTTAACACCAAAAACTCATACTATTACAGTAACCAAGCATTTACAAGGTGAAATCTGGCAAGTAAGATGCGATACAATGGATAATACCGATTTTATTGCAGGTGGTGGTTATTGGATGGCTGATATTACTAACTGGCAAAATACTACCAGTAAAGAAGGCCATCGTTCTAATCATTGCGGCGATTGGGAAAATTGGGTATTATTTGTTAATGAAGATGGCGTTGCAACTGGCCTATATCAATTAAAGAGCGGGTCTACTGGTGGCACTCTGCCCAGCATTATCTATGATTCGCCCGCAGATCTAAAAACTGTACCAGAAAGTCAACTTATATATGATCCCACTGTATCTGGCGATCTTATGACTTATCGTCTACTTACAGAGGTATTTATCACAGAAAACATTATTCCTTTTAGCGCAATTGAGTTAAAAGAAGGGAATCGTCTATTTTGGATTAGTCAAAATGGTAAACAAATATGGCATCATACTGGTGTATTAAGAAAAACCCATCCTCGTTTTGCTATAGTTATTAATGGAGAACCATATACTTTAGGTGTAGGAGAAACTATAACTATTAGTGATGTAGAAGAAGGCTTAGTGCAAGTAGAAGAAATTGCTACCGCTAATTATAAATTACAGGCAGTAACCGATGATGGGGCCGGAAACTATACTATTATAAATGAAATTGACGATCCAGAGCGTCCGTCTCCAACCCCGCCGCCACCTACTGCAACTCCTACCGCAACCCCAACTGCAACCCCAAGTCCTACACCCACGCCCTCACCTACTCCCACAACAAAGGTTACTGGTTATAAGATTTGGGATGATAATAAGGATGAGTATGAAAAACGGCCAGATTCAATTACTATCAATCTATATGCTAATGATGTATTGATTGATAGTATTGAGATAAGTGGAAACGAGAGCAAATGGTCTTATACATTTGAAAATCTACCTGCAGTAGATGAGGGAGGATATAATATCCAATATACTGTAAAAGAAAATGAAGTAGAAGGATATGAAGCAAATTATCGCGGCGATAATATATTCAATGTATATATTACTCCGACCCCAAGCCCAACTCCAACACCTACACCCACGCCAACTCCAACACCATCACCAACACCCAGCCCAACACCCACCCCTACTCCTACTCCCACTCCAACCCCAAGTCCATCACCTACACCAACACCTACTCCAACCCCGACTCCAAGTCCTACTCCTAGCCCGACACCTACCCCTACGCCTACCCCTTCTCCAACGCCAAGTCCTACACCCACTCCTACTCCTTCACCTACACCAAGTCCAACCCCCACACCGACACCTAGCCCAACTCCCACACCTACGCCTACACCATCACCCACGCCCAGTCCCACTCCTACAGCAACCCCAACTCCAACACCCACTCCGTCGCCTACTCCAACAGTGACGCCAAGTCCTACTCCAACAGTAACTCCAACCCCAACTCCTACACCGAGTCCAACACCAACGCCTACGGCTACACCAACTCCTACTCCAAGTCCATCGCCAACTCCAACGGCAACTCCGAGTCCAAGTCCTACGCCCACGGCAACACCAACAGCGACTCCTTCTCCTACACTGAGCCCGAGTCCTACTCCTACACCAACAATAACACCCACTCCGACTCCGAGTCCTTCGCCTACACCCACAAGTACTCCAAGTCCGACTCCAACAGTTACACCCACTGTAACACCGAGTCCCACGCCAACGAGTACACCTACCGCGACTCCAAGTCCTAGTCCAACACCAACAGCGAGTCCAACTTCTACACCTACGAGTACGCCAAGTCCTACTCCTACGGCCACACCTACAAGTACTCCAACTCCAACGCCTACGAGTACACCTACAGCTACACCTACTGAAACACCAACAGCAAGTCCTAGCCCAAGTCCGACACCTACTAATACACCAACTCCTACACCTAAACCAACTTCAACACCAACAACATATGATGAACCAAGTACAACAGAAACACCCACACCAACACCCATACCTCTTAATATAATCGTACACTATGTTGATACAAATGGTGATACCTTATTACCAGATCATACAGAAAATGTACCACCAGATACTATATGGTTCCTAAAGATACCTACAATCAAAGGATATCGTTATGTATCTAACAATCAAGCCGTTTGGGTAATTCTTGAAGATACTGAAATCACATGTGTATATGCTACCTATAAACAATTTAGAGAGCTATTTAGTATTGATGATTATGGAACAGCTTTAGGTTTACCGCATTTATGTAACCAAGTTGGCGAATGTTTTGAATAAAGGTGATCGATATGGAATTTATAATGTAGTTGTTATTTGATACAGAGTGGGGCGCCATAATAGTTGGCGCCCTACTTCTTATCGGTTTTCTCATTCTAGTATTTGAGAAAAAATAAATATTTGACAAATAATAAAAATTATATTATAATTTTATTGTACCAAGGGAGAAGATGAAAAATTCTCCGAGAAAGTTTACTTTCTTGTACGCCGCCGATGAGTGCCATTTTAGACGGGATATAAATTGAACTCCAGGGAGCATTAGGAATGGCTGACTTCTCCCATTTGCCTTTATCGTACAACGGTAGTACTGGGGTAGCGTTGGAGTAATTAACCAACGAGTAATGCGCTCTCTCGCAAGCCCAAATAAATATTTAATATCAGGAGAGTGATATTATGAAAACATGTTTATACTGTGGAAAAGAATTAACATTAGAACAACAACGACGTAATAAATATTGTTCACAAACCTGCGCTAAAAACGCACAACGAGATACGAGAATTAATGCTTGGCTCTCTGGAGAAAGTTCTGGAACAATTGCTGATGGTACTCTATCAGAAACAATTAGACAATATCTAATTACTAAAGCAAATAATGCTTGTGAATTATGTGGATGGAATAAAATTAATCCCATTACCGAAATGGTACCATTAGAAATTCATCATAAAGATGGTAATTACTTAAATAATGCCATTGATAATTTACAAGTATTATGTCCTAATTGTCATTCATTAACACCTAATTATCGTAATTTAAACAAAACGATTACGCCTACACGCACGAGAGGTACTGCGCGAAAAAATTTCTGTATTGATTGTGGTAAACAGATTTCTGATGAAGCAATTAGATGTCAAGATTGTTTCGGAAAGCATCAAACAGAATTATTACATGAAAGGATTATTAGTAAAGACGAATTAAAACAGTTAATTCGTACTAAATCATTCGTTCAAATTGGAAAAGATAATGGAGTATCTGATAATGCTATTCGTAAATGGTGTATTGGATACGGATTACCTTCCAAGAAAAAAGATATTAAAAAATATTCAGATGAAGAATGGGCGGCTTTATAACCGCCATTATGCCCCTGTCGTACAGTAGTCTAGTACAATCGCTTCGTAAGCGATAAACCTCGGCGCGCATCCGAGCAGGGGCTCTATACCAACGGACAAGGCTTAGGCGCATGACCATCTCCGATGCGGGAGTTCAGTGGCCCGATAAGGAGATTGGAACAGGACGGTGGGACGCGAGTGGTTGGTATTTATATGCGTCGGTATGACTAGTTGGCGATGTCACCAGACTGTAAATCTGGCACGTAAGATACAACGTTGGTTCGACTCCAACCCGGCGCACCATATACCTCCCTAATCCAATCGGCAGAGATAGCGCGCTAAGAACGCGTCCAGTGTGAGTTCGAATCTCACGAGAGGTACTTTCTCCGGCTAGTCTAAGGGACAGAACGCGTGGCTACGGACCACGAGATCGGCGTTCGAATCGTCGGCTGGAGACTTATATGCCGAAGTAGCACAGAGGTAGTGCAATCGCTTGGTAAGCGAGAGATCGCGAGTTCGAGTCTCGCCTTCGGCTCCATTAATTTATAAAGGAGATTTGTATTATGGGTTGGTGGCTTACTTATGAAGATGGAGAAAAACAGTTTATTTCTCTTGAAGAAGGATTTGAAATGATTGGAGAAATGATTGGTAAAGCACTAATTGGACTTGCTAGTTTAGCAGAAAATAAAAATGAATAATATGGGGCTGTTTTAGATTCGACAGCTATGATATGTATTAAGAACACGGGTAGGCGGTGCGCCTTAAGCAGCAACAAACAATAAATGACGAAGATTATTTCGATTGCGAACTAATGGCTGCCTAATCAGCCTCGCGCCAAAACGATACACCTATCATTCGGTAAGTATCTGAGGTTCAGAGATTGAATGATGCACTTATTATGTTGGTTTCTTGCTTCCAACTGGACAGCTTTGAGGGGCTTTTCTTTCAAAAAGCAAGTGGTGGAAGGATTATCCCTTTGTTTGTCAGAGTCGTAAACTGACTATCGTGTAAGTAATTCTTAGTATTGATTGTAGTATGGACACGGGTGCAATTCCCGTCAGCTCCACCATATGCACGCGTAACTCAGTTGGGAGAGTGCCTGCCTTACAAGCAGGATGCCGGCAGTTCGAGCCTGTCCGTGTGCACGGCCAAAGTAGCTACCGATAAGGAGATATCGAAAGAAAAGGCTCCGGAGATATTCCGCAGGTTAAGCTCCAGAAATCAAACCTGCATACTAAACCGTAATAACCGTTGCTACGCGGGAAAATCGGTAACTTATGCACCTGTAGCTTAGTTGGTAGAGCACGTGACTCTTAATCTCGGGGTCCAGGGTTCGAGTCCCTGTAGGTGTACTTAAATAAATTATAAAGGTGATTAGTATGAAACGAAAACATAGGAGATGTAAACATATTTCCTTGCGCGTGTAGCCAAGTGGTATGGCAATAGACTTTTAATCTATGCATCGTGGGTTCGATTCCCGCCACGCGCACTATGCTGGAATGGTCCAACGGATACGACAAGAGACTTCTAATCTCTTGATTAGGGTTCGACTCCCTATTCCAGTACCATGTGGAGTGTGGCGGAATGGTATACGCGCCGGATTGTGGCTCCGGATATTGCAGGTTCGAATCCTGTCATTTCACCTTATATATAAAAGACTCTAACAGCAATTTTGTATGGACTGAAAATCCTCTAAAGTGTTGGTTCAAATCCAACTCTCCCCGCTTGGGGAGGTCGCTCAACGGTAGAAGCAGAGTAGCTAATGAGTCTTGTTATGCCCAGATGGCGAATCAGTAAACGCTGAGGACCGAAAATCCTCCACTAGTTGGTGCGACTCCAACTCTGGGCACCAAATATTTGACTTTTAATTGAAATTATATTATAATTTTAATGTAAGAAAGAAAGGAGCATGAAAATGCGAGATCCGAATCGAATTGATTATTACTGTGACGAACTCGCTAATATTTGGCATAAAGTTCCAGATTGGCGGCTAAGCCAGCTTATGGTAAATCTTATGTTGGCTTATAGCAATAAACATGGAAATGATCCTTTCTATGTTGAAGATGCAGACTTTATGAAATTTGTAAGAGAATTTATTAAGGAGGCCATTGGTGAAGATGCCTAAGATTGGAGATAAGATTCGTATTATTTATATGAGCAGCGAACCTCAATATACAGGAAAAGAAGGTATTGTTGAGTATATTGATGACGCTAAACAGATTCATGGAAGTTGGGGTGGCTGTGCACTTATCCCTGGCGAAGATGAATGGGAGATTATCAATGGATCAATATGAAGAAGCTAAACAGCAACTAATTGCTGAACATGTGCGGCGCGAGGGCACAAAAGAACTATCAGAAGCAGAAAAATATGTTCTATGGTTTATTGACCAAGAAAAGAAACTCGCGCAAGAACGTAAAAATAACTAATCCACCCGACATTAGCCTTTGGCTACAGAGCGCACAAGGGTGGCGAAGATTTACGCCCGAGTAAGGTGAAACGATATATCCGCTTGGGATGAATATGGCCTACTGCTGCTAGAGTAAATCGGCGTTATCTAGACATATGAATTGTAGCCGCAGTCCCAGTAAGGCGTTACGTTGTAAGTTGAAACTGGGGAAGCTTCCGGGATGTAGCATAGTCGGTTAGTGCAGCGCTCTGATAAGGCGAAGATCAGTGGTTTGAATCCACTCATCCCGACCATATAGGTTGATGGTGTAACGGTAGCATCACGGTCTCCAAAACCGCGGGTCTAGGTTCGAATCCTAGTCGACCTGCCACTATAGACTCTTGCAGCAAATTTTCAAGCATCTGAATGGGGTTTCTGATTAGCGAAATAGGAGTCTAGTTTATGCCCTACTACCCCAACAGGCAGAGGGAGCCGCCTCAAAAGCGGTAAAGTCTCGGTCCGAATCCGAGGTAGGGTACTTAGGCGCCAAAAAGGCAATTATTAAAAGAATGTGGCGCAATGAGTAAGCTCCTGCTCATTTTATTTACAATTATTAATTTATTGGAGCATTATGGTACGAAAGGGTGAGACTCGGTAACACCGAAAAGACTTCCGAGAAGTATAATAGGTTCTAGTCCGAGGTGGACGCGTTATAGGTGCAACTCCTATACTAGAGTAGCCTATTATATGCCAGAGTAGCAGAAATGGAATATGCTGTTGGCTTAGAACCAGCGTAATTTTGTGGGTTCGACTCCCACCCCTGGCACACTTGTTGTTTCGCGAACAACCCAGTGGATGGATATTGACGCATCCCGTGTCACTACTGCGAGAGAACCACGCTTAGGCTGTGCATGCGCACCACGGATTCATGAAGGTGACACATTATGGGGACGTAGCTCAATTGGTAGAGCGCCTGCCTTGCAAGCAGGAGGTAGAGGGATCGTAACCCTTCGTCTCCACGTTATATAGGTCCTGATCCTCGTCGGCCGGGGATTCGTCTGCAAAACGAACGTTAATGGGTTCGACTCCCATCTGGACCTCTTCTAAGGAGTTTATATGAGTTTAGAAGAATGTATTAGAACATTATGTATATTGTTTATTATATTTGGATATACATTTATATTCTTACTATCATGGATTCTATTAGTATTACAAGATATAAGAAAAGAATTAAAGGTGAAAAGAAAATGAACGTAATTAATGCTGGAAGTCGCTATCAAATTTATGGTGAAGATGTAAAAACTTATCAGAAACTGCCCGTTGGAACATATCTTGTTAATTTTCATCCAATGCAGGGATTTTCTCTATCTATCCGTAATGATTTGGAAGTTACGGAAGATAAGATTTATGGTAATAGTATGACTAAGGTAATGAAAGTTATTAGATCATATAATACTGTAAATCGTAATTTTGGTGTACTCCTTTCTGGTCAGAAAGGTATTGGTAAGAGTTTATTTGTACGCCTACTTGCAGAAGAAGGTATTAAACGCGGTTTGCCTGTAATTACAGTTACTATTGCCGCGCCTGGCATTGCTACGTTTATTTCATCTATTGAACAAGATTGCGTAGTAATTTTTGATGAGTTTGAAAAAACTTTTACTATTACAGAAGATGAAAATCAGCAAGATGAATTACTCACGCTTTTTGATGGTATGGACGGCGGCCATAAGCTATTTGTTGTGACCTGTAATGACCTCGATCATATGAGCCAGTATATGCTGAATCGTCCTGGTCGTTTTCATTATCATTTTACAATGATGCCGCCTACTCCAGAAGAAGTAGAAGAGTATATGAAAGATAAGCTTCTGCCGCAATATCATCATAATATTCATGATGTAGTCAATCTTGCTAATATTGTAGATATGCCATATGATTATCTTCGCGCAATTGCATTTGAACTTAATCAAGGTTATGATCTAAAAGAAGCAATGTCTGATCTTAACATTACTCGTACTGATGATGCTCGTTTTGAAGTAACAGTATTTCTCTCTAATGGACTTCGCTTTGAAGCTTGGGGAGCAAAACTTGATATGAATAGTCATAAACAAGATTATATTCGTGTACGGCGTTATGAAAAAGATAATTTCCCTCACGAATTTGGATTTCATTTTGTTCCTGCCACTGCTCAAATTCATGGAAAAGATTTTATGATTAAAGATAAAATCACACAGCCTTATTGGGGTGATTATGATTTCGAAGGTACAGATGAAGAATGTGAAAAACTCGCAGCTGAATGGAATAAAAATGTAACTATTGAAAAAATCATTCTCCATAAAGAAAAAGATTATGGAGTCGCGAGGTATCTTGTATGAGAATAATCAAAGCCGCAAAGAAAGTTGATGAATATATTACTACTTGTAATAATTGCGGCTCTACATTAGGTATAAGACGTAATGATTTAGTAAATAATACAATGGTAGATGATGATAAATGTGAAGAATGGATTTATTATTGTGGAGTGTGCCAATATGGCAACCATCTTACTGGTTCACTCCACAATTTATTTCCATGGATTATGGAGGAAGAAGTAAATGATGGGGAGATACCCAGTAGTGACATTGTGCGGCAGCACCAAATTTAAGGAGGATTTTGAACGTGTCAATCGCGAACTTACCCTTGCCGGTAATATTGTCATCAGCGTTGGTTGTTTTGGCCACAGTGGGGATGTTTTTAGTGAAGATCAGAAGATAATGCTTGATGATATTCATAAGAGAAAAATTGATATGGCAGATACAATATATATTATAAATAAAGATAAATATATTGGTTCAAGTACTCAATCTGAAATTTATTATGCTTGGCAGCACAATAAAGAAATTCTCTTTATGGAACCACAATCTTTAAATGAAATTCTTGGACGAGAAATTAATGGCTCGTAAACTGGGCAAGCGAACCAGCACTGCCTCGAAAGCAGATGGATCTGAAAGGGTTGGGGTGCAAGTCCTCTGCGAGTCGCCAGGGCTAAGAGAATTCAGTAATTAAGAAATGCAGCGCGTGGGCGTCTTAATTGGGCCGGTTAAATTCCGACAGCCTAACCTTTTTATTGGAGGACTATATGTATAAACAGAATTGTTGTTTCTGCCATAAACCTATTACAGATATTTATGATAGCGACTATTTTGGATTAGATGGAGATCTTATACATATTCATTGCCAAGAAGCAATGAATAAACAGATTGAGCAAATTAACAATATGTCTAATGATGAATTTAAACAATGGCTCATGGGAGAAGTATGCGAGTGAAACGTGGAAAAGATAGATTTTGGAAAGTAGTAAAATATCAAGGCGATGGTGCTTATTATGCTACTTGTAAATGTGGTTATAAATATTGTTGTGGTGATTGTATAAGTCGCCGTAAAGATGAAGAATGGATATTATATCAATATTGTCCTTGTTGTGGCGCTCGTAAAAAAGAATATAATCCAGAAGTTATTAAATTAGATATAGATATATGTGATCTTTATAGAAATGTAGTCTGATCTCGGTGTGGACTGAGGCCCGCCTGGAAAGCGGTGCGTGCCCTTAAAGCATGAAGTTCGACTCTTCCGGACTACGCTTATTACTATAATGGAGTTGATGCTTATGAGAAGTCGTGCTGAAAAACGTCATAATGATTGGAAAAAAGCTATACGTAAGAGAAATATAACTCGTACTTGGTGCTTAAAACAAGAGTATTATGACAACTTACACCAATATAGTAAAAATAAAATTCATTGCTCATGTCCAATGTGTCGCCGCAAAACTAATAATAAAAAATCATTTTGGGGACCAACAGAGAATTGGTCTATGCATGACGAGCGACGTATTGAAGAAATGGAAGATCAATTACTTGACAATGAGCAGAATTTCTGATATAATTATATCAGAAAGAGAGGGAAAACATAGTGACTAGTTCAGAAGTGGTATGGTTTATAAATCATAAGTATGGTGAACAAGCATATGTAGTAGAAACAGAAAAGCAAGTGCTAGTATTTACGGCAAAATCAAAATGGATTGTGCAAAAAGATGATAAGAAGCGATTCGGTTTCTACACCTTATTTCATTCAAACCTAGCTAAAGGTGAAGGCTTTCATGTTCAAATGCGTGGGAATCAAGTTGATTTCTTAGTATGGTGTGCGCTTACACATGATATGGATGAGTTTTATGCAATTGATGAATGGAATAAATTTGTAAAAGCATGGGAGCTTTTCTTACTAGGTAGAGAATGTGAAGAGAGAGCCGCATTATTTAAGTGGTTCTCTGATTGACGAGGATGTAGTGTAACGGTAACACGCGTCGCTTGGGACGACGAGTAGCAGTTCGACTCTGACATCTTCGACTTATAGACCATTACAGCAAACCTTATAGGATAATGAAAAAGTCTTCAAAACTTTATCTAGCTGTTCGAGTCAGCAAATTAATGGTCTAGTTTTTGGAATATTATACACTGTCAACATTATGTTTATCATAGTAAACGGTGTATATTAGATAGCCGCGTTGGTGAAAAGACCTGTATGAAAGAGGCCGAGTAGTATCCGCAACTCTTCCGCGGCGTTTTCTTATTGAGGTGATGCTATGAAGTTAATATGTTTAATACTTTGTTTTTTATTAATAGTAGGAACAGCATTAGGAGCATCTTCTCCTACAAATCAAACTATTGCTTAGGCAAAAATAGTTAATGTAACTCCAATAGATGCTTCTAAAGAAATTGTAATACCAATAATGAAAATTATTGAGGATACAGAAGATATTATTAAATTAAGAGAAGATATGATGCCTAAACATACTGTGATATTATTTGATTATGAAATCCCATTAAGTATAGGAATTTATAGTAATAATAATTTAGGTATTTGTATGGAATAATGGTGCTATGGCAGAATGGTAATGCACCGACCTGCTAAGTCGAGGTTACCTGTAAAAGGGTATGCACGTTCGATCCGTGCTAGCACCGCCATCTTAAGAAAGGAAAGTATTATGATTATTAGATATTGGGTAAATGAAGAATCAGAAAAAGAATTAATGACTATTAAACATTATCTTCCAATGAATGTAATGGAGCATACTTTAAATCTAATTGAACAAATGGATGAAGGTGAAACTGACATTGCATATCGTAGTCGTATAATTCATTTACTTTATAGATTAGTAACTGAAAACGATGTTCATTTTTGCTGTAGTTCTTCTGAAACTTATGATATTGCTCATGAATTTTGTTTATATCTAGATGGATGGCTTTTTGAAGTTGAAGCAAATGAAGATCCAGAAAAAGGTTTTTTTAATGTAAAATCAATTAAAAAATAATAGCCCTTTAGCGTAATGGTAGCGCAACGGACTTTCGACTTGTAGTTTAGTGGTAAAATACGCCGACACATCAGGCTATACCCGAGAGGAAGAGATGCAAGTTCGATTCTTGCCGAGTCGTCGACTCCGTATGTGGTGGTCCGATTCCACCAAGGGCTGCTTAAAGGAGATATTATTATGCGTCAGTTAATTATCGCACGAAAAGACCTTAATATGAGCCCTGGTAAATTAGCGGCTCAAGTAGCACACGCATCTTGGGCATTTTTATCTAATGGTATTAGAGAATGCACTAAAACCGCAATATTTGATACATATGATAATAAATATCATTATGAATTAAAATTAGATAAAGATATTGCCGAAGAATGGTTTGGCGGTATTTTTACTAAAACTATTTGCGAAGCAAAAAATAAAAATCAACTTCTTAAAGCTAAAGAAATTGCAGAAGAAATTGGATTAGTTGAAGGTAAAGACTTCTTCCTAATTAATGATGCTTGTAATACTGAATTAGAACCAGAAGAAGTTGATGAAAATGGAGTTGGAAGAACTCTAACTTGTATTGGTTTTAAACCATTACAAGATGAAGTTGCTTGGAAAATATCAAAAAAATTTCAATTATATCATTAAGGAGTAAATATGAATAAAGTATTAATTGTTATTGATGCTCAAGAAGATTTTACTCGTGGTGCATTAAGAAATGAAGAAGCAATTAAAGCATTACCTATCATTCATAATCTTGTTGAATATGCAAGTAAGAATAATATGCAAATTATTTATACTAAAGATACTCATAATGATACCTATCTAGATACACAAGAAGGTAAAAATCTACCAATTCCTCATTGTATTGATAATACAGCGGGATGGAGACTTTGTCCTGAAGTTGAAGTAAATAATACGAAAGTTATTTATAAACAAACTTTTGGTTATTTACATTGGGATTTTATAAGACAAGTTGCTAATGCAGATGAAATTTGGCTTTGTGGCTTTTGTACTGATATATGTGTAAGTGCAAATTTTCAAACTCTTAAAGCGGCTTTACCAGAAATTCCAATTGTAATAATTGAGGATGCTTGCGCGGGAGTGACTCCAGAATTACACGATGCAGCAATTAAAGTTATGAAATCTTGCCAAGCAAAAATTTTAAAATTTAATGAACTTAATATTTGACTTTTTGTTGAAATTCTGTTATAATAAATA
>Ga0310690_10009339_pt1 | contig 12300 bp, 8 predicted proteins | sample AusTroGonzalo_MG_2_FD_207661 | JGI IMG/M metagenome (GOLD analysis project Ga0310690, IMG submission 207661) | Bovine rumen microbial communities from tropical cattle in Woodstock, Queensland, Australia - Gonzalo_04 (v2) (version 2) | ecosystem: Host-associated > Mammals > Digestive system >...
CTTCTTTGCCGGGATCTCGTACGAAGTCCATCACAAGGACGAGAGCAACTTCCAGAACATCTTCTTTGCCATGTTCCGTCTGCTGGGGTACTACATTTCCGCGGAATCCCATACCAACGACGGCCGGATCGATGCTGTCGCAGAGACCGAGAAGTACGTCTTTATCTTCGAGTTCAAGCTGGACAATGATGATACCGCGCTTGCCCGGATCAAAGAGAAGGAGTACTACAAATAGTACGAACTTTCCGGCAAGAAGATCTTCCTGAACGGCGTCACCTTCTCCACGGACAGAGGCCAGATCATCGACTGGCAGACCGAAGAAGTGAAAGCGGACGCCTGAAGTTGAACGGTTTGCCCTCCATGTAGCACGCTCAAAAGGTCGGATTTTCGACTCTCGAAACCTCCACCATTTACAAATTCTCCGGGGTCCAGTCAATCAGAACTGGGTCCCGGTTTTCTTTTCTAAACTTCCCTCTATAGACCAGCAACTTACGACTTTTGACGATTTTGGACAGAGACAACCGCAGAGACCGGATTTTTCGTCAAAAAGCGTGTGTTTTGCATAGATTCTCCGGAAATTCTCTGTTTGTAAAGGTCGCCGATCTTTATGTCCGACCTTTACATCAAAGCAATAGAGATGAAGAGATTACGGAAGCACACGGCGAATTTTGGAGAAAATCGGTAAATGACGGGCTCTCTCTGATGCCCGACCTTTGCAAAAACACCGTCCCCGACCTTTACAAAGTACCCTCGCAGAGATAAACCCCAGCCTCAAAATCATAGGTCTGATTTCCTGAATACTTCCGAAACCCTCCAGACGGGAGACCGAAACAGAGAATTTCTGCAACCACTCCTTGCAGAAGGTTCTGCGAAGAGCGACGTTCAGGGCGGAGATCCGTTGGGCATCGAGTTCAGAGAAACGCTTCTGGCAGAAAGGCTCGTACCGTTCTCCGATGAAGGGATCAGCCCAACCGTGAAAATGCGATTCACGTTTGGGGACTGCAGTGTATGCTGCATCATCCGGTTCTGCACCATGCCCGCGCAGTTTACGCCAACATGCAATGCCCATCTGGACGCGGGCGCGCCGCTGGCGGCGGGCGATCTGCGGAAGCTCTCCGAAGCTCAGCGCCGGAGACTCACCCGTTTCACCTCGGCGTTCCATGAGGCTGTCGCGTCCGGTCCCCTGACCGAATTTCAGGCGCTGGAAAACGAGGCGGATCACGACTCGTTCCTGCGGACCGGGGCCGACGGACGCGGGATCGTCTGCTGCTTCAACCGGACGGATCAGGCCCGGCTCTTCCGCGGGCCGGGGAACTGCCGCTTCGTCAATGTGGAAACGGGCTCGGAAGAAATGCTTGTCCCGGCGCATGACTGTGCCATGTTCGCCGTTATCCCGAAAACAGCCCGAAAACCAGGAGGAACGTCAGCATGACCCATCAGTTCGCCTCGGAAAACCTGCCGGCGGAGATCCTGCGTATCGCCGACCGGATGAATATCGATCCGGACAAGATCCCGCCGTATGAACTGCCGGAATTTCCCTTTCCCGAAAACATCACAGCCGGCAAGTTTCTGAACAGCGCACGCCCGGAACTGGTCCGGATCATGGCCGATGATCTCTATGGTCCGATCCCGCCTCGCTGCGAAGAGCTGATCTTCCGGAAACGGAGCGAGGGTCCCGCGTTCGAGGGTCTGGGGATCCGCCGCGAGTTCGACATCATCTGCCGGAACCGCGGACGGGAACATATCCTGCATCTGCTTCTGTATATTCCCGCCCGGAGGAACGGACGGGTCCCCGTGTTTTTCGGTCTGAACTTCAAAGGGAACCACTCGTGTACCGACGATCCCTGCGTGACCTTCTTTCCGTTCACGCGGTATCCGGACAGCTGGACGGTGCGTCTGAACGACAACCGGGCCGGGGAAAACGAGCGTGGCATCGCCCGGGACCGCTGGTGCTTCGAGAAAGCCCTGCGAAACGGATTCGCCTCGGCGACGATCTGCTATCACGATATCTGCCCGGACCGGAAAGACGGTCTGCCCCGAAGCATCCTGCGGCTGTTTCATGACCGTGAAGAGCTGGAATCGCCGGACCATGGATCCGGAGCCATCAGCGCGTGGGCCTGGGGCATTTCCCGTGCCCTGGACTGTCTGGAAAGCCAGGAGGAGATCGACCATGGGAAAATCATCGTGCACGGTCACTCCCGGCTGGGGAAAACGGCGCTGTGGGCGGGCGCCAATGACGTGCGGATCGCCATGACGGTGAGCAACGGGTCCGGCACCTGCGGGGCGAAACCGGCGCGACGCTATTACGGGGAGAATTATGAGTGGATACACTTCTGGAACGCGCACTGGCTGCCGGGGAAATTCCGCGATCTTGCGGGGAAGGACCGTGAACTGCCGTTCGATCAGCATTTCCTGATGGCCGCGGTCGCGCCGCGTCTGCTCTATGTGTCCGACGGGACGGACGATGTTTATGCGGACCCGCAGGGGACATTCGAGGCGCTTTCCGCAGCCAGCCGGGCCTGGAGGATTTTCGGAGCGGAGGGCCTGGGGGAAACACTCCAGCCGCCCCCGGGGAAGCTGATTGGGAAGGATGTCGGATACTATCTGCGGGAGGGCGGACACGACTTCACGGAGGAAAACTGGGATGCGCTGATCCGGTTCGCCCGTGCGCGCCTGCTTCCGTAAGCAGAGATCGGAATCCCTGTCATTTGTCATGGACCGATCCCGAAACGGACTTGCCTTTCCGGAGACGATGCGTTATATTATCAGGTATCAGAACAGGCAACAGAAGATAGAAAGGAAAGTCAAATGAAACGTCTCGTAATCGCCGCCGCCATGCTGTGCAGCGCCCTCCTCGCCGCCGACGAACCGGTCAAGGAAATCAAGATCCTCACCATCGGCAACAGTTTTGCCAACAGCGTCATGGTCTCGCTCCGGCAGGTCGTCGGTGCGGATCCGTCCTGCAAGGTCAAGATCGTCGGCGCCAACCTCGGCGGATGCAGTCTCGAACGCCACTGGGACAACTATGCCAAGTCCGAAAAGGATCCCGAGTTCAAACCGTACGCCGGAAAGAAAAAGTCGCTGCAGGACCTGCTGGCCGAGGACAAGTGGGACATCGTGACGATCCAGCAGGCCAGCCGTCTTTCGTGGAACCCGGAGAGCTATCAGCCTTTTGCCGACGACCTGATCGCCGCAGTCCGCAAACTTGCCCCGTCCGCCGAGATCGTCATCCAGCAGACCTGGAGCTACAATGCCGGGGACCGCAAACTGAAACTCGACAATCCGAAGGGCTGGAAGATCGACCAGACCGGCATGTATGAAAAACTCACCGACGCCTATCTCCAGCTGGCGAAAAAGCACAAGCTCCGCGTGATCCCGACCGGCGATGCGGTCCAGCTCTACCGCAAGGCCATGGGAGACAAACTTGTCGCCATCGAGCCTGCGGATGCGTCCGGCCTGCAGAAGCCCGAACTCCCGAAGACGACCGACGTCGCGGGCAATTTCAGCTGGGGAAAGGATAAGAAGACAGGGGAGGACAAACTCCATTACGACTATGCCCATCTGAACGCGCGGGGCCGCTATCTTCAGGCTCTCGTCTGGTACGCCGAACTCTTCGGCAAGGATCCGGAAAAGAGCACGTTCGTTCCGAAAAACATCACCCCCGAAGAAGCCGCGCTTTGCAGAAAATGCGCTGCGGAAGCCGTCAAAAACTTCCCGCAGGTCAACAAGGCCGAATAACGCAGAAGCCGGCAGCCGCCGGTACCGCAGCGGGGGCAGGAAAGACCTTTTGTGAGAAGGTCCTTTTCTGCCCCCTCTTCATTCCTCCGTCTTTTTCCAAAACTTTCTGACCGGCGCTTCCGCTTTCCGCTGCGCAAAAAAAAGAAGCATCCCCCCACGATATTTCCCTGTCGGATCTTGCAGCGAAACTTGGCTGGAGCGATTCCCACGCCACGGTCAGAATCCGGCAGATGTTCGGAAAGACATTCGTCCGGATGCTGACGGAACGGAGACTGGAAAACGCGAAATGGCTGCTTCAGCACAAGGCGCTGTACAGCATTTCGAAGATAGACTTGGTTTCCGGATTCCGCAGAGTACTATATTTTCACCGTGTTTTTCTGCGTGCCGAAGGTATAACACCTATGGAATTTCGCAGAAGAGCCGGCAAAGACGAAAAAGCTCAAAACGATAATTAAGTATGCCCAAACCGTCACAGCTGCCATCCGCCGGCGACGGGAATCTCCGCACCTGTGATATATCCGGCACTGTCCGAAGCCAGAAATGCAATCAGTTCCGCGCACTCCTCTGCCGTGCCGAACCGGTGCATCGGGATTTCCTGTCGCAGCGTTTCCGCGAAAGATGCGTTGCTGAGAATCTCAGCGTTGCGGTCGGTCTCGATCACGCCGGGCAGGATGGTGTTGACCGTGATTCCGTATGGCGCATTCTCCCGCGCGGCGGTTTTTGCGATGTTCATCAACGCCGCCTTGGTTGAGCCGTAAATTGCCAGCCTCGAAGCGGGCTGGATACCATTGATACTCCCGACGAAGATCACACGTCCGGATTTTTTCTTCCTCATCTCCGGCAGCAGCTCGCGGAGCAGTATGCAGGAACTTTCCACATTGGTACGGAACATGCGGAGGAATTCCGCGCTGTCGAAATTATCCAGTCCGGTGTAGCTCTGGACGGATGCGTTCAGCACCAGAATATCCGGGACAATACTTTGTTTTTTGAGCGTATCGGCCAGTTTTCCGACCTCTTCCATATTGCCGAAATCGGCGGTCAGGGCGGAGGCGGCTTTCCCCGCTTCGCGCACCGCGGAAGAGAGCTTTTCACTCTGTTTCACACCGTGAAAAATGACATGTGCGCCGAGGGATGCCAGCTTCAGACCCGCCGCCCGGCCGATCCCCCGGCTGGATCCGGTGATCAGCGCGATTTTACCCAAAAGACTGTCCATCAGAAATAACCGCCCTTGTCGATGATCTCGGAAATGGTATCGCCTTGGCGTACCCAGCTGAAAATATCCACTTCGTTTCGTTCGATGCCCTCGGCGCGCAGAAGCACGTCATACGCGATCTCCCGCGGAATGCACAGCACACCGTCGATGTCGCCGAAAATGATGTCGCCGGGCCGAACCGTGACTTTGCCGATCTTGACGGGAACCTGATAATGAGTGATCATGCAGCGGCCCAGGGATCCATTGCTGGTACGGTATTTGTAGAACACGGGGAAATTCTGCTCCAGGATCTGCTTGGTATCCCGGATCCCGCCGGCAATCACGGCGCCGCGGATGCCCCTGGTAATGGCGGTGGCGGTCATGACGCCGCCCCAGAGCGAGGCTTCCGTGTCGTCTGAGGTATCCCAGACGACCACGCCTTCGGGCTTGAAATCGTCCAGCATCTGAGCGCGGAACGTCATTTCGCCTTCGATCATTACATTGGGGGCGCTCTTGACGGTGAACGCTTCGCCGCAGACGGTCATCTCATCGCGGAGCGGCATGATGTCGTTGGGCAGGTTCTGATTGAGGAGCGTCAGCTCCCGCATGACGTCGTTGATGCAGCCCGTATAGAGTTTCTCGTAGCGTTCGCACAGTTCCTTGATCGGGATGGGGATCTCACAAGCCGGGATCCTCTGCCGATCCGCAATAAGCTTGTCCAGTTTCATGAGTCCGGCTTCTTTGGCTTTGCCTCGCATGTCTTTCAGTGACGGCATGGGTTCTTCTCCTTATAAATTGAGTTTTTCACGCGGCTTGATTTCAAATTCCGTCCAGGATGCGGTGTTATGGAATTCACCCTTCGGCATGGGGTCGGATGCGGAAATTTCGCGGACACAATCCGTATAATCGTATCGGCCTACAAGATATCGGATTTTCTCCGCATCGGCACCGCCTTCCAATTCCGCCAGCGGCACGACGATCTCCGAATAGACCAGAGCGCGGCGGGCCGAAATCACGTTGCGGACATGCAGCGGGACATCACAGAACCGTTTTTCGAACGGGATGCTCCGGAAGGTCTTGTCATTGGGCATGTGGAGCTTCAGTGTCCGGCCGTTGGGAGCCAGCTGAAATTCGTAATAGTCGTCATGTCCCGCGATCCGGATGAAGAATTCCAGCACGTCGCCCAGTTCCCAGAGCCGCTGGTTGTCTTCCGTGGCGCTTGTCGTGACAGCCCGGTTCTGCATCAGGGCGGACAACCGGAGCTGTCCCCTGACGCAGGAAAGACGGTAAAATGTCCGATTCCGGATCTCCGTCGGGCAGCCGGCTGCCGGATACGTCAGCTCACGCAGAGGCCATTTGTTTCGTCCGGCATTATTCATTTTCGGCCTTCCGGACTTGAAGAGAGGGGAGCGCGAGGAACAATGTCTTGATCTCATACGGTCTGAAATGAAGCGGTCCGGAAACCGGGACGGGATGACCTTCCAGCATATCCGTTTCCTGCCAGCCGCTGCCTGCTAACAGAACATCGGCGGCTTTCCCTTCCGATTCGAACAGCCTGATCACGATCCCGGAACCATCCTCCGAGGGCTTCACATTCCCGCCGATGACGCTGGTCCCCGTGGTATCCGGCAGGACGGGCAGTTCGATCCCCCGCGCCTTCGGATCCGAGATCCCGACGCCCACCGGGAAGAACGGGGCCGCCGCCTCCCAGCCGGCCTTCGGATCGGTGCCGGGCGTGAAGACATAGTTGCAGACGTATTCGCCGTCGGGGGGACGCCGGATCGGTTTCCGGGAGCCGTCCGCCAGGACCTCGTATCCGCCGCTGCACCAGCCGATACCGCGCACCATGCAGTTCCGGATCTCATGGTCGTCGAACTCCCACATCCGGTGATCGCACGCAATGGTCAGGCCGCTGACCGAGACGAACAGGTTCGCCAGACGGATGCGGCCGATCTGGTCGTCCGGATCGCTGCCCCGCTCGGGTGTCACGATCGACCGGAAATCCAGGCCGTCTTTATAGATCGTATCCGGATACCGGACCATCCCGAAGGGGACGCCGTACCGGATATCGGCTTTTCCGTCTCCGGGCAGCGGGAACGCCTGTTCCAGACGCACGAAATGACCGTTCTTCCAGTGGATCCGGTTGGTGATCGAAAGCCGCGGCGAATCTCCGTCCAGCCGGATCGTCTGCGTAAACGCCAGTCCGTAAACTGACCCGGAGATTTCGACCTCAGCCGAAACCGGAGAGAGTCGGACCGGGGAGATGGAGGTGACCACGGCGGGGAAACGGCGGCCCGTAAGGTCCATGCGGCAGATGTAGTCGCCGCGCTTCTCCTCCAGACCGATGATCCCGGCGCGTTCGATCACCTTCTTTCCATCGGCATCGGCCAGGGAAAGCTCGCCGGTGACCAGGTCGATCTCCAGCTGCCGGAAAGCGTTTTTCACCCGGAGCGTTCCGGCATAGCTGTTCGGACGATCTTTTTCGCCGGTCCGGGGATCCTCCACCTCGAACGGGATCGGGAAGACCGACGGTTCTCCGATTTCTATGAAATAGCACGCCGCCCCGAAGGCCGGAACTTCCGCCATGAATTCAACCTCGATGGAGTCGGCGAACCGCTTCAAATGCTTTACCAGCCGGAACGGCTGCTCCTTTCCCGCAGCGTCGATTAGGCGAAAATTGTTTTCCTTGAGGCCGCTGCCGTTGATGGTCACCGGTCCGTAGATGCTGGTCCGGGCGCAAACCAATTCCCGGCGGGCCCAGGAGAGACGGTTGAACAGAACGATGGGGAACGCTCCGGGCCGGGGCGCTTTCGCGGCGGAGGCGATCCGTATGGCGGCATCCCGTGCCAGACGCTCCGCCGTCATCCGTGCGGTCTCCTTCAACGCCTTCTTATCCTGATCGGCCGCATCGCCGCCCGTGCCGTTCTGGTTGTGATCCATGGCGTCCAGGAGCCAATCCCAGGCCTGACGAAGGACTTCCGGCTGCCGAAACAGCCTCGACACCGCCTGAAAATATTCCGCGCTGAAAAGCGCCGCTTCAGCTTCCCGGTCGGCGGGCCACAGATCGGGCCATGAACTCTCCACGTTGGGCCAAAGCGACGGGATCTCGCCGGAGATCCGGCCTTTCGCCCGGTAATGATTTCTGAAATATTCACTCAGCGTGGAAAAGAGGAACGGACGGTGCCCGTCTTCGTTCCAGCGGTGGAAATTCTCCGGCACGTTTTCATGCAGCACCATCAGGTCGCCGCCGAACTGGCAGAGCTGTGGATAGTCCATCCCGCCCAGCTCCGATTCCACCTTCTCCTCGTTGGCGCACATTGCTTCATAATTTTCTCCGTTCCCGAACAGATGGCGCGTCCGGGCGTAGTGGGTCGGCGCATACGTCGGGATCACGGTCCCGTCCGGCGCTTCGTATCCCACGCAGTCCGTGTGCGGCGGCGTGCCGTGGGAGAGGAAGAGTCCGGCGAAACCGCAATTGGCCGCGATCTGCGGCAGCTGGGGCGTGACGCCCGGAATGTCGGAGAGCGTGGCAATCGTCCCGCAGACGCCCAGCTTTTCCTGCACGACCTGACGTCCCCGAAGCGCGTTCCGGATCAGCGTCTCGCCGCTGGGCAGCTGGGTGTAGAGGATGCCACGCAGAGGGATCGCTTCCAGACGGCCCTCCTCCGCATATCTTTTCAGCTCCGGCACCTCGTCCGGACAGCTTTCGCAGAAGAATTCCAGAAAATTCGCAGCCTCGATCATGAACCGGTAGTCCGGATACTTCCGGAGCAGGCGCAGCGCGGTCCGGATCACTTCGATCCCGCGTGTGAGACACTCTTCACGGCTTCCTGCCCAGAACAGATCCAGATGGGAAAACGGGACCAGATACACGGGGACATTCTTTTTCATTGCCGAACACATCCTTTTCTGCGTAATTGTTTCGGAAGTTCTAAGTGTACCTGGGAATGCGGGGAAACATCGTCTTCTTGTCCGTCATGGTCGTGACAAGGGAGGAAGCCGGTATTGTCTTCGTCCGTGATTCTGCCGCAATGGAGGAAGGCCGCCATGGGGGAATCCGCGGTGGTGAAATGATATCCCGGATCTTTCCTCGGAACGAACGGATAACTGCTGTTCGCTTCGAACACATTTCCCGTAACTTCCGCCTCGGCGATGGACATCATGGAGACCAGCGGGCGCTCCGCCGAGCGGAAGAGGTTGTTTTTCACGCGGATGGCACCATGATAGTAATATCCGTCCGTCAGGGCGGCAAGTTCGGGGAAGACAGCCAGAGGCTCCTGGGTGGCGCCGAAGGCGTGATAGGCGCAGTTGTCGAAAAGATTGTTTTCGATCAATGCCTCCGTCACCGGGCCGGATTCATACCAGAAACTCCAGTCGCCGGAAATGAATACGCCCGCGCCCGACGTGTGAAGACGGCAGCCTTCGATATGCACACGGCGCATCCCTGAGGCCAGTACGCCGCGCCCGTTCAGCGGGCGGCATTCGGTATTGACGACTTCCAGGTCCGCCATGGTTTCGAGAATCAGCGCCGGATCGCCCTGGACGAAGTTTTCCGGAAGCTGCGATTCGTCGAAGTCCACCCTGACAAATGCCCGGTTGACCGGTGTGACTCCGGTCAGTTTCACATCCGCATACGGTTTTCCGCTCCGGCGGTCGAACAACCTGAGAGTATCTCCGGCACGGACGCCGAACACGCCGTGCTGCTGATAATGACCAGCTTCCAGATAGTACATCTTTCCGCCGGGAATGCGGCTTTTCAGTTTGCGGAACACGCCGTGGACATTGACGGCATCGTCCAGCGTGCCGGAGAGGCGGCAGCCGGCAATCCGGATCTTCCCTCGGCAGTCGGTGATGTGAAGAGCATCGTCGGAGACGGACGCCCTGCGTCCGTGTGGCTCCACCACGGAATCCTCAACAATGACGTTTTCGCAGTTCTGGATCAGGAATCCCATGCCCGCGGCATGATGGAGCGTCACATCTTTGATCCGGAGACCGCTGCATCTCTCGAATACCATTCCCGGACACAGCCGCTGTTCGTGCTTGACCAGAAACGCATCGGTCCGGGCCTCGCCGAAACGGTCTTCCACGCCGACCAGACCGTCCCGGTACTGCACGTCCCGGTTGGGAACGACGATGCGCCGGGCGTTGTGGATAAGTTCCTCTTTTTCCCGGTCGTAACTGAAAAACGTAAGCCGTCCGCTCAGGTTGTCGTAAAAGTCTCCGGTGAAGACGATCCTGCCGTCCTTGACCTGATGTTTTCCCGCGAACCGGAACCAGGCGATGCCGTTTTCGCGCCGGACCAGATCGGCATCGGAGACGAACGAATCTTCGAAATCGACGGTCAGCCCTTCGACCGTGAGATCCCGGCAGTTGAAGGCGCAAAGGGGTGAGATCCGGCCATGGAAGACGAGCCGGGCGCGGTCGCCCCGCACGGTAAAGCCGTCAAGCCCCTCCAGCAGCAGGGCGATGGTCTTGACGCCCTCCTCGTTATTGGAAAAATGGCAGAACCGACCGGAACATCCTTCGGGATAAAAGTGGTATTCGCCCGGCGGAAAACAGAGGATCCGATCCCGCTCCGCTGCCGCCCGGATGGCGGGCGCCAGCGCAGGGGAAACATTCTTTTCCGTCTGAAAATCGGTGATGCTGGTCATTTTGTTTTCTGATGATGACGGAACGTCTTCCTCATTCCTTTTCCTCGTAGGCATTCACGCCCGGATCGATGGGAACGTTCTCCATGTCCCGCAGCAAGACGCCGTCGATCTTCCAGCGTTTTTCGGCGATCCAGCGGAGCTTGGGCGCATAGGAAGCGAAGGGCGGCAGCGTGGAACGGAAGTCGCGCAGTTTCATCAGGGCGTTCCATTTTTCCTCTTTGGATATCTTCCGGTCGGCGAACAGCGCAGAGGTATGCGAGGCCAGGATCGCGTGCTCCAGACCGCTCCGCAGGAACGCGACCTTCTTTGCCGCCTCCTTGTCGTCCGCGGCAAGCCGGGCCGCCTTGTCCAGCATCGGCCGTGTCTGCGCCAGAACAGATTCCGGGAAAATCTTGTAACACCAGACAGCATAGAGGCAGCCGTGGAAGTACCAGTGAGACGGTGAATTCAGCCAGATGTCGTTGATCTTCTTTGCATTGTCCTTCGTGTACCTGTGCCAGAAATCAATATACTCCCGGACGGCGGGAGCCGCCGGTCCGAAGGCGGCGACATACTCTTCCTTGAGCGCTTCCGCATCCAGAGAGGGGTCCTGCCCCAGGCGGGCCATCACATAGCGGTTGATTCCGTTGACGGCGAAACTTCCGGTGCTGCCGTCGAAACAGAATCCGGCAAGTCCGAGTTTGCAGAGATACTGAAACTCCTCGGCGAATTCATCGTACCAGATCTCGGGCATCACATACCCGCCCAGAAAATAATTGGGCCGGAGAGTCAGCTGCGCGCCGGAAGCCTTCCACAGGTCATATTCCCGCCGCAGGAACTTCGTGTGTTCGGGGATCCGGGGGAACGGCAGATCCGGCACCAGAGCGACAAGACAATGATCGTTGAGTTTCACCTTGCGGGGCGCATAGACGTTTCCGTGGTAGGCGAAGAAGGAGACTTGTGCGTCCGGACGCAGTTTCGAAGCGCGTTTCCACACCTCCATGGCAAAACGGCAATACCGCTCGGAGACGTTCTTGTAGGCGGCATAACGTCCCGTGGGACCGCGGTCGTCGGGCCCGTCCCAGCTGCGGCACGTTTCGCACTGGCAGCGCATCTGGTAGTCGTTCTCCTTGATGTTCACCGCCAGGGGACGGTCGCTCTTCGATTGAAATTCATACCAGCAGCGGACGATCTCGTCCTGCAGTCCCGGATTGCTGACGCACAAGGTCGTGCGGTCCGATGTGTTCCGCTTGCCTTTGATGAGGGAAAACCACTCCGGATGCTCTTTGCCGTACTTGGCCGGCCAGGCGACGAACGCATGGCCCTGCAGTTTTCCGGCGTGAACGGTGCGCTGATTTTCCCGGTAGTTCATGACGCGGCGATACCAGCGGAACAGCTCCGGATCCTTCGCGCCCAGATTGGGCCCGGCCGTCTTCAACTGATGGCGGAACTCCGCGGGCTCCATCGCCTCCAGGGAAAGCTCCGTCCTGCGCGGAATGGTTTCCCCTTCCTCCCCCGGCCACAGCCAGCGGACGCCGAGGCTGTTCTGAAGATAGGCATAGACGCCGAAGAGAGTGCCCGCCGGATTGCAGGTATCGGTCTCTTCTCCGGGACCGTCCACGCCGGCGATCTCAAGAAAACCCTCTTTCAGCTGACTGCGCCAGGAGTCCGGCGGCGCGTCTTTTTCGAAGACGATCCCGACAGCGCGGCCCAGCTTGTAGCCGGTCCGGGCATCGGTCT
>Ga0310690_10009340_pt1 | contig 12298 bp, 7 predicted proteins | sample AusTroGonzalo_MG_2_FD_207661 | JGI IMG/M metagenome (GOLD analysis project Ga0310690, IMG submission 207661) | Bovine rumen microbial communities from tropical cattle in Woodstock, Queensland, Australia - Gonzalo_04 (v2) (version 2) | ecosystem: Host-associated > Mammals > Digestive system >...
AGGAGTGTGGATTCTCAGCATTATTATAAGTTTTATTGTTTTATTATTATTGATTATTATATGGGAAATATATAGATGGATAGTAAAAAGGCACTCGCTTTCAAACAACAATCATTTTAAAAAGAACAAACAATACCCCCATAACAGACACCGAGGAGGAAATCAAAGAAGAAAATTTAACAGGTTTTTCCACTTTAATATAGGTGCCCTAAAGCATGTAGAAAATCACGAAAACATAACTTATAATTTGTAGCAATCGAAGTACCGCGCTCAAAACCCCGCATCGGGTTTTGAGCTGCACTTGTTGATAGGTTAACAAGAAGATTAACTCTCTCTATTCCATGATGTAAGGGGAATACTTGCTGATAACCTGTGAGGTCTTCTGGCGGCCAAGGGCAATTATCTTCTCTGACTTGTCGAAATCAAAAGTCCCGTAACGGCTCATTTGGATATCCACGAGCATATCGGGCTTCATCAACTTGGCTGTCAAGACAGAGTTCTGCCGAATCATCAGCGAACTGGCACGGGAAAGGACTGAAAAATAGTTGAACTCTATGTTGTCTGGGATGAGCTTGTCAAGAATCTTGGCTTTCAGTGACCTATCTTTCTTTTGCCAGTCAGTCAGCCGATGCATCTCGTCCCATTGCGTTTTGTAATCACAACCACTCACATCAACGCCAACGAGGATATCACCCACGTGCCGTTTAACCCGATTCAGGGGAATGGGATTAAGAACTCCTCCGTCTATCAGCACCATCCCTTCACGCTGAACGGGCTCATAGAATGAAGGCAGAGATATACTGGCACGGATAGCCTCGAACAAGCTACCTTTATTGAACACGACCTCTTTTCCCGCTTTCAAGTCGGTTGCGACAGCACAATAAGGGATAGGCAAATCCTCGATGGCAACATCAGGCACAAACTCCATGATGGCTTCGATGATGCGCTTTCCCTTAACGAGATGATTAATCGAGAACGAGAAATCCGTCAATTTCAGCATCTTCTTCCTGTCAATGGTTTTCATCCACTCGCGAAACTCTCCCAACTTACCGGCAGCATAGACACCTCCAACAAGAGCCCCCATCGAGCAACCTGCTATAGAGCTAATCCTGAAATCATTAGCTTCTAATTCCTCTATTGCGCCGATATGTGCCAGTCCCTTTGCGCCACCACTTGAAAGCACCAATGCCACGTCATTCCTGTTCGTCTCGTTCTTCATTTCACGTAATGCATTTTTTCGTTTGAGTTATCCATTCACTGAAAAACACGCTGCAAAGGTACTAAGAAAAAACATAAGAACATTAAAAACTGAGAGTTTTTTAGGGATGACTACTTCAATGCCAACCGCTGACAGAATCATTTTTATACATTTTGCATCAATTATTCATATAAAATGTATATGGATTATCCTTTTATTTGTAACTTTATGCCCAAAATCAAATTAAACCCAAGGGAATAGAGTTTCGCCACATCAACTTAGTACATATTTTATCATGAACTATTTATTACACATACAGGGTATTATTAACGCTCTAAGTACACCGACTGCTTGTTCCTGTTCAGCCTGCAAATACTGTGTCAATCCTGATTTATTCACTTATAATAAAAACCCTTATACTTTATTATGGGAAGGCATAGGCTCTGTAGCTTTATATGTCTTCATAACAGCAATCCTTTTGTTCTTGTTTTACAAAAAAGAAAAACTCATTGATTTCTGTGGAAGACATCTTACCTCTGCTTTTTTCGTAGTATGGATTATGGGATTTGTCGTTTACGACATGGGATTATATACCGATCATAGCCCTAACAAGTTAGAAGCATTTTGGTCACTTTTGGGTGTTGCACCGATGGCTATCATTCACGCATTTGGGATGTTTCTGTTTCAAAGTGACGTCAGCGCCATCCATCAAGGTTGTTTCGAGAGCAGTTGGTTCATGTTCTTTTTCTCCATTTCACATTTCCTCGCAGCATTTATAAGCTTGATATTTGTAATTAAGCATTTTGGTTTCAACATGGTCGCAGCCATAAAATTGTTTTTTGCAAAGTCTTGTTTGGGAAAGTCAAAAGACACGACCTATATCTTTTGGGGCATGAACGATGCAACATATCACTTGGCAAAGAGTATCAACGCACAATATCGCCAGAAGAAGGAATCTTATAGAATAATCATTGTCAGATCAAATAGAGATGCCAACAACTCAAATTCGCGGAACGGGTTAGACAGATTGTTTAACTTTCTGTCCTCTAAGGACAAAGATATAGAAAGGATGAGAGAAATTGAACATTGTCTAACAACTAACACTTTTTTCAGCCTTCCCGAGTTAAACATATCGTCTTCTAACAATCCGCCCAATATTTTGAAGGCATTAGGTCTTGAGTATGTTTCTCTGCTAATTGATAAGAAAACGAATGGTAATGTGCACATGTTTTTCCTCTCAGAAGACGAATCGGCAAATATCAAGGCAATAGCAAACCTGAAAGATGATTGTACCATATTAAAACGTCAGGGAAGTAAAGTTACATTCTATTGTCATGCTCGACATAATAGCATTAATCGAGTCATAGAAGACTTTGATACGGCGAATAGCATTGAAGTAAAAATAGTTGACACTTCAAGCTTATCAATAGAGTGCTTAAAGCGAGACGTTTGCTTACAGCCTATTAATTTTGTGGACATCGATAAGACGAAAAACTATGGGACTGTCACTTCGCCTTTTACAAGCCTTATCATTGGTTTTGGAGAAACAGGAAAGGATGCACTCAGATTCTTATACGAATTTGGAGCTTTCGTTGATAGTGACAATTCTAACGGCACTCATCGAAGCAAATTCAATTGCCATATTGTTGACAAACAACTTAACAGCTTTATAGGGCCATTTAGAAATTCATCGCCTCAATTATTCTCTAATCGAAATCGATCCGATGGCTCGCTTTTAGTTGAAACACATCCTATTGACTACAATTCTGACGAGTTCTATAATGAGTTGCTTTGCAAACTTGCGCCTGACCTAAACTATATAGTTATAGCAATAGGGAATGACGAAGCCGGCATGACACTGGCGGTACGCATCTTAAAGTATATGCGTCGGCAAGGACGTGATTTTAAGAAGTTACGAATCCTTGTACGCTCTTATGAGTCTTCTTTGTTCCCACACATGAATGAAATAGCTAAGCACTTTAATGAAAATGAAGAGAGAATAACTTTGTTTGGAAATGAAGAGCAACTATATACATATAGCATGATTATTGAAGACGAATTTGAGCAGCATGGCAAGGATTATTACGAGGCATATCGTTCTCTGAATCCAGAACACGACGAGGATGGTTCTTGGGAGCAACGTAGGAAGAAGTTGAAAGGATTGATAAAATTAAAGAAGAAGCAAACAGACCCCAATACTGGATGCCCTGTATTTGAGGAAACTCTTATAATTAATCCTGCACCTGCAACTTTAAACAATCTCCAAAAGCTACATCGCAAGGAAACGCAAGACAAAGCCAATGCTTTGCACGAAGCGACAAAGATGAAAATACTGGAAGAAATTATTCCTAATTGGTGTAATCAATTAGTCCCAAATATCTTTGAATTTATTAATACAGGCCAGCACGTTATTGTCCGAATAAAACGGAAACATCAATACAAAAATAATCCCAAAGAAGTACACTATACTGACCTTGAGTCCAAGGAGCAATTGTTGATGGATAACCTGGCAAAGTTGGAACATTTGCGATGGAACGCCTCTCATGAAGTTTTAGGCTACACTCCAATGCCTGCTTATGTTCCAAATAATGAAAGAGGATGCGATGAAGCAAAAGTTACCCATAACTGCCTGATTGATTGGGAAGACTTAGATAATGAATCAGATAAGATTGATTACATCCGCGACTATAAAATATATGATTACGGTGTAGTTGAAACGACAATTGACATATATCGGCGTGATAAAGAAAAGAATAGTGCCAGAATTTGATTTAAAGTTCAAAAGATGAATACAATTCTAATTATTGACGCAGCCTTGCTGCCTGCCGCATTGTTGTGGCTTTATATTTGGAAGAAGGACCCGCAGAAGGAGCCGACTTCATGGTTGGTAAAGGCAACATTGTGGGGTGTAGGAATTTGTATTCCCGTGGCTATCGTGGAATTAGGGCTGGAAGCCATGTTGTTTGGAGGCAATGCGCCTTCAACGCTTTTGGGAACTACAGTTCGGGCATTCTTCGTTGCTGCTGTGCCTGAAGAAGCTGGCAAACTGCTGGTGCTATGGCTTCTATTGCGCAAGAACCCTTATTTCGATGAGCATTTCGATGGCATCGTCTATGCCGTCTGTGTAGGGCTTGGCTTTGCTGCCATAGAGAACGTATTTTACGTTTTTCAATCAGAGGAATGGTTAGCTGTCGCATTTGTTCGCTCATTACTGGCAGTACCAGGTCACTATGCCTTTGCTGTCGTAATGGGCTACTACTATTCTGTCTATCACTTTGTGGACCACTCCCCAAGAACGGCTGCATGTGTCTTGATCGTTCCGATTGCTTTACATGGTACCTACGATGCACTTGCTATGAGCGGAGCTGTCAATGAGTATATCGGAGGCATCGCTTTCTTCGTCCTCATTTATTTTTGCGTCAAGATGCACAAGAGGGCTTACCGCAAGGTCATGACTCTGATTGAGAAAGATAACAATTCTTCAAAAGAATGAAACAGACGATATGAATTCCCTAATTACGAGGTGGACATCAACACAAATCTAATTTTAATTTATGTATTTCCGGAACAAATAATATTTATGTATTTCCTATTGCCACTTTTATAGAAGCTTGGAATTTGCCCAAAACTTTGATAAATTGCGTAAGTGTATTATAAAGAGAGTCAGAAAAGCAGTATGACAACATCATGGCAGAAGAGATCCTAAAACTGTTAACTGCAATAGGATATAAGGATATAAAATAAAGCAAGATGACGAACAACAGGTACGATATATTCATTAGTTACCGTAGGAAAGATGGTGCACAGTACGCACGGATCCTGCAACTTGAATTAGAGAAACGTGGTTATAAGGTGTTCCTCGACTATGAGGAACTGACAGATGGCTTCTTTGGTGATAATATCAAAGAAGCCATACGTGAGGCTCCTATCTTTATGATGGTGCTCTCTGCTCATTACCTTGACCGTTGCAAGAACGAGAGTGACTGGGTACGTAAGGAAATAATGTTGGCCATTCAACAAGAGAAGCATTTCATCCCCATCAATCCTGACAATTCTTTTGATGGCATACCAGATGGCATACCAGACGAGATACCAGACGAGATAAAGCAAGTGGTTGGCTCACACCAGCGTTCAGAGGTGAACTTCGGCCAGTTGTTAGGAGTGAGCATTGACAGGATGGTGAAGAACAGGGTCTCAAAACATGTCAAAAAGCAAAGGGAAGGAAAGGTGAGATGGATTGCCGCTATTGCCGCTGTATTTTGTCTTGTTGTGGCAGGGATTGTCATGTTCCTTTTTCAACAAAGAGACAACACGATTGACCAGATTACACAATTGAAAAACCAGGCAGAAGAAATTGCAAAGCCTATTGAGGAGAACTGCAATCAGTATATCAATTGGAGTCCTGACATTACGGAAAAACAACTTGAGGCAATAAACTCTATTCTTGGTAATATGGTAAAGGTGGAAGGGGGTTCATTTTTGCAAGGTGCTGCCTCTGATATCAATAAAGATATGGTTTGTCAAGATTTGGAGGTTCCTCAGATACAGCAATTGGTCGAACCATTCTTTATTGGGAAATACGAAGTCTCAACAGCTGAATGGTGTCTAATCATGGGACAAAAGTTTGAGGAATCCGGCTCATTGCTGCCCATCACTAATGTCACATTTGAAGAATGCAAGACATTTGCCAACAGACTTTCAGATCTCACTGGCCTAAATTTCCGCTTACCTACAGAGGCAGAATGGGAATGGGCTGCCCGAGGCGGTATAGAAGCTGACAGCACATTGTTTGCTGGTAGTGACAATGCTGATGAGGTGGCATGGTATGCCAAGAATTCTGGCGGCAAGCCCTATATCTGTGATGCCACTAACTCACCCATGTACCCTAATGGATTAGATTTATACGACATGAGTGGCAATGTGGCAGAATGGTGTTATTCACATTGTCTGCCCTATAATCCTGAAGTGATAGCTCCTAATACAGATGCAATGGTTGTACGTGGTGGCTGTTTTGATGCAGAACCGTTCGAATTGACAGTCTTCCATCGCGACCCCAAAAACGCAATGGACAAAGACGCGACAGTGGGATTAAGATTAGTAATAGGAAACTAAAAAAGTATAGATATGAAAAAGATAGCATTATTAGTTCTTGTCTTTGTACTAACAATGACAATCTCCGCTCAGCAGTTGTCAGACGACATGCAGAAGGTGTATGATGCCTGTATGAGCCTTCGCGAAGCCATTAGTGCAGGTAACACCTCCGGTCTTCGTGCTGCCAACAAAGAGTTGAAAGAATGCAATGTCAATCCTTTTACCTCTCTTCGGTATATCGATGATAATCCATTGTCACTTGATGGACATTTTGTTTTTGATGAGGTGTTTATCGATAGCCTGATTGAAGGCAGGGACGTTTATAAGTTTGCCCAGCGTTATGCAGATGTTCGTGGTGTCCGTGGAGCATCGAGCAAAGGAAAAATTTATACTAAGACCTGTGTCGTTGGGAAATCATCCAGTACAAAACTTTCCTTCAAATCCCGCGAACATCAAGAGATAGCCGTGATAACAGAACCTGGCCGCAAGGGTCAAGAACTTGAAGGAAGAATTACCCTCCGCATCCATGATGTGACTCACGACAAGTGGTATAACGATACAAAAAACGTTAAGAAAGGGATGACTTCACGTACATTCATTTTTGATCTGCCTACAAGTGGCATTACAGAATTGGAATTAGAAATCAAAAACTGCGGAAAGAAAGATATTAGTTTTGTAGTAATTAGCAACTAAAGGCTTGGACTCCCCTAAATACTGAGCTGCATTCATCTGTTAGATACAATAGAAAAAAATAACCTACATGATGAATATGATTCGAGATAAAGTTTTTTTTCTACTGACAAGGTTATTATTGGTGGTCTGTTGCATACTGCCAAGTAACGTATCTGCACTAGTTGACAAGACTAATGTCAGACGTCAGATTGAGTACCATCGGCAATGGATGAAAGAGCATACTCCGGATCCGAAGAGTTTGAATGACAGCGCACTCATTATTGAAACGGTCCGTGCGATACGTTCATTATGTCATGAACCTCAGGTGGGGGCTGTGATTCGGTATTCAGGCAAGAAGTACGGACTTCAGGAGTTGGTGGAGTATGCCGGTATGCGCGATAGACAGGATATAGACCCCGATGATTCAAAAGCAATTAAGTGCCTTGAATTACTGACGGAGGAAGCTCATAAAAGGGTTGGTGAAGTATCGTATCCGAGAGCATATACGTTTATGACTTTGGCAATGACTGCAAGTTCATACGAGCAAATCAAACATTTCAGTTATCGCTTCCATGACACTGCTCGATCACTTTATGAACAGGAGCCTTCAATCACGAATCATGAACTGTGTCTGATGGCGCAGGTCTCCATTCGGACCGTGGAAGAGCATTATGGGGAAAATCCCACTCTATACCGCGACATGAGGCTTTTGACAGAGGAGATCATCGTTTTCTACAAGGCATATCAGACATGTTCAGACATACAAGTTTATCTTTTGCAAGCGATTGATAATTATTATATTAATGGCACTCTCTATGAGAACTATCGCTCTTATGTCAATCGGGAATTATTAAGAGAAGGGCTTATTTATCATGGTAGCCAAAATCTAACCCCTGAAATATTGGGTCTTTCTCAAGGAGATGAAGGGGTGTCACGAATGCATACAAAACTCTTAGCAAAGTTGTTGCATCCTAATCATCCGGACGTTCTGGCTATACAAGCCTCAGATGAAGCCATGCTATGGACGGGTGGTGATGCTTTCCTAGAACGGTTACATTTCATTCGGGAATTCTTTAAAGAGTATGATTTACGAGTAAGTCCTCAGACAAGAAATATAAAGAATGCTATTCGTTATTGGCAGGTCATTAATCAGACATCTATTGAAGACACGACATTTATGGAAGATTTGTCAATTTTAAAAAGCTATTTATCAGAAACAAGCGAACCATATTTTACGGCACTGTCCAGCACTTTGGACTTAATATTACATGCGAAATCAAGTCAAATAGAAGATGTCGTAACCACGTTAGATTCGTTATTACCCATGGTATCTGGCGACGACCCAATTAAGAAGTTGTTCCTGAGTAATTATAAAACGATTCTTCAACGAGCAGGTATGTCTGGACATGAATATGATTTTTTTGATCAAGCTCAGGAGTATCTTGATTGCTGCGATCATTATCCGAACTGGAACACAATTGCATTAGGAAAAATACTGGTTAGTGATGCAACCATGATGGGTGATGCTTCTACAGCCTTGGCACTTCAGCGCCGTTTAACTTCATTGCTGCGAAGTATGGTAGGAGAGCTGGATCCTATTTTTGTAATAGAATATTTGTACTATGGCCAGTTGGCGCGTGACATCACCCATAAGGATATAACCACTCTCGATGGGCAACAAGATGCGGACTCCCTTTTTATTGATTTGATACGTTGTGCTCCTGTCGCTGACGTAGAAGTGAATGCCTACTTGTGTGCCGGCGATTTCTTTTGCCACAGGGGGCAACATCAACAAGGGAGGGGGTATTTACTAAAAGCATTGAGGATTCTCCACGACCAAGCCGCACTTATTTCTCCTACAGATTCTAGTTTTGTACAAAGCAATCACTACGATCAGGCGACAGCCTATGCTAGCCTATTGCATTCACATCTTGAGGAGTTTTCAGATAAAGACTATGACAGAACAGTTGTGGAGCAATATGGGAAAGAGTTAGAATCCTTATTAAATGAAATGTCTTTCGACCCATCTCATAACTTTTATTTTTTTAAACAACTATCAGATTATTATTGCATTACAGATCGTTTCAATCAAGCAAAGCAATTGTTGCATAAGTGTCTCAACTACTACGACGGTCTAACAGGTAACCACGTGGATATGCCTTATCTGCAAATCCTGCAGACGCTCATCAACATCGCCGGACACATTGAAAACAATTTGGATGAATGTCAGATATTGGCCGAACGGATGGAGCGTGATCTTGATGGATTTGAGAATTGTGGAAATTTTGACAACTATATTACTTTATTACGAACGTTATACGATTTGGTCGAGGCAAAGAATCCGTATGATATAGTATTATTAATCAGATATTTATCTTTATTGGATGAGGCTGTAGATAAATATTTGAAAGCCAGCAACAAAGATGATGCTGTTTGGTATAATCATGGTCTTTATTATGCAACGAAATATATGGGTTTTGTTTCCCGGCATGATCAATTGATGAATTTGACAATAGCTAATGGCGGTGATATAGATGTCTTTAACCGTGAGTGGGAGCATATTAATGAGAAGGTTGAATCGTTTATTGTCCCCGAATTAGAAAATCGACGACAGCAATTAGAATCAACATACCACAATAGGTACCAGATGCCAACGTCATATTATCAAATATTGATGTGTCAGGCAACCGCAGCCGAATATACTCTAAAGGATTTAGAAAAGGCAGAGGTCTATTATCGTGAATTAGCTAATTATATAGGTGAGGATGGGTATCTATTATTGGGGAATTTTTTGATACTTCATAAACGTTGGGATGATACTTTTCCCGTGTGTGAGAAATTAGATTCCCTATTTCATCTGCCAGAAAATCTCGACATGCGTTATCCTGCCGCAAATTTAATGGGAAAAGCGAATACTACAGGGATAATAAGCGTAGGCTATCTTCTTTCAGGACACTATGACGATGCCTTGCGTCTGGCGTATGAGTTCCAGGGATATATGTCTGCATATATCAAACAGAATTTTGATTTCATGACTCAGAACGAGCGCGAGGGGTTCTTGAATGGTAACACCTCTGGGAGTATGCCCTTATTATTGCTGCTCCCACATATGCCAGACCGTATAGCAGGTGATGTGTACAATGCGGTGCTCCGTGACAAAGGGTTGCTCCTTCGAACAACCGGCCGTCTGCAGCGTGCTATCGCAGCATCGGGAAATGACACGCTGATCCAAGCCGTGGATTCCCTGAGGATGATGCAGCAACAATTATCATCGATACAATCCAGTACTCCTGATGCGAACATTCAATTTGCCTCCTGGCGTGAACAGATGGACAGGTTGGAGCGTTATATCTTGCGAAAATCAGCACCATATAGGGATTGTGAAGACGAAGTTCCAACCTGGCAACAGGTTCGTAATAATTTGGAAAAAGATGAGGCCTCTGTGGAATTTGTAATGGCTGATACAACGCTCATTGCGCTAGTGCTTACAAAAGGATGTGCTTACCCACAATATGTCCCATTAATGGGTGCGGAAGATGGTGAGATAATGATTCGAATGTTTCAAGGGAAAGACCCAACACAACTGGCCGACTCCATCTATGGGCCAGGCAGAACATATTTATATGAAAAGTTATGGAAGCCGCTGGAAGCATATTTCAATGGAGCTATGAAGATATACTATTCACCAACGAGTATCTTGAACTCACTGGCTTTTGCCGCTTTCACCTTGCCTGATGGCTCTTATCTTATTGATCACTATGAACTGCACCAACTCACTTCTACAGCCCGCATAGCCTATCGCTCCGAGAAACAGAAATCCAAGAAAAAGGTGCTTACAGCGAATATCTATGGTGCTCTCTACTACAACGATGAACAGCGAGCATACTACACCCCTCGCTTAGCGGAGATGCGTCAGTCTTTTCAATCAGATTCCTATTTGGCACAAACAGATAAGCAGCGTGGACAAACAGAGAGTTTCCCATTTCTGGAAAATTCGTTATACGAAGCAGATGCCATCACGTCTCTATTGTCCGCCAATGGCGTATTGGCTCATGAACATGTGGGCATGGAAGCGACAGAGCAAGCATTCCGTAAGTTGGACGGGAACAGCCCTGACATCCTCTTGATCTCAACGCATGGCTTCTTCTATAATGACCCATATAAAGCCCGCGAAGTTCCCTATCTACAACAGCGACAGCATGTCTTGAACGCCATGACATCCACAGGGCTCATCCTTGCGGATGGTGAACGTGCATGGCAAGGCGAACAACTGGACGATGATACAGATAATGTTCTCTCGGCTGCTGAAGTGGCATCTATGAATCTGAAAAACACCCAGCTGGCAGTTCTATCGGCATGTGAAACAGGACTGGGAACCTCGAATAACGAAGGTGTCTATGGTCTTCAACGTGGATTTAAGCAAGCTGGTGTACGCTCGTTATGTGCAAGCCTATGGAGTGTTAATGACCATTCAACAGCAGACCTCATGCAATCGTTCTTCCGTTACTGGCTTTCTGACAAACAAGAGGGCGCAATGCAGCGAGCTATGATACGGGCCATGAAGGAACAAAGAGAACGCACGCCCTCGCCATACTATTGGGCACCATTCGTACTATATGATGCAATAGAATAAATAAATATGGAAATACAACGAAAAAATCAAACAAAAAAGAACTGGAACATACTTTTCGACCAAATCGTGAAGGGTAATGTGATTCCTGTGATTAGGCCAGAATCGCGTTAAACTTCTTTCATTCTTATTGATAGATTTAATTAGATTTATCTAAATGAAGAAATATATTATCAATCCGTATTCCCATCTGTTGACATGCGCTTTATTATTTAGTTTCCAAATACTTTGTTGGGGACAAAGCGCAAAATCAGACTCTCTCTATTCCATCGGAGTCGAACTATTCAATGAAGGGAAATATGATAAGGCAATACCACTTTTTAAGGACTCATATACTTTAGATTGTACTGAAATGGATTCCCTTTCGCCTCGCAGGAACTATTCTGCTGAGTGGTTGGCTCATTGCTATTACAAAATCGGAAATTCCAATGAAGCTAAAAAATATAATAAGGTAAGTTATAAATCGAAGCCAGTTGACAGGCGTTTAACAATAACGATTGATAGCTTAACAGCGGAAGCGATAAAAGATTTTGCAAACAGGCTCTTTTTTAGTGCCATAGAGAAAGCAGATGAAATTGATAGATTAGAAAGTTCTATATGTGAAGAAAACAGTTTTTTCCATGTTGGGACATATCAGATGAAGGCAAACAGCTATGGTGCTTTACAAAAATCAGATAGTGCACTCTACTATATAAAAAAAGTTCGGG
>Ga0310690_10009341_pt1 | contig 12298 bp, 24 predicted proteins | sample AusTroGonzalo_MG_2_FD_207661 | JGI IMG/M metagenome (GOLD analysis project Ga0310690, IMG submission 207661) | Bovine rumen microbial communities from tropical cattle in Woodstock, Queensland, Australia - Gonzalo_04 (v2) (version 2) | ecosystem: Host-associated > Mammals > Digestive system >...
CTACATCTTTGATAAGTCACAGGTGGTCGACTCGGTATTCCATAAGTCGCAGGTAATGAGGAACACGGACGTCATGAGTAAGATGCTGACGTCGTTCATGGCAGAACCTACGAGAACATTTAATATGGTAGGATCCGAGATCCAGAGAGCTGCGAGAATGTGGCAGGATGGAGACAAGTCCGGTGCGATGAAGATCTACACGAAGGCATTCAACGTGTTCATGCTCAACGCAGCTACTGTATCAATGGCAGCAGCGGTCATCGACATGATGCGTGGCAAAGGTGGAGACGATGACGATGACGACGACAAGATCTCGCTGATGATGCAGAACTTCATAGAGAACATGAAGAGCAATGCGCTGCCGTGGACATTCATTCCTGGAGTCAGCGACGTTGTGGAACTGTTCACGGATTCCTGGGGTGCGAAGAACATGTCGCTCGAAGGATATGAGAAACTCGCCAAGTCCGTGAAGGATATGTTCGACGAGGACAAGACCTGGGCAGAGAAGATCAAAGGACTTGTAGAGAACGGTGGATATGTATTCGGTATCCCATCAAAGAACATTCTTCGTGAACTGAAGACTGCTCTGGATCTGTTCGGTATCGAGGTACACGCTGCGGAAGAGACTGAAGAGGTAGAGGACGTGACGTTCACAGACAAGTTCTTCGGTATGTTCAAGGGCGAGGATAAGAAGTCCGAGAAAAAGAAGTCCAAGAAGAAGGACGACGAGGAAGAAGAGGAAGAACTTGAGGACTACATCGACACCACTAACAAGCACGGACTCATCGACAAGGCACTCCGGAAGATGCACTTTGAGGAAGGCGGCACGATCGACAACTTCCTGGATAAGCGTGGACTGACGCTGACAAATAAGGAAGCCAGAGAGAAGGCATATGATGAGAAGGTCGAGAAGGTCGTAGCAAAGGGAGAAGGAAAAGAAGGCGACGAAAAGGACAAGGCCATCTGGAAGGCAGCGACGGAGAAGTACACGAAGTATCTCGATCAGGGCGACATGGCTACCATCAAAGAGATGAGAACCGTCTATACAATGGCAGGCGGAGACGGACAATATTTCGACGAGAAGATCCTGGGCAAGATGAAGTCATCCTATAAGAAGACCATAGGCGACTTCGACAAATTGAGCGAGCAGGAAGACATGAAGAACTACATGATCGACAAGGGCATGACAGAAGAAGAGATATCCTCGGAGATCGTGTACAAGTCCGACATGGCAAAGAAGTTTGCAATAGCAGCACAGGAAGGCAAGGACGTCCAGGCAATCGCATGTCTTGTGAGTCTGTACATGGCAGGCATGACGGATGCGGATGCACAGAAGCTCTACGAAAACAGATGGAGATACGGAGAAGGCAAGAACAAGGCCGGACACGGCACAGGACAGTTCTCGTGGCCTTGCTCCGGACGGATCAGCTCGTACTTCGGAAGACGTAATGCTCCGACAGCAGGCGCCTCAAGTAACCATCCGTCGATCGACATCGCAGTATCATCCGGCACGACGGTATGTGCAGCGGACGGCGGTGTGGTCATCTACACAGGATACAATGGTGGATACGGCAATTCAGTCGGCATCGATCACGGCAACGGATACGTCACGTACTACAATCACTTGTCACAGTACAACGTGCAGAAAGGACAGATGATCAAGAAAGGACAGCCGGTCGCATTAAGTGGCAACACAGGAACGTCGACAGGACCACATCTTGACTTCAAGATCCTGAAGGACGGCACTCCGGTGGATCCGATGAAATACCTCAATTAGTGGGAGATATTCATGCGGACATGAGATACTATACGAAGAGAGGACAGAGAGATGATTCAATTAGACATTAGCACTGTGGAGCTGATCGCAGGACTTGTCATCACGATAGGTGGAGCGACAGCCATTATAGTCAAAGCGGTTAAGAGAGCATTCAAACCGATTACAGAACCGATGCATAAAATAGAGAAGGAAGTAGAACGACAGGCAGAGTGCCTGGACAATGATAAGAAGAGACTCGACAGATTGGAAGAGGCACTGACTGCAATGGCGACGGACTTGGATGAGATCAAGGATACGCAGGTCGTTATGCTTGGCAGTATTTTCGTTATGCTTCAGCACATGGCAACAGGGAACAATACCGGAGAGATGACCGGAGAGCTGAAAAAATTAACAGAGTTCCTTGCTCAAAAGTGAGCCTCCTTATATTGATGAAGAATGACTGTGAAGTGGACTCCCATGCGGAGTCCATTTCATTTACAACTTTTTTACAACTTTTGCACGACAGAATAGGCACATGTAGAACATAGTGGAACATTGCAAGACATCTCAACAAAGTAAAAGAACCGTTGAAATTTCAACGGTTCTAATGGCTGAAAGCCTTGATACTGGTGATCCGTAATGGACTTGAACCATCGACCTTCTGGTCTTTGAGAATGTGTCAACAAATAGGGTTCACGGTAAAATTTACAACTTATTTACGACTGCGAACCATAATGGAGACTGTCGATGGCGTCCTTCTCGGTGTCCTTCCTCACGAGTGCGTAGTGCGCTGCAGTCACTTCCAGGGATCTGTGACCGAGCAGCTTTGAAGTGACTTCGAGTGAAGTTCCGCAGCGGCACATGTTCGTACAGAACGTCGCACGGTATACGTGGAGATTCTTCTGCGGCACTCCGATTCTGTCGTAGAATCTGTTGAGTGCAGTCGTGATGTTCCTGGAGTCGTACAGCTTTCCGGTCGTGGTCGTGAAGACGAAGGTGGTCTTGTAATGGTTCTTCTTCATCTCTTTTTCGTGCCATGCCTTGTGAATTTCAAGAGCTTTCTTCAGTTCCTCATGCATTGGGATCTGTCTCCTGGAATCGTACTTCGGTTCTTTCAGCTCATTCAGATATTTCTGACGTTCAACATAGATTATATCATCACGTATATCCGTGTATTTTAAGCCGAGGCACTCGCCAATACGCATTCCCGTATAAAGTAATAGGTAGACTAAAAAATACTGTCTATGAGGCCGTGAGGACTCCACAGACGCATCCATGTTTTTAAGTATAGTCTGGATCTCGTCATCTTCCCACACTATAATTCCTTCGTGCCGACTGTTGTCCGGTTTGACCGGCAGATCCACGGCGTCCAGAACATTCAAAGCGTAACCATAAAGGACTGCCCACTTATAGAATGCGGACATGAACTTGTGGATGGCCTTGAGTGTTTGACGTGAAACATCCAGGGAGTTATAGAACATCTGAACGTCGAGAGCTTTGATGTCCTGGAGAACCATGTCGTCAAGATAGGTGTCTTCGATATACGTTCTATAGACTTGCTCGTATCTCGTCTTCGTTCCGGTCGCATACTTCTGTGATACGGACAGGACGTTCTCGATATAGTCTTCAGCACGTTCTCCAAAAGTAGCAGAGTCGAGTGCGAGCTTTTGCTCATACTCTTTGCGGATCTGTTCTTCCTTCCATTCCTGGTATTTTCTCTCCGCTTCAGTCTTGGATCTTCCGAGGAACTGCTTCTTGATCGGGATCTTCTTACCGTCTACGATCTTGTGCCCGACCGTCCGTGTGATCCGGAAGTAGTCGTGTCCATTGATTGTCGTGTTAGTCTTCGTCGCCATAGGTGTATCTGCCTGCTGCAGCGAGATCCTCAATGTATGAGATGACCTTCTGCTTTCCTGTCTCGTTCAACCTTCTGTACAGCTCAATGAGAGATTTCTCGTCGCTGTCGTCGGACTGGTTTCCTTCGACGTCGTCCAATAGGGCAGCAGGAAGAACACCAAGTGCGTCCGCAAGTTTGACAAGCATGGACTTCTTGATGTTTACTACACGTCCGGTCTCGTACTTATTGATGGCTGCCTTCTTTACTCCGACGAGTTCTCCGAGAGCTTCCTGGGAGAGACCTTTTTCGATTCTTAATTGTCTGATTTTCTCTGATGTCTTCATGGTTTTCTCCTTTAAGTATCTAAATTATAGCATAAATAATATAGAATACAAGAAAAAATATCTTGACAGGATACAACTTGTAGTTTAATATTTTAGTATCTGAAAAAGATACAAAAGGAAAGGAGCAAGTCATGAATTCAAGAATGTTGAAGGGATTGATAAAGATCCACGACGGTAAACAGTCGGTGCTTGCTGATGCGATGGGGTTAAGCCTATCACGGTTAAATGCGAAGATCAATGAGACAGATGCGGAGTTCACGCAGTCCGAGATCGTATTCATCCGAGACAGGTATAAGCTCTCGACATCAGAAGTAACCGACATTTTTTTTAGTCCGGAAGTATCTGAAAAAGATACTGAAGAGGTTAGAGAGTCATGAAGGCATTAGTAGTGAGCGCAACAGAGGCATCCAAGTTATTACTCACGGATCCTCATACCGTCCTGAAGATGCTCGATCGAGGAGAACTTCCTGGATACAGAGAAGGACGGAACTGGAAGATACCACTGAAACTCTTGAATGACTACGTCGAAGGTAGAGCAATCAAGGAGAGCATGGAAAGGAGAAAACACCATGAAGAAGTACAGATGGAACAGACAGAAGTTCTGGACTAACTGCCAGGGGTACATCGGACTGATGGCATTCCTCGCAGCATACGTTATTTCAGGATGGCAGTAGAAAGGAGAGAAAATGAAGTACGTAGTAGAAATCGGTTACAGAAAGTATGAGTTCGATGATGTGAACACGGCAACAAATTTCATGGCACTCGCAGTAGAACACTGCAATGAGGACATCACATCCATCACGGACATGTCAATGACAAAGGAGAAAAAAGATGATCAGAGCAAATGATGGAGCAATCGAACTGAACGGAGATATCACGGATATCACGTCAGACGTGGCAGGAATCCTTCACGCATACAGAATGGCGATCAAGGAAAACTATGATGAGGATACATCTAATAAATGTTTCGCTCTCGTGGGAAGGATGGCAGCACTGCCACATCCAAGAGAAGCAAACGAGGAAGAGCTTAAACAGCTCGAAAAGTATGGAGAAGACTTCGCAGAGATCATTCACGAAGCATCACAAAGAAAAAGGGGGAGAAGGTAATGGCTTATATGTGTGTATTAGCGCCGAGTCACGAATGTGACGGATGCATGGAATGCCAGGAAGGATACGACGAAGAGTTTGATCTCCGGTGGGATGATGACTATGCAGATTTCAGAAGACACTACGAACGAGACGAGGCATACATCAGAAGTCTCGAAGAATGAGAGAAGAGCCAGACCGAAGTCCGACTCCTCGAAGTACGCAACATAATTGTAACACAACGAAAGAGAGGTACGCAATGTTAAAACCTTATAACGAGTTAAGAAAAATCGACATCACGCAGTTCTGCGAGAGAAGAGAAGCGAGAGACGATCAGGGTAAGAAGATCGAAGTTCCATATCTGAACTGGGCAAAGTGCATTGATCTGCTGCATGAGTATGGTGCAGAGACAGTGTACTACGAGCCGCTCGTCAATGAGAAGAACGGATCCACATTGTTCATGGTGGACGAACCGTTCACAGATTCCAAAGGAAACAGAAACAGATGCTTTGAAGTTAGAGTCAAGATAGTCATCGACGACCTGGAGTTCGTGCAGAACTATCCACTGATGAACGGTGTCTATGTCGTGAGAGAGGACACCATCAATCAGCTTCGTGTATCAAACGCACACGCAAGAGCATTTGTAAAAGGTGTCGCAATCAGAACCGGACTCGGTTTCGATCTCTGGATCAAGGGAGATGAGACGAGCAATAACAGCACAAATGCAGAGGACGACCTTGCATCTCATGATCTCATGAAGTGCAAACAGAGACTGTCAGAACTTATCTCTGTGAAGATGGCAGGCGGCATCAGCATCGAAGAGATGGCACAGGCCTGCGGCATGGAGTTCCTGGAGTTCCAGGCAATCTTCACATGGTTCGACAAGCTGCAGAGAATCGAGAACAAGGTGCGAGAGTTATGATCACGAATCACGACAGAAGCAGATACATCGGAGCATCCGACACGTCGTTCGTTGTAGGAAACTGGGAAACAGACACGTTCTTCAAATGGTGGCAGAGCAAGATGGGTTTGAACTTCAAGCCGAAGTTTCAGAACAGATACACACTTGCAGGCACCTACTATGAACATGCGCTGCTCGATACGATCCCACTGGTGGAGAAGGATAAGCAGATAGTCATTCCGGAGCTGCACCTGCGAGTCAACTACGACGGCAACGTGGGGAAGAAGATCATCGAGGTCAAGACGTTCAAGGACGACAAGGAGTTCAAGGTGTCCAAGACGTATTGGAGACAGGCACAGGTGGAGATGTATGCGATGGGATCCACAGAGCTGACGTTCCTCGCATATCCACTGACGGAAGAACACTACAAGAACTACTTCATTCCTATCGACAAGGCCAAGAGGATCTTCATTCCGTGCGAGTATGATCCGAAGTTCATCCAGGAGTATCTGCCGAAATTGAAGTACATGGGCATGTGCATGGAGCACGGACGATTCCCAATGAAGAGAGATTTCGAGAGGTGGCTGCATGAAGAACATATCAAGCAAGCGAGCTAAAGCGTTAGCCATCTCACAGAAGACAAAACGAATTGTTTACGACAGAGATGAAGGACTGTGCGTGATATGCGGCAGACCAGGACTTCCGGAAGCGCATTACATACCAAGATCCAAAGGCGGACTCGGCATCGAACAGAATATCGTCACGATGTGCAGAGACTGTCACAGAATGATGGATCAAGGCGACGGTGTAACGATGGAGAAACTGCATAGCATAGTCCGGAATCATCTGTCGAGTCATTACGAAGGATGGTCGGAAGACGACCTGGTTTATAAGAAGGGAGAAGAGTATGGACTACGATCTCATCAACGAGATGAATGATCTGTGCAACAAACTGTCAGTGGCAGGAAAACAGCTCCGGAAGTACGGACTCGCAAAGGCAGAAGCGGAGAGAGACTACAAAGTATGTCTCCGAGAAGCAGCGCTGCGACTCCGAGAGACGAAGGACATGCCTGTCACTCTGATCGACAAGGTGGTCTACGGAGAGGACGAGGTCGCCAAGAAGAGGTTCGAGAGAGACGTGGCAGAGACGATGCATCAGACAGCATTCGAGGCAATCAACATCATTAAGTTAAAGATACGGATCCTTGACGCACAGATATCAAGAGAGTGGCAAGGCAACGTGAAGTAATTTGAGAGTCCGTCCACTAATTATAACCGGTACATAAATCTGTGGTCGCATACGTTCTGGGCGGACTCTTGATCAATATAAGGAGACAACAATGGCAAAAGATCCTGCATTTCTGTTCTATCCACAGGACTTTCTTGTAGGTGTTATGGACATGACAGATGAGGAAGTGGGTGTATATATCCGCCTTCTCTGTCGGCAACATCAGAAAGGACATATTCCGGAGAGAGTAATGTCCAGGTGTCCGGACGCTGTCAAGGAGAAGTTCATAAAAGATAGCACAGGGAAGTATTACAACGAGAGACTGGAGAAGGAAACCATAAAACGAAAGAAGTATGTAGCTCAAAGGTTAGCAAACCTTCATGGTAACCATAAGGATTCCCATATGGAAAACCATATGGATTCTCATATGGAACACGATATGGATCCCCATACTTTAAATGAAAATGAAAATGAAAATAAAGATTTAAATGAAATTGAAAGAATGAATAAAGAGTATAAGGAGAGACTGAAAAGGAATCCAAACGTGAACCAGGAGTTTCTCGCTGCAATGGGGGTGGGGAAATGAGATTTTTAGACTTCTTTGCAGGCATAGGCGGGTTCAGACTTGGCATGGAGATGGCAGGCCATGAATGCGTAGGACACTGCGAGATAGACAAATATGCAGACGCATCCTACCGGATGATGCACACGGTAACAGAAGAGCAGTGGCAGAAGCTACTTGCTATGCCGTTCAAGGAAAGACTCACAGAAGTCAGAAAGGAAGAATACACAAATGGAGAATGGTATGCAGATGACATTACCAGGGTTCGAGCAGATGATCTCCCAGAGGCCGAGGTTTACTGTTTCGGATTTCCGTGCCAAAGTTTCAGCATTGCTGGAAAGCGAGGCGGTTTCAGTGATACGAGAGGCACTCTATTCTTTGAGGTCATGCGACTGGCTGAAGTTCGACGACCTGAATATCTATTCGCTGAAAACGTCAGAGGACTCCTCAACCATGACAGGGGGTATACGTTCGAGACGATCATCAGAAGCATGGTCGAGCTTGGGTATGGCGTGGAATGGCAAGTGCTTAACAGCAAATATTTCGGAGTTCCACAGAATAGGGAGAGATGTTTCATTGTCGGACATCTTGGAGGAATCAGTGGATCCGAAATATTTCCTCTCGGAGCATACAGTGAAGAGACTGCTGAACTACACGGACAACCAATTGCAAACTGTGTAACAACAAAGGTCGGAGCTGAAACAATTGGCACATATGTTGCAGACAGACAGACAGACAGACAGACAGACAGACACATACTCAAAGTCAACAGATACAACAAGGAGTAATCGGACACAAAGTCCAGGGGAAGTTAATACCGACAGAGATATCAAATACGCTTGATACAGCGTGTGGTTCGACTCCAGGGTTCTGGACGACCTATGTAATGGAACATGATAAGAGATCTACGAAAATTAAATAGGGGGGGGGTGTTACGTCGGAGACTTCCGGTATGACGAAGGAGTAAGGATCCGAGAGGATTTCATAGCACCATGTCTGACATTGAGTTCAGGAAAAGAGAAGTCGTTGTCCGGAATGGTTCTGCTGATAGAGGTAAGAGATGAAAAAATTAAGAGTGAGGAATGCGACTAAACAGGGTTATCTGGAAGTCGGAATTGGGGGGGGTATAGACCTGGCCTTTCCTTCCTCAACGAAAAGGAGAGCAAGAGTGATAGACGAAGGTAAGACAGCACCAACACTTGACACAGGGTGCCAGGTGGGAACGGTAGCAGAAGATTTTAGAATCAGAAAGCTGACTCCAAAGGAATGTTTCAGACTACAGGGATTTCCGGACAAGTATTTTGAGAGAGCGGCAAGTGTCTGTTCAGACAGTCAGCTTTACAAACAGGCAGGTAATTCTGTCACAGTCAACGTGATCTATGAGATCGCAAGGAGATTGAAAGGAGTACGCAAATGATAATTGAGAAAGTTTATGAGATGTTAGAACCGAGACTCAAACAGATGGTAGCAGAGGCATACAAGGAAGGTGCAGAGGACACGAACCGGAGACTCCTGGAAGTGTACGAGTACGGACAGATCAACGGCTATGCACAGGCGCTCGCAGACAACGGCATTATCGAGGTAGATGAGATCGATGGATAGAGGCAGAGCAGTAACGATAGTCGGCTATCCGGAGAAACGTCCTATCGACAAGGTGTGTCACAAGGCGGAGAACATGGGCATCTACAACGTGGAATCAGAGAAGAGAGGAGTCGCATACATGTACGATTCCGGAGAGGTAGCAATCGTCACGTCCAGAGGTCATGTCATGATGTCCTTTGAAACTGCAGAGATACTTGCTGAAGAACTGTTTGGACTCATCGAAGACATCAAGGATTTGAGGAGAATGCAATGCCAAAAATAAAACCAGTATGCAAGGACTGCGATGAAAGACATCCAGGGTGTCACGATACTTGTGGGAGATATCTTGAAGCAAAAGATGAATACTATGCGAAGAAGAATGCGATCTACAGAGAGAAAGCTGCAGAGAGTGAGTTTCTTTCCGCAGTGTTGAGGAAGAAGAAATGACGAACAGCAAGCATCTTGTCAAGTGTCCGTTCTACGAGTACGAGAAGGTAAACTTCGTGAAGTGCGAGGACGTCAAGAGGATATTCAAGTCGGTCAAAGAGAAGGACGACTACATGTATAAGTTCTGTGATGTGAACTGGATGAAGTGCGAGCATGCGCTGCGGTTACATCACGCATATGAGGAAGGGAGAGACATGGAAGAAGTAAAGATCGAATCATTGAAGAGCGAGAACCGGAAACTTGAGCGACGGCTGAAGCAGGCAGAAGCTCGTAACGAAGCAAAGGACGAAGAGATCAGAAAGCTCCGGAACAGATGCAAAGGTTACGAGCAGTACAGAGACAAGTATCTGCAACTCGCAGCACACGAGAAGAAGGTATACGAAGAAATCACAGCAATGACGACCATGTACGAGGCCAGGTTTGCGTATCTGATGTCAACAAGATGCGACTATTGCAGCGGTAATGAAGATCCTATTCTGAACGAGAAAGAGATGGAAGAATGGAGCAAGGGTAAAGAGTTCGCAATCATTGCAGACAAGGTAGAGGACGACAAGGTCGTACAGTGGCGAGCAATAGTGAGGTTACAAGATGATCAAGATGACGATACCACTGAATCCGAAGACGAAGAAGAACAGTCAGAGGATAGTGACGAACCGGAAGACCGGCAAACCGATGATCGTCCAGAGCACTGACTATCTGGACTATGAGAAGGAATGCGGATGGTTCGTGCGAGGATGTGGAGAGCTGATCGACTATCCGGTCAACGTGAAGTGTTTGTTTTACAGAGACTCACGACGGAGAGTGGATCTGACAAATCTTCTGGCAGCGGTGTGCGACATCCTGGTCAAGTACGAGGTAGTACAAGACGACAACTGCAACATCATCGTCAGTCACGATGGCAGCAGAGTCTTATACGATAAGGAACATCCGAGAACGGAGATCACAATTGAAAGGAGCGAGGAATGAATTCAGTATGTTTGATTGGTAATTTGACAAGGGATCCGGACGTGAGATATTCGACAGGATCCAATCCGACTGCGATAGGGAAGTTCTCTATAGCAGTGAACGATGGGTACGGAGACAAGAAGAGAACGAGCTACATATCCATCGTGGTGTTCGGTAAGCAGGCAGAGAACTGTCAGAGGTATCTGTTCAAAGGATCGAAGGTGGCAGTCAGAGGCCACATACAGACCGGAAGCTACGAGAAGGACGGACGCAAAGTCTACACGACGGACGTTGTGGCGGATCAGGTAGAGTTTCTGAAGACGGAGATAGTGGAACAGCCAGTGCAGCAGAACGAGCTTCCGCCACAGGTTCCGGAAGGATTCAATGCCGTTCAGGAAGATTTCCCATTATAGGAGAGAGATATGAAATACATCATCATGTGTGGCGGAGAGTACACAAAGTGGAAGAAGCCAAGACAGTTCACGATCAGAGACGGAGAGGCACTTGTGGAGAGAACTATCAGACTCTTACGAGAGAACGGTGTCGAGGACATAGCAATCAGTTCCAATAATGATCTGTTCAACGTGTTCGGTGTTCCGGTGCTGCATCACTATAATGGTTATGTGGCGAGAGGATACAACAACGTGGATGGACACTGGGTGGATGCGTTCTATCCTACAGACGAACCGACATGCTATATCTTCGGAGACGTGTTCTTCTCTCCAGAGGCCATAAGGACGATAGTGGAGACGGAGACAGAGGACATTCAGTTCTTTGCATCCGCTCCGCCATTCAGTCCGGACTATCCGAAGCCCTGGGCAGAACCGTTTGCACTGAAGGTCGTGGACACAGATCATCTCAAGCAGGCCATAAGCGACGTGAAGGAATACGATCTGTCCGGATTATTCAAACGCAGACCGATCATGTGGGAACTGTGGCAGGTAATAACCGGATCTGCACTGAACGTGATTGATTACGGCAGCTACTGTGTGATTAACGACTACACATGTGACATCGATAATCCGGAAGAGGTAACACCATGAGACTAATTGATGCGGACGCACTCAAAGAAACGCTTACAGCAGAATATGATGCGTATAGATCGAGAGGCACGAACGTCACGATGTACGATTTGTCTTATACACTTGGAGATATCCTGGAGTTTGTGGACGCAGCTCCTTCAGTGATTGGACACTACGATAAATGCAGGGACTGTAAGTGGTTATCGAACGAGACATCGTCCATAGGTAGAAAGTGTGTTGCGCCAGGCAAGAAGTGGAAGAAACCATACCAAGGGTACAAGCAGCCGAGCGCAAAGGCATGTAAGAAGTATTTTGAAAGGAGAGAAGTATGAGTGACCTAATAAGACGAGAAGATGCGATAGAGGCGGTGGCAGAAGAATGGTTAAGTGAAGCGAGTGCAGAAAGTCCTTATGTCAATGACTATGACATAGACAAGTACAGAGAACTTGCCGAGGATTTATTTGCGGACATACCATCAGCCGATGCGGTGAGCCGTGTTGATTGTACTGATTTTCTTTATTGGCTAATTGATGAAGTCGTGGACGAGGAAAATTGGGAATTGAATGCGGTGGCAGACGGAGAAATTATT
>Ga0310690_10009342_pt1 | contig 12296 bp, 8 predicted proteins | sample AusTroGonzalo_MG_2_FD_207661 | JGI IMG/M metagenome (GOLD analysis project Ga0310690, IMG submission 207661) | Bovine rumen microbial communities from tropical cattle in Woodstock, Queensland, Australia - Gonzalo_04 (v2) (version 2) | ecosystem: Host-associated > Mammals > Digestive system >...
AATTCCAATAAAGCAAAAGCATGGGATAAAGTAGATGTAATTGTTCCATCAGCTTCAGATTTAACAACAGTAGAAGATAAAGTAATTCCTTCTGCTGATTATGGTGTTTTAGGTAATATCGCTGTTGTTACAGTAAATACTGACAATAGTGTAAATACTTCAAATGCTTTGTTTGAAAAGATTGATGGTTTAACTTGGTTGGAAATTGGTTCAAAAGAATGGTATGAAGCACATCCAACAATTATTACAGGAAAAGCATTAGATGGTAGTTTCGCTGGTGCTACAATAGCAGGTGAAATTATTATTGAAAAATCATATGATTCAACAGATTTATCTTTGATTACAGTTAATGTTGAAGTCGGTGATACATTAGATGTATTAGTTGAAAAAATTAATAGTGCTGATACATCAGATTATGAAGTTGTTGCTGAAAATGTAGATAATGCATTGAGAATAACACAACCACAAGGAAAAGATATGGTTGTATGGGCAATGGCTGCAGGTGTAGTTAATGATGAAGTATTAACACAATTTGGTCTAAAACCAACTGTTGCTATAAGTGAAACAACAGGTCATATGGTAGTAGCAAATGGTGTAAAAGTATTCTTCTCTGATCATATACATTATCCATTAGGTGCTTTAAATTCTATTTGGGTTAAAACAACAAAACCAAATTATGGAGCAGAATGGGTAATTGAAAGATATAATGCTACAACAGTAGAATGGAAACAAGTTCCTTCTTCATTACATAGTTCTGAAATTGAAGCAGAAGAAGCATTAGGAAATAGTTTCATTGGTGGTGCTTTGTTTGTAAAAGTTCCAGAAGTTCAATCTGATTATAGTTTGGAACAAGAAACATTAGCAGAATCTACAATTATGAAATTACCAGATGCTAATGGTTATACTTCTCCAGCAATTCAATTAGATGATTTCTTAGGTGAAGAATCTGGTGAAGCAGGTTTAACTATTACAGTTAAAACTGTTCGTTCAGGAGCAATTGTTTCTAAATCAACAACTGTTCATGGTTCAATAACAGCAGACCAAATAGTATTAGCAATTAATAATTTAGCAATTGATGGTTTGATTGCTGTATCTGCCACTGAAAATTCAATTAAATTAGTATCAGATTATGCTTATACTGTTGATTTAACATTAGCAAATACTACAACTACAATGAATAAAGTATTTACAAAGTGGGAAGTTTTAACAGATTATGAAGCAAAGAAAACTGAACCAGTATCAGATGCATTAGACACAACTATGTGGATTGATAATGACTTTAAAGTTGATATCATGATTAATGATGGTGATGAATGGAAAGGTTTAGGTGATAATGTAATTTATATCACTTCTGCAGATCCTATATTTGAAAATACATTGAAAGATGGTGATTTGTGGGTAGATCCTTCTGATTCAGAAAATTATCCATTATTGAAAAGATATGATGATTCAGCAAAAGATTGGGAAACAGTTGATTTAACAGATCAATCAACACCAGCAGGTATATTATTTGCTGATGCTCGTGAAAATGCAGGTCCTGCTTATGCTAATTCAACTCATAAACCATTTAGCACAAGTTCTTCAGATTTGAGAAAATCTCAATATGTTGATCCTGATGCTCCAGATCCAAGAGCATATCCAGCAGGTATGTTGTTGTGGAATACAAGATATTCAACAAATAACGTTAAAATGTTTATTTCTAAATATTTTGAAGGTTTTGAAGAAGAAACATATACAATTGGTAATTCACCAGCATTTCCTTTCCCAGGAACAGAATCTAATCCAAAAATTTCTAGATGGATTAATGCTTCTGGTAATGAATTAGATGGAAAACCATATATGGGAAGAAAAGCACAAAGAATTATGATTGTTCGTGCTATGGCTTCAGCAATCTTGTCTAATTTAGCAATTAGAGCAGACGATATTGAATTTGGATTGTTAGCAGCACCTGGTTATGTTGAATTATATGACGAATTGGTAACATTAAATACAGATAGAAAAGAAAAATCTTATCTAGTAATTGATACACCTGCTCGTTTGAAACCAGATGCAACAGCAATTACAAATTGGGTAAATAATACAGCAAATGCTGCTTCTAATGGTGATGAAGGACTAACAACAAGATATACATATTCTTGTATGACATATCCTTGGGGATTAGGAACTTCATTAGAAGGTTATGAAGTAATGATTCCTTCATCTGCTATGAAATTAAGAACAATTGCTTATTCAGATTCAGTTGGTGGTAAATATAAACCTGCTGCTGGTAAGAGAAGAGGTATTGTAACAAATGCTGCTTCAGTTGGATTCTTAAATGATGAAGGTGAATACGAACCAGTTAAAATGTTAGAAGGTGTTCGTGATGTATTGTTTGATAATGGAATCAATCCAATTTACAATCGTAAAAATGGTGGATTGGTTGTTTGGGGTGATAAAACAATGCAATCATATGAATCAATGTTAGATCAAGAACATGTTGCTAGATTGGTATGTCAATTGAGAACAGATTTGGATAAACTTTGTGAACCTTTCTACTTTGAAATCAACACACCAGATTTAAGAAAACAATTTGGTGATGCAGTTGCTGGTTATTTAGCAGAAATTATGAATCAACAAGGTTTGGAAGACTTTACAGTAGTTTGTGATGAAACTAATAATACAAGAGAAAGAAGAAATCGTAAACAATTATGGTGCGATATTGCAATCTTACCTTACACAACAGTTCGTTGGATATACATTCCAATAAGAATTGTTCAAGATTCTTCACAACTATAAGTTCTTGAAAAAACAAAATAAAAATCCTGATATTTTTATTATCAGGATTTTTTATTTGATATTTATAAAAAATATGATAAGATAGAATTATATTTCAAAGGAATAAAATGATAAAGAATAAAAAATTTGAAGAAATATATAATCCAGATTATTCAAAAATGCCAGATAGTATTAAATTGGTAGAAGATGTATCATTAGAACAATACAAATATATGATTGAAGAATTAAATATGTCTGGAAAAATTATAGAAGAAATATATGGTTTAAAACCAAGATTTTCTGAAAGAATTGCTAATAAATATAAAAATTTGGTTAAATCTAATCGTGTAAAAACAACTGAATTATCTAATTTATATCACTTTGGTGTAAAATCAACTAATTCATTACAATCTACTAGAGAAAAAGTAAATCAAACTATGAATAACAAATATGGTGGTTGGTTTACTAAAACAAATGAATATAAAGAAAAATCTGCTGAAACTTGTATAGAAAAATATGGTGTTGAATTTTCTTCTCAAATTGAAGGTAGAATGGATAAAGTTCGTGAAACTAATTTAAAAAATTGTGGATATGAAAGTAATTTACAAGATCCAGAATTTATTAAAAAATCACAACAAACAAAATTAGAAAGATATGGGAATGCTCATTATGTTAATTCTGAAAAAGCTAAACAAACTAGATTCGAAAGATATGGGAATAAAAATTATAATAATATAGATAAAATTATTGATAATTGGAAAAACAAATCCGAAGAAGAAAAACAAAAAATATTTAATAAAACTAAAAATACAAAATTAGAATTGTATGGAGAAGAAAATTATACAAATAGAGAAAAATATATTAAAACTGTTCAAGAAAAATATGGTGTTAATAATACTTTCCAAGTAGAACAATTTAAAGAAAAATCACAGGAAACTTGTAAAGAAAAATATGGTAATAATAGATATTGTCAATCTGAAGAATTTAAAAAATTATTTGAAAATCAAGAATGGGTTGCTGAAATAAATCGTAAGAAAACAGAAACAATGAGGGAAAATAATACTTTTACAGGTTCAAAAGAAGAAGATATTATTTATGAACAATTAATTCAATTGTTTCCTAATACAATTCGAAATTATGATTCAGATGAAAGATATAAACATAAATGTGATTTTTATATTCCTAAATTAGATATGTTTATTGAATATCAAGGATCTTGGTTTCATGGAGTATCTCCATTTGATCCAACAAATATTAAACATATTCATTTATTAGAAAAATGGCAAAAAAAAGCACAACAAGAAAATAATAATAGTTTGAGAAAAAAACCAAATTCTCAATATATTAATGCTATTAATTGTTGGACTAAAAAAGATGTAATTAAACGAGAAGAAGCAAAAAGAAATAATTTAAATTTTATAGAAATATGGAATATGAAAGAATTTAATGATTTATTAGAAAAATTAAAATTTAAAATTTGACATTTATAAATTATTATGATAAATATATTAAAATAAAAGATAAAATAATGATTAAAACAAATAACTTTTTTCCATGTTTTTGGAATCCATCATTAGATGGGGTTATTTGTTCTATCTGTTAAAAGCGGAAAACAGTTAGAAAAGATAAACCCCTACTAAATTAGTGGGGGTTTTTTAATCGGGGTGTAACTCAATCTGGTAGAGTGCTTGCTTTGGGAGCAAGATGTTGTAGGTTCAAATCCTATCACCCCGACCAGAACTTGGCAACGTAGCTCAGATAGTAGAGCAATAGACTGAAAATCTATGTGTCATTGGTGCGAGTCCAATCGTTGCCACCATATAGGGGTTTAGTTCAATGATAGAATGATGGTCTCCAAAACCATAGACGATTGGGTTTGATTCCCTCAACCCCTGCCATTTTAAATATTTTTAAAAAATTTTAATAATTTTCTTAAGTTTTTTTTATTTATTTTTTATTTTGATGATAAATACATTTGAATAGATAATTAAAAACTCTGTTTATATTGTCTATGGGGTTTAAAGAAAACCTTATCAAAAAATATATGCTTTGCATTTTATTAGTTGATAAAAAATCTATTAATAACAAAAAACATTTATAAGGCTTATAATATGGCAAATCAAATTAAAATGAATGAAGCTGCTAAATGGCAATCTTTGAAAGAAAGATACATGAAGGGCTTGTCTGCAAAAGCTGCACGTAATGTTTCTGTAATTATGGAAAATACACGTAGAGCTTTGAATGAAGCAGTTGCATCTGGTGCTACATCAGCATCTAATATTGCTTCTATTAATCGTCAAGTATTGCCTTTGATTAGACGTGTTATGCCAACTGTTATCGCTAACGAAATTATGGGTGTTGTCCCAATGAGTGGTCCAGTTGCACAAATCACAACTATGAGAGTTCAATACGCAGAAACAGTTCCAGCAAATGGAGCAGGTGTTGTAGCAGGAACAGAAGCATTGTCTCCTGATGCTTTGGCACGTTATTATTCTGGTAATCAAGATATTGAAAATCCAGATGCAGCAGAAACTGCTGACTTAGAATTCCGTATGGGTTCAAAAATCAAAATCCAATTCCCAAAAGAAACTGTTACAGCAAAATCACACAGATTGTCTGCTGAATGGTCTATTGAAGCTAAACAAGATGCTCAATCTCAATATGATATTGACTTGGAAGCTGAAATCTTCGCAGGAGTTGCTCAAGAAATGACATTAGAAATCGACCAATTGATGTTGTATAAATTACGTAAATTGGCAGGTGTTCCAGCAGTTGTATTTGATCAAGCTGCAGGTTCTGGTGTTGGTATTTCAGTTGCTGACCGTCATGCAAACTTCGCATCATTAGTTGGTCAACAAGCTGCTTTGATTGGTAAAAGAACTCGTAGAGATCGTGCTAACTGGGGTGTTGGTTCTTATAACATCGTTCCATTGTTCGACTCTGCTAAAAACTCTGGTTTCGTATCTTCAACAGAAGGTTCATTTGAAGCTCCAACAAATACAAAATATGTTGGTACATTAAATGGCTATTTGAAAACATATGTTGATACATATGCTGCAGATGACGAAGCATTTATGATTGGTTATAAAGGCACAAACGAAGCTGATGCTCCTGCATTCTATTGTCCTTATGTTCCATTAATGACATACGGTGCAGTTATCAACTACGAAACAGGTGCTTTCGTAACATCATTCTTGACACGTTATGGATATATTGAATTGTCAAATTCTAATACATCATTAGGAAATGCACAAGATTATATCTCTCGTATCGGTATGAAAAATATCAAATTCTTCTAATCGAAAGAATAGATATAAAAGAAAAACCCATCGTTATGATGGGTTTTTTAATACTTGATATTTTTATAAAAAATATTATACTATAATTATGAAAATAACGAAAAAACCTAGAAAAGATTTTTATGAATATTTTAATGTAGATAAAACAAAATTATCTAGGGATTATATTATTGAACCATTAAAATTTTATAATATAGGTAGTAAAAGATACAGAGAGAGACCTAATATAAATGATATAAAATATTTATATGTTGAATTGGGGATTCCAAATAAAGATTTACGAGAATATTTTCGTTCTGAAACAATAATAAAATATATTAATAATGAATTACATTTAACTAAATCTCAACAACAAAGAAAACAAAATCAACAAAGAACAATGGGTGTATCTAATCCTTCACAATTACCTGATTTTGCGGATAAAGCAAGAAAAACTTTTATGAAAAATTATGGTGTAGATTGGGTTTCAAAATCAAAACAAATTCAAAATAAAAAAGATAATACAAAAATAGTTAAATATGGAGATAAACATTATAATAATAGTGAAAAACGATATAACACTAAACGAAAATTAAAGGAAGAATTAGGTTTTGATTCAAAAATGGAATATAAATTATATCAGATATTATTACAATATTTTGACAAAGAAGATATATTAATACATTATAAAGATAAAGAACGATATCCATATAATTGTGATTTTTATATTAAAAGCAAAGATTTATTTATAGAATTATATGGTTATTGGACACATGGTTTTAATTATAAACGACAATTTGTTGGTTTATTTGATGAATATAATCATGAACATATAAAATTATTAGAATTTTGGAAAAAACAATCTATAAACCATCCAGTAGAAAAAATTCGTGAAGATTATAAAACTGCAATATATACATGGACAAAATTAGATGTATTAAAGAAAAAATATGTAGAAAATAATCATTTAAATATGATTATTATAATACCAGATGATATTAAGAAAAATAAAATTCTAAATAAAATAAAAGAATATATTGATAATTAATAAATTTAAATATCAAAATTTACTACAATTAAATATCTAGGTTTTTCTGATTTTTTATTTGGGTCTGGTAATTCAATAACAATTTGTTTTGAAATATTTCTTTCATTTATATTTTTAGAAACTTCAATCATAAAATCTATATAATTTTGTGTTTTATCTTTATAATCCATAACAAAGATGAATGGATGAACTCCATAATTAAATTCAATATCAGCTTCCATAGATGCTTGCATATTTTCGAAACGTGCTTCTTCTGTTCTTTGTTCTTCTGGAATATCTGGATCATCTTTAATATCTTCTAAAGCGAAAAATCCATCAATAGTCATATTAATTAATTCAGCAATAGTTAAATCTTTAAATTCTTTTTTATGTTTTTTATTCATAATAATATCCTTATATATTTTAATATACATATATTATATCAGTAATTTTATAAAATACAAGAAAAAATGCTTGATTTAATTAAAATATATTATATAATAGTTATTAAATAAGGAGAAATAAATAATGAATAAAGTTATATTATATCATGGTTCTAGTTCAAGACGTAAGTTTAAAAGATTTAGATTACCAAATAAGAATACCAAATATCGTTGTCCAAATAGTTATCATGTTAAAGCAATATTTTTAACAGATTCAGATTATGTAAATAATTATAATTCTGGTCATACTTATACTTGTGAAGTCAATCTTATTAAATTATTAAAATTACATGAATTAGCAGATGAACAAGAATACAATTCATTAGAACAAGAATTTTTACAATTATATCCTGATTTGACTTTTAATTATAGAGATAGTAAAAGTAGTAATACTATGATTAAGTTTTTAAAATCAAAAGGATACAATGGTATGCTTAGAACTGATGGAACTTCTTTAACACATATGATGTTTAATCCTGATGATATTAAGATTCTTGAAGTTAGATAATAAATTCTATTAAAGTTATTAAATGTCTATTAATATACAAGAGTTAAAATCAAAAATTAATATATCTAGGTTATCTAGGAATTATTTTGATAAACCGTTAAAATTATCAACTTCTAAAAGAAATCAATATCACCCGACAAAAGAAGATATAGAATATTTGTATATTGAATTGAATCTAACTAGAAAAATATGTGCTGATATATTTAATATTGGACAAACATCATTAAAAAGATTTATGAAAGAATATGGTATTAAAAAACCTAGAATATTAGTTCATAATAATGTTAAAAAGGGTGTATTTGATAAGTATGGAGTTGAGTTTTATTCTCAGACACAAGAATATATTGAAAAGGTTAAAAATACTTCTAGAAAACGATTTGGAAATGATTATTATACACAAACTGATGAATATAGAAAAAGAGTTATAAAAACTAGAAATGATACAAGAAAATCAAAGAAAGAAAAATTTTGGTTAGATATGTTAAATATTCCATTAAAAAATAGAAATGTATATCTAGAGTATCTTTTTATAAATGTAGATGGATATGACAAAGAAAATAAAACAGTATATGAATTTTTAGGTGATTACTGGCATGGAAATCCAAGATTATATTCAGATAATGATAGATTTAATAAAACAGTAAATAGATTTAAAACATTATCTATGAATGGATATAAAATAATATATTGTTGGGAATATGATTTTGATAATAATGAAAATTTAATTAGAGAATATAATGGAGAAATTGAATATTAACCAATAATTGGGAATGGAGGATAAGAACCTTCTGTATTATTTTTTAATTCTTTAATTAGTTCGTCTTTCTTCTCTTTAGCTTCTTGAACTAAATTAGAACCATCTAATTTAGTTGAACCATCAGGACCAAGTGCTGAATCACCAAATTTTCTTCTTGCTAAACCACATAATTCTTTTGCATGAGCAGTTGCATATTCTTGTATCCAATCACCAGAATATCTATCTAATATAATTTGATCATCTGATAATTCTTTCCAAACGTGTAATAATATTTCTTCATCACAACGAATATTTTCAGAGATATACATATTATGTGTTTGTGGTTGCCATATAATTGCTAATTCAGAACCCATCATTTTGGCAGCTGTTTTGATATATTCAGAATAACTTTCGTATGTTGTTAAAATTCCTGAAAATCCACCTATTCCACTATCAATACGATAAAGATTCATTGGCCCAAAGAATCCAGGTGACATAGAATATCCCATAGCATTAGCGAAGCCCATTCCTCTTGAAGTAATTTGTCTATATGCTTTCATAACTTCTGCAATTTCATCAGGCATTTTATAATTTTGTTGTCCTTTACGAAGAGTAAAAGCAATGATTGCTTCTTCTAAAGAATTAGTAGAGTATCTTCTATAAACTTGTAAAGCTTTATCTATTGCTAATTGGAAACCATCGTGTTGAAGTTCATTATCAACGATATAACCTGTAAGATTACCAAGTATAATATCTTCTAATTGTTCTCTAATAGAATGTTCAGATTTTAAATCAAACATAGACATTTATAAATCCTTATTTTTCGTTTCCTGTTTCGTCTTCAATATCTTCTTCGGTTTCTTCTTCTGGTGAACCTAAATTTTCATTTCCACCTAAATCAAGGTCTTCTGTTCCACCTGCTCCACCGAGATCTTCATCACCTAAATCACCTAAATCTTCTCCTCCTAGATCTCCACCACCTAGTGAGCCACCAAAATCTCCACCACCTGCTCCACCAGTATCTTCTTCTTTAGAATTTATAATATCTTCTGTTACTTTTGGAATACCAATTGCTGATAAACCTGAAGAAATATCTGAATTAAAATCGGTGTCTATAGTAGAATTTTTTAATTTATCTTTATTTTCAATTAACCATAGACGTTTATTTTCTTCAATATCTTCTTCAGACCAATTTAGATATTTTTTAAGAGCAAATTCGGTAGATATAAATGGTAATCCAGAAATATCTTTAAATTGTGATATATGAGTTGCTTGTAATTCTAATTTAATCCATTCACCAAAGTTCATATTATCGTGGAAATCCAGATTAAATATAGAATTATCTATTTCAACTCCAATTTTTTCACAGAAGTGTTTAAATTCAGCATCGAATGGTTTAATAATAATTTTTTGATATCTACGAATCATTTTAGCCATTCTCATTTCAATTACAAGCATATCGCCTAATCTACCAGCATTATATGTTCTTGAATTATCATCACCTTGTGTTGAGAAATAACTTTGTGGTAAACCAAATGATCTGATTAAAGCATTATCAAAGAATTTAATTTCTGGTAATATTTCCCAATTAGTTTGACCTTGTAAAGTAGTAACGTCAGAACCTTTACCATCTTCATTTACAGGTAAATAAATATCGTCTAATAAAGACATAGGATTATAGATATTATCTGAAACATTATAAACACCTGATTCAAGAAAGTTTTTGGATGGCATTCTTTTTGTAATCATTTCATTCTTAAATCTTTCAATATAAGCAGTTGCTTTATGAGCAGGCATACCAGCAGTATTAATTTTAAATACTCTTCTATCAACTGCTCTTTGTAATCTAAATATGATTGAAGAATCAGATAATAATTCTTTTTGTTTATATATTTTAAAACCTTTTGAACAAATAGAATCACTAAATGGCCATAATATACCACCTTTAGTATTTAAACCAATTTGAATAACATGTTTAGCATCAATATCAAGAGCACCACGAGATAATTGACCATTTTCTTTAATACCACCAGCATTACCTAACATAGTATAAGTAGGAGTAATACCCATATTACCATAAGGAGAAGATAATTTATTCATATTAGTGGTAATAGATTTAGTAACTAGATTAATATCTACATCTCTAATTCTAAATATTTTTGGAACTTTACCTTCCTGTTCATCAACAATAATTGCTTCAACATTCATAGGATCAACATAGATTAATTCATTAGTTTCAGGATCTCTAATATAGAAAGTATCACCATATTTTAATGTATCACGAACATAATCATATAATTTAACATCAAATTGATTTATTTGACACCATAAATGAAGAGTATTTTTTAATACTTCAACTTCATTTTCTGAAACTTCGTCTGAATATTTAATTTCAAATGGTTCTTCATCATTGTCGTTAGTTTGAGTAATAAAATCAGTTAAGATACTTAAAGAAGTATCAACTGTAGAATCTGTTTCCATAATATCAAAGAAACGATATCTATCTAATCTTCGAGTTCCACCAGAATAAACTTGAGCTCCTGCATTATTATACATAGCAGATACTGTTGGATCTGGTTTATTATTGCCATTTTCAGCATTTTTTTGTTTTACATAATCTGTATATTTTTGTGCTTTATGGCGAACTTGTAATTTGCTTGAATAACTCATTTTTTTACTCTATCTTTTTATAATATTTATAAATAATTCATTATTTTGAATTTTTAAATATATTTTGTCCTTGTGATTTCATAGCCATTAGATATAAATCTTCAATAGATTTATTTTTAATATCTTTTGGATTTAAAGATTTACATAATGCTAGTGCTTGTTTTTGTGTATAACCTTGATTTCTTAAAGCAGATACAAGATCTTTTAATTTATCTTGAACAGAGTTAGTATTTTGTTCAGTTTGTTTATTTTGATTTTGCTGTTCTTTAGCATTTAGTTCTCTATTTAATTGAGCATCTAAATCATTTTCTTCTTTTTTATATTTTTGTATAGTATCGTTTGAGAGACCTGCTTTTTTAAATGCTATAGCAACTAATTTTTCTGGATTATTTTCTTTTTTAGCAAAATCAGATGAGTTTAGAGAACCTAAAATTCTATAAATAGCATTATCAGAAAAATCATAATGATTTTGAATATAATCTAATGTATCTTTAAGTTTATTTTCCATATTTTCTTTAACATTATTATTTTCTGAATCATCTTCTAAATTAACATTATTTGCTTGATTTGCTAAATTTTTAGATAAAGTAGAAATGACTTTGTATCCTGGTGCTTTACCATTTTCATCAAACAATAGAATAAAACTTTTTAAAATAGAATCATTTTTTAATCCCATTTTTCTTAAAACTTTATATAAATTTGTCCAAGAACGACCATATTGTTCTAAAGCATTATCTATATTATCAATCATAGTGATAATGGTATCATTTTTTAATTTATTTTGTTCTTTTTGTTTAGCATTTTGAACTTCTTTATAATCTGAATCTAATTTAGCAGTATTCCAAGAATCTTTTGCTTTAGCGAACCAATCTCCAATACC
>Ga0310690_10009343_pt1 | contig 12295 bp, 8 predicted proteins | sample AusTroGonzalo_MG_2_FD_207661 | JGI IMG/M metagenome (GOLD analysis project Ga0310690, IMG submission 207661) | Bovine rumen microbial communities from tropical cattle in Woodstock, Queensland, Australia - Gonzalo_04 (v2) (version 2) | ecosystem: Host-associated > Mammals > Digestive system >...
CGGCGGCGTCAGCATCAGTGGTTGCACGAAGGCCGGCATAATCTACAATGATGGCGTCCTCATTCCCAATGCCTGGCCGACCTTCGGCAGCGGCGGCGATGCTAACGGCGTTGACTTCTTGATGTATGAAAACAGTATTCCGTTTTTCGGCGGAGACAATATCAGCGCGCCGCAGAAGGCGATGACTCTCCGCATTGTCAGTAGCAATGAAGAGGACATCAAATTCTCTTTGGTAAGCAATACCATCACCAGCGAATACGACTATTACTTTACTGACGATGACGGCGTGATAGACCCGAACCGCGTGTTCCGTTGGTACGATGACAACGCGGGCTACGGCTTCGGCCTGAACAGTGAAGGCGAAGTCTATATCGGCAAAGGCTGTGCCAGCATCACTGTCGTCAAAGAAGGTAACAAGTATCAAACGAAATTCTATTCTTATATCACTTATGCCATAGAAGACTGGTTAGAAAGCAAAATTAGTGGAGAGGTTAATACGAATATCAAATACTCGAAGCTAAATCTCTACAGTGATTATCCGGGCGAAAACAAAGCCATCTACATTAATCCTGTACAAAATTGCAAAGCCTTCGGTCTCGGCTTGAATGGCCACACCTTCGGCAGCGAGTATGATCGTCCTATAAATGTTGGTGAGGGTGCAAGTTTCATCGTCGAGGACTCGGGCTGGGGTGGTCGCCTCTGCGTTTATGGAGACCCAGGCATTGAGAATAATGGTATCCTTAAATTGAAGGGCGGCACCATCTCCAGCGGCAATACCTGCATCAGTAACAATGGAGCCTTGACCGTCAGCGACGTTACTTTCGACAGAAGATCCACAACTTTCGACATAGATTCTGCTACCGACATCACCTTTAATGGCCTGCCGACGTTCAATTACAGTACCGATAACATAGTGTGCAACATCAATCTGGCTGAGGATTGTAAAATCAACTTCGGCCCGGGCACCTACGTCGCGCCGGAGCGTCCCATTAGTGTCCATGTCACGAATATTCCGCCCTACACGTTTACCAGCGGCTACGCCAGGTATGTCCGCGACGCGGCGGGCCATGTCATCCCGCCCGGTAGCGTCTTCGCCCAGCCTCATGACGGTTCTAAGAGTAGCATCGTCTATGACATGAAGGCTGGCGAGGCTGCCGCCTATAGCGAAAGCGAGGAGGTGACGCTGGAGGACGGTGGTGAGAACAGCGGCAAGTTTGTCAGTGGCAAGAGGGCCAATGTCACGCTCGCAGGCAGGACCCTCGCGAAGGACGGCACGTGGAACACGCTGTGCCTGCCCTTCGCCGTCAGGGACAGGGACGCTGACGACGGCATCAGCTTCACCGGCACGCCGCTCCAGGGCGCTATCGTCAAGGAGCTGGATCCCGACGACCGCTACAACGCCGCTGGCGAGCCCGACGAGAACGGCGCCTACTGGACGGGGTTCAATACCACGACGGGCAAACTCACCCTCTGCTTCCGCCAGGTTGATGCCATCGAGGCCGGCAAGCCCTACATCGTGAAGTGGGACGCTGACGACGACCCAGTGACCAGCCCCCGCTTCGAGGGCGTCACTATCACCACCGACGAGGCCAGTCCCGTCTTGTTCGACGACTGTTACTTCGTGGGACAATTCTGCGATTTCTTCATCGACAACACTGCCTACGGCTATTATGACGACGGCGGCCACATCGACGAGATTCTCTTCTTTGCCAGCGACCCTGCCAGCAAGAAAACGCTCCTCGGCTACTCGCAGAGTCCGCGAGACCTGCGCCCCTTCCGTGCTCACTTCTGGGTCCCCGCCAGCGATCACGACTACAGCAACGGTTCCCGCGCCGTCAGCAGCGTCCTCCTGAACCTCGGCGAAGATAGTGACGCGACTGGCGTTGTAGAATTGAAGAATTCAAGAATTGAAGAATTGAATTCTGACGACGGCTGGTACACGATGGACGGTCGCCGGCTGCCCGGCAAGCCCGTCCGCAAGGGCGTCTACGTTCATGGTGGGCGTAAAATTGTCGTCAAATAGCTCTGGAGTGCCCCTGACGCTACTGGCGTAAGCTACTGGCGTAAGTGAAAAGGTAATAGTGAATAGTGAACAATTTGCTACCGCCACAGAATGGTACACCCTCGACGGTCGCCGGCTGCCCGGTAAGCCCGCCAAGAAGGGCGTCTACATCCACGGAGGCCGAAGACGAGTCAGGTATTGGCAAAGGAATTGAAAGTATCCTGCTGACACATACCAACATCCGCGAACAGACCATCGATAAGATGAAATTTGTGGGGATAGGTTGATTTCTATGATAAAAGAGCAACCCGTTAGGATTGCTCTTTTATTTTGCGGAGAGAGAGGTATCTCTCGCGGAAGGAGAGGTCCCTATATTTGTCCGTCTAACACACTGAGAATACACGGCGGGTCGGTTCTTTGCAAGCAAAGCGTCCCTTCGGGCCCGCATAGGGGAGAAATATGGTATTACCGTTTGGTCCAGTGAACTTCTCAATTTCTATAAGGAATACTGTAAGGAATTGAGGTTAGATGGTATTACATGTATTGACTAAGAAGCTCCTCTATTACAGACTTTAGCTTTGGCAAATCCTCATTGATGACGGAAACAATGAGATCCTCGTCAATATTTGCATATTCATGGGAAATAATATTTCTCAACCCATAAATAGCATGCCAAGGAATTTCGGTATATTTGGCCAACGGTTTACTTTCTTCTTTCAACAGTTTACCTACATGCTCACCAATCACTTGCAACCTCATTACGCAGGCGTTGAAAGCCATCACGCGATTTGGTGAGATCATGAAGTCATGTAATTCGGTCATACCCTTACTCCATTCCTGAATCAGCTCAATGGATTCCAGTATGACCTCTAACCTGTCTCGTTTTCAAGATCCTCATTATACATACACTGCATCGTTTAAGATATTCGACTTAAACAGAGGACGAAGGGTTGGACGGAACCTAACCAAATCCACATCGCACTTGAACACAGCCTTTAAAGCTTCTTTCAATTCATACATCAATGAAAGAGTAGGCTTTTCTACTTCCACAACAATATCAATGTCACTATCCTCGGTATTTTCTTGTCTCGCAACAGAGCCGAAGATACCGAGTTTCGTTATACCGAACTGCTTGCCAAAAGTTTGCTTAAAAGCAACCAATTTATTGATACAGTCATGAAGTTCCAACATAGATATACCTTTTAATGGATGCAAAGATAAACAATTTCCCGCAAACTCCAAACTTTTCAGTCGGAAATTACAAAAAAATTTTCCATAAGGATTCTTTGCGGGGTAAAGCGTCCAAAGGCCGAGCGGTGATTATCCACTAAAATAAAAATTCAAAAATCCTCCGCTAACTGATGTAAGTTACTGATTGTCAGTTGAATCATGGCGGAGCATTTTTTAGTTGCTACGGCTATGGGCGAGATAGGAATAAGGATAAGATGATAAAAAAGAGAGCAGTAAATTCATCTGCAACTTAAGTGGCAGATATTTACGACATAAGTGGCAGAAATCTACGACTTAAGTGGAAGAATAGTATAACTTAAGTGGCAGATTCATTTGAAGGGCATTCCAGCATGTTTGTATAGCTCTTCGTTACGAGGAAGAAGCCTGATGGCTCCGTTACACGGGCTTAAAATTTCTCCGCCATCAATCTGTTGATAGTCAATTGATTAGATATGTTAGCGGAGGATTTTTTACTGGAATTTTGGGAATAATAGGATAAGAAGTTGTGAGTTTCAAAACTATTTCGTAACTTTGCACCATGATTACATTTCCGATAGCCAAAATCAACTTAGGACTGAACATCGTAGAGCGCCGTTCAGACGGTTACCACAATCTGGAAACCGTATTCTATCCAGTGCCTATCACGGATTCACTGGAACTGACAATGATGAACACACGGTTCCCGTCGACAGTAGACTGCGACATCAAAGTGACAAACATCAACGTTGAAGGCGACGAACAGCGTAACTTGGTGGTGCGCGCCTACCAACTGCTAAAGCAGGACTTCCAACAAATGCCCCGCGTTCATGCTCATCTGTGGAAAGGCATTCCCACCCAGGCCGGCATGGGCGGCGGCTCCAGCGACTGTGCCTACACCATCAAGTTGCTGAACGACATGTTTACGCTCGGACTGTCTGAGCAGCAGATGATAGACTATGCTGCACGATTAGGGGCCGACTGCGCCTTCTTTATTCTAAGCCGTCCTGCCTATGCCGAGGGTATTGGAGAACTATTGCAACCCATCAACCTCGACCTCAGTCAGTATTATATAGGTGTTGTACGTCCCGACATTCCCGTATCAACAAAAGAAGCGTTTTCGCTCATTACTCCCCAACGACCTCCCAAATGCTGTCGTGATGTAGTGATGCAGCCCATAGAGACCTGGCGTGAGGAACTGACCAACGACTTTGAGCAGAGCGTCTTTGTGCTTCACCCGGAAATCAAAGCCATCAAAGATCGGCTCTATGAACTCGGTGCCGTCTATGCAGCCATGACAGGCAGCGGCTCGTCAGTATTTGGACTATTCAGGAGTCCCATGGAAATTGCCGAACACTTCCCAGACATGTTTACCTTCTTCTCACGACTCAACTAACTCTGGACCCGAAATGAACGAACATAAGATCATTAACGACCCAGTATTCGGATTCATCAAGATTCCGCAAGGCTTATTATACAATATAGTGGAGCATCCGCTGATGCAGCGTCTGAACCGTATCAACCAATTAGGACTTGCATCGGTGGTTTACCCCGGGGCTCGTCACACACGTTTCCAACACTCGCTTGGGGCGTTCCACCTGATGAGTGAGGCCATCCTGTCGCTCCAACAAAAGGGTAACTTCATCTTCGATTCTGAGGCAGAGGCAGTGGAGGCAGCCATTCTGATGCATGACATTGGGCACGGACCTTTCTCACACGTTCTGGAGAACACCCTGATACAAGGCATTTCACATGAGGAGATTTCGCTCATGATGATGGAACAAATCAACCGCGACATGGGCGAACAGCTGAATCTGGCCATCAGTATCTTCAAGGGTGAATATCCCAAGCAATTCCTGCATCAACTGATATCAAGCCAACTCGACATGGACCGTTTGGACTATCTGCGACGCGACTCCTTCTTCACGGGTGTGACTGAGGGTAATATCGGCTCGGCGCGAATCATTAAGATGCTGAACGTTGTGGATGATTCATTAGTGGTTGAGTCGAAAGGAATCTATTCACTTGAAAATTATTTGACAACCAGACGGCTGATGTACTGGCAGGTATACTTGCATAAGACTGCTGTCGCCTATGAAAAGGTGTTGGTCAACATGCTACTGCGCGCCAAAGAACTGACCCAAAGAGGAAAGCATGTTTTCGCCAGCCCTTCGCTGGAATACTTCTTGAAAAACGATGCCGATGCCGATTGGTTCTTGAACCACGAAGAGGCCCTGCTGATGTATGAAGACCTGGATGACAACGACATCTGGTGCGCCATGAAAGCCTGGAAATACAGCGACGACAAGATACTGTCGACACTGGCCACCAACATGCTGAACCGCCACATCTTCAAGGTGGAGGTGAACGAAGAGCCCGTAGGTGATGAACGTGTCATGGAGATTGCCACGGGCATTGCTACCCAGATGGGTATCACGACCGAGGATGCCCGACGCTACATGATGAGCGTTAACACCATCCAAAAGGATATGTACAACGTGGACGATGACAGCATCACAATTCTTTACAAAGACGGCACAATGAAGGATATTTCCGAAGCTTCCGAATTGCTAAATGTGCAACTACTTTCTAAAAAAATAAGAAAATATTACCTCTGTTATCAGCGTTTTGAATAATTTTCATTACCTTTGCAAGCAAATTAGAAAAATAACCTTGTATGGAATTTACCGCAAAACAAATTGCAGAGTTTGTAGGAGGACGTATTGAAGGCAACGAAAATGCTGCCATCCATACTTTTTCCAAGATTGAAGAAGGTCGGGAAGGAGCCATTTCTTTCCTCTCGAATCCTAAATACACGCATTATCTCTACGACACCAAGTCGACCATTGTACTGATTAATGAAGACGTACAGTTGGAAAAGCCAGTGACCCCTACCCTCATCCGCGTCAAGAACGCCTACGAGTGTGTGGCCAAACTGCTACAGCTTTATGAGTCGATGAAGCCTAAGAAGACTGGTGTTGACACGCTGGCATTCGTGTCGCCTTCAGCCAAGATAGGCAAGGATGTCTACATCGGCCCATTCACGTATATCGGTGAGAATGTGGAGATTGGCGACGGCACGCGCATTTTCCCCAACGTGACCATCTATGATGGAACACGTATCGGACAGCGAGTCACCATCCATGCCGGTGCTGTGATCGGTGCCGACGGTTTCGGCTTTGCCCCCAACACCGAAGGCTATGAAAAGATTCCACAGATTGGCATCGTTATCATTGAGGATGACGTTGAGATTGGCGCCAACACCTGTATTGACCGTTCCACGATGGGACAGACTTTGATTCATCGGGGTGTTAAGCTCGATAACCTTGTACAGGTGGCCCACAACTGCGAAATCGGTGAGAACACCGTCATGTCAGCTCAGGCAGGCATGGCCGGCTCGACCAAGATCGGTGCATGGTGCATGGTTGGTGGTCAGGCTGGATTCTCAGGCCATATCACCATTGCAGACAAGACCTTTGTAGGTGCCCAGAGCGGTGTCATCGGCAATACCAAAGGTAATGGCGAACAGCTTATCGGCGCTCCTGCCGTCAATCCGAAGATGTACTTCAAGGCCAGGGCCCTGGATGCCAAGCTGCCGGAAATGTACCGCCAGATTGCCGCTATGCAGCGTGAAATAGACGAAATGAAAAAGAAACTATCAGAAATATGAAACAGAAGACATTAAAAGGAAGTTTTTCATTGTGCGGCAAGGGTCTGCACACAGGCCTCAGCCTGACTGTGACATTCAACCCTGCTGCAGAAAACACTGGTTATAAGATTCAGCGCATTGACCTGGACGGCATGCCAACGATTGATGCCATAGCTGAGAACGTTGTTGACACACAACGCGGAACTGTATTAGGTAAAGGCAGCGATTTCCGTGTTTCGACCGTTGAGCATGCTTTGGCAGCGCTTTATGCCTTGGGCATCGACAACTGTCTGATGCAGGTGAATGGCCCTGAGATCCCGATCTTAGACGGATCAGCCATCCAATATGTCAATAAGATCTATGAGGTGGGGATTGAGGAACAGAATGCGCCCAAAGACTGGTATATCATCCACAAGAAGATAGAAGTGAAGGACGAAGAGAGCGGTTCTTGCATCACTATTTTGCCCGATGACGAGTTCTCGCTCACCGCTATGTGCTCTTTTGAGTCGAAGTTCATCAACTCGCAGTTTGCCACTGTCAACAAGGTGGAGGACTTCCCCACAGAAATTGCCCCCGCCCGCACCTTTGTCTTTGTGCGTGACATTGAGCCATTGTTGCAAGCCAACCTCATCAAGGGAGGCGACCTGGACAATGCCATCGTCATCTACGAGCGCCAAACCACCCAGGAGCGCCTTGACATGCTGGCAGACATGCTCCACGTTGAGCACCGTGATGCCAACGACCTTGGCTACATCCAGCACAAGCCACTGGTTTGGGAGAACGAGTGTACACGCCACAAACTGCTTGACATCGTCGGCGACATGGCCCTCATCGGACGTCCTATCAAGGGTAGAATTATTGCCACACGCCCCGGCCACACCATCAATAACAAGTTCGCACGACTCATGCGCAAGGAAATCCGCAAGCACGAGATTCAGGCTCCCATCTATGACCCGAACGAAGAGCCAGTGATGGATGTAAACCGCATTCGTGAACTGCTTCCCCACCGCTATCCCATGCAGCTTGTCGACAAAGTGGTTTCCTTAGGAGCCATGAGCATTGTGGGTATCAAGAACATCACTTCCAACGAGCCATTCTTCCAGGGTCACTTCCCCCAGGAGCCGGTAATGCCCGGTGTGTTGCAAATCGAGGCAATGGCTCAGTGTGGTGGTCTGCTGGTGCTGAACACTCTGGAAGAGCCTGAGCGCTGGTCAACCTATTTCATGAAGATTGACGGGGTGAAGTTCCGCCAGAAGGTGGTTCCTGGCGACACACTGATTTTCAAGGTCGAACTGTTGGCTCCTGTCCGTCATGGTGTGTCATCCATGAAGGGCTACGTCTTTGTAGGTGATCATATTGTGACAGAGGCAAGCTTCACTGCACAAATTGTCAAGAACAAGTAATTCGTCATTACGTCATTATGAATCAGATACATCCGTTAGCAGTGGTCGACCCCGAGGCACAACTCGGCGACAATAATGTCATTGGTCCCTTCTGTGTGATTGACAAGAACGTTGTCATCGGTGATAACAACAAGTTCCTGAACAATGTCACCATTCATTATGGTGCACGTATCGGCTCTAACAACGAGTTCTTTCCTGGTGCCAGTATCTCTACCAAACCGCAGGACCTGAAATTCCAGGGAGAAGACACCACCTGCGAAATCGGTGACAACAACTCCATTCGCGAGAACGTTACCATCAGCCGTGGAACAGCCTCGAAAGGCAAAACCGTTGTGGGCAACGGCAACCTGCTGATGGAGAACATGCACATCGGTCACGACTGTGTCATCGGAAACGGCTGCATCATAGGCAACTCTACCAAGTTTGCCGGTGAAGTCATCGTCGACGACTGTGCCATTATCTCTGCCACCTGTCTGTTCCATCAGTTCCTTCATGTGGGAGGCTACATCATGTTCCAAGGTGGTACACGTACCAGTCAGGACATTCCACCCTATGTTATTGCTGGCAAGGAACCTGTCCGCTATGCAGGTGTTAACCTTATCGGTCTACGCAGACGTGGTTTTTCGAACGAGACCATTGAAGCCATCCACGATGCCTATCGCATCATCTATTCACAGGGCGTACTGAAGGACGGCATTGCTGAAGCCCGCACTAAATACCCTAATTCCAAGGAGGTGGAATACATCTGCTCGTTCATCGAGAATTCCAAACGTGGTGTCATCAGGTAAATTGATTGTCATAACGGGGCCTACAGCTGTTGGCAAGACAGAATTGTGTATGGAACTGGCTCGCTGGCTCAACATACCGATTATCAATGCCGACTCCCGCCAGATGTTCCGTGAACTGAAAATAGGCACGGCAGCCCCTACCGACGAACAGTTACAACAGGTAAGGCACTACTTTGTAGGTAACTTGAGTATTAGCGACTACTACAGTGCGTCGATGTATGAGCAGGACGTAAACACGCTGCTTGCTGAATTATTCGCTACCAGCGACTATGCACTGCTTACGGGTGGATCTATGATGTATATCGATGCCGTGTGCAACGGTATTGACGACATACCAACCGTTGATGAAGCAACCCGGCAACTGATGAAGCAACGGCTTGCATCAGAAGGTCTCGAATCATTAGTAGAAGAGTTGAAACAGCTTGACCCAGAGCACTATGAAGTAGTTGACAGGCAAAATCCCCGTCGGGTAGTTCATGCATTGGAAATCTGCCACATGACTGGCAAGACCTACACTTCGTTCCGTAAGGCGGAAAAGAAACAGCATCCATTTCAGATAGTCAAGATTGGTCTTAACCGAGATCGGGCGGAACTATACGAGCGCATCAATCAGCGGGTAGACAAGATGATAGAAGACGGATTAGTGGATGAAGCCCATAGAATGTTCAAACATCGTGACACAAATGCCTTGAATACATTAGGATACAAAGAGATGTTCAACTATTTCGATGGAATATGGACACTTGATGAGGCCATTGAGCGCATAAAGGGGAACACCCGTCGCTATGCCCGTAAGCAGCTAACATGGTTCAAACGAGATACGGACATGAAGTGGTTTCATCCAAATGATGTGGAATTAATCAAGAAGTATATTTCAAACGCATAAAGAAAGGAGAACAAAAACATAATGAAAAAAATTTGGCAAGGTCTAAAAGGCATTATCAACTGGTATATCGGCATCTTCAAGGGACGTCCCTGGTATATCAAGATTGTTTCCACCTTAGCATCACTCATCGTGATGTTTGTGCTTTATCTGATAGCCGTCGACATTAACTTCCTCTGGTTGTTCGGCAAATCGCCGTCTATGGAGATGATTAAGAACAAGCGCCCTGCTGAGGCATCTGAGATTTATAGTGCCGACGGGCAGCAAATTGGAAAGTTCTTCAGTGAGAACCGTACCCCAGTTGACTATGATGACGTGAATCCCGTATTCTGGCAGGCGCTTATCGATACTGAGGACGAACGTTTCTACTTCCATCACGGCATAGACTATACCGCCTTTGGTGCTGCATTGAAAGACTACCTGCTACACCATGATGCACGTGGTGCCTCGACGATAACTCAGCAGTTAGCCAAGAATCTGTTCCGTGTCCGAACGGAATATTCAACCGGTCTCTTAGGCAACATTCCTGGTTTGAAAATGCTTATCATGAAGAGCAAGGAATGGATAACAGCCTATAAGTTAGAGTATTTCTTTACAAAAGAAGAAATCCTGACCCAGTATGCCAACACAGTAGACTTCGGCTCTAACGCTTTCGGCATTAAGACAGCCGCGAAGACCTATTTCGGCACTACGCCTAAACAGCTGACTGTTGAGCAGGCTGCCGTATTGGTGGGTATGCTGAAAGCCACCACCTATTATAATCCGCGTATTCATCCCGACAATGCCATCAAACGGCGCAATGTGGTGCTCGACAACCTTGTACACCATAACCACCTATCACAGGAGGCATTCGACTCGCTTCGTACTACTGAGATTGAATTGGACTTCAGCGTAGAGAATGCCTATGACGGAAAGGCCAACTACTTCCGTGAAGCAGTAGCCAATGAACTGAGGGAATGGTGTCGCGACAACGGATACGATCTCTACACCGATGGTCTGAAGATATACACCACCCTCGACATGCGTATGCAGAAATATGCCGAGGCTGCCGCTATCAAACAGATGCGTCAGGTTCAGAACAACTTCAAGCAGCACTGGGGCAACACCAATCCTTGGCAGGACGAGCGGCATCAGGAAATAGCAGGATTTATCGAGGACATTGCCAAGCGTCAACCTTACTACAAGGTGTTGAGCAAGCGGTTTGCCAACTCCCCCGACAGTATTGACTACTACTTGAACAAGCCTCACACCGTCAAGCTTTTCGATTACGAGAAAGGCATTATCGAGCGCGAAATGTCAACGATGGACAGCATACGCTACATGGTACGTTTCATGCACTGCGGTTTCGTGGCCATAGAACCGAATACAGGTTACGTCAAGGCATGGGTTGGTGATATCGACTTCAACTCCTGGAAATATGACAAAGTAACAGCCATGCGCCAGCCAGGTTCTACCTTCAAGCTCTTTGTCTATACGGAAGCCATGAACCAGGGTATCACCCCCTGCGACCGCCGCCGAGACTCCTACTTCGCCATGAAAGTATGGGATGCCGGTAAGAAGAAAGAGGTAACTTGGGCACCCACCAATGCCAACGGCTACTTCACGGGTGACTCCATGCCGCTGCGTGCAGCCTTCGCTCAGAGCATCAACTCTGTAGCAGTAAAGCTGGGACAGGAAGTGGGTATCAAGAATATTGCCAGCACTGCCCACGCTATGGGCATCAAGAGCGAGCTCGACCCCACTCCAGCATTGGCACTCGGCTCCAGCGACGTCAACCTCTTGGAACTGGTCAACAGCTATTCTACGGTAGTGAACGACGGTAAGGCCCACGAGGCTATCCTCGTGACCCGCATCCTTGACCGCGATGGTAACGAAATCTACACAGCCCCCACAGAACAGAAGCAGGCCATCCCATATCGTAGTGCCTTCCTTATGCAGCAACTGCTGCAAGCCGGATTACGTGAACGCGGAGCCACTTCCATGAGTCTTTGGGGCTATGTCGGCAAATACAATGACACCGAGTTCGGTGGCAAGACAGGAACCTCCAATAACCATTCTGACGCCTGGTTCGTCGGAGTTTCTCCGAAACTCGTCTGTGGAGCATGGGTTGGTGGCGAATACCGTAGCATTCACTTCCGTACTGGTGCCCTCGGTCAAGGTTCACGCACTGCCCTACCTATCTGCGGTTACTTCTTCGAGTCTGTTCTTGGCGATCCCAACTTCAAGCAGTATCACGGTAAGTTTGAGAAGCCAAAGGACAGTAGTATCACAATGGATATGTATGAAAACTGCCACTATGTCTATGCACAGCGCGATAGTGATTCCATTAGTGTTGATAGCTTAGCCTTGGAAGAACTTGAGCAA
>Ga0310690_10009344_pt1 | contig 12295 bp, 11 predicted proteins | sample AusTroGonzalo_MG_2_FD_207661 | JGI IMG/M metagenome (GOLD analysis project Ga0310690, IMG submission 207661) | Bovine rumen microbial communities from tropical cattle in Woodstock, Queensland, Australia - Gonzalo_04 (v2) (version 2) | ecosystem: Host-associated > Mammals > Digestive system >...
TTGAAGACAATCACGAAGACAAAGTTTTCTTTTCGTCTGATTTGTCGGATGGCAGTCTGCGTTTTATCGCCCTGGCCACTTTGTTGATGCAACCGAAACTTCCACCGACCATCATCATTGATGAACCGGAGTTAGGGCTTCATCCTGTGGCAATCCGGACATTGGCAGGATTGATGAAGTCAGCGGCCGAAAGAGGATGCCAGCTAATCGTATCTACCCAGTCTGTTGAATTGATCAACAACTTCACTGCGGAAGATATTATTACTGTAGATCGTTCTGAAGGGCAATCTGTTTTCCGTCGTCTGCAGGCGGAGGAATTGTCTTCATGGTTGGAAGAATATTCAATTGGAGAGCTTTGGAACAAGAGTATCATCAATGGTCAACCTTAATGCGGTTTCGAAGGGAATGAGACGATTGTTGGTAGTGGCTGAAGGCCAGACAGAACAGTTATTTGCCAAAAAATTGTTGTCGGGATACTTGCGGAACAAGGGGATGGCAAACTTGGTGCAAAGTCCTGTGATCAAGACGACGCATGGCGGTTTATTGTCGTTCTCCCAGCTGGAAAACGATCTGAATCATTATTTGAGAGAAAGTGATGTTGTGGTGACGACCATGATTGATTTATATGCACTTCCTTCCGATTTCCCCGGGTACGAGGATGCGACAAAGATTGTCAATCACAAAGACAGGGTTGTGTATTTGGAAAATGCTCTGCGGAATCACTTCTCTAAAGGAAAAGGGTTTCATTTGGACACTTTTGTCCCTTATATTCAATTACATGAGTTTGAAACGATGGTTTTTTCTTCCAAGGATTCCTTTGACATTTTCGATGACTCTGAAGTGGAGAGGAAAAAGTTGGAGAGTCTTGTAGAGGATTATCCTGACCCGGAATTGATCAACGACCATCGTGAAACGGCTCCTTCGAAAAGATTGCTCAAATTGATTTCCGGTTATAATAAAGTGCTTTACGGTAATCAAATGATTGAAAGGATAGGTCTGGAAGTGGTGCGGTCTAAGTGTTCGCATTTTGATGAATGGATTGAGAAAGTGATGGTTTTGTTGTGATCTATGCCGACACTGCCCGTGTGCAAAGCATCCTCAGTGCATTCTGCGAGACGGGCGGTTGCGGAGCGTGGATGGAGAGGAGGCCCCCCGGAAGTAGCATAGGCGTCGCGCAGGCCGAGGATAGATGTTCCAGCCGCATTTGCGGAACAAGTTCGCAAAAGAGCCTTTCGCGCAGGAAGCGGCACAGTCCAATGCCAGAAAAGTTGGAATCAAGCTGTGAGATTTAAAAGCGTCAGTGCCTCAATGATAGATTTAACTTACGATATATGGCTACAAAACTGAGACTTGAAATCCATAGGATGACCCTTCAAAAGAAGGTTCAAGGTAAAAGAGGTGAAAGTTGGGAGAATTGTAATTATTCCGAACTGCTAAACCAGTTTGATAAGGATAAGACCAAGGCTTTTCCAGCTTTGTGGGCCAAGTTCGTAGAGTATTTTCAGAATGAATTTCAGCTTAATAGTGATGGAGATAGAGCTATTACGGCAACGGAGAAGTGTAAGCATACTTTTGATTCCAACAAGAACATCATTAATGGAGAGGTAAATGGTGGTCCTACGAATAGAGAGCAACGTATCTTTAAGCAAAAAGACTCGAAAAAATCAAGAGGGAAAGTGGATGATGACGATGTGGTTACCTCCAACTTTTACATCAAACTATGGCTTCCAATGGATTATACGTCTGGAGCATTAATGATTCAGAGTTACACGACTTCAAATATTTCAGAATTAGTTCGATTGCACTTTGCTAAATTTGTTCAGGATAGGGGTTATAGGTTAGTATCTACGGCTTATTACCCAAAAGCTTTTATGGAGGAAAGAAATAAGCGCAGTAATGTTATATCTGTCACTTATGTCAAAGATAAGCTATCGAAGGATAGCCGGAAATTGATAAATCCTTTGTTTGCAGATTTTGATAATCTTAAGGTTAAGATTGTTGTAACCGGCTTTAGAAAAACAGTGTCAGAATTTTGGGATGATTTCACCAAGAGTGGTAAAGCCCTAAACACTGATATTGATGCTCTTGAACTTAAGGCTTCTGATGATAATAAGGTAATTGCAAAGTATGAGGACGATGAAGGGCATTCAACTACGATGAAGATTGATCAAGAGCGTTTGCGTAATTTTGCTTACTATACTTTGCCTGAGGAGATAATGCTCGCGGGCAAGAATACCTACGATTTTGAAAGGATTTCCAAACACACCAATTCCATTCTGACGACAATGCAGAAGGAAATAAAGTATAAAGAGTAGCAAGATGTGTGAGATTATTAAGAAAGCACTTTCTTCCTTGAAGGAGTCATGGGGGCTGTTTTATATGCTTCCTGGTATTCTTGCTATTGGTGTGGGCGTATATACCTATCTATGTGACAATACTATTGATCTGTTTGGTGATGTGGTTGGCCCCATTGGAATATTCTCTGCTTTGATGTTCTCAGTGATATTCATTGTGGTTGAGCATTTTTTGAAGCGAAAGGTTGATTTAAATAGTGAGAACGACGAGGATAAGCGTTATCTTGAGAACTATCAGGATTTCACCCGCAATACCGTAGCAAGGATTTCTTTCTCCATTTTTCATGCCGGTCTAATCATTATTCTGGCCTTTATCCTGCCTCAAATTAAGGGAACCAACATCTGGTGGGCATCTATACGAAATGTGGTTTTCGCTTTTTTCTTACTGCAGTACATTGCTCTAATCATCATTGTGGTGAAGGATATGTATGCAATGCTAATTGACGATACTGAACCAAAATAATAAGAATTATGTTTTTAACAGAGATAACACAACTGAAAGCCGCCTGCCTGCACCATATTGGACGCAAGGTTGTTGAAGAAGGAGTGGTACTGTCAAATGATGTTTTGCAGTTTGATGATATCTCTAAGCGTAATTTGATGACCTATTGCTTCTCATCTTTTAAGAATGAGGAAAAATACAGTTTTACCAATGAAGTTGGACTGGAGTTCAATGAAACGATGGCTTGCGTCAAGAAGATTTTTACTGATGCTACCAGTTTAGTTGAACAATCCATTATTTTGGCGAAACTGCTATATGAACGCAGCGAGCGTCCAGGAATAAAGAGAGGTGTTTTTATTGTCGCCTATTTCGCAGATTGTGATGTGGAGGGTTATATCACAGATGCTATTGGCCTTTACAAATGTGAAAACACAACCAGTATCTTGTCCATGATTTGTGACGGTAAGAAATCAGGGATTACTACATTGCAGGGCTTTGACCTGCGCCATGTTGACAAGGCAGCACTCATCTTCAATATAGATGAAGAAATAGGCTACCAGATGTCTGTTATTGACAACACTAACAAGTCTGAAGCCAAATACTGGGTAGAAGACTTCCTGCAGGCGAAGCCGCGTTCTGATGAGTACCAGCATACTCGTGCCATATTAAGCGCAACGAAGAGTTTCATAACAAAGCAGTTGCCAAATGATAGAGGGGTGACAAAAGGTGAGCAGGCAGAGTTGATGGACAAAACACTCCGTTATTTCCAAGAGAACGCGAGTTTTAAAATGGAGGATTTCAGTAGCCGAGTGATGGGCGATGAGCAGCTATCAGCAGAATTTAGTCAATATGTGGAATCATATATAGCCAAGAATAATCTGGATTCAGTAGATAGTTTTGATATATCATCTAGTGCAGTCAAGAAATCCTCTCGATCAATGAAGAGTGTCATTAAACTGGATAAGAACTTCCATATTTATGTGCACGGAGGTGAAGGATTGATTAAGCGTGGTTATGATGAGGCAACAGGTATGGATTACTATCAGTTGTATTTCAAAAACGAAGAATAGTTTTACATTATAGAGATGTTCACCGAAGAACTCATACTGAAGACGATTGATAAGTGCCTGGAGACAGCGGATGGGGAGCGGAGGCGGCTGTTTGTGTGGATGAAGGCGGCGCTACAGTTCCCGGGACTGAATCAGTTTGTGGAGGAGGTGAAGCGGGCTGAAGATTGCCGGGGGAAAGTGTCGCTGGAGTCGTTGCATAAGGCTTTGGAGTTTGTCGAGTCACACAATGAGTTTCAGATACGGAGTTTGGTGGCTACAGATGAGGCAAAGGATGATATGCTACGGTTAGAGAAGGTTCGCCTGAAAGAGGTGGAGCTACGGATTGCAGAGACGTTGCGGTATTTGGGGTGGTTGGGATAGGATGAAGGTGAGAATAGAATAAGGTGCCGATGCCGAAGGCCGACGTTTTTCATTATTCTGGCCGATGGGCAATAGTACGCTCCAGGCACATTTGCGATGCAAGCACACGCAAAAGAGCCTTTCGCTTAGGAAAGCGGTACAGCCCAATGCCCGCGAGTGGGCATCCGGCCGTGAGAGCTAAAACACGAGGTTAGAAACAAACTAAATAATATATGCAGGTTCATTATCTTAATCACAATCATTTTAAAGAAGGTGACACTAGGTTGGCAACCCGTTATGCTGTCCAACTTATGAAAGAGGATTTGGCCTTAAAAACCTTAACTTTTTTAGTGTTGTCACAGCATCAATATGACCCTTTCTTAGGTGAAATGGGGTTCTCTGCTAAAGAAATAAAGGCACATGGTTGTCCCTACAAGGACGGTAAAATACAGATTCATACCGTTAAGACTTATGATCCTGATTATTTGTTTGCAGGCCGTGAGCCCAGTGAGATACTGATCGCCATTGGAGTGCCACCAGAGGAATTGATTCGTTATGAAGATAAAAGCGATATAGCTCATTGTATTATTGTTCCATGGACTCTGGATGAAAACCGCGATTTCTTATCTATATATGAAGCTGTAGATTTAGAAACAGGTAATCCATATCCAAAACCTGAAGATGTTGATGAGAGGATTATTAATGCTATTGGTTGGCTAAAATGGACTTCTTATCCGAATGAGGGGTATCATCACCCTAATGATTCTATGCGTCTGCATCAGATGGCAAATGCGTTAAAAAAATATAAGGTGCCTGTTGATTATACTGCAACGGTGTATTGTGGTATGCATAATGGTTTGATACCGAGTGCGGCCAGGAAAACTGCAGATGCTTTTGTTCGTGCTCAGACCCGTTTATTTGCTGTTGATAGAGATACAAATTATGCTTCGTTGAAGCAAATGATGGAAGAGAAGCACGAAGATATTGGTTAATTTTTGACGTCTTTCCAAATGGATAACAAACAGTTTAATGACATACTGGTGAATGTTCCGGGATCTTTCAAGGCAAAACTTGACAGAATCCGGAGGTATCTCTATTTGGAAAAAGCTTCCGTGATGGTAGGCGCCGGTTTCAGCCGCAATGCTGATGTGCCTTCTCACGTGAAAGTGAAGCAATGGAATGATGTAGGGGAAGATATCTATTGTCGTTTGCAAGCAGTTGACAAAGTTGATCCGTCCAAATTGGTGTTCAAAACGCCCATGCGTCTTGCTTCACAGTTTGCCGCTGCATTTGGACAGAGTGAGTTGGATAACCTCATAAGGGATTCTATTCCTGATGACCGTATGCATCCCGGGACTCTGCACCGCCAGTTGCTGAGCCTTCCTTGGCGTGACGTGTTTACCACCAACTACGATACCTTGTTGGAACGGGCACGTAAGGGATTGCAGCGTAATTATTCTGTGGTTACATCCAAGGAAATGCTCCTCTATAAAAAGAGCCCACGCATCATAAAACTGCACGGCAGTTTCCCCGATAAGACTCCGTTCTTAATGACGGAAGAAGAGTTCCGAAAATATCCAACAGACCATCCAGAGTTTGTCAACACCGTACGTCAGGCCCTCGTCGAAAGCATCTTCTGTCTGATTGGTTTCTCTGGAGATGACCCCAACTTTACGTCATGGCAGGGATGGCTTCGCGACGTTATGGGTGATTATGCTGGTCCTTCCTATTTGATAACGTGCGATAAGGAATACGATGAGTCCTTTAAAACCTTGATGGAGCATAGGGGAATTCAAGTACTGAATTTTTCCGAAATCAAAGGATTGGATAACCATCAGATAGCACTGGACTTCTTCTTTACATACCTTTCTGAACGAGAGTCCCAGTGGTCTGGCAATGTGGACTATGATAACAGAAATGCTGATGCCAAGGATTTGACACAGCGTTTCAAGCAAATCAGACAAACCTATCCTGGATGGTTTATCCTGCCCAAGAAGTATTATAAGGACTTTACCGATATGTCCTATCTCTTCCCTTATCTAGAATTCTCGTTCAAGAAATTTGAGGAGAAAGATAAGGAGCCACTGTTGTATGAATTTGACTGGCGGGCCAACATTTCTTTGAGTTTTAAAGATTTTGACTGGTATAGAAAGGCACTAGAGGATGTCGTCAGCGGTTATGGTGATACGCCATTATCCTCAGAGGCTATAACCCTTGGCATCTCTTTACTTCGCTTATACAGACACCATCCTGATAAGAAAACTGAAGCGGAGATGCTTAAGAAGCGTTTGTTGAAGGAAAAATGCAGAATGTCTCAGAGCCAAGTAAGTGGCTTTTATTATGTGGTGGCTTGCAATGCGCTTTCTCTGCTGGATTATGATACTGTTGAGACTACACTGAACGAGTGGGACTTGACTAATTCTGATTATCCTGGCATCATCTACAAGTCTTTGGTTCTTGCCGAAACACACGATAGGGCTATGGCTTCAGAGCTTTTGAACGATGCGCTGGATAGGATTACACAGTCTCTTACGCAAACGGCTACTCCCGAAGAGCACTCTTTGAGGCATGTAATAGAGAATTTGATTGCATTCTATGCTGGGGAGCGTATGCCAAACAAAGACCCCCGATTCTCCTTGGTCGAAATTTCACAGTTTATCCAATTACAAGCCAATAAAAAAGCAAAGGAATCTATCCAAATATCCCATAGTTTTAGCGTAGGTTCATCTCACAGATCATGGAATCTTGGCTCAGGTACCAATACGGATTTGTTGCATCCTTACCGTTTACTTCTCCTGTATGAGCAGTATGGTTTTCCATATGGAATGGCTACCAGTACAGTTGACGAAAAATTGTTTGCTCTCTACCTGCCGACATTGACCAGTTTTGGTATTTGGTATTCTCTTGGACCGGTATTGAGAAGTGGCAGTAGGGAAGTGACCTCTGCATATATGAACCGCAAAACGTTGAATACGCTTTCACGTAAAGACGCGGATAATCTAGCGAATCATTTTCTTGCAGTATCAAAACAAAAGGCTTGTGAAAAAGCACGGGAATATAGGGCAGTCAATGTATTGCTACCGCTCCTTTCAAGGCTCAGCACATCCTGTTCAACAACTGTGGTAGTTGATATTTATAAGTTTTCAAAAGAATATTATCGTAAGACCTACTTTAGCAAGCCCGAGGATTTGAACATCATCTATTCTGGAGTTATGCCGGAAGGAATACCAACTGTTTGTGAAGAGGCTTTCACAACTGAGATATTCCGTGATGTGCGGGATCATGATATACCATTGCCCTATCTGGGGTTGCAGTTTTACACCCCGGGGGACAAAGAGTTAGATAATATTTTTAATGGATTTGCATCCGTTGAAAAGGAGGTTAGAGAGTCAGCATACTATAGAGCCAAGACGTTACTCAGAAGCCAGATAGAAAACGATAAGAAAAACTTGCTATTTGATCGGGTACATGAGTGGAGGGCAAAGGAAGGTTTTAACGCTTCTACCCGAGAGTCGTATCTTTATATCCCGCCAACTGATGATGAAAAGATAGCTATCCATAAACAGATAAAAACTGATTTGGATTCTTTCCTAAATCGAGAGTTCAAATATGAAGGTTCATCCGTAGTCCTCTCTTCATTGGAGTCATCCTTAACAGACCTGGTTTGTGAGGTTGAGTTTATGACACCCCCCCAGATTAGCTCTATACTTGATAAGGTGGCTGATGTCCTGGATGCAAATTTGACATCATACTCTATTGATGACTCTGATGAATTGATGGGAGGATTGCGGCACTTTACCAAGCGTGTTTTCAGTTTGGTAGGTGAGATTGTCCGGCTTTCTTTAAAAAAAGGCTTTGATGAAGTTGCCTCATCGTTGAAATTATACAAGGTTTTAGAGAAGTATCTCCCATCTCATCTTCCTGTAAGGATTACGATGGCACGGCTCAATCAGATTGCCCGTGTGATTGGAGCGAATAAGATTCGGGAGATTATTGCTGAACAGTTGTTTTCCGATAACGAGGATGACGTAATTGATTCCTGCAATGGCATCATATTCTATGTCCACAACTGTAATAACTATCAGAAAGTCATTCAGCGTATAATTTTCTATTGCAATTATGTTGAGTCTGAATTGATGCGACTCTATCTTCAAACTCTTGCCCAAATACCACTGGGAAAGATGTCAGGAAACACTCAGGAGTATTTGGCAGAGATGATGCAGTTGTTGATGGAGAGGATTAGCAATAAAAACCTTTCTGAAGAGCAGAAGGTGGATATTATGCACGACGGAGTTTGCCTGGCAGCTTCATTAAAGGATGCACCCACGGATTCTCCTGTGGCGAAAGCATTGAAAGTTTGGGAAGAGTATGCAAATAATGAGGGCATATATAATGATATACGGTTGCCTTGGTTTTTGAAATAAACCCTTAATCTATATTATGGACAGTATTACAGCTTTCCTTATCAGATGTATAAATGCAGTTCTTGGCCGTGGGCTTTTAGAGCAAGTAATAGTTGATGATATTCTTGTTTCTGAGAATGCCATCTGCAAGATTAATACAGATGGGTTGATACTTGAGGCTAAAGTTTCATTTAATCCTATACCTGGTGTTAAACATTATAAATATAGAATAGATAGGGACTATCGCGAAATAGACGTAAAATTTATAACAAATTGATTGCTAAAGTGTTAGAATTTTTATATCTTTAATATGAGGAAAAAAGATTCCCCCAACCACCGTAGGAAAGTGTAAATGGGGGGGGAATCGTATCACGATAATACGATAATGAAGATACGGGAATTTTGCTGAGATTACACCAAATCTCCCATTCTCGGAGTTCAATTTTTATGAACTTTACCGGGAAACGTTTGAGCACAGTGAACTGGGTAGGATGAAGAAAATCCTTCCTCTGCATGAGATGGCCGAGAACTTAGGGCTTGTGAGAAAGAGCATGGTTCCGAAGCGTGGACGTAAGTCCTATTTCACCCCGGAAAGGAAGGTGGCGCTGATGTTCCTGAAGATGAAGACGCAGATGAGCTTCCCGAAGCTAATGGAAGAGTTGAACGGGAACATTCATTACCAGATGTTCTGTGACATCCTGATTAATCCGACGCATCCCCTGACGAATTACAAGTTGTTGGATGACATTGCCGCGGAACTGGCCGGAAGCCTGAAGATCCAGGAACTGCAGAACCTGTTGGCGGAGGCATGGAAGCCTTACATGAAGGACTTGGACACGATGTTCACGGATGCGACGTGCTACGAGAGCGAGATGCGCTATCCGACCGACCAGAATCTTCTAGTCAATAGTTACGTATCCAAACTTCTTTCATGAAGCTGGGGAAACCGTTCAAGCAGGCGAATGCGAAAGACTTTGTGAGATAGGAACTTGCGTGAGTTCGCGCCACGGCGATGGAGGGAACATTCGGCACGCAGAAGAAGAATTACTCCTTACGTCGAATCAAGGCCAGGAAGAAAGAGACGGAGATCCTGTACATCTTCTTCGGCATCCACGCGGCGAACGCGGTGCTCCTGGCGGAGAGGCTGATGGAGCAGCAACTGGCGGAAGCCGCATAGTTGGACGGTTAAAACGGTTCTGAAACGGAGTCCTCCTGGATGACGGTAGAAAACCAACGCGAAATCCGAGCGATGAAGCCCGGACCAAGCGTAAAATAGATATAAAATGATGTGTTTGATGCGTCAGTAGTAAGGGATGGTTCCCGCTCAACTCAAATTGAAAACATTAAACGACAATCCCTAGAATAGACGCGCGGATGATTGATATCTACAAATTGGCCGAAGATATTAAAGCAGATAAAAAACCTCGGAAGATTACGCCAAGAGAGCTTTTTAATGCTTTTGACTTTGAAAGAAGGACGCCCCGTAATTGTTATTGGGTTGACAAGTTTCTTAATGAAAACGCTTTGATGGTGAATCCCCATTATAATGATGTGTGGATTGATGAGTTGATTTCACTGGAACATAAGCCGATAGCAAAGACGGAGATGCCGGCAGATCCTATCCGAAGAATTAATATCCTCGACTCGGCAAATACTATCCCTACATATGTCAATAATGATGCTCTCTTGCTAGAAGCAACAACGTTGATGCAATGCAATGACTTTTCGCAGTTACCAGTGGTTAATGGTAATGTGAGGAAATTGATGGGCTACATATCCTGGGAAACAATAATGAGGGCGAAGATAAATGGTGTCACATCCAATCTGGTGAAGGATTATATAGAACAGAATGTGGCAACGCTTAGCATAGATACCCCTTTTATTCGTGCTATTGAGGTAGTAAAAGAGCACAACTTCGCTGTAGTATTGGCAAAAGACAACTCTTTGTATGGAATAGTGACGGTGAGTGATGTCACTAAGCAGTTCATTTCTGAGACGGAACCTTTTGTCCTGTTAAGTGAATTGGAAAGTCATTTGCGCAACCTTTTACGCGATAAGATACTTGTTGAAGACCTTAAGAAACTATGTAGTTGTAAAGAAGGTGAAGTGGTTTCTATTGACGAGATGACATTTGGGGATTATGTGTCTGTTTTCGGGAATGAAAAGCAATGGAGTAAGCTAAAGATAGCGGCCGATAGAAAAACGTTCATTTCCATGTTGGATAAGGTTAGAAGAATCCGAAACGAAGTGATGCATTTCCGTCCAGAGGGTATAGCAAAAGCCAAGAAAGAAGTATTAAGACAGTTCGAGACGTACTTAAGATCATTATCTCATTATAGGAAATAGATAGAGTAAGGAATAGATAGAGGGCTTTATCCCCATTTGTCTTTAGGTAAATCTTTTGCTGTAGATTTTACATATTTATTTATCGCGATATAAGGTTTTATTGGCCTAACAGCGTACACCTTTTATGAACAAGAAGTTAACACATGATAGTAGAACCATTGTATGGCTAACGCTATCAAACATTATTAAATCACTGTCTCAGTGGGGCATATTAGTAATCCTCATTAAGTTTTTCTCAACGGAAGAGGTTGGTTATTTTACTCTTGCCATGGCTTTAACTGCTCCTGTTTTTATGTTGACTGATATGCAGTTGAAAAGTGTAATGATTGTAGAACCACTTGGCGAGAATGATAATTTCCGGACATATCAGACCATACGCTTGTTTACGACATTATTCGCTACTATAGGCCTAATCATTTATTGCATTTTTGCGAAAAATGCCAATAAAATAATCCTTGCTATTATTTTATATAAAGCTGTTGAGAGTAATATAGATATTCTTTATGGCTATTTACAAAAATGCGATAAGATGGTTTTAATGTCAAAACTTGATATATTAAAAACTGCTACCGCCATTACCTCATGTGCTATTGTCGCTTTTTTTTCTAATGATATCGTTATTTCCCTTTCATCATTGTTTGTGGTTTCAAGCATTTATTTTGTTATCAATAATTTCAATATCAATAGACTCGCTAAATTTAAGTGGAGAATTAAGATTGAAGATGTCGTGGATATTGTTAAGAAGAGTTTTCCTCTAGGTGTTAGCGTTTTCTTCTCTTCTTATATCATCAATTATCCTCGTATTTCTATCGAAAGTATATGTGGGACAGAGTTTTTAGCTTATTTTGGCTCTTATTCCTATTTAGCAATTGGCATGTTCCAAATTTATGTTCCCTTGCAAATATTCCTTAGACAAAGATTATCTAAATGTTATCAGAATAATAACAGGGCAGAGTTTATATCAAGAGTCAATAAGACAGTTTTAGCTTTAATTGCTTTAGGTGTTTTAATAGCAATTGGTTTTTGGCTTTTTGGAAGTTTTCTTATTAGAATCTTGTATGAACCTAGTTATCTTGAGTACTCAGATGTGATGTATAGCTTGATATTGTCTCAAACATTGACTAGTATTTCTGGTATTATTGCAATCGCTGTGTTATCTTTTAATATTTATACACGTCAGGCTTTTATTTCGTTAGGCGTTTTAGCAGTGGTTCTTATAGCTTGTCCAATTTTTATAACTCATTTTGGCATCTATGGGGGCGGCTATATAAGCATAATTGCATCTGCCTTATCTCTCATTTGTTATGGATCTATTTATTTTTCAAAGATCAGGAGATCGGA
>Ga0310690_10009345_pt1 | contig 12294 bp, 11 predicted proteins | sample AusTroGonzalo_MG_2_FD_207661 | JGI IMG/M metagenome (GOLD analysis project Ga0310690, IMG submission 207661) | Bovine rumen microbial communities from tropical cattle in Woodstock, Queensland, Australia - Gonzalo_04 (v2) (version 2) | ecosystem: Host-associated > Mammals > Digestive system >...
ACCGACGCTTCGTATGTTCCTTTCAGACAACATTCAGTTTATGTAAAAAAATAACTCATGCGGCAGCTTGTGGAGATACAAATGGACCTCTATCCTTTATGGAACAGCATCAGAATCGCGCTCATCTCCAGCGTCCTCGTATTTTTCCTGGGGATCGCGCTGGCCTATTACGTCGCACGCCTTCCGAAAATACTGAAAGGCGTGCTCGACGTCATTTTCACGCTTCCGCTCGTGCTTCCGCCTACGGTCTGCGGGTGGTTCCTTCTGATGATCTTCGGTGCGAAACGCCCATTCGGCATGTTCCTGGCCCAGTTCGGGGTCAAATTCGTCATGACCTGGTACGGCGGTATTCTGGCGGCGATGATCGTCGCATTTCCGCTGATGTACCGGACGGCACGGGGCGCGTTCGAAAGCTTTGACGAAAGGCTGGCGTGGAGCGGTAAAACGCTCGGGCTGTCAAACTCCTTTATTTTCTGGCGCATCAGGATGCCGGCCTGCAAACAGGGCATCATCGCCGGCGTCGTTCTGGCGTTCGCGCGTGCGCTTGGAGAATACGGTGCGACGACCATGCTGATTGGATATACGCCCGGCAAGACTGCCACGATCTCCACGACCGTCTACCAGCTCTGGCGGACCGACAATGACCACGAGGCCATGCTATGGGTCCTTGTTAATCTGGCCATCAGTGCCGTAGTACTGCTTGCGGTGAACCTTCTGGAATCCAGGGAACGGAAAGCCGGAAAGAAGGTGAAGGCATGAGCATTTCTGTCGACATTCACAAATCCTTCGGTTCCTTCGAACTGGACTGCCGTTTTTCATCGGAAGGCGGCGTCATGGGTCTCCTGGGTGCCTCCGGCTGCGGAAAGACAATGACGCTGCAGTGCATCGCCGGCGTACAGAAACCGGACTCGGGCCGCATTGTCGTGGGCGACCGCGTTCTGTTCGACAGTGAAAAAAAAATCAACCTGGTCCCGCAGGAGCGGCACGTCGGTTATCTGTTCCAGAATTATGCGTTATTTCCGAACATGACCGTCGAGCAGAATATCGAATGCAGCCTGATCGGACAGTCGCGCGTGAATCATACCAGGATTCCGAAGGCTGAACGAAAAGACAGGATCAGCGCCATTATCAAAAGCATGCGTCTGGACGGCCTTGAAAAGCGCAAGCCCGCCCAGCTCTCCGGCGGCCAGCAGCAGCGTGTGGCGCTCGGGCGGATCCTGATCGGGAGCCCGGATATCATTCTGATGGACGAGCCGATGAACGCGCTGGATTCATTTCTGAAGGAAAAGCTGCGCCAGGAGCTCATAGAAATCCTTTCAGATTTCAATAAGGACGCGATCATTGTGACACATGACCGCACGGAAGCGTATGAAATGTGCGAACATCTGGCGGTCATGGACAACGGCAGCGTCGTCGCTTCGGGAAATGCAAAGGAACTGTTCGACCATCCCGGAAACCGTACGGCCGCCGTGCTCACCGGATGCAAAAATATCGCAACCGCGCAGAAGATCTCCGACCACGAAGTGTTCGTTCCCTCCTGGGGAATCCTGCTTCAATCGGCCGAACATGTACGCGAAGGAGTCTGCGCCGTCGGTATCAGGGCCCATTATTTTTACCCTGCCGAGGTGCGCAACTCGAATCCCGTTACTATTACCGAAACCATCGAACAGCCTTTCGAGTGGATCATCAAATTCCGTTACGCCGCTCAGGATCCCGCCTCCGAAGCGATCTGGTGGCGCATCCCCAAAAGCGGGCACGCCCTGCCTGCGGCGGAAGTACTCGGTGTCGCACCGGAAGACGTTCTGCTGTTATACTAGGGTTCCCTTTTTGGAATATGGGGACACCTCTTATCCCACAGATCATAATGCCGGAATCATCTTACAATTCCGGCATTCATACAGAAAGGAGATATTATGAAACTCAGTGCAAGAAACCAGTTCAAAGGAACCATCATTGACATTCAGGAAGGTGCCGTGAACGGCATCGTCAAGATCGACATCGGCGGCGGCAACGTTGTCAGCTCCACCATTTCAATGAATGCAATCAAAGAGCTTGATCTCGCCGTCGGCAAGGAAGCCTATGCGGTGATCAAGGCTACCTCAGTGATGATCGGGACAGACGACTGATCCGCATTTTGAAAATCATTTTTAAAGGAGACAGAGGACCGTTCCCTGTCTCCTTTTTGGTTTGCTTCTTTCTCTCCTCCGGCTCTTACGAGATCTTGATCGTAACAACTGCCTTCTTCAGCGCACTTGCTTTGTAATTTGTATTTCCTTTTGCCTTGGCCGATACGGTCACTTTGTAGGTTCCCTTCGCGGTTCCCTTCTTGATGGTGATCTTTCCGGTCTTCTTGTTCACCGTAAAGTTCGCGGCATTTTTATCCACTTTCACCTTCGCATAGGTAATCGTTCCCTGTCCCTTATTGGAGACTTTCGCTCCGTCGACCGTGACCGCTTTTTTCTTAACGTCCGCAAGTTTGGCTTTTCGTGTAGCATTTGCGATCTTCAGCGTATTGGCAGCCTGATTGATCGTATAGTTCAGCTTTTTGCTTCCGCTGTACTGATTCTTGAACGTCACGGTAACCGTATATTTCCCGGCATTTGTGCTCTTACTGTTGGAGTATTTTACTGAATAATTGGATTTTGCGATCGCTTTTCCGTTCGCGTCCTTCACCGTAACGGTGGGCACCTGCGCCTTGCCGTTGTAAGTATAGGAAGTCTTGGAAAGCTTCACGGTTCCGACCTTCGGAATGACAGTTTCCCGTCTCTCTCCGCAGTTGTCATTCGTGCAGATCTGGACCAGTAATCCGTCCGCTTTCAGCGTGGCAGGCGTAAGTTCTTCCACCCAGACGTGGTTGCCGCAGGACTCCTGCAAATGGAATGTGCACCAGTCGTCCCTTCCATACGGTTCATTATTGACGATCAATACTGCGTGAACGTCCAGATGCCAGATATCAAGCTCCTTCATCACATCACCGTAAGCCGTTACGGAAGTACCGGCGATACTGTACAGGGACTTATTACCTGTAAGGTCTACCCACTGGTCATCGGCATCCCAGTAACCGATCTCATAATCGATCCCGTTGCCGGGAAGATCCAGGAATTTTCCGATCCCGTCCGTATTCAGCGTCACAGTCGCTTCGTAGTCGTCAAAGATATCACAGCCATGATCGTCATATCGGAATTCAAAACTGCGGCCCGGGAACCAGTAGTCGATTCCCGTCTGGTCTTCGCCATCTTCGCCGATCCAGTATGCGCTGATATTGAAGTACTGATACCGGTCATTCAGCCTGGTGATCGTGAGGACATTCCCGGATGCGGTGGCGCCGTTTGGTACCTTTACATCTTTCCCATCCTTCTTTTCCGTGATCAGAATCGCATTTTCATCATAATTGACTTGATATTTGACGTCATATATCTTGTCAATGACTTCATAGCCTGATTTTCCGTACTCATACCTGCGCACTTCGAACTTCTGATCTATAATGCTCCCGCCGATCTCCAGATTCCTGTCAAGCTCAAAAGGAGTCTGCACTATGTATTCGGTTTTTACCCAGAACTCCTCTGATCTGTAATACTCATCCATTCCCTGTGCGTTAAGGATCTGGACTCCGACTTTTACATTTTCATGAAGCTCGTTCCAGCCCTGCGGAAGATCATAGAATGAAAGCGTTGCGTAAGACGGATCTGTCGTACTCGGAGTGAGCTCGGCATATTCCCCACCGTATTCCAGAATCCAACGGTATCCGATACCGTTCTTATCCTCTTGATAATCACCGTTTTCATCCAGGTATTTATGAATCGCGTCCGCATAAAGCTCGAGCTTTTCGCCGGGCAGTGCGATCCACGCGCCGCCAACGCTGAAAAGATTCGCTTCATAGACGTCTGTGCTGACATAGACCGTAAATTCATAACTCTTCTCGGTCTTCCCGTCGTAGTCGAGATAAGTCACCGTAAAGGTCGCTTCTCCGTAATTATCCACGTCGAATTCCCACTCGTACTCATCCGGCGTTTCTCCTTTGCGCTCGAAATTCTTGACGACCGGGCCTTTCTCCGGATCCCATGGATTATCCGATTTGATCTTTACATCCTTGACGATGCATTCAAACTCTTCCGATTCAGGATACTGAGAATTTCTGACCCTCACTCTCATTTTCCCGTCGATATGACCACCCCATCCGGGAAGCATCGCGAAGTCTTCTATATAATCATAATTCTCGTATGCCTTCCGGATACACAGATATCCATCCGCATCGTTCAGAAGATTCTCATCTGTATGTTCGGTGCCTTTCGAATAGATCCCGGCCCAGATACGGACATCCTGGTCGTCTTCCAGCGAATTCATGTAGGAATCCGTAAGCGCTACGTCGATCCTGCCTTCTCCTGTTGTGACGGTATAATCCTTGCCTTCCGTCAGCATGGCTCCATAATGATCCCCTTGCCATTCTCCGACCTGGAATGCGATCTCCAACCAGCTTTGCCAGTCATCGCCCAGTTCTGCTGTATTGAACATGATCTCCGGAACGATATCCGAATCGGTAAAGACGTCCATCTCATGAGGCTCCGCCGAGATATGAGTATTCTTATCCCAAAGTTCGTATGCTCTCCTCGAAAATTCTATGCTTTTGTCATCTTTATCGACTGCCAGCAGCATAATCTCGTCGCCCTGTCCCTGCAGCCTCTTTATGGTAAAATCGCAGGTGCCCGTCACAGGATCCGCTGTGGCATGATCCGATTCAACATATTCTCCGACGTGGCCTCCGACCCTTGATCCGGTAGAATCCAGGACTACTACCGATTCAGGATCATAATACCAGCGGAACTGAACATTTTTCCTTGTTTCATATCCGTTCGCAGCGTCGTCATAGTCCCTGAGTTCCACAGTGACTTTTTCACTGCTGCCGGGGACCATATCGCTGTTGATAAAAGTCGGGAAAATCTCCGAGAAACGGTGTGCCAGTAAAACCACCCAGCCGCGGGATTCGGCAAGCGTATTGCCCTTCTCATCTTTCATGACCGGCGCGACCCAGATATCTGCCGGCTCCTGTTCTGGCGGCAATGCTCCAAAGGTGATCTTTGCCAGACGAATGCCATCCTCACCTACGATCGGCTCCAAAGATGAGATGTACTCTCCGCCTTCCCTGATCTCCCATTCGACAGTTATTTTTGACAGATCCCCGTCTCTTTCCGGAACGGAAGACTGATGGTACGGCAATGCAACGAGGGTATATTCCTCACCCGGCATATAATACTCTCTGCCGTCTTCCGAACTGACAAATACAAAACCGTAAATATCTTCCTTTACGTCGACAACAATATTGTAAGATACTTTATTACCGTTATCTGCCCTTTTTCCGATAATATTCAGCGTGGCGGTCCCGACATCCTTTGTATAAATATCCCAACACCAGGACTCATCGTCACTTCCTTTTTCGATCTCAATCACGCTGTCCCAGTTTTCCGAAACAGGCTTTACATCGGTGATCTCAAAGTCAAAATCATCTCCGTCTTCGACCCAGCCATGGCCGCTCCGGCGATCGATATGAAAGCTATCCCCCGGAACCATCTCCTTATCAGAAGGATTGGTGTAGTGCACCCCGTCATCAGCATAAAGAGCGCCTTCCGTTTCTTCCGGCTCTGCCGGTGAAGCTTCCGGAATGGCTTCTTCCGCGCCGCCAGATTCTAAAATAACCGAAGCCCCGTCATCCGCTTCGATCGTTCCTTCTGTGACTCCTGCCGGATCCTCCGCCCCGATCGTCGTCTCCGTGACCACGTTCGTATCGTCAGCCAATACCGCGCTGCCCGAAATGCCCAGCATGGAAACCGTCATCGCCGCAGCCAGCAGCAAACTTCCTGCTTTTTTGATCATAACCTGTACTCCTCTCAAAACTTATTTTTCGTACATGCCACCATATATAAGTAATATAATTATACTTTATTAACATGATTCAATACAAGGACAACGAGACACGTTTTACAGGAGTTTTTGGCAGATTTTACAGAAGTTTTTCAGAAATTCCAGAGTTTTTCAGAAATCTGACAAGAAACAGGTTTGTTCAGCTCAGATATTCCCTGATGATCACATTCATCACTTTCACGCTCAGAACTCTTGTTCCGGTCTCCGCTGTCATGATCAGGTTCTTGCCCGGAAGGATGCCGTTCTCGGCCATCTGCTCCAGTCTCCGGACTGCGTTTGAATAATACTCCGGGGCGTTCGTCGAAAACCCTTTAGGCTGGTATTGTCGGGCCTGCCACTCTTTTGCGTATCTTTCGTCGGAGAGATAGGCCGTTGAAACCAGCTTTTTTCTCGCGTCGCTATAAGACTCCCATATCGCATAGGGATCCGTTTCGGAATACGCTTCTATCAATTGAGCCAAAGCAGCTTTTCTTTTTTCAAGTTCCTTTAATAGCTTGATGTCATGGCTTTTCTGCGCCAACAGAAACGCAAGTTGGCTGTCGTGTTTACGAATATACTTTATGATTTCTTTCCCTGCTTCCGGCTTTGATGGATCCCCCTGCACATGATAGTATTGTTCTTTTCCATTCTTGTGATTAATCTTCAGATATCCGGGCGGGCATCGCGCAATGTTTTCTCTCAAGATCCCTGTCCTGTGTTCCAGGTTATTATACTCTTCCAAAGCCTCTTCATACACTTTTTCTTCCATTTTGCCTTCCTTTCTCGTGATTCTACATGCGTTTATCAAGAATGTGACGTTTACGCATGTATTCTTGCTCCCGCTTTACATGCGTTTTTCGAGATTGTAGCGATTCCGCATGTATTCTTGCTCCCGCTTTACATGCGTTTTTCGAGATTATGGCGATTCCGCATGTATTCTTGCTTCCGCTTTACATGCGCTTTTCGAGATTGTGACGTTTCCGCATGTATTCTTGCTCCCGCTTTACATGCGTTTTTCGAGATTGTGACGTTTCCGCATGTATTCCTGCCGAATCGGGGATAACTTAAGACAGTCCAGGGACATCACAGGTGAATTCAAAGCGAATCAATGCGAATCAAAACGAATCAAAACGAATCAATACAGATCAAAAGATTTTGCAAGACCGGGGACAAAGCCTCACAAGGCTTTGTCCCCGGAAAAGAATTCAAAGATTAGATCAAAGTTCCACAATACATTTCCGCGGGCAGGCTTCCACGCATGCGCCGCACTGTACGCATTTTTCCTGGTCGATATCCGCCAGGTTGTTGGTCAGGGTGATCGCGCCGTGCTCGCAGGTCTTCTCGCACTTGCCGCAGCCGATGCAGCTGGCCTTGCAGACCGTCATGGCTTCGCGGCCCCTGGTGCAGTTGTTGCAGACCACAATGTATTTGGATGAACGCGGTACCAGCTCGATCACGCTGCTCGGGCAGGTCTTGACGCAAAGGCCGCAGCCGATGCAGTACTCGGGCATGACGTGAGCAAGATTGTCTTTAATGCAGATCGCGTTCTGCGGGCAGACATCCGCACATTCGCCGTAGCCGACGCATCCGTAAATGCAGTCGTTCTTGCCTCCGAACAGAAGGAGGGAGCTCGTGCATTTTTCCTCGCCTTCCCAGTCGAATTTATCTCCCGTATTATCATAGGAACCCCTGCAGCATACGCGGGCTACCATGGGAACGACACTGCCGCTTTCGAGGCCGAGGATCTCGGCTATGCCCGTTGCGGCGTCCTGTCCGCCGGGAGTACAGCGGTTCGCCTCTGTGCAGTTGCCGCTGGCCAGCTCATTCGCATAGCCGTCGCAGCCGTTGAAACCGCAGGCGCCGCAGTTCGCGCCGGGGAGGCAGGCTCTTACTTTTTCAAATGTTTCATCTACCGGCACCGCCATTAACTTGGATGCCACCGAAAGCATAATTCCGCAGACAAGTCCGATGGCGGCGACAACTATGATTGCAATAACTATTCCATTCATATTTTACACCTCACCGAAGATTCCGCTGACTATGCCCGTGAATCCCATGAAGGAAAGGGATACGAGGGAAGCAGCAACAAGTGTTATGGCTACGCCCTTGAAGGGTTTCGGCACGTCTGCGTTGTCACATTTGCTCCTGACACCGTTGAACAGGAACATAGCCAGCATGTAGCCGATGCCCGCTCCGAGTGAATTGACGATGGATTCCGGAAGGGAATAGGATTTCGTGATATTCAGCACGACAACGCCGAGCACCGCACAGTTCGTCGTGATGAGCGGAAGGAAAATACCGAGGGCCGTATAAAGGGCCGGCGCGGATTTCTTCAGGAACATCTCAACAAACTGGACCAGAGAAGCAATGACGAGGATGAAAACAATCGTCTGCAGATACCCCAGTCCGTTAGGCTCAAGGATAAAATAGTAAATCGGCCATGTTGCCACAGTCGCGACCACCATAACGAAAATGACGGCGGCGCTCATGCCCATGGCGGATTTCAGGTTCTTGGATACGCCAAGGAAGGAACATATCGCAAGGAATTTGGATAATACGTAGTTTTCTACCAGTATGGAAGTCAAAAGAATCGCAACAAATCCGGCAGCACTCATTTCTCACATCCTCCTTCCTTCGCCTGACTGCAGGCACCGCAGGATGTGCAGCTTTCGCAGTCAAAGCTCTTTCTCTTAACGCCTTTGCCCTTCGTCAGTTTATTGAGCAGGGCAATGATACAGCCGTATACAAAGAAACCGCCGGGTGCCAGTCCGATGATGGAAACGGTCTGGAAATTCTCTCCGAGAGAGATTCCGAAGATGGTTCCGAAACCGATCACCTCACGCACGATACCGATGAACAGGAGGGCCAGCGTAAAGCCAAGACCCATGCCGATGGCGTCGAGAAGTGAATCGATGACCGTGTTCTTGCTCGCAAATGCCTCGGCACGGCCGAGGATGATGCAGTTAACGACGATCAGCGGCAGGAACAGTCCCAGCGCGTCATACAGCGCGGGAACGAACGCCTGCAGAACCATCTGGACCAGTGTAACGAAACCGGCTATTACAACGATATAGCAGGGGATCCTGACCTTGTTCGGGATCACGTTCTTAAGCAGTGAGATAACGATATTGGAACCGATCAGAACGAATGTCGCCGCAGCGCCCATTCCGAGGGCGTTGGTAGCCGAAGTGGATACCGCCAGCGTCGGACAGGTTCCCAGAAGCAGTACCAGAACGGGGTTGTCCCGGATGATACCGGCGGTCAAAACTTTCATTTTTCCTGACTTTTCAGACATTTTTACGCCCCCTCTCCCGATACGATTTTCTGTGCCTCAAGGGCAGCCGTTACCAGTTTCATGAAGGCCTTGGATGAGATCGTCGAACCGCTGATCACATCCACGCCGTCGAGATTGATGTCCTTGCCGATGAACTGGGCCGTGTAATCCTCGTTCGTGATACGTGCGCCCAGGCCAGCTGTCTCGGAATGCTCCAGGACCTTCGCGCCCGTGACCAGGCCGTCGGAACTGACGCCGACGATGGCTTTGATCTCTCCGCCGTATCCGGCTCCTTTTACGAAGAAGACGCTTCCGACGCCGTTGTCGGCGGTATAGGCTTCATAGACCGCCTCCGGAAGTTCCGAAAGATCGGTGATCTGCGTAAAGCTGTCCGCGTCCGGAAGAACCTCCATCCGGGCTTCCTCCGCCTTTTTTGCAGCGGCTTCCGCGACAATAGGCGCAGTAATGGAATTCATATATCCCAATGCCCCGGACACTACCAGACAGATTATTGTAAGTACGATAATGGGTTTTACAAATCCTTCTTTTTTCATTTCTTCGTCTCACCTCCCAACGGTTTAGTCAGGGTAAGACGCTCGAGATGCGGAGAAAGGATATTCATGAGCAGGATCGCGAAGGACACGCCCTCCGGATAACTTCCGAAGAGACGGATGACCACCGTGATACAGCCCGCTCCTATACCGAATATCATGCGCCCCAGATTGGTGCTCGGGGTGGTGACATAGTCGGTCGCCATGAAAATAGCGCCAAGCATCAGTCCGCCCGAAAGAATGTGGTATACGGGATCCTGTCCCGCTGCCAGCGTGAGCAGGAATACGGCGGCAATGAAACATACCGTCGCGTGCCAGGTGATGACTTTCCTGATCAGCAGGTAGGCAAATCCGATGAGAAGCGCAAGCGTGCAGGTCTCACCGAGTGAACCGCCGATCCTTCCGAGGAAAAGATCCAGGTAAGACGGAGCGTCAGCGGTACCGATCGTAGCAAGGGGCGTCGCACCCGATACCACGTCCGGATAACCGGTGACCCAGTCGGACATGGCACTTGCGAAGGAAATGAACAGAATGATCCTGGCGGTGACCGCAGGGTTCGCAAAGTTCTGTCCGAGTCCGCCGAACATCTGTTTTACAACTATGATTGCAATGCCGCTGCCCATGGCCGCCATCCAGAGCGGAATGCCGGCAGGCAGGTTGTAGGCCAGAATAAGGCCTGTAACGACAGCCGAAAGATCACTGACAGTGATCGGCTTGCCGATGATTTTCTGCATGATCGCCTCAGAGGCTACGGCAGACGCCACGCAGACGATGATGACCAGAAGCGCACTGACGTGATAATGAATCACAGCCGCCACACCCGCAGGTATGAGCGCTATGATCACGTCACGCATGATGGTCTGCGTTGTATCTTTCGCGCGAATATGAGGAGATATATTAACGACCATTTTCTCTTCCATCCGTCTATCACCCCTTTCCCGCTTTCTTTAATTTTGCCAGCATGTTCTTGGCAAGCTTGTTGCGCATCACCAGATCCCTCTTCGCCGGGCAGATGAACGAACAGCAGCCGCATTCCATGCAGAGATTGACTTTCAGCAGATCAAGCTCTTCCACATCTTCGAGCTTGAATGCCCTCGCGATCCGGTTGGGCATCAGACGGAGCGGACAATGCGCCACGCAGCGGCCGCAGTTGATGCATTCGGTCTCCTTCGGGAGCACGGCATCCTTCTTGTCGAACGCGAGAATGCCGTTGTTGTTCTTCACTACGGATACTTCGTCGCTCGGAACGGCTATCCCCATCATCGGCCCGCCCATAATGATCTTGGCCGGAGGACATTTATATCCGCCCGCCGCTTCAATCAGATCTTTGATCTTAGTACCGATCGGCACGATGACCTTGCAGGGATGGGCCACTGCGGAACCATCCACGGTAACGCATTTCTCGATGAGCGGCATACCGGTCTCCATGTATTTCGCAAGAAATGCCAGAGACGTGACGTTCATGACAATGCAGCCCACGTCCAGGGGAAGCTTGCCCGCGCCCACAATACGGCCCGTGGTATTGTAGATGAGAACTTTCTCACCGCCCTGGGGGTAAAGTGCCGGCAGGGATTCAACTTTAAAATCGGAAATGCTCTTCGTCTTGTCTCTTAAAAGACTGATGGCTTCGGGCTTGTTGTCCTCAATACCGATAATGATGTGCTTCACACCGATATACTGCCGCACAAGCTCCGCGCCCTTGATCAGATCGTCGGCATCTTCCGTCATCGTGGTAAAATCGGAGGTGAGATAGGGCTCGCACTCCGCGCCGTTGATGATGAGATACTCGACGTTCACGCCTTCCTTGACGGAAAGCTTGACGCTGGTGGGGAAGCCTGCTCCCCCGAGTCCGACCAGCCCGCTCGCGCGGACGGCGTCCAAAAAGCTTTTGGTATCGGTCACTTCAGGCGGTTTCACGCCTTCCCATACGGTCTGCTCCTTGTCCGCCTTGATCACAACGGCATCGCACTGGCCGTTGAAAAGCTGGACCTTGGAGATCGAATCCACCACGCCCGACACCGAAGCGTGGATGGGAGCGCCTACAAATCCCACCGGTTCGCCAATAGGCTGTCCGACACAGACTGCGTCGCCCTTTTTGACGATCGGCTTGCACGGGGCGCCGATATGCATCGCCATCGGTATGGCCACCGTATCCGGTATGTCCATTCGGATGGGCTTATCGTGCGTCGTGTGCTTGAAGTGAGGCGCATGTACTCCCTTCAATTGTTTCAAAACCAAACCACTCCCTCTCAAATGCATTTATACTGCTCAAACAATTCCCTACCATTTTAGTATGTAATACCGCAAATATGGGAAAAGCCGAAAATCAGACTCGAACTGACGACCCCTTCATTACGAGTGAAGTGCTCTACCAACTGAGCTATTTCGGCTTACACAAAACGTTTTTGAATGTTTTTTTACATCCATTTATCTATTATATCTATAGTTGAGGATAAATCAAGGATTTTTTGATTTGAAATCTCTTATAAGACTATTTATATTTCAGAGAGAATGATTTTTCTACGGTAGGGGGAATACGAGGACGGAGACAATGAAGAAGACTTCTCTTCTCAT
>Ga0310690_10009347_pt1 | contig 12292 bp, 9 predicted proteins | sample AusTroGonzalo_MG_2_FD_207661 | JGI IMG/M metagenome (GOLD analysis project Ga0310690, IMG submission 207661) | Bovine rumen microbial communities from tropical cattle in Woodstock, Queensland, Australia - Gonzalo_04 (v2) (version 2) | ecosystem: Host-associated > Mammals > Digestive system >...
AACGTGTGCAAAGAAATAATTGCACAGCATGATGATGGTCACATTGACCAAGTTGTTGGTGATGAGGATGGTGGCCAGTGTGCGCTCGGAATGCTCGCGCAGCCGCTGTATCTTGCCATCGACGGGGTTCTTCTCCTCGTCGAGCTCGTTCAGGTCGGAAGGTGAAAGCGAGAAGAAAGCGATCTCTGAGCCTGATGCGAAACCTGATACCACCAACAGCAAGGCTGCCAGGACGATAGCTATGACGGCACCCGTCGTAGGGGGAAACAGATGTACTTCGCTGAACAATTGTTGAAGATAGTCGCCCATTGTCGTTGATTACGGATTCGTAGGGGCTTGCTGCGGGGTTGCGGGACGCGGCGTGAGCATCTCCATATTGTCGGCCCATATCTCTGTATAGAACTGACGCTTGCCCTGCTTATCATCGTAGGAAGCATAGTGGATGCGGCCCTCGATATACAGCTTGTCGCCCTTATGCACATAGCGATCGACGACCTCGGCAAGCTTGCGCCATAGGATGACATTGTGCCACTCGGTGCGCTCGGGCACCTGGGTGCCGTTCTGCAAGGTATAGCCACGCTCGGTAGTAGCCAGCGTGATGCGGGCCACGGGCTGGTCCTGATCGACATAGCGCACCTCAGGCTCCTTGCCTACATTACCTATGAGCATGACCTTGTTCATCCTTTGGCTGCTCCTAAGAAACGATACTTGAAGTTCTTTCCCTTGGCCGAGGGGAACTGGCTGCGCTCATCGACACGCGAACGCAGGTGATCAACAATGCGATTGTAGCAGTCGATAGGTGACTGAGCCTTTACCTGAGCCACGAAATGGGTATCACGATACTGGAACTTTCCCGTTCCGGGCACCATGAGCACACGCTTGAAGTCGATGGTACCTTCATACCAGCCTGGGCACTCCTCATTGAGCTTCATTATGACCGATGAAGAACGCTCCTTCTGCGGCATCTCGTCAGCATGGGAACGCACGGCCTTCTTGTCCTTGAAGTCCTGCATCGTGGCAGCCTCGGTCTTGATGAGAATGAAATAGACACGGGGACGGACCTTGTAACGTTTGGGATAGAAGACGTCGCTAGCCACATACTCACGTATGTCAGCCTCCAACACAGGATTCATGCCAACCTCATCAATTCCCCTCAGAAAATCAATCGCCTCATCAACACTTGTGACGAGGGTCTCCTTGTCAAAGTACCTTAAATATAAATTCATTTGAATGAGATGTTTTTCTGAAAATAAAAAAAGAGCGGAAAACGGGACTCGGACCCGCGACCCCAACCTTGGCAAGGTTGTGCTCTACCAACTGAGCTATTTCCGCAGTATAAAATGAATAATTAGTGTCAAAATGGTGAAGAGGAGGAGACTCGAACTCCCACGTCGCAATTGACACTACCCCCTCAAAGTAGCGCGTCTACCAATTCCGCCACCTCTCCAACATGTAATCACGCCAGAAAAAAAGAGTGCCCAGAACAGGACTCGAACCTGCACGCCTCGCGGCACACGCACCTGAAACGTGCGCGTCTACCAATTCCGCCACCTGGGCATTTATCAATGTAGGGGCCTACCCTGCATCGCTCTTTTATTCAGCATGTGAGCGGAAAACGGGACTCGGACCCGCGACCCCAACCTTGGCAAGGTTGTGCTCTACCAACTGAGCTATTTCCGCCTCTTTTCTAGAGTCGGCATTTCCGGCGGCACCTCGGCATAAAAACGCGTTTTTCTGCTCTCGGCTTGCGCGGAAATTCCGCTTTTTATCGGCAACCTCTCTCGATTGCGGGTGCAAAGGTAATACTTTTTTCCGAACTCACAAAACTTTTCGTTATTTTTTTTCTAAAAAAGTGCTAATCCATCCTGTTTCTATAATCATCATACCCATACTCGCGCAGCATTTCCAGATGCCCGTCGGTATGCAGCATAGCGATGGCAGGATGTGAGATGCCGTTGAACATATTTGTCTTCACCGTCGTGTAGTGAATCATATCCTCGAAGATGACCTCCTCGCCTACCTGCAACTCATGGTCGCAACGCCAAGCCGACATAAAGTCGCCACTCAGGCAGCTATTGCCACCCAAACGGTAGAGGTGAGAGGTGAGAGGTGAGAGGTGAGTGGTGTCATCCACATGTTCGGCGTTGCGCACATCGGGAAAGTATGGCATTTCCAAACAATCGGGCATGTGGCAGGTGAAGCTGACGTCTAGAATAGCGGTACGGATTCCCTTATCCTCTACGATATCCACTACATGACTGACCAGCGGCCCCGTCTGCCAGGCGAAAGCGCTGCCAGGCTCGAGGATAATCTTCAGCCAGGGGTAGCGCTCGTGCAGTCCCTTGAGCAGACTGACGAGCAGTTCCACGTCATAATCCTTGCGGGTCATTAGGTGTCCGCCACCCAGATTGAGCCATTTCAACTGCGGGAACCAGCGGGCAAACTTCTCCTCAATATGCACCAACGTACGTTGCAGCACGTCTGCCCCACTCTCGCAATGACAATGGCAATGGAAGCCTTCGATGTCAGCAGGTAACTGCTCGGGCAGCTTGTCGGCAGTAACGCCGAAACGAGTACCTGGTGCACAGGGATTATACAATAATGTACCCACCTCGCTATATTCAGGATTGACACGCAGTCCGATACTGGCCCTGCCCGCCGTACGCTCGTGGAAGCGCTCATATTGCGTAAGTGAGTTAAACGTAAGATGGCTGGAACAACGCACTATCTCATCGAACTCCCCATCGGTATAGGCAGGTGAATAGGTATGGGCGGGAGCCCCGAACTCCTCCTTCGCCAGACGAGCCTCAGAGAGCGAGCTGGCCGTAGTGCTGTGTATATACTCACGAAAGATGGGGAATGTCTTCCAAAGAGCGAAAGCCTTGAAAGCCAGAATAATCTCCACGTCGGCACGACGGGCCACATCAGCAATCAAACCGAGATTGCGCCTCAGCTTCTGCTCCTCAATAATATATACAGGAGATTGAAGATTTGCCTCTTTCATCTTTCACCTTTCATCTTTCACTAATACACTCTCGGCCCGAAGATAGCTGTGCCGATACGCACCATCGTGGAACGATGCTGCACGGCAATGGGATAGTCGTCGCTCATGCCCCACGACCGTTCGCAGAAGTCGGGTTCGTCGGCAAAGTAACGGGCTTTCACCTCGTCGAAGAAGTTGGCAGCCGTCCGGAACTCACGGGCTATCTGCTGGTCGTCATCCACATTCGACGCCATCATCATCAGACCGCAGATACGCACATGCTCCATCTGCCGCCATTCACCACCGTCGAGCAGCTCGCGACAGGCATCAGGCGTCAGTCCGTATTTCGTAGCCTCCTCGGCAATGTGAAGCTCTAACAGCACCTTCACTACCCTACCCGCCTTTGCTGCCTGCTTCTCTATCTCACGCAACAGTTTCAGCGAATCAACGGCCTCGATCATCGAGATATAGGGCACGATATATTTCACCTTGTTCGTCTGCAGGTGTCCGATGAAGTGCCACTCGATGTCCTTGGGCAACGATGTGTGCTTCTCGCGTATCTCCTGCTCGTGACTCTCGCCGAAGATGCGCTGTCCCTCCTCGTAGGCCGCCATGATATGTTCGGCAGGATGATACTTGCTGATAGCTACTAAACGCACACCTTCAGGTAGCGCGTCGAGCACACGGTGCAGATGTTCCTTAACGGGGTACATGTCTCTTACTCAGGCTTTTTCCTCCTGATCTTTCTTGTGATACTCAAAGACATCCATCAGCTTCGTTTCAGCCACTGAAGCAATGACATAATCAATCATCGTGCCGCTCATCACCTCCTCGATATTGTTCACGGCGCCTTTCAGCGAACCGGCCTGTACCAGATAGTTCACACCCGAACGCTTCTCTTTCTCCGTCTTCTCGTCGATGGTAATAAACTCCAGCTTTGTTTTATACCACTTGTCGGCATTCGCATCATCGCTGAAGAAAATCTCCTTGTAGGCGGCCTTCTTGATATCGGCCACTTCAAACTCGCCGCTGATATACGACGACATCTCCTCCATGATGCGCTGCTCGGCCTCAGTAAAGCTGAGGGAATCAACGGTATATGTTTCTGAAACTTTCTTCTGCAGGCCGTCTTCACCACTCTTCTCGTACTTGATGCGGCACTCGAACCAAATTGCTGTTCTACTTCTCATTTATATAATATGTTTAATCGTCATCACTCTTCTTGCCACCCGTCAGGCTGCCATAACGCTGTACACCCGACTGCATCTGAGCCTGCATGCGCGAGATAATCTGGCTGGCCAGCGAATTAGCCTGTTCGGCAGGCAAGCCCGTCTGTTCGCTCAGCTCTTTGGCATAGTCCATCAGCTCCTGCATAGTGGTATTACTATGGGCAATGAAGTCGCTCTCGCTCGAACCCAAGTTGCCATTGCCATAAAGCTTGTTGAGTTTAGAGGAAGCCTGCTGTTCAAAACGGCGACGGAAAATCTCCTCCACTCGGGTATATTGCTGCACGGAGTCAGCCAGCGCGTGGAACTCGTCATCAGTCATCTCGTCCATACCGATAGAGTCCATATACATCTCTATCTCTGGGTCCAAATATTCATCCTGGTCATCGACGAAAGGCTCGTCGAACTCCTCGCTGAACGGGTCGGTCTTCTGTACCAGACCATTATCATCGACGAACTCCACGTTCGAGGCCTCGGGCATCAGGTCGAAGAACAGAAACACGCCCAGCGCCACCACAGCCGTAGCGGCCAGCCCGAGCCACAACGACCGTTTCATGCCCCTGCGCTTGCCTAACGCCTGACGCATCTCGGCAATCGTAGAATAGCGCTTGTCAGGATCTTCGGCTGTAGCCTTCTTTACCACGCCCTTATATTCATACGACAGCTTGCCGCTGACGCAAAGCTGTTCGATCAGACGGCCCAGGCCATACACGTCGCTTCTTCCATCCACCGTCTCGCCAGCCAGCACTTCTGGCGCGATAGTGCTCTCGAAGCCAGCGTAGAAACGCTGCTGGTCCTTTAGCCCTAAGAACGACGAGCCGTGACACAACAGCATAGGCGAATTGTCCGACTTGCGCATCAGAATGGTCTGAGGGGCATAGCACAGATGATAGACACCCATCTCGTGCAACTTCTCTGTCAGGACCATCAGGCTCTCCACGAAGCGGTCCATGAAGCCCCGTTCGGCCACCACAGCCGGATTCTCATTCAGCAACTGCGACAACGGCTGATAGTTGCCCGATTGCAGCTCCAACTCATAGATGCCTCCGCTGTCCTCGTGCATCTCATAGCACAGCTGATGAGCATCCTTCACCTGCAAGCACGTCTGCTGGTCGCGACGCAGGCTCTCGGCAAACACCAGACTATCAGTCAGTTCCGGCTTCAGCTCCACCACATTCTTATACTTACGATCTATCTGTTTCCTGCAGAAATCGCCCAGGGGCATAGCCTCACGGATGCCTCCCGAATTTTCCTGGGCTCTCAACATTTCTTCGTAATTCATGTCTTTGCTTATTTTTTGTCGCGCAAAATTACGCAATTATTCCCACATGGGCAAATTTTCCCCTATATTTTAATACAACTTAAGTTTCACCCAGCATCCTTCCAGCCCACTTTTGAGCGTTTTTGAACTTTTTTCATCGTTTTTCTTCAAAAAAATGCAGGTTTTGAGGCCGAAAATCAGAATATCTGTCACTATTGTTACCATATCTACACCTATCTATCTCATTGTAAGTCAGCTGTTTACAACGAGTTGTAACAGAAGTGCAGATTTTTTATTAAAAAAAATGAGTGTGCGCGCGAATACGCGCGCGCGTAAGCACGATAAAAAGATGCCGTTTCTTGGCCTAAGAGAAGGCACCTTTTGGCCTTGAAGAAGGCACCTTTTTACCCAAAAGAGGCCACCTTTTTCGATTTTGGACGCAGCAAAACGAAACAAGCACGTCGCTCGTTGAAATTAGCGCCCTCCTAAATGAAACTAGCAGGCCGCTCGTTTAAAAAAGGAGGCCGCTACCCCTTTAACACAACTTTTCGCCGATTATAAAACTTTAACAAAAGTTCTGTCCATTTTGTTATATAAGCGGCATCCCTAAGCGACGGCACTCCTGACGCATGTCGTCGGGCCAGATGCTGGCCTGAATCTCACCGATATGGGCTTTATGCAAGAGCACCATGCAGAGGCGGCTCTGCCCGATGCCACCACCGATGCTCAACGGCAGTCGGCCACTAAGTAACTGCTGATGGAAATAAAGCTGTTCGCGCTGTTCCTGTCCCTCTAACTGAAGCTGGCGCAACAAGCTCTCCTTATCAACGCGGATGCCCATAGACGATAGCTCGATGCTACGTCCCAGGACGGGATACCAGATGAGGATGTCGCCATTGAGTCCCTTATAGCCATTCTCGGCCACGGTGCTCCAGTCATCATAGTCGGGAGCACGTCCGTCGTGCTTCTCGCCGTTAGAGAGTTTTCCGCCTATACCGATGATAAAGACGGCGCCGTAGGCCTCGCAGATAGCATCCTCACGCTCTTTCGGAGTCTTGTCAGGATACATGCGCAACAGTTCCTCGGCATGAATAAAATGTATCTTCTCGGGCAGGAAGGGCTTCAACTGCGGATAGGTCTCGCAGGTGAGGTACTCCGTGCGGCGGATGGCTGCATAGATGCGCTCAACGACACCTTTCAGGAAAGACAGCGTGCGATCTTCGCGGCTGATGACCGCCTCCCAGTCCCATTGATCGACATAGAGCGAATGCAAGTTGTCGAGTTCCTCGTCGGCACGGATGGCATTCATGTCAGTATATACGCCATAGCCTGCCTCTATCTGATATTCAGCCAGCGTTAGACGCTTCCACTTGGCCAGCGAGTGCACCACCTCAGCACGGGCATCGCCCAGGTCCTTGATGGGGAACGACACAGGACGCTCAACACCGTTCAGGTCGTCGTTGATGCCCAGACCCTTCAGCACAAACAGGGGAGCCGTCACACGGCGCAGGCGCAACTCAGTACTCAGGTTCTGTTGGAAAAACTCCTTGATAAGTTTGATGCCCTGCTCGGTCTGACGCATATCCAGCAGTCGCTGGTAATCAACAGGTTGAATGATCTTGCTCATAATCTTTTTACCTCGTATTTCTAATTTGCGCTGCAAAGGTACGAAAATAATATTAAAGTGCAAACGTTTTTACGGATTTATTTTGCAAAAAGAAAGTAAAATTGACCTATCGCTTTCTTTTTGCATTCAGCTACGTGCTGTAACATCCTGTATTACAAGCCCTGCGAGCATACATCCGAAGATGGCTGTGATATGGGCCAGCGTGCCGTTAGTCTGCGGTTTGTTGAACATTGAAGGCTCCTCGCCCTCGGTTGGAGGATTGCCCATATTCTGCAACAATTCGTCGGAATAGACACACAGGAACTTCCTTTCAGGGAAACGCCCCTGATGCTTGAATTTCTTTCGCAAGGCACGGGCCAACGGGTCGCCGTTCACCTTCCAGAACTCAGCCGTCTTGATGCGAGTAGGGTCTAACTTCAATGCGGCTCCCATCGAAGAAAACAACGTTGCATCGGTCTGGCAGGCCGTCAGGATGAGCGCAGCCTTGTCTTTCAGCGAGTCGATGGCATCGATGACATAGTCGTAACCAGCTATTTGGAATTCGCTGGCCGTCTCTTTAGTAAAGACTTTCTGCAAAGCCGTTATCTCAGCCTGAGGATTGATGGAGAGCAACCGCTCTTTCAAAGCATCAACCTTCGCACGACCCACGGTCAGCGTGGTTGCCATCAGCTGACGGTTGATATTGGTGATACACACACGATCGCTATCCACCAGCGTCAGCCGTGAGATACCGCTACGCACCAAGCACTCGGCACACCAGCTACCCACCCCTCCAACACCAAAGACTATCACCCGCTTGCGGGCAATGCTGTTCATCGCCGTCTCGCCCAGCAGGAGTTGCACTCTCCGGAAAGCAGCAAAGCCATCGGTTGCCTCCAAGTTTGTAGTACTGACCGTTTCCATTACCAACTGCAAATAATGATTTTGCGGGCAAAGGTACGAAAAAAGGCAAAAAGGTAAGAAAACAAAAAGGTAAAAAAATAAAAAAAACGCCATTCACCACTCACCTTTCACCATTTTTTTGTAATTTTGCACGCAAAAAGAAAAAGCTAACACATTATTATAAAGGATCTCCTAAAACATGAAGAGACTGATTATCGTATGGGCAGCCCTGCTTTTCAGCATGATGGGCATTCAGGCTCAACGTCATACAGACAAGCTGGATCGCGGACTCGTTGCCATGCCTTCCGGCTCAGGCAATTTTATAAGCTGGAGGATTTTCGGCGAGGAATATTACGATACGCAATATAACCTCTACCGCGACGGCGTGAAAGTGAACGAAGAACCTCTCACAGTATCGAACTACACAGACAAGGAAGGCAAGGCAGCCTCAAAATATCAGGTAGCGGCCATTGTGCGTGGTGTAGAGCAGGAGAGATGTGCCGAGGTGACGCGCTGGAGTGCCCAGTACAAGGACATCAGCATCAAAGGTGTCACCAACCGCAACGGCAAGGACGTGACCTCAAAGTATGAAATCAACGACATTTCATTAGGTGACGTCACCGGCGACGGCATCACCGAGTTCATCATCAAACGCAACAATACTGGTGGCGACCTGCTCAACAGCAGCAACAAGACTGATTTCAACCTCTATGAGTGCTACACGTTGCAAGGCCAACGTCTGTGGTGGATAGACCTGGGCCCCAACATGATGGCCGAGGCCGACGAGCAGTGGGATATGGTGGCCTACGACTGGGATCAGGACGGCAAGGCCGAATGTCTGATGCGTGGTGCCGACAACATGATTATCCATACTGCCACGGGCAAGGATATCAACATCGGCAACATGAACTATTACGCCCCACGCAACTCCTACACCAATGAGGGTGCCGAATACCTGCTCTACCTGAACGGAGAGACGGGCGAACCCTACGGTTGGGACGGCAGTGACAACTGGACTCCTATGGCCTATCCCCTGCCCCGCTATGAGCAGGGTGAGACCAATGACCTGCTGGGCAGCAGTGCCGAGGGAAACATCTGGGGATCCGGCATCCTAGGCCATCGCTGCACCAAACACTACTTCGGTGCCCCATTCTTAGACGGTCGCCATCCCAGCATCTTCTTAGGACGCGGTTGCTACACCCGTCACAAGATGTGTGCCTTAGACGTAAACCCAGAGACTCACGAACTGACACAACGCTGGCGCTGGAACGAATATAGCTCAAGCAGTCCCTACTTCGGTCAGGGATTCCATAATTACCAAATTGCCGATGTGGATTGGGACGGGCGTGATGAAATCATGTTTGGTTCGATGGTTATCGACGATAACGGACAGGGACTTTGCACCACTGGTCTGGGACACGGCGACGCACAGCACTGCTCAGACCTCGACCCCTACCGGCACGGGCAGGAGCAGTTCAACTGTAATGAATCGTCGCCAGCCTGTACCTATTGGAATGCCACCACAGGACAGATATATTATCGTCTGCAATCGACCAGCGACGACGGACGTGCACTGGCTGGAAATTTCTCCGACCAGTTTCCCGGCTCGCTGGCACGCAGCACACAATCTGGCCTGATCAGCACAGTGGCCGACAAGATTATCTCCGGTGGTCCTGCCACCGAAGGTACCAACGATGCCCTCTACTGGAGCCACCTGAACCAGCGCATCTATTGGGATGGCGACCTGCTCGACGAGGTATTCGACTCTCCTGGTAGCAATGCCCGTAGCGGTGCCATCTACAAGCCTGGTGGCGGACGTCTCATCACAATGGATGGTACGAACACAGCTAACAGCTCGAAGAACAATCCAGGAGCCATTGCCGACATCATCGGCGACTGGCGCGAGGAAGTGGTCATGCGTAACGGCACACAGGGCAGTAAGACCATCCGCATCTTCACCACCAATACGCCTACGACCTACGGAATCTATACCTTGTGGCACGACCACCAGTATCGCAATGCGATGGTGTGGCAGTGCATGGGCTATAACCAGCCACCTCACAAAAGTTATTTCTTAGGACAAATGGAGGGTATCACACAGGCTCCCCCACCCCTTACGATGACTGGTCGTACGGAAATTACCAACGGAGGAACCATCGGCACACAGCACAATAACCTACACGTCATTGTATGTGAGACTAACGACACGAAAATCACCATTGCTGACGGTGCTCAACCGTGGGTGGCCACATTCAATGTGCCGTCGTGGGTACAGGGAACGAACAGCACTATCAAGAACGGCGGTGCCAAGATTAACTACGACTATTTCACCTGCACCGTAGAAGGAGCAGGTTTCAGCGGTACTACCCGATTAGTGAAACAGGGCGACGGCATTCTCAGTCTGCCAAACGTGGAACAGCGCCACACAGGAAATACCGACATCTGGGCAGGTGTCATAAACTTCGACGGTTCCATGCTCCACTCCCCGTTATGGATGAACCGTTTTGCCGAGCTGAACAGCGACGGTGGGCAGTTCCGCAGCATCCGCATGGACTATGATGCCAAGTTGCGTCCTGGCCATGCCGATCATATCGGCACTATCACTACCGACTCGCTCATGCTGGGCTTCGGCGCACGCGTTATCTTCGACATCTATAACGATCAGCTGCAGTCTGACCAAATTGTGGCCAAACTATTAAGTATTGAGAAAAAGAATTGGCAGTATGGTCCCAAATATCTGACACCGGTATTCGAGTTCGCCAGTCATGGTGCCGAGGGTGAAGACCCAGCAACAGGCAGTTACCTATTGGGAACGGTGGAGACTTTACAAGGCTCGCTCGATGACATCCGTATAGAAGGACTCGGCACAAAGATGAAGGCCAAGTTGGAGCTGACCGATGGCAAGCTATACCTTATTATATCAGGTGTGCGCGATGCAGGCTCTGTTACCTGGACGGGTAACGAATCAAACATCTGGAACATGGCCGGCGCTGAGAACTTCCTGAGTGGCGACGGACAAAGCGATATATTCGTTACTGGTGACAATGTGCGCTTCGACGATACGGCCACAAAGTTCACTGTCACACTGAACGGTAATTTAGAGGCTGACACCGTATTGGTAGATAATACCAAGGCCTACACTTTCAGCGGCACAGGTGCTCTTGTGGGTAACACCACCTTAGTGAAACAAGGAACGGGTATGCTGACTATCAAAACCGATAACAGCTATACTGGTGGCAATCGCCTTTCAGGCGGCATTGTCAGTGTTTCTTCACTGGCTAATACCAACCAGCCCAAGGGCAATCTGGGAGGCGTTACCACGCAGGCCGCTAAATTTGTTATGGAGAATGGAGCTGAGCTGCGCACCACAGCAGCCGTGACCAACGGCTCACCCATCAAGTTTGAGAGCGAACAGGGCGGCATCATCAACAACGCCCAGGACTTCGTGGTCGATAAAGCCATGTCGGGCACCTTGCTTACAAAGAAAGGCACTGGTTGGATGAAGCTGAACGTATCGAACACAGGACTCACACGTCTTATCATTCAGGCTGGCACCGTGCAGTGCGTCAATGCCAATACTCCTGCCAAGACCGTAGAGTTCCAAGACGGTACGCTAAACGAGAATACAGGCACCAGCTATGCCATTGTGATGGCAGAAGGTAAGAACGGAACATGGAACCTGGTGAATGATGCCACCTACTCTAATAAGGTGACAGGCAAAGGCACGCTAACCGTCTCATGCCCCGTGCGCTCTGGTGGTAGCGGTGCTGACAAATGGTATGCCACCCGCACCCGCGTGGCCCTGAACCTGAAAGATTTCGAAGGGACACTGAAGCCTGTATCAAATGGTGATCCAACAGGCCGCTTCACTCTCGACACCAGCAATGGCATGCCCAATGGCACCATGAATATTGCTGCCGACGTGGAGGTACAGAATAGCGGCAAGACATTCCGTATAGGTCGTCTGGCTGGCAACGGAAAACTGGGAGGCAGTTGTACCTTCAGTAATGGAGCCAGCGTCGGTGCAAATACCTGGCAGGTGGGCAACGACGAAGACTGGACCTTCAACGGCAAGGTAACGGCCAATGCCAATTTCGTCAAGATGGGTAACGGTAAGGCAACATGGAACGGTGCCAGCGACAATACGGGTACAACCAGTATCAATGAAGGTGAACTCTGCTTAGGAGCCAATGCCCTATTAGGTACTGGCCGGTTGACCGTAGGCGAGAATGGCATTCTGTCATGTCTCTCAAAGACAAAGGCACTGACCAACTCGGCCACTACCATCAAAGGTGTGCTGGCCATTACCGCCA
>Ga0310690_10009348_pt1 | contig 12291 bp, 9 predicted proteins | sample AusTroGonzalo_MG_2_FD_207661 | JGI IMG/M metagenome (GOLD analysis project Ga0310690, IMG submission 207661) | Bovine rumen microbial communities from tropical cattle in Woodstock, Queensland, Australia - Gonzalo_04 (v2) (version 2) | ecosystem: Host-associated > Mammals > Digestive system >...
GTACGATGTCATCTGCTCCGGCTCCCTGATGGGGATTTACTATGAGGAGATTGAATCCAACGCCGTGGGAAACAAAGAGGACTATGAGATGCACTCAATGGACTTTGAGGAATTCCTTTGGGCAAGGGGATACTCCGAAGCGCAGGTGGAGGACCTTTACACCCATATGTCCACGCTGACGCCCTTTTCTGAGCTGGAACTATCGACTATCATGGATGTCTTCCGTGACTACATGACGATTGGAGGTATGCCGGAAGTCGTCAAGATGTATATTGACAATGGCCACTTTGGAGGGACATTAGAATTACTCCGCCAGCTCCTGCTGGACTATGAGGAGGACATTACCAAATATGCCAGCCAAACGGACAAGGCCAAGGTTCTGGCTGTATATAACCATATCTCCACCTTTCTAGCCAAGACCTGCAAGAAGTATCAGATTACCAAGATTGCCAAAGGAGCAAGGAATCGCGAGTATATTGGCGCTGTGGAATGGCTTGAAAAAGCAGGCGTTGTCAATGTATGCTATTGCTTGAATAATCCAGAGCTTCCGCTAAAGGGGAATTATGACACCGACACGTATAAGATCTACTACCACGATACCGGTCTGCTCATCGCTTCTCTGGATGAAGAAGCACAGGAGGACTTACGGGCCAACAAGAACTTCGGCACATACAAGGGTGCCATCTATGAAAACATCGTGGGAGAGATGCTTCGGAAATCCGGCTACGATAAGTTGTACTACTACAAAAGCGACAGTCCGGCTTTGGAAATGGATTTCTTCGTCCGGGATGCAGATACGCTGATTCCCGTGGAGGTGAAATCCAAGGGTGGTGCAACTGCGTCACTTAACCACCTCATCGATTGGCCTTCATTCCCGGATATCTCCTATGGAGTCAAGTTCGGTTACAAGAACATCGGCTGGGGCGGCAAGTTCTACACCTTCCCTTACTTCCTCGCTTTTCTCCTGAAACGCTTTTTGAAAGAAGCCGGACATCCGGTACAATAAGAACGATAATAAGAATATATCGGTTTAAACTAGATTTCAAAAATGAAAAGAATCTTTAGGAGGAAACTCAAAACAAACGGATGCATAACCCTTCTATGTATTCTCGTGTCTATGCTTGGTCTCACTGAAACCGCATTTGGGCAAGAAGTTAACCATTCTGGACAGACTATTGTAGCGAGCCAAGACACATTTTATGTCGAAGCAAATCGCATGTTCCTTAAAGCGCAGAGAGACCTTAAGGAGGGGAAAGCTAATCTATTTATTATTGGAGGGGTTTCTCCTATTTACTATCGTGGGCAGAAAGTGTTTAAAAGGAAGTATGGAATCGATTATTATGATTTCGGTTGTGTAGCGGATTATTCCTATCAGGAGATACGCGAATACAACGAAACTCTCTTTTTATGGCTTGATGAGAACTATGGAGAGAAATGGCAAAAAGATGTTAGAAAAGACGTTGTAGGTTTCGACAAATGGGTGTTATATACACATGAAGCTGTCCCTTATCCATTTACAGATCCCAAACCCATGTTTAATGGTAGTGGTGGAGGAATCTATGCCATGGACGAATGGGTTAAAGACCATATGCGATACAAAGAAACCGGAACAGTAATACTGCATATCCTTTTGTCCGAAGAAGGAAAGGTCATCGACATTGATGATTATGGAGTTGAATCTCCTTTGACATATTCCTATGTCTCAGCTATAAAACAGGCTCCCTCCTGGAGCCCTGGATTCCATGATGGCAAACCCTGCAGAGTTGTATTGACGGTGTATTCCCGCATTACGGCAGAGCAGTGAGACCAGTTTTTGTTGTACAAATGTTGTACAAAAAATAAGAAAAACCCCTCCAGAGATATCTCTAGAGGGGTTTTCCGGTGACTCCAACAGGACTCAAACCTGTAACCTTTTGATCCGTAGTCAAATGCTCTATTCAATTGAGCTATGGAGCCAGTTTTGTTGCCTCAGGCAACTTTTTTATTTCTCAGCCACGTACACCTTTTCACGGATGCGGGCCTTCTTGCCGGTAAGGTCACGGAGGTAGAAGATACGGGCGCGACGAACTTTACCGAACTTGTTCACTTCAATGCTGTCAATGAAGGGCGACTGGAAAGGGAAAATTCTCTCAACACCTACGCCACCGGAAACTTTGCGAACCGTGAACGTTTTGGTGAAAGGATCCATGCCTTTCATCTGGATCACCACTCCTCTGAACTTCTGGAGTCTTTCCTTATCACCTTCCTTGATTCTGTAGGTAACGGTAATGGTGTCACCGGCCTTGAACTCAGGATAGGAAGCGGCTTTGTCATTGGCGAAAGCCTGCTCTGCAATCTTAATCAAATCCATAATTTCTAAACTCTTTAATGCAACATTGCGGTTTGGCTCCTGACAAGAGGTTGCTTCATTTTTGGGACTGCAAAGATAAGAACTTTTTGGCAATCTCCAAAACTTTTAAAGAATTTTTTAGAAAATATTCTTCACTTTGTCGAAAGTGACCTTGTCTTCCCGGGTAAGGTCCGGGGTGAAACTGGCGCTGGCACGCATCGCTTCCAGGCTTTCCTTCTCCGATTTGGACAACTTGTGGGGAACCCAGACCAGGAATTTCACATACAGGTCACCGGTGCCGCGGCCGTAGCCCTGTACGCTGGGAAGGCCCTTGCCGCGCAACTTGACCACCGTCCCGGACTGGGTGCCGGGATCCACCTTCACCTTGTAGCTGCCGTCCAGGCAGGGGACGGAGACTTCGCAGCCCAGCATGGCGTCCATCACCGATATCACGCGCGTATAGAAGAGGTTGTTCCCTTCCCGCTGCAACTGCGGGTGGGTGACTTCGTTGATGACCACCAGGAGGTCGCCGTTCACGCCGCCGTGCGGAGCGGAATGCCCCTCCCCGCGGACCGTAATCTGCATGCCGTCTTCCACGCCGGCCGGAATGTGCACCCTGACGGTTTCCCGGCGGCGCTCCAGGCCGGTGCCGCCGCAACGACGGCAGGGATTGGTGACGATCTTGCCTTCTCCCTGGCACTGCGGGCACACGCCCACGGTATAACTGATGCCGAAGAGCCCGCGCGTCTGCTGGCGCACGCGGCCCTGGCCGCCGCAGGTGGGGCAGGTCTTGATGTCCGATTCGCTCTTGGCGCCGCGTCCTCCGCAGTCCGGACAGGGACGCGCCCGCTCGATGGAGACTTCCTTGTCGCAGCCGTTGGCAATCTCTTCCAGGGTGAGCTTCACGCTGGTGCGGATGTCCCGGCCGCGCAGCACGCGCTGCTGGCCGGAATCGGCATTCCCGCCGAAACCGCCGCCGAAGCCACCGAAATCGAAACCGCCGAAACCGCCGCCGAAGATGTTGCGGAGGAAATCGTTGATATCCATGCCGCCGAAGTCGAAGCCTCCGGCGCCGCCGCCCATCTGCTCTCCGGCAAAGCCAAACTGGTCATACTTGGCCCGTTTGTCCGGGTCTGACAGGATGGAATAGGCCTCGGCCGCTTCCTTGAAGTTCTCCTCGGCCGTTTTCTTTTCCGCGTCCGTGCCGCTGACCCAGCGGTCCGGGTGCCATTTGAGGGCCAGCTTGCGGTAGGCCGATTTGATTTCGTCGGCCGACGCCTTCTTGTCCACTCCCAGGACCTCGTAGTAATCTCTCTTTGCCATAGTTTATGCTCCTACAACCACTTTTGCGTAGCGGAGAACCTTCCCGCCCAGGGTGTAGCCCGTCTGGACCACATCGATTACCTTGCCCTTGAGCTCCTCCGAAGGGGCCGGGAAGGTGGTGACGGCCTCGTGGAGTTCCGTGTCGAATTCGGCGCCCTTGGCCTCGATGCGTTCCAGGCCTTTGCCCTTGAGGTAGGCCGTGAGTTTGCCGAAGATCATCTCCGTGCCTTCCTTGGCGGCGGCGCTGTCCGCGCTCTTCTCCAGGGCGGCCAGGGCGATCTCACAATCGTCCAGCACAGGAAGCAGGCCCTTGATGGTGTCGGCGGAGGCCGAACTCACCAGGGCCAGTTTTTCCTCGGCCGTGCGGCGGCGGAAGGTGTCGAATTCCGCCATCAGGCGCAGGTAGTCGGCCTTGCTGTCCGCGGCCTTCTTCTCCGCCTCCTCCACTTTCTGCGAGGCTTCTTCCAATTGTTCATTCAGGCCTTCAATCCGGGCCTCAAGGGCCGACAACTTCTTGCTGTCCAGGGCTTTATCTTCTATGTTGTTTTTCTTCTTCTCTGCCATAACACAAAAGGTTTCGGCCCTTTCCTATCAAAATGTCTGCCACGGGGGCCGGACTGACATTCTGTCAGTAAGGGAAGCATCCCATCCGCCACAGGACGGTGGCCGGGCAGCAGGGGCAGAAGGGCAGGACGGGGTCGAAGGGCTCCTCCCAGCTGTCCGGGATCTCCTCTTCCTCCAGTTCTGCGGCCTGGGGATCCAGCAGGTTCCATTTTTCCATGGAGAGCTTGTCCTGCATGTAAAGCGTTTCCAGGCGGTTGAAGTAGGCCCGGCGGCGGCGCTGGCTCATGCCGTCCACGAACTCCGCCACGCTTTTGTCCGCTTTCTCCGCATTGCACCGGGGGCAGGCGCAGACTTTGTTTTCGAATCCGTTGGACCCGCCCTGGGAGCTGGGCACGATGTGGTCCACTTCCATGGTGTCCAGGGTGAGGGGATGACCGCAGTAGATGCAGGTGCGCGCCGATTCTTCCAGAAGTCGTTCACGCTGATTGGCTTGTCTTTTCATACTTGTTCCTTTTTTGCAAAGGTAAGGGCAGGGTGCCGCGAAACCCAAATTTTGGCAAGCCTTGCCAAAATTTGGATTCTACGGGAAGAATGTTATTAATCCGAAAAGAAACACTATCTTTATGCCTTAAAATAACCGAATAACCGAACCATGAACCCCATTATTGAATGTGTGCCCAACTACAGTGAAGGAAGGGACAAATCTGTGATCGATGCCATCGTGGACGCCATCCGCAGCGTGGAAGGCGTGCAAGTGCTGGATGTGGACCCCGGCGAAGCCACCAACCGGACGGTGGTCACCTTCGTGGGGGCGCCCGCTCCCGTTTGCGAGGCCGCTTTCCAGGGCGCCCGGAAAGCCCGGGAACTGATCGACATGCGCAAACATCACGGTGCGCATCCCCGCAGCGGCGCCACGGACGTGTTGCCCCTGATTCCCGTCGCCGGCATCACCCTGGAAGAATGCGCCGCGCTGGCCCGTTCGCTGGCGGAGCGCCTGTATAAGGAACTGGGCATACCCTGCTATTGCTATGAAGCCGCGGCCTTCCGCCCGGAAAGGAAGAACCTGGCCGTGTGCCGGGCAGGGGAGTACGAGGCCCTGCCCGAGAAACTGGCCGACCCTGCCCGCCGGCCGGACTTCGGCGGCGCCTATGACGAGGTGGTGGCCCAGGCCGGCGCCACCAACGTGGGTGCCCGCAAGTTCCTGGTAGCCGTGAATTTCAACCTCAATACCACCTCCACCCGCCGCGCGATGGCCGTCGCCTTCGACGTCCGCGAGAAAGGCCGGAAGGCCCGCGAGGGAGGAAGCCTCACCGGCAAGCTCCTGAAGGACGGGAACGGCAACCAGCTGTGGATCCCCGGTACGCTCAAGGGGTGTAAGGCCATCGGCTGGTACATCGACGAATACGGGATTGCGCAGGTGTCCATGAACATCACGGACATCGACGTCACGCCCCTCCATGTGGCCTATGAGGAAGTGTCCCGCGCCGCCGCCGCCCGCGGCCTCAAGGTGACGGGTGCGGAAATCGTGGGCCTGGTTCCCAAACGCGTGCTGGTGGAAGCCGGCCGCTTCTATCTGGAAAAGCAGCAGCGCTCCCTGGGTGTCCCGGAAGAGGAAATCATCCGCATCGCGGCCAAGAGCATGTCCCTGGACGACCTCAAACCCTTCAATCCCAGGGAGAAAGTCATCGAATTCCTGATGCAGGACGAGGCAGAAGAAGCCAGGAAGCACCGTCTGGTGCGGATGACCGCCGAGGGCTTTGCCCGGGAAACCGCGTCGGAATCGGCCGCTCCCGGCGGCGGCAGCGTCAGTGCCTACATGGGCTCGCTGGGCGCCGCCCTGGCCACGATGGTGGCCAACCTCTCCTCGCACAAGCGGGGCTGGGACGACCGCTGGAAGGAATTCTCCGACGTAGCGGAAAAAGGCCAGGCGCTGGTGAACGAACTCCTGGACCTGGTGGACGAAGATACCGCCGCCTTCGACGGCATCATGGCCTGCTTCGGCATGCCCAAGGGCACGCTGGAGGAGAAGGCCGCCCGGGAAGCCGCCCTGGAGAGAGCAACCCTCTACGCCGCTTCCGTCCCTTTGAGAACGATGGAAGCCTGCTTGCAGGCCCTGCCGCTGGCCCTGGAGATGGCTCAGAAGGGCAATCCCGCCAGCGCCTCCGACGCCGGTGTGGCCGCCCTGGCGGCCGTGGCGGGCATCCGTGGCGCCGCCCTCAACGTACGCATCAATGCAGCCGGTCTCAAGGACAAGACCCCCGCCCAGCCGCTTTTAGCCCGCGCCCGGGAAATCCTCGCGGAGGCGCAGGCGCTGGAGGGACAGGTGCTGGAGGCCGTTAACGCCCGGATCGACAGCTGATGAAAAGACGTCTTGCCCTCCTGCTTCTGGCCTGCCTCCTTCCGGTGGCCGCCGGAGCCCAGATCCTGCCCAGCGCCCATCCGGAGGCCGATGCGGAGGCCTTCGCCCGGGTGCGTGCCCGGATGGACTCCATCCGGCAGTACCGTCCCACCGTGGCCCTTGTGCTGGGCGGCGGCGGCGCCCGCGGACTGGCCCACTTGGGCGTGATCCGCTACATGGAAGAACTGGGGATTCCCGTGGACATCGTCACCGGGACCAGCATGGGCGGCCTGGTGGGCGGCCTGTATGCCCTGGGGTACAACGCGGCCCAGCTGGACTCCCTGGTGCGGGCCATCGAATGGCCGGTGATGATGTCGGACCAGATTCCCAGCGGCTATATCTCCTACCGGCTGCGCAAGTACCGGGAACGTTTCCTCATCCGCATCCCCTTCCACTATGACGACGAGGACCTGGAGGACCCGTCCCGGCAGGATCAGTTTCTGGAGCGGATGGCCGACGAAGCCGACCCTGGCACCGCGGACATGCTCAGCGAGTCCATCGCCCGGGCGGGCATCGGCATGCCGGACGGCTACCTCTACGGCCTCAACGTGCGGAACATGCTCAGCAGCGTGAGCGTGGGGTACCAGGACAGCCTCAGCTTTGCCCAGCTGCCCATTCCCTTCGCCTGCGTGGCCACGGACCTCTATGCGCTCGCCCCCAAGTACTGGACGTCCGGCCACCTCACGGACGCCCTCCGTTCCACCATGGCCATCCCCTTCTATTTCAGGGCCGTGCGTCAGAACGGAGAGATCCTCCTGGACGGCGGTATGCGGAACAACCTTCCCGTGGACATCGCCCGGGAGATGGGGGCCGACATCATCATCGGCTCGGAAATGACCATCCGGCGCGGCCTGAATGAACTCAATTCCCCGGTCGATTTCCTGATGCAGACCATCACCCTGCTCTCCGCCTCGGCGCTGGATCCGGCCCTGGAGATGCTGGACGCCCGGGTGCACCATGAGCTCAAGGGCTACAACATGCTCTCCTTCGACAGCCGGAGCGTGGACGACATCATCCGGCAAGGCTACCAGAATGCCCTGCAGAATAAGGAACAGTTCGAGACCATCGCCCACCTGGTGGCCGGCAAGGGGCCTGCATCCGAAACGGTCGTGCCCCCGGCCGTCAACCTGGCGCAGCGGAAAGTCCGGGTAGGGGAGGTCCGCTTTACCGGCCTCACGGAGGACGAGCAGCACACCCTCTTCCGGAAGGCCAGCCTTCCCGAGGACGGCCTCTATGACAAGGAACTGGTGGAACAGGTGCTCAACAACATCTTCGGCACCAATGCCTTCGAGTCGGTTACCTATCACATGGAAGGCCGGCAGGAGCCTTACACCCTGGTGTTTGACTGCCAGAAGGGGCAGGTGAACGACTTCGCCGTCAGCTTGCGGGCCGACACGGACGAGACCGTGGCCGTGTGCGCGCACCTGGGCCTGGGCACGCGCCGCCTCGCCGGACCGCGCATGACGGCGGATCTCAAGCTGGGGACCAATCCTTCCCTGGCTGTCAGCGGGATGTACCAGTTCCGCGGCGTCTTGCCCGCCGTGGGCATCACCGCCCGCACCCGCCTGGTCAACACCTCCTACGGTTACATGTCCGACACCCACAACAGTCTCCTTACGGCCGGGGCCGACCTCTTCGTGGAGGATTCCCAGGTTCGCCGGGGCTTGATGCGGGCCGGACTGACGGCCGAAATGACCCCCTATGAGCACTATCTCAGCATCGATCTCATGCGGCAGGGCTGGAATTGGAAAAGCTACTGGCTGTCCGCTTTCGCCGACCTCAAGCTGGATACCTTTGACGACGGTTACTTTCCCACCCGGGGGCTCCGCCTGCAACTGGACGGACGCTATGTCTTCAAGGGGTATTCCTACGATGTCATTGCGGAAAAGGAGGTGGCGCCCTATCTCTCCGTCCTGACTGGCGCCGAAGGGGCATTTTCCATCGGGGAGCACTTCACCATCCTGCCCTCCACGTATCTTGGCTGGATGTCCCGGCGGAGGGGGGAGATGAATCCCACGCACGTCGTGGCGGTGGGCGGTTTCCTCTACGGCCGCTATGTGGAACGCCAGATTCCGTTCTTCGCCGTCCCCGCCGGATACCGCCACTGCAATCCCTGCGTCGCCGTGGCGCAGCTGGACCTCCGCTACCGCTTTGCGCGGAAGAACTTCGTCACGCTGCGGGGTGGTCTGGAGGCCGACAACGACAACTGGGGGGATCTGATCCAGCAGGATCCCATGCTGGCGGCGGGCCTTGAATACGCCCGCCAGACGATCGTCGGCCCCCTGCGCTTTGCCGTTCAGTGGAACAACATCTATGGCCTGTCGGCCTATGCTTCCATCGGATTTGCCTTCTAAACCCCCGCTTGCCTATGGACCAATTCATCGCACAGGTTAACGCCATCGTTTGGAATCCGGGACTGGTGGTCCTGCTGCTGGCCGCCGGGCTGTATTTCTCCCTCCGGACGCGCTTCGTGCAGGTGCGCCGCTTTTCCCTGATGCTCCGCTCCCTGTTCAGCAAGAAGCAGGACGGGAAGGGGATTTCCTCCTTTGAGGCTTTCTGCATCGCCCTGTCGGGCCGCGTGGGGACGGGCAATATCGTGGGCGTGGCGACGGCCATCGCCTTCGGCGGCCCCGGCGCCGTGTTCTGGATGTGGGTGGTGGCGTTTTTCGGGGCCTCCACGGCCTTCGTGGAGTCCACCCTGGCGCAGATGTACAAGTTTCCGCACCACTCGGGCTACAGGGGCGGTCCCTTCTGCTTCATCGAGAAAGGCCTGCACCTGCGGGCGCTGGGGGTCGTCTTTGCCGTCGTCACCGTCCTCTCCTGCGGCATCTTCCTCACCACGGTCCAGTCCAACGGCGTTTCCACGGCCATCCATAACGCCTTCCCCGTGAATCAGCTCACGGCCGGCATCGTCCTGGCGGTGGTGCTGGGCGCGGTCATCCTGGGCGGGGTCCGGCGCATCGCCCGCGTGGCCTCCGTCATCACGCCGTTCATGGCCCTGGGGTATATCCTGATGTCCCTGGTGGTCATCGGTTTCCATTTCCGGGAAGTGCCGGCCGTGTTTGCCAGCATCTTTTCCAATGCTTTCGGGATCAATCCCATCTGCGGCGGCATCGTCGGCTCCGCCATCGCCATGGGCGTCAAGCGCGGCATCTTCTCCAACGAGGCGGGACAGGGGACCGGCGCCATCGTCTCGGCGGCTACTGATGTCCCGCATCCGGCCCAGCAGGGGTTGGCGCAGGCTTTCTCCGTGTATGTGGATACACTGCTGGTGTGCACCGCCACCGCCCTGATGATCCTCACCTCGGGCACCTTCAACATCCTGGATGCCAACGGGGAGATGCTCTATGCCGGGGCTCCGGAACTGGCCAACAACTATGTAAATTACACCCAGAGCGCCGTGGATTCGGTCTTCAAGGGCTTCGGCAGCCAGTTCGTCTCCATCGCCATGGTGTTCTTTGCCTTCAGTACCATCATGGCCTACTATTTCTACGCGGAAACCAGCCTCATCTACCTTTTCCGCGGACGGATCGGAGAGAAGCTGGCCATCCGTACCTTTCAGCTGCTGATGCTGGGCGCGGTGGTGTTCGGCGCCGTCCGGGAGGCCGATCTGATCTGGCAGCTGGGCGACATCGGCGTGGGGCTGATGGCCTGGCTCACCGTCATCTCCATCCTCATCCTCTGTCCCCGGGCCATCCGGGCCCTGAAGGAATTCGAACAGCAACAGCAAGAACAATAAAAAAGAGGTCCGGAACGCATCCGGGCCTCTTTTTTTATGCAGGGGAAGAACCTATCGCTCGTTGGGCAGGATTCCGCTCACCTGGGTTTCGTCCAGCGGAATCTGGTACTGGATCTTGGGGTAGTCGTAAGGGATGACCTCGGCCTTGGCAAAGTTCAGGAAGCGGCGGTCGATGTCCCGCTTGTTGCGGATGAGGTCGTGGAGGCGGAGACCTTCATAGTAGAATTCCATACGACGCTCGTCCAGGACGGCATCCAGGATGTCGGCGTAGCCGCGGGCGGCACGGTTGCCCTCGGTCAGCTGGGCATTGCCGGTAAGGCCGGCACGGGTGCGGACGACATTGATGTCTTCCAGCGCCTTGCTGGCATCGCCCTTATGGGCATAAGCCTCGGCCCGGTTCAGGATGACCTCCGCGTAACGCAGCATGATGAAGGACGAGGAGATGGGGTAGGTCAGGTTGGTCTGGTGGGAGAATTTCTCGCTAAACCAGCAGAGGAACTGACCGCCGGCGCCACGGATGCTGGCGCCGCTACCATCCCATACAGCCTGAGGGCCGTTGTTGACGGTGGTGGCCGTTGCCGTCGGCATCACGTTGCGCACATAGCAGCGGGTGTTTTTCCCGTCGTTGAGGATGTAGCCGGGGAACTCCGTGCAGTACTTGGAAGAAGTATTGTCCGGGATGGCCTTGAGCGTCTTGCCGTTGTAAGGGAAGGAATAGGTGCCGTCCCCGTTGTCGGTGACATTGGAGGTGATGGCGGTCACTTCGAAGGTAGGGGCGCCGTTCTTGTCCTCGCCGGTCTGGGTGAAGGTGACGTCGGGATAGGCAATCACCGGCTTCAGGGAACCTTCGTCCATCTCGGCCCAGTAGACCAGCAGGCCAGGATGGGAGGCGTGCAGGCGGATGATATCCTTGTAACGTTTATCCTGCGGGAAGCGCTCGAACAGGTCCAGGAGCGGGTCGGCTACGTAGAGCTCGCCCCAGCCGGTGTTCTGGGTGCCGTCGGGGGAGTCGTACATGCTGGCCAGGTTGCCCTTGGGCGGCATGTTGGCGATGTCGGTGTCGGTAATGTCCACGCACCAGATCACTTCCTTGTTGGAAGGGGCGGTGGAGTAGAGGGTGGTTACCTCGGACTCCAGGTGGCTGCCGGGATTGGCACCCAGGATGGCGTCGCATTCGGCGATGCAGGCATCCCAGTCTTCCTTGTACAGGTAGAGGCGGCCCAGCAGGGCGTGGGCGGCTTCCTGGCTGGCATAGCCGTTGTCACCTCTCTTGGCGGCGGGGCTCATCAGGCGGATGGCTTCCTTGAGGTCGGCCTCGATGGCGTCGTAGCACTCGGCAACGGTGGCGCGCTCGGTTACGGAATAGTCCGTTCCGATACGGAGCACCACGCCCGGGCTGGTACCACCGTCAAAGCCATAAGGCTTGGCGAAGAGATCGCAAAGGACGAAGTGGAAGAAGGCGCGCAGGAAATAGTTCTCGCCCTTGAGCTGCTTGCTGAAGGCGGAATCCTCCGTCAGACCGTTGATGTTGGAGTTGGCGGCATAGATCATCTTGTAGCAGATGTACCACATGAAGGAGTTGTTGGCATCATTGGCTGCATCAATGAACTGGGCTGCTTTCCAGAAGGGGTCCGTACTGGTGTTGGAGAAGCAGATGTTGTCGGTTTTCATCTCGTTCAGCAGGAAATACTGACGGACGAAGGAGTTGTTCTGCGTGTGCTGGTAGGTGGACATATCCTTCATCATGGCATAGATGCCATCCGTCGTGTACGTGGCGGCCGCCGGGTTGGTCGCGAGTGCGGCGCCGGTAAGGGCGTCGGACTCTACGTAGTCAAGCTTGATGCAGCCGGCGAGGAAGAGGGGAAGGAATACAATCGTTGAAAGTATTTTTTTCATGGCGTCTGCGAATTAGAATTTGAGGTCGATGCCTAAGACGAA
>Ga0310690_10009349_pt1 | contig 12291 bp, 1 predicted proteins | sample AusTroGonzalo_MG_2_FD_207661 | JGI IMG/M metagenome (GOLD analysis project Ga0310690, IMG submission 207661) | Bovine rumen microbial communities from tropical cattle in Woodstock, Queensland, Australia - Gonzalo_04 (v2) (version 2) | ecosystem: Host-associated > Mammals > Digestive system >...
TAGGTCACGGAACCGTCGGAGTGGAAGTGGAGGGTGACCGGACCGGCATCCGAAGTGTAAGGTCCGATATTGATGACAGTGCCGGAACTACCGCCATTCATGGTGGAATAGACTTTGACAATCAGATCACTTGGGGAAGTTCCGACGCCTTCGAAAATCTCTAAATAGTCAAGGGAACTTTCACCTGCGAAAGTACCGGAGATGGATATTAAGGAATCCGTTGAAGACGGGAAGACGACCAACGTGTAGTCGCAGCTGTTGGAATAATCGCCGTAAATGCCGCCGTCGTCAGTGATGGTGAATCCGCAGCCCGAAAGCGTGTCAGAACCAGTGATACCGATGGCAATGGCGTACGGATAGGCAGAAGCAGGATAAGTGCTCCAGTCGCTGACAAGCCCGCCACCACAGTCGGATCTCACATAGAAATCGTAAGCCAGACCGGCGGCAAGACCGTCGATGGTGTAGGGATTTTCCGTGACACCCTGCACGAGGGTGGCTTCGCCCATGTCGTTGTCAGGATCGAATCCCGAAGGACCGTAGATGATATCCCAGGAAGAACCGGTGGGATCCGTCCATGCAATATACACGGTATCGGTGGGGGTGGAAGTGGCCACGACCGACGTCGGCTTCGCACAGCTCGGAATCAGGTCGATAGAGAGGTTATCCATGTAAGCGTATGCAGTGCCGTTGATGTAGGCATTCTTGAATGCGATGTATTGGCCGCTGCCGGTATAGCTTTCGAAAGAGACGAATCGCTCTGTCCATTCGCTAGGTGCGGAGGCCGGATAGACGGTGTCCACGGGAACAAAGGTGGAAGCATTCGTCAGATCGGTCATCACACCCGCAATCAGCATGTCGGAAGCACTGCTGGCTCTGTACATGAATGTGGCCTGCAGGGTGTTTACCTCAATATCAGAAGCAAACTGCGGAAGGATGGCGATGTTGTAGGTGCCGGTGCTTCCTGCATAGAAGTAGAGGGAACCTGTACCCTCGAAAGAGGTGCTGCTCACGTAGGGTCTTTCGCTCGAATAGGTGTTGATCTTGGCCCAGCAGAGAGGATAGGCGGTCTCACCGGTACCGTAGCTGTTGAAATTCTCGGTATAAGGCAGCGAAGCGATGTCGGAGCACTCGGTTCTGATCTGTGCGGAGCTCCAGGAGCTGTATTCACCGCCACCGCAGATTGATCTCACGCGGAAGTAGTACACGGTGTTGGCATCCAGGTTGGAGATAGTGTGCGGATTGGCGCTGACAATGCCTTCGGGGATCCAGTTGGTGTCAGTTGCGGGATGGTATTCCACCTCCCAGGAGGTCTCCGTGTAGCCGGGAGCCCATGCCAACGTGACACTGCTCTCGTCAAAGCTGGCAATGTAAACGTTCGGAGCCACACATGTAGCCGTAGAATCACACGGGCTGCCGAAAATCACGTTGTTGCGCAGCGAGGAGGAAGTTCCGGAAGAGGACGGCACTGAGGTGATGCCGTAGGGAGAACCGTCTTGGTAAACGTAGCGTGCCATGCCGGAGATGCTGTGCGCATACCAGCTGTTGCCGCTGACGTATGAACCTGTGCTATCGACCACAATCATCAGCAGGTTGTCGGTGCCGTTGTAGAGGAACGGGGAAGAGAAGTAGAACGTGTTCCATCCTGTAGTCAGCGTCTGGCTACCGTGGAAAACCTGCACCGGGTTGACGGGCGTGATCCACGATGAAGCGAGAGAAGTCTCGGTGGTGTGCGCCAGATAGATGGTGTAGGAACGTTGTTGCGAAAGGTTGGCCATCTTTATGGAGACGGAGGTGAGGTTGCCGGCCGTGCCCAATTCATTAGCCGTGAAGAGCTGTTGGGTGTAACCGTAGTTGTAGAAGCTGTAGGAAGGCAAGTAGGAGCTGGTTGAGGTGCCATCGCCGATGGTGATTTGGCCGCCCACAAGACAGTTGGTGGTGAAATGTGCGAATACGGTGTCGGCATCCCCAAGGTCGCACTCGGTGAATACGAACACGTCATACGCCGTGCCGGGGTTGAGACCGGAAATCATCAGCTGGTTGCCGCTGACAGACGGGGTGGTGGTCCAGTTGTCCATGCCGGCCTCGGAGTAACCTACCGTATAGCCGGTAGCCCCGTAAAGGGCGCTGTTCCAGGTAACCATCGCGCTGGTGCCGGCCACTTGGCTGACTGCCACATCTAACGGTGAGGAACAGAGCGGAGTGGTGGTGAAGGTGGCCTTGATGGACCACGGGCTTAAGTCACCGCCGCCGCAGTCTGCACGCACATACACATCGTATTGGGTGTCATCCTGAAGGTTGGTGAGCGTGTAGGGGTTCGTGTAGGCGGATTCTGGAGTGCCGGAGTTCACATCCGTACCGGCGGGAACGGCCACCACTTCCCAAGCGGATTCAGTACCTTGCGGGTTCCAACTTACCGTGCAACCATCAGCCGTGACGTTGCTGGTGGTGACATATTGCGGTTTCGGACAGGAGGGAGCGAGGTCGATGGAGAGGTCATCCATATAACCGTATGCCGTGGAGGATATGTATTGGTTCTTGAAAGCGATATATTGACCGCTTCCAGTGTAGCTGGCAAAGGAAGCGGAACGCTCCACCCAAGAGGAGGCGGAAGATGCCGGCATCACCGTGTCAACGGGGACAAACGTGTTGACATCCGTGGGATCCGTCATCACACCCACAATCAGACGGTCGGACTGACTGCTGGCTCTGTACATGAAATCGGCCTGCAGCGTGTTGATGGCAATGTTCTGGTCCATTGCCGGCATGATGGCGATGTTGTAGGTGCCGGAAGTGCCGGCATAGAAATACATGCTGCCGACTCCGTTATAGTGCGTGGTGGAGACGTACGGACGGTTGGAACTGTAGGTGTTGATCTTCGCCCAGCAGGTGGGATAGGCGTTCTCGCCAGTGCTGTAGGTGTCAAAACCTTCTGTGAAAGGCAGCGTGGTGATTTCACCGCACGGGGTGGTGAAAGACTTGCTCTGCCAGTAGCTGCTGTCTGTTGAATTGCACACGTTCTTCACGCGAACATTGTAGGTGGTGTTGGACAGAAGTCCGGTGAGTTGGTAGGTGGTGTCATAGACGGGCACGGAAACCACGTCGCTGCTTTCCCAAGACTGGTTTGAAATCTTGTACTGCAGGAAGTAGGTGCCAGCATCAACGGGCGCGGTCCAAGCCACGTCTGCATCCGTGGTAGTGATGTTGCTGACATGCAGTCCGGTGACGGAGTGGCAGGATACGGCACCTTCGGTGTAGTCGAAGCGTACGTCGGACTTGTACTGTCCGTTGTTGCGGCGGGAGTAGGTGCTGAGAGGACTGTTCACATCATTGGGGGAGTTGTCCTTGGGACAGATGTAGCATTGGCCCGTACCGAGGAAGCCGTCGGTGAAATAGCCGTGCTTGGCACAGCCACCGCTCAACGTACAGCCGGTGCTATAGACCAGCAGCACTAAGTTCCCGCCCTGATACTGATAGGGGGTGCTGAACGTGAAGTCCGCCCACGTGTCGGTTGTGGGGTTGATGTTCTCTTCGTTGACAACCTGCGTGGCGGCGCCGGTGAGAGCCGTCCATGACTGCGTGGCGTCAATGTCGTTGGATGCTGTCTCATAGAGCCAGATCGAGACGGGCACGCTGCCATCGTTGCAGGTGAAGAGATGAAAGGCCATGCCCGTGATGGTGGAACCCGGCGTCATGCTGCTCAGCTCTGTAGTCGTGTAGAGCATGGCAGTGTAATGGTAGCCGTAGTGACCGCCAATAGGCGAGGTCCAATCCGTGAAGTCGCCCACCCCGATTGTGACCGAGCTCTGGGCGAACCCGCTCATGCCTAACGTTAGGAACATGAGCATCATAGTTAAAAATTTCTTCATGTTGTTTTGATTTGGTGATTATGATTAGTTTGTCTTTATTTTCAAAAGAACCTGCAAAAATACGATAATTACCCGATAAGGATGGCGAAAATGTTATTAACAAGTTATGAACAGGGGCCGACGCATCCCTGCGCCGGAACACAAAAAAAGGAGACCCTTTCGGATCTCCCTGGATTTGCGTTGTTGCTGTAGAGACGCCATAATATGACGGCTCTACGGCCGTGCGTCTCTACAATAACCTTTACCGTTTGACAAACGTCTTCGTCACCATTCCAGCCTCGGTGGTCACGCGCACGAAGTACATGCCGTTGGAGAGGTTGGAAACGTTGATGCGGGTCGGGTTCTCGACCACGTTCACGGTGTTGATGAGTTTACCATAGACGTCGTAAACCTCCATCATCGTGACGTTCAGATCGCCGTTCACGCGGATGTCAACGTACTCCTTAGCGGGGTTCGGGTAGAGGGTGACGCTGTTGTCCAGCCAGTTCTCGATGCCCGTGGTGGTCACCGTGATGGCCGGGCTCCAGTCGCTGAGGTTGCCGTCGCCACAGTTGGCCTGCACCTGGATCTGATAGGTCGTGTTGCTCGTCAGACCCGTGATGGTGTAGCTGTTGGTCGTGGAAGTGGCGGTGCTCAGCTGTCCACCTTGCGGACGGTACTGGATGTTCCAGCTGCTCACGTTGGCGTTGTTGTCCCATGTAATGGTGATGCTCTCGCCCTGGATGTCGGAAGCGGTCAGACCCGTCGGGACATCGCAAGGATCCGTACCCTGCTCGAGGGTCGTGAAGGTCTGCTCGCCGCCATACACGGTCGTGCCGTTGTAGGTGATGAACGCCCTGAAGGTGTAGTTCGTGTTGGGGGTCAGACCGGTGAGGTTGTAGGAGTAGCCGCTCGTGGAGCTGGTGGCCGTAACTTGTGCGTAGGTGCCGCCGGTGGTGGCTTTCCATTCGAAGCCCTTCGCCGTGATGGTCACGTTGTCAGGGTTCGTGATGGTGGCGTTCAGGGTGGCAGCGGTCTCCGTGATGGCCGTGGCGGCGTTGGTGGCCACGGTAGGATCAGTCACAACCGGGCCGGAGCCGCTGGCCGTCACCGTCAGATTTTGGATGATGGCGGGCGGTTGAGTACCGGCACTGCCGTCATTTCTCCATGCAAAGACCACCTGAGCCGTAGAGGTAGAGGTCGGAGTAGTATTCGGGTTGGGCATCTTCGCCACCACGTGGATGGTGTCGGTGAGCTTGTTCAGAACGTAAGGATGTCCGGATTGCGTACCGTAGCCGTTGTTGAAGAAGTTGTAGGCGTGGGTGGAATAGTCGTGGTAGCCGTAATCTGTGGAGGTCGCTGCTGAAGTGGTGGGCAAGAACTGTTCGGAGGCGGTCGCCAGGAACAGCTTCAGGTAGTCGTATGCACCCTCGCCATCGACCATCACGTCGAAGGTGATGGTAATGGTGTCGCTGGTACCCACGGTGAAGAGCTTTTGCGCAGCAACCATAGAGGCAGAAGTGATGGTGTAACCCGGCGTGCTGCCGTTGTTGGTCACAAACAGGGAAGGTTCGCTGTTGACAGTGCCTCTCGTCCAGTAGTTGGGACAGCTGCCGCTGTTTAGCACCCAAGCGTCGGTGGAGTCTGCGAAGTTAGCGGTGTAGGGCAGTGCCACGGGCGTCATGGAGGTGGAAGCCTGCAGACCGTGGCTCCAAGCGCTGTGTTCGGTGGAGCTGCAGGTGGCGCGGACGTAGAAATCGTAGGTGGTGGTGCTGGTCAGACCGTTGACGGTGAACGGGTTGCTGTTGGCGGTCACCACGGTGGCGCCAGTGGCATCAGGATCGAAGCCGGGTGTACCGTAGGCGATCTCCCAGGACGTGGCCGAACCAACTTCCGTCCATCCCAGCTCGATGCTGGTAGTGGTGGCGTTCAGAGCATGCACGTTCTGCGGTTTCGGACAGGAAGGAATCAGGTCGATGGTCAAGTTGTCGAGGTAGCCGTAGCTGGTAGTCGTGTTGTAGGCATTCATGAAGGCGATGTAATGTCCCGTACCGGCATACTGGTTGAAGGGAACTTCGAACTCCTCCCACGTGCTGGAAGCTGTGGGAACGACCGTGTCAATCGGCGTGAAGGTGCTGGCATCAGTGGGATTGGTCATCACACCTACAATCAGACGCGAGGTGGCATTGGATGCGCGGTACATGAAAGTAGCCTGCAACGTGTTGATAGGAACGGTGACATCCATTTCCGGTAAGATGGCGATGTTGTAGGTGCTGGCCGAGGCCGAATAGAAGTAGAGTGCCCCCGGACTGCTATAGTTGGTGGTGTTGATGTAAGGATAGTTGGTCGAAGAGTAGGTGTTGATCTTGTTCCAACAGATCGGATAGGCGGATGTGCCCGTGCCATAAGCATCGAAATTCTCCGTGTAAGGCAGGGCTGCGATTGTGGCGCATGAAGTTGCCGCAGAGTATGCGAAGGAAGGTGCGCTCTCATCACCGCCGCCACAATCTGCCGTGACGTAAAAGTCATACATCATGGAGGGGTTCAATCCGGTAACCGTGAACGGGTTAGTCGTGGCGGTCACCTCCGTGCCAGTGCCCGGCGTGAAACCAGCAGGGCCGTATTCGATTACCCAAGAGTTGGGATTGCCGTCTTGATACCATGACAAGTCAATACTATTCGTGGTAACGTTGGTGGCGGTCACGTTCAACGGTCTCGGGCAGGACGGAATCAGGTCGATGACCAAGTTGTCAATATAGGAGTATGCGGCGGTGGAGGTGTAGGCACATTTGAATGCGATGTAGTGGCCCGTACCGGTGTATTGGCTGAAGGCGACCTCTTTGCCCACCCAGGTGCTGGCACTCGTGGCCGGCACCACGGTGTCGATGGGAACAAAGGTGTTGGCATCATTAGGATTGGTCATTACACCCACAATCAAACGGTCGGTGGCGCTGGAGGCGCGATACATGAAACTGGCCTGTAATGTATTGATGTCGATGCTTTCGTCAAACATCGGCGTGATGGCGATGTTATAGGTGCCGGAAGTGCCTGCATAGAAATAGAGGGAACCCACACCTTCATAGTGTGTGGAGTTTACGTAAGGTCTGTCGCTGGTGGTGTAGGTGTTAATTTTGCCCCAGCAGGGAACATAGACCGTCGTGCCTGTGCCATAAGTGTCGAAGCCTTCCACGAAAGGCAGACTGTCGATGGGCAGGCAGGAGGTAGTCACCGTAATCACATTGTAAGCATACGGGCTGTAGTCGCCGCCGCAGTCGCTGCGGAGGTAGATGTCGTAGGTGGTGGACGGGGTCAGGTTGTCCAAGGTGTAGGGGTTCTCGGTCACGGTAACGGACGTACTGGCCGTGTCGCCCGGGGTGAATCCTTGCGGACCATAGACAATCTCCCATGCGGAGGCGTCGCCAATCTCAGTCCAAGTCAGGTCAACGGAGTGGGAGGTGACACCGGCGAGGGTGAAATCGATCGGTTTGGCGCAGGTCGGAATTTCTTCCACGAGAATGTTGTCAACATAACCTTGGTTATAGCTGGTGGCCGGTCTCGGGGCCATCAGGGCAATGTAGCTGCCGCTACCTTCATAGCTGCTGAGCGGAATCTCGTAGTGCTGATAGGTAGTGGAGTTCACGTCGATGGTGTCAACCGGCACGAACGTGGATTTGTCTGACGGGCTGGAGAGAATGCCCACCACTAACGTGAACGGATAGGTGGTGGAGTTCTGTCGGGCATCAAGGGAGATCTGCAACGTGTTGACCGGGAACAGGTCGGGATCAATCAACGGCAGCACAGCCACTTGGTCGTCGTAGGTACCGGCGGTGGAATAGGTGTAGAAACGCAAGGAGTTATTGCCGGAAGCGGCGTATGTTGCGCTGGCATAAACAATCGGGTAACCGGAATAGGTCGTGCTGGTGCCCTCGTTGATGTTGCTCCAGCAGTAGGGCAGGTTGGAAGTGGACACTGAGGTGGTCGTGGCACCGGTGGTCGATTCGAAGTTCTCGGACAACGGCAGTGTGGTGATTGGGTCGCAGGCGGTGCGGAAACTATAGATGTTAGTCCACTCGCTCACGTCGCTGCCACAGTCGGTCTGAACCGTCACGTAGTAGTTGGTGTAGGGGGTCAGGCCGGTGAAGGTGTATTCGGTTCCAGTGACATTGATGACATCAGCGCTGGCACCAGGATTGAGGTTCGGGCTTGTGCCCATCACCACGTTGAACGAGGAGGCGGCACCGTCCATGACATCCCAGCTGATGGTCGCCTCGTTGTTGGTGACGTTGGTGGCATGCAGGTTGAAGGGCTCCGGACAGGCGGGTGCTTCTACGCAGGAGACCTGTGCAGCAAAACCGTCTCTCACTACGCTACCGTCGGAATGGAACAGCAGGGTGAGCGGTCCGGTGGTGGAAGAGAGCGGTCCAAAGTTGATGACCGTACCGGTGGTGCCGGAAACGATCTTCATCAGGAGGTTGCTCTCGTCAATAGCTGCACCGTTATAGACGCTCAAGTAGTCAACGGAGGATTCGCCGACGAAGGTTCCGGAAACAGAAACCACGGAATCGGCCTCGCCCGGATAGATGACTAACGTGAATTGGCAGTTATTGCTGTATTCGCCGGTTATACCACCATCATCCGTGACGGTGAAGTTGCAGCCGGTGATAGTGTCAGTACCCGTGACACCCATGCTGTAGGTGAAGGGTGAAGCCGTGGCCGGGGAAATCGTCCATGTGCTGAAATCACCGCTGCCACAGTTGGCACGTACGTAGAAATCATAGACACCTTGTGTGAGACCTGAAACGGTATGCGGGTTGGAGACACCGCTGATCAGGGTGCCTTGGCTGGCGTCGCTCGGGTCAAATCCAATCGGACCGTAGAGGATGTCCCAAGAAGAGGCATTCTCGTCCGTCCAGGAGAGGATCACTTCGTCGTTGATTGTGGAGGTAGCGGTGAAGGCGGTCGGACGCGGACAGGAGGGGATGACCTCCACGGCCATGTTATCGACATAACCGTAGTTATAACCGGAAGAGGGTTGCTCGGCCATCAAGGCGATATATTCACCAGTACCGGTGTAATTGTCAAGAGTTACCACATAGGAGCCATAGGTGGTGACTTGTGTGGTGATGGTGTCCACGGGCACGAAGGTCGTCTTGACCGCTGGATCGGTCATCACGCCCACAATCAAACTGAAAGGATAGGTGGTAGAATTTGCGCGGACATCCATGGAAATCTGCAGCGTGTTCATAGGATAAATGTTGGCGTCAATCTGCGGCAGAACTGCGATTTGGTCGTCGTATGCCGTGCTTGTGTAGGTGTAGAATCGCAGGGAGTTGTTGCCAGAGGCGGCGTATGTCGCGCTGGCATAGATGTTCGGAAGACCGGAGTAAGAGGAACCAGAGTTGATTTTGCTCCAACAATAGGGCAGGTTGGCAGTCGTACTGTTGGTGTTGGCTGCGTAGGCATCGAAGTTCTCAATGAGAGGCAGGCTGGTGACCGGAGCACAAGCTGTTGCAGTACGGCATCTGGAGGACCAATAGCTGATGTCGCTGCTGCTGCAGACGGCTCTTACATAGAAGTCATAACCGGAGGAATGTTCCAATCCGTTGACGGTAAAGGGGTTGGACGAAGCGCTGATCACTGTGCCCTCACCCTGGTTGAAGCCCATCGGGCCGTATTCGATTTCCCAAGCACTGGCCGTGCCCATCTCGTTCCATGCCAAGTCGATGCTGTTCGTCGTGGGGTTCGAGGCCGTTAGATTCTTCGGCTTGGGACAGGTGGGGATGAAATCGACCATGATGTTATCGACAAAGCCGCTGTTATAAGTGGCCGATGTGGTCTTCGGAGCCACCATGGCGATGTAGCTGCCCGTGCCAGTGTACTGGGCGAACGGGAACTCATAGTTCTGATAGTCGTTGGAGGTGGTTATAACGGTGTCCATCGGCACGAAAGTGGTCTTGTCGGTCGGGTCAGTCATGATACCCACAATCAACGTGAACGTGTAGGTGCTGTTGTTCCGTGCATCGAAAGTGAGCTGCAGGTTGTTCATGGGGTAGAGCGTGGGGTCAATTTCCGGAAGCACCACCATCTGGTCGTCGTAGGTGCCGGAGGTGGAGTAGGTGTAGAAGCGCATTGCGTTGGTGCCGGAAGCGGCTAATGTTGCGCTGGTATAAACGATCGGGTATCCGGAATAGGAGGCGCTGGTACCTTCGTTGATGGTGCTCCAGCAGTAAGGCAGGTTGGTAACGGCCGCTGAGGTGGTGGTGTAACCGGCGATGGAGTCGAAGTCCATCAAGAGCGGCAACGTGGTAATCGCAGCGCACTCGGTACCGGCGGTATGAACATTCGAGAAGTTGCTGACGTCACCGCCGCCACAGTTCGCTCGGACATAGAAGTCATAGACAGTTGAGTTCTCCAAGCCGTTGATGGTGTGAGGGTTGGTGGATGCGCTTTCCATGGAACCTTCACCTGGTGTGAAGCCCGTCGGACCGTATTCAATATCCCAAGCGTTGGCGCTGCCCATCTCCGTCCAAGAGAGGTCAATGCTGGTTAATGTGGCGTTGGAAGAGACGACGTCCTTCGGTTTGGGACAGGTCGGGATGAGATCCACCACGATGTTGTCGATGTAGCCGGCATTGTAGCTGGAAGACGGACGCGGTGCCATGATGGCGATGAAGCCTTCCGGACCGGTGTACTGGCTGAAGGGGAAATCGTAGTTAAAATAGGTATTGGAGGTTGTCTCGATGGTGTCCACCGGCACAAATGTGTTCTTGTCAGACGGGTTGGAGATGACGCCTACCACCACCGTGAACGTGTAGGAGCCTTGGTTCCTCGCATCGAAGGAGAGCTGCAGGTTGTTGATGGGATAGAGGGTGGGGTCCATCTGCGGCAGGATGGCTATCTGGTCGTCGTAGGTGCCAGAAGTGGTGTAGGTATAGAACCGCAAGGAGTTGTTGCCAGAAGCAGCGTATGTTGCGCTGGCGTAGATGATGGGGTAGCCGATGTAGCTCGTGCTGGTGCCTGCGTTGAGATAGCTCCAGCAATAGGGCAGGTTGTTGGTTGAACCTGAGGTAGTGCCGGGCCAGGCATCGAAATTCTCGGTGAAGGGAAGCGTGGTGTTCGGTGTGCACGGGGTTTCGAAACTAGTGGTTTTCCAGCCGCTGGTGTCGTTGCCGCAGTCGCTGGCCACACGCACATCGTAGGCGATGGGGTTGCTTAGTCCGGTGATAACGTAGGAAGTGTCAAACACATCTACAGTGGTGGCTGAACTCCAGGACTGGGCCTCCATTTTGTATTGCAGGATGTAGCTGCTTGAGTTCTGGCTGCTGTTCCAAGTAATGGTGGCACCGTCGCTTACAAGATTGGTGACCGTGAGGTCGGAAACCGGATAGCAAAAGTCTGAACTGACAGTGATTGTCAGTTGCAGGTTGGGAAGGTAGGAACCCAGAGTGCCGGTGGCAGAGCCGGGATGTTGGGCGTAACTGGCGTCACTGTCATTACGACGATACAAAGTGCTGTTGGTGGCAGATGTGTAGTTGTACTTCAAAGCACTGGAATAGTTCGCCATGGTTTTACTGGTGACGATGACCAGATTGCCGGCTCCGTCGTAGGGAAATGGCGTGCTCAAGGTGAATGTCTGCCAACCCGTAGCGGTGGGACTTGAAAAGTTTGTGGCGGAATAGACCTCCGTCAACTCCGACATCGTTAACCAGTCAGAGGTGCTGGTGTTGGTGGGATCATCGGAGACACCCATGTAGATGGTCAGCGTGGTGAACGGGTAGTCCGATGCCGGGACAGCGGCCACCTGGAACGAGATGGAGGTGATGTATCCGCCCACGCCAATCTGCGAGGCTGGATAGATCATCTGCGTCCAGGAGTTCTTGTAGAAGTTGTTGAACGGTGTTGTGTAGTCTGACGATGTCCCCGTGCCTATGGTGACGGTGACACTGTCAGAATCCTGCGCAAACACGCTCATGCCCAATGAAATAAGCACAAGCATCATGCATAAAAACTTTTTCATAATACCTTTATTTAGTGAATAATTGAATTTTTCAAAAACAAACTGCAAAAGTACAACCTTATTAACACTTTTGGGCTGAAAAGTTATCAACAAGATATGAACAGGAACCGACGCATTCCTGCGCCGTGGAACACAAAAAAGGGAGACCCATTCGGATTTCCCTTACGCTTCTGGCTTTTGGTTTAAGGTTTAAGGTTTAAGGTTTAAGGGGTTGACATGTCGTTATCCTTAAACCTTAAACCCTCAACCTTAAACTACTTTTTCACAAACGTCTTCGTCACCATTCCAGCCTCTGTGGTCACGCGCACGAAATACATGCCGTTGGCGAGACCGGAAACGTTGATGCGGGTCGGGTTCTCGACCACGTTCATGGTGTTGATGAGTTTGCCATAGACATCGTAAACCTCCATCATCGTGACGTTCAGATCG
>Ga0310690_10009351_pt1 | contig 12290 bp, 14 predicted proteins | sample AusTroGonzalo_MG_2_FD_207661 | JGI IMG/M metagenome (GOLD analysis project Ga0310690, IMG submission 207661) | Bovine rumen microbial communities from tropical cattle in Woodstock, Queensland, Australia - Gonzalo_04 (v2) (version 2) | ecosystem: Host-associated > Mammals > Digestive system >...
ACATACCGCAGTCCAAGAGGATCTTAACTCCTTTTTTGGTGGTGAGCATGAATTTGCTGCCCGTCACTTCTTCAGTGGCACCTAAAAAGTCTAATGTCATAATGGATAATGGTTTTATTCAGTCTCATTGACAGGCCACACATTGCGCCATCCGTAGAAATAGCCGATGTGGAATCGTGCGGCAAAATAATACACGACATGTCTCAGTTTTCCAAGTGGGAAGTAAAGGAAGAGCAGGATGCACACTATATAATATAGTATATGGATGCATTGGCTTGCTGGGAAAAACAGATACAGCATGGTGGCCAACTGGAAAGTGGATGTCAGGAAGTTGGAGATGAAGTCGTCGGGATTCGAAAGCGGCTTGAGGTCTTTGGAAACGGCGCGTTTTACTAACAGCATGTATCCGCAGAAGCAGGTGATAACCAGCAGGATAGGGATGATGAGGTGTATGCGGTCGGGACCGCTGATCCAACGGTTGAAAAAGGGGAAGAAGGAGAGCACGAACACCAGCAGGGAGGTGAAGATGCCCACATGGAACAGCATTCCCGTGGCGTACGACGGCAGGTGCAGGTAGGCCGACTCCTTGTTCTTTGGCAGCATGGCAGTGGTGTTGGCATACAGCACACCCTTCTCCGTGTCACCGCTCTTCTCGGAAAGGTCCTTGGGCTTCCCTAATTTTACGATTCTGGAGAAAAAGACCAACAGGCTGCCGAGACAGATGAGTGCGGCAGCAAGGGCAATGTATTGAATGGCGGACATGGCAGGTCGTTTTTTGGAATCGTTATACGCAACCTTCGGGTTTGGGCAGGCCGGCCACGCGGCAGGCTCCTCTGGCGGGACCTAATGGGAAGAGTTCGTAGATTTCTTTCAGCTTGAGGTTTGCAGTCTTGCAGATGGTGCGCACCATCGGGGCAATGCCTTTCTCCTCGTAGTTCTCGCGGATGCAGTGGAGCACCTTCCAGTGGTTCTCGGTCAGTTCGTTGATGCCGTCAGCCTTGGCAATTTCCGCTGCCAGACCCTCGGTCCATTCTTCCGGCTTCAGCATGAAACCGTCACCGTCAAGCTCGAAGCTTTTTCCTTGATATTCAATATTGGCCATAGTAAATGTGTTTTATAAAACAGCCGCAAAAATACGAAAAATATCGGAACGCGACAACGGATGTCCTATCCTATAGTTTTTGTATTTTTGCAGCCCGAATCGGAAAGATATGGACGTACTTGAAATCATCGGTGCCTGCATAGGTCTGCTTTATCTGGCGTTAGAGTATAAGGCCAATGTTTGGCTTTGGCCTGTGGGTATCGTGATGTCGCTGTTCTATGTGGTGATTTTCTTCCACGGCAAGTTCTATGCCGATGCGGCCGTATATCTCTATTACATCGGGGCCAATGTGTATGGCCTTGCCGCCTGGCTCCGGAGCAAAGACCAATCGGATGAGGCTGCTCCCGTGCGCATCGTGCATACGCCCAAACGGCAGATTCTACCACTGATACTGGTGTCCATCTCACTGTGGATGGCCATCTTTCTGGTACTGAAAAACTTCACCGACAGTCCTGTGCCTTGGGGTGACGCGTTCACCACCTCGCTCAGCGTGGTGGCCATGTGGATGCTCGCCCAGAAGCAGTTGGAACAGTGGCTGCTTTGGGTGGTGGTGAACATGGTGTCGCTATGTCTGTACGTGTGGAAAGGACTTTACCCCACGGCAGTACTCTTTGCCGTTTATACCTTGGTGGCAGTGTTGGGCTACCTCAAATGGAAAAAGGAAATGCTGGCTACGGATGCGTTGCCAGATAATGCCGGATGATGCCTTCGGGGTCGCGGATGCTTTTTCGTAACCAGTTGAAATACAGGATTTCATTCTCTTCGTCCGTCAGATGCCAGTCCACGTTGGAATGGCGGAGCCGTTCCGAGAAGTTGGACAGGATGATGGCCGCCGAGTTGGATATGTTGAAGCTCTCCGTGAACCCGTACATCGGGATCAGGGCGTTGCAGTCGGCATAACGCACGGCTTCTTCGGAAAGCCCAGTCAGCTCCGTGCCGAAGAGGAAGGCGGTCTTGTTCTCCACGGGAAGGTCGTGGATGGTGGTTTTCTTCTCGTCGGGCAGCGTGGCCACGACGGTGTAACCTCTGGCGTGGAGGTCGTCAATACATTGTTTCATGTTGTGCTCCGCGTGCGGGTAGTGGTGCAGCGTAAGCCACTTGTCGGCACCCATGCTGATGTCCTTGTGGATCTCGAACTCGTTGCGGTTCTCCACAATGTAGGCGTCCTGGATACCGTAGCACTCGCAGCTGCGCATCACGGCGCTGATGTTCTGCGTCTGGTACAGGTCTTCTAACACCACTGTGATGTGCCGGGTGCGGTTGCACAAGACTTCCCGCAGCCGGGCCTTGCGTTCGTCAGTGACAAATTGCTCCAGGTGTTCGATGAGCGCTTTTCGTAGTTCGGGATTGTATGTTTCTGCCATATTGCTGGAGTTATAAAAAAGAAAAAGCCCTTAAAAAAGGGCTTTTTCAATAGTTCTGGATGACTATTTCAAGTTAGCCAGTTTGGAACCTGCTTTGAATTTAACAACATTCTTTGCGGGAATCTTGATAGCTTTCTTGGTTCTGGGATTCAGACCTTTTCTGGCTTCACGTTTTTTCACTTGGAAAGTACCGAAACCAACCAGGGAGATCTTGTCACCTTTTTTGAGGGCCTCGCCCGTTGCACACATGAAAGCGTCCAAAGCGCCTTTAGCTTGAACTTTGGTCAAACCGGCTTTTTCAGCCATTGCATCGATTAATTCACTTTTATTCATACGATAAAAATTTAAGGTTTATTATGAGCAGCAAATTTATATCATTTTGCCTTGTTTTTTGCAAATAACCTTTATTTTATTGAAAACTTTTATGGATATGTTGAAACAGGTGCTGCTTATTTTTATAAAAATACACTATTTTAAATAATTAGTGTAGTACTCTTTTCTGAATCCTTTGAGAAAATCTTCAATTCCCATCCGTTTTTTGCCCTCTAATTGCAAGTTTTCGAGGTAAATTTCAAAGTTTTTAGTGGAAATTCTCATTTTTTTGTCGTTTTCAATCGTTATTTTGCCCGGTTTATCCTGACTTTCCTGCTTGCTGATGGAACAAGAATAGATTTTAAGGCTCAATGTCTTTTCAGGCTCGTCGGCAGATTGGGATAGGCACATGAGGCGGGTGAAAGCGGCGGGGTAGGGGCTGAGTCCGCGGATTTTGTTGTAGATGTTCTCGGCGGTGTCGTCCCAGTGGATGAGCATATCCTCTTTGAAAATCTTCGGCGCGGGTTTGAGAATCGGCACGTCGGGTTGCGGGAAAGTTTCCACTGTTCCGTTTTCCATGTCGGCCAAGGTCTTGCAGGCTATATCGGCGCCGGCAGCCATCAGCTTGTCGTGCAGGGTGCCGCCGTTGTCTGTGGGGGTGATCTCCACCTCCTGTTGCCGGATAATTCGCCCGGTGTCGGTATGCTCGTCTAAGAAGAAGGTGGTCACGCCGGTTTTCGTCTCCCCGTTGATGATGGCCCATTGGATGGGGGCCGCCCCGCGATATTGCGGGAGCAGGGAGGCGTGCACGTTGAACGTGCCCTTGGGGGGCATGGCATAGACGGCCTTGGGCAACATGCGGAAAGCCACCACCACGAAGGCGTCGGCGGCATAGCCGCGCATTGCCTCGAGGAAGTCCTCGTCTTTGAGCTTTTCAGGTTGCAGGACGGGAAGCCCGTGTTCCAGAGCATATACTTTCACGTCGGAGGCTTTGACGCGTTGTCCTCGGCCGGCGGGTTTGTCGGGCGTGGTGACCACGCAGGCCACCTCGTGCCCCGCGCGGAGGATCTGGTCCAGCACGTTGACGGCGAACTCCGGTGTGCCCATGAATACGATTCTCATCGGTTGGCGGTTTATTTGGTTTCCAGTTCGGATTTCAGGGCGAGCATTTTCAGGCAGCTGACGGCGCCTTCCACGCCTTTGTTGCCGTAGCGACCGCCGGAGCGGTCTTCGGCCTGCTGCATGGTGTCGCAGGTCAGCACGCTGAAGATCACGGGTTTGCCATGGCGCAGACTCACCTCCATGATGCCGTTGGACACGGCCTGGGCGATGAATTCGAAATGGCGTGTCTCGCCTTGGATGATGCAACCGATGCAGATGACGGCGTCAAGGTCCGTACGGTTCTGCAGCATCAGATGCGCCCCTGATGGGAGCTCGTAGCTGCCCGGCACATGACATATATATATATTGTCAGACGGGACCCCGTGTTCCGTCAGGGATGTTCTGGCTCCTTCTAAAAGCGAATCGGTAATGCGGTCGTTCCATTCGCTGACCACAATACCGATTCGGATGTTTTTTGCAGATGTGAAGTTAAAAGGAGCGAATTCGGATAAATTCTTCTTCTTTTCCACCATGCTGTTATTTGGATGCTTTTGCGCTTGCGCGTTCCACATATTGGGCGATGTTCATCGCGGTGTATTGGTTGTAGAACTTGTTTTCTATCGTCTTATAGGCGTCAAGAGCCTTGTCCCATTTCTCCTGTCTTTCGTACATCTGGCCCAGTTTGAAGAGGGCGTTCGGGGTGTAGAGGGGATCTTCGCCCTTGGTGGCCTTCTCATAGTATTGGATGGCCTTGGACTCATCGCCCTGCTCGTCGTACAGGTCGCCGATCACGATTTGGCATCCGTACCAGAGCACGTCTTCTTTCTTTTTGAATTTCTTCAGATAGTCGAGGGCTTCATCCTTCTGACCCAAGCGCAGGTAGCACAGGCCGGCGTAGTAGTTGGCCGTGTTGGAGGTGCGGGTGAGCTTGTAGCCGTTGGCGATGGAGAGGAAACCGTCATTCTCGTCGTTGCCTTCCAGGGCGAGGTTCAGGGAGAGGGAGTCTCCAGCCATGAACCAGTTGATGGGTTGGATCATGGCAGCCGAGGCTTCACCGTTTTTCTTCTGGATGTAGAAGCGGTTGAAAGCGATGATGGCGCAAGCGATGACCAACAATCCGATGAGGACACCGTAAATGATGTTCTGATATTTGTTGAAAAATGCAAGAGTTCTGGTAACGAAATTTTCTTTTTCCTGTTCTTGCTCAATCTTTTTACTGCCTAATTTTTCGTTATTTGCCATAGTATTATCGTTAATAATTTTTAGGGCGCAAAAATACACTTTTTTTTGATGTGTCCGACACCGAAATTTTTATTGGTTTTTATTCGGCAGGATTCCGGAAAGCCAGTCGCGGAAAAGGTACCGATAAGCCCGTTTGTAGATGTGTTTGAACATGTAGCGGTCGGCCTTGTAATCCTGCTTTTCGTGCTCCTTGTCCGGATGCACTAAGGGCATGATGGGGTAGGCGTTGCGCTTGAGCCGGCGTATTTTGCGTTTGCTCTGTTTTTTGAAGCCGATGTTGGTGACAAGGTTCAGGTAGGGCGAGATGCACAGGCCGTGATGCGCCCATACGTGGAGGTTGAGCCGGTAGTCCCAGTAGATGGCGTTAAGCTTCTTCATGCTGTTGAAACGCCGGATCCAGTAGCCTCGCTGCCGTTGTTTGCGCATGTAGGGCGTGACGATGTCGGGGAAGTCCTCGCTGTTGTAGGCATCCATGGAGAGCGTGAAGTCTTTCCAGCGGTCGCGCCACGTGGCGAAGCCCCAGGTGGTGGCATACGCGGAGAAATAGTAGGAGCTTTTGCCCTTCTTGATGCGCTTGTTGTAGCGTTTCCGGCTCTTGTGGTGGAAATAGTATCCACCGATGGTGAAGACGTGCTCGTTGTTCCGGTACCGGTCCAGTAATTCCTCGCAGTAGGGGAAGAAGTCGTAGCTGGGGACGGTGTCTTCGAACAGGACGATGCCTTCCGGAACCTCATGGAAGAACCATTTCAGGGCGGCGTCGATCATGTGGGGCTTTCCGAGATGCTTCTCCTGCCAGAACGTATGCAGCTGGCACGGCCATTCCGGCTGGATGACGCTCCGCGTCTGGTACACGCGCTTGCGATCCAGAGGAGTCTCGGGAACGGGGCCGTCGCCAGCCACATACAGTTGTGTGGGTTGGACGGTTCTCAGCACTTGGAATACAGTGTGCGTTTCCTCAATCCTGTTGTAAAGAATAAGTAAAACGGGAACCTTGAACATTGTTTATGCTAACTCGTGGATGACTAAGCCGGAACGCAGCTTCGGCTCGAACCAGGTGGTCTTCGGGGGCATGATGTTGCCCGTGTCGGCGATGTCGATGATCTGCTGCATGGAGACGGGATACAAGGCGAAAGCCACTTTCATCTCGCCATTGTCCACGCGGCGTTTCAGCTCGCCTAAACCACGGATACCGCCCACGAAGTCGATGCGCTTGTCGGTGCGGAGATCCTTGATGCCTAATACTTTGTCAAGCACAAGGTTGCTGAGGATGGTCACATCCAAAACGCCGATGGGGTCGTTGTCGTCGAAGGTGCCCGGTTTGGCGTTCATCTTGTACCAGTGACCGTCGAGATACATGCTGAACTCGTGCAGTTTGGAGGGCTTGTAGATGTCAGTGCCCATGTCTTCCACGGTGTAGGCTTCACCCACGGCGGCGAGGAACTGCTCCTTGCTGAGGCCGTTGAGGTCCTTCACCACGCGGTTGTAGTCGATGATGTTCAGCTGGTTGTCCGGGAAGATGACGGTCATGAAGTAGTTGTACTCCTCCTTGCCGGTGTGGTTGGGGTTGTGCTCTTTCTTCTCTTGTCCCACGAGGGCGGCGGCGGCGCTGCGGTGATGGCCGTCGGCGATGTACATGGCGGGAACCTTGGTGGCGAACAGTTCAACCAGCTCGTCAATCAGGGCGCGGTCGTCGATGACCCAGAAACGATGGCCGAAGCCGTCTTCCTTGGCAACAAAGTCGTAGATGGGCTTGTTGGCGGTGACGGAAGCCACGATCTCGTCGATGCGGGCCACGGCAGGGTAGGCGAAGAACACGGGCTCCACGTTGGCATTGGTGATGCGCACGTGTTTCATGCGGTCCTCCTCCTTGTCCTTGCGGGTAAGCTCATGCTTTTTGATGATCTTGTTCACGTAGTCCTCGCTGTAGGCGCAGGCCACGATGCCGTACTGCCACTTGGCGTCCGGTGCGGTGGGGTTCATGCTCTGGGCATAGATGTAGAGCTTCTCCTCCTTGTCCTGAACCAACCAGCCGTAGTCCTTGAAGCTGTTGTAGTTCTTGACAACCTGGAGATACACTTCGAGGGAGTGCTCGTCGGTGCCGACGGGAAGGTCGATTTCGGCCTTGGTCACGTGCAGCAGGCTGTAGGGGTTGCCTTCGCACTCTTTGCGAGCCTCTTCGGAGTTCAGAACGTCGTACGGACGGGAGGCCAGTTTCTCAACGATGTTGACGGGCGGCCGGAAGCCCTTGAAAGGTTTGATAACGGACATAGTGTTAGTATTTTAAAATTATTTGTTATTGTTATTTTTCGCGGCGCAAAGATAGTAATTTTTGGGGAATAGGAAACAGAAAACAGCGAATAGTGAATAGTTAATAGTGAAGGGTTGATAGCCACCATCCCATTAAACCAACAACTATTAACTGTTAATTATTAATTATTAATTGTTAATCGTGTCTCTCTCCGCTCCTATCTTACCACCTTGCGCGTGATGAGCCCGTCTTCGGTGTTGGTGCGCACGATGTAAACGCCGGCGGCGTAACGGGTAATATCGATGACGGTGTTGCTCCCGTCAACCTTGACAGTCTTAAGCAACTTGCCCGAGATGTCGTAAAGCTGCACATCCTTGATGTTGCACTCGCCATTGACAAACACCTGCCCGTTGCGGGCATACACCTGCAACTCGGCCATAATTGGATTCTCCACCCCAATGGAAGGGACGAAGATAGCGGTTACGGAGCTGTCGCTGTGGACGCGCAATGTGTCGGGGTTGGCAACATTTCCGTTGTCCCAATGCGAAAACTGGTAGCCTTCGTTGGCGATGGCTTGGATGACGGCAATGGAATCCGCACACCGTATATATTGGCCGTCTTGGGGAATGATGGATACGGTTCCCCAGTCATCTTCGGAGGCGGAGACGTCAAGTTGGAAATCCGCACCTCTTTCCTGATAATTATGGGTATTCCAGGAATTGTCCCAAAGCAAAGTGTAGTAACTTATGCTCCCACAGGGAATGGAGAAAACGCTGGTGTTTGAAAGAAGCTGTGAGGCATTAGCCAGCGATTGGCTGATGGGTATTTCCCAAAATAAAGTGACGGTGTCCAATGTGCAATCCTTGAAAGCGTCTTCCCCAATGGTGAAGACGGAGTTGGGGATGGTGATGTTGGTCAGGGCTACGCAATTCGAAAAGGCAGTGTTTCCGATGACTGTGACAGAGTTGGGTATGTATATGTTGGCTAACGAACTGCAACCCCAGAAAGTGCTGGTACTGATGGTGGTGATGGAAGTCGGGATGTTGAAACTCACTATATTGTTGCAGTTTTTGAAAGCTCCATTGCCGATGGAGGTGACGGAATTAGGAATTGTGATGCCGATCAGGGAGCTGCAATTCCAAAATGCTTCTTGGCCGATGGAAGTGACGGAGTTGGAAATGTTGACACTGAGCAGTGATGTGCAGCCGGAGAAAGCATTGTTACCGATAGAGGTGACGGAATTGGGAATGGAAATACTGGTCAGGGATGAACAGCCGGAGAAAGCCTTATCGCCGATGGAAGTAACGGTGTTCGGGATGACGCTGCTCCTGCAACCAAACATTAAGGTATTGCTGTTAGTCTCAATGATGGCATTGCAATTGTCCCTGCTGTCAAAAACAGAGTTGTCAGTTGATACGATCATGGAGACAAGGGAGGAACAGCTACCAAATGCATTATTGCCGATAGTGGTGACTGTTTGGGGAATAGTGACACCGGTCAGGTAACGGCAATAAAGGAAAACATTCGCGGCAAGGGTAGTGACAGGGTAAGTGATGCCGTTGGATGAAACACTGTCCGGGATGATCAGGTTTCCGGTGAAATTGTTGCCGTAACCGGAAGTCGATGATGGGGACACGACTTTGGCTTCACCGTTTACCACTGTATAATACAGCGTATGTCCGCTCGGGGCTACAGCACTGAAACTCTGCGCTTGGCAGGGCAGGGTTAAAGATAAACTTGCGATAGTGAAAAATGAAAGTAAAAGTTTCTTCATAGGGTTTGATGTGAGGAGCATTATTCTTTCCTTTTTAATTCCATATAATATTTTTCGATAATTGGTTTCAGAGAAGGTATATCATTCTCGACCGTTGCCCACAATTGTTCAGGTTTGATATGGTAATACCCATGAACCAATACATGACGCATTTTTTCAATCATATCCCATTCAACATCTGAATGCTCTGCACGAAATTCTTTTGAAAGCATGTAAACAGCTTCGCCAATAATTTCAACGTGTTTTACAAATCCAAAAAACACAATAGGATCTGATGTTGCTTCTTCAAACGAATACTTTGTTTTATTCTTCGTCAGAACCTCTATGGCCTGTAGAATGTGCTCCAGCCGGAATAAATCGTTAGTTTGGTCTCTCATAAATCAGTATTTTGTCGCGGTTTACACTTTCTATTGCGAAAGGAAGCAACTGTCCGTCTTCAATCAAGTCCACAGGTCTTCCCACGGCTTTCTGCAATTCACACATGATTCTTGCAATGGTGAATAACGAAATCACCACCTTGTCATCATATTGGACCAATAGGTCTATGTCGCTGTCGTTTTTTTCCTCTCCACGTGAGCAAGAACCAAAGAGCCATGCCTTTTGTACAGGCTGCTTGGTCAGTTCCTCTTGTAACTTGGGGATGATTGTTTGTATGTTTTTACTTACCATGATGACAAATAATTTCTGCTAATCTTTTGGTGAAAACGCCATTCCGATTGACGGCGCAAAGATACGGAATTTTATGTATTTTTGCATTCTAATATACATGTCATTTTGAAAAATACAATTGCTCTTTTTGTGTCAATATGTTGTGCGGTGTCGATGGCTTTTGCACAGCCTTCGCCCGTCAAAACCGTGAAAAACGCCAACCGCTTCACCTACGAGGTGTACGACTACGGGGAATCCATCGACACTTCGCTCATGCAGATTGTTTACCACTCTCCGTTTTATCGGATTTATACGATTGGGGAAGAGGGCCCGTTTGTGCCGGGATATGCCCAGGAGACCACCGTCGTCAACCTCAAAACGGACAGCATCTACCATCGGGCGGTGTTCCAAAACGGGAGTCAGAAGGAACACTATGAGGTGGTTTCTTCATTTATTCGCCGTGACATCGCCTACGACACCGCCCGTGTGGACGGCCTCACCCGCTACACCTGCCATATCAACAGCAACACCTTGGAGTTTTTCGTGCAGGATTTCCCATACGACTTGAATCCTGTTCCCTCATACGGCCGTTTCAAGGGATTGCTGGTCTGTTTCAAGCGCAATGGCCAGACCTACTTGCAGTTGGCGAAGACGGAGTTGTGGAAACAGGCAGGCATTATGCCGTTGTTGGAAAGCGGCGACTACCAGCGCGTGACCGCCCGCGAACTTTCCCAGATAAAAAAACAAAAACTGGTCATCACCACCCGCATTTTCGATGATGTGCAGTTGAGCTGGGGACAAAAGAATAGCCATGTTGAAGGGAATATTTACGATAACACCCCTTTTGACAGCGTGTTGCACTATGCCGGCGGCACCCTTGCCCTTAAACGCGTGCGCCTGCCCCAGCTTCCCCGACACTACCAGACGTTCATCGAGTTGCATCAGTGCAGCAACGGCGACGCCTACGACCGCACCGGCAGCGTGTTCGTCATCCCGACAGGGTACCATGGGCCGATATTCTTTACAGGTATTAACGAACATCCCGATTCATTGCCCTGTATAACAGGAAAAGACGGACAAAAGTATCAGGGCGTTGCCTTTAAAAGATGGGTTGACGGCGAAGTTGTGCAATACTATCAGCCTCCTGTGGAGCTGATGCGTTTTTTCACCCCCTTTGGTGTGGGCCATTTCAACGACCGCGTGCAGATTGATGGGCTGGAATGGGCCGATGGAACCTATTACAAACAGGAAGTTACAGACTTGAGTGCCTACCTGCAGGGCGAAGTCTGGATTGGAGTCTGGATCGGCAACTATGACGGCGGAGGTCACAAAGTAGCACTCGATATCAAGTCATATCCGGGCAGCGAACGCTGGGACGACAGCAGCAGGGAAGGAGACGATGAAATCTGCAAATCGCTGTTCAACACCTGCAATGTGTTGGAGATGGCGGGACAGAACTATGGGAAAATCTTCGGTACGGACAGTCTGTCCGTGACGGTGTACATCCCTGAACCGAAAAACACACGTCTGCGCTACATCAGCACGGGCCACGGCGGCTGGGACGGCGGCGACGAGTTCACGCCCAAGCCCAATACCATCCTGATTGACGGAAAGCCTACCTTTATATATACTCCGTGGCGTGAGGACTGCGGCTGCTACCGTCGGTTCAATCCCGTGAGCGGCAACTTCTGGAACGGCATGTCCAGCAGCGACTATTCGCGCAGCGGCTGGTGCCCCGGCACCGCCACGCAGCCGGTCTATTTCGACCTCAGCCATCTGGAACCCGGCACGCACACCATCACCGTCGCCATCCCGCAAGGCAAGCCGCTGGGCGGCAGCTTCAGCCACTGGGCGGTGAGCGGGGTGCTGGTGGTTTCAGGAGACAGTGAATAGTGAACAGGCTGCAAGGCTGATCAGGGAATCAAAAATTTATCCTATTTTTGCACGGCTTTTCAGAAGATTATGAAACCGATACAAATGGTTGACCTGCAAGGTCAATATGCACATATCAAAGAGGAGATTGACGCGGCTGTCGGCAACGTGCTCGCGGAGGCTCGCTACATCAACGGGCCGGCGGTGTCGGACTTTGCTTCGGCCTTGGCCGCCTACACGGGCGCGGCACACGTCGTGACCTGCGCCAGCGGCACCGACGCGCTCTACCTCGCCCTCCGTGCGCTGGACCTTCAGCCCGGCGACGAGGTGGTCACCGTGCCCTTCACGTTTGTATCTACCATCGAGGTGATTGCCATGCTGGGCCTCAAACCCGTGCTGGTGGATGTTACCCCCGACACCTTCTGCATGGATGTTTCCAAGATTGAAAATGTTATCACCCCGCGTACCAAAGCCATCCTGCCCGTGCATCTGTTTGGCCAGTGTGCCGATATGGAACACATCATCGCCATCGCCCGTGCGCACAACCTCTACGTGGTGGAGGATGCCTGCCAGGCCATCGGGGCGGAGGTTACGTTCTCTGATGGCACGGTGCATCAGGCGGGTACG
>Ga0310690_10009352_pt1 | contig 12289 bp, 12 predicted proteins | sample AusTroGonzalo_MG_2_FD_207661 | JGI IMG/M metagenome (GOLD analysis project Ga0310690, IMG submission 207661) | Bovine rumen microbial communities from tropical cattle in Woodstock, Queensland, Australia - Gonzalo_04 (v2) (version 2) | ecosystem: Host-associated > Mammals > Digestive system >...
CTCCTTAGAGGGCCGTGGTAGACTACCACGTGGATAGGCCGCAGGTGGGAGCGGGGCGACCCGTTGAGCCGAGCGGCACTAATTGCCCGAACGCTTCGGTCCTGCGCGCGCCCGTCCCCCAGTGGGGTGGCGGGGGGAATGCGCGCCGTGTGGAGATGTCCTTGTGCCGGCTTTCGCCCATCCGGAAGGCCGTTGAGAGACGAGTGGCGGCTATGGCGCGGGGGCGCACCTCTTCCCATTCCGAACAGAGAAGTTAAGCCCCGCCGCGACGATGATACTGCACCAGTGTGGGAAAGTAGTTCGCCGCCCACCCACAACGGGAACCCCGACAGGCATTGCCTGCCGGGGTTTACTGTTTTATGACACTTTCATATTTTTTCCTTCCTTTCCATATTTTTTCCTATCTTTGCCCGTTTTTACAAAGCAATACGATTGAACTATGATAGACATCAAGTTTTTAGTCAAGAACCCGGATGTGGTTCGTGAGAATATCAAGAAGAAATTCCAGGACAACAAGTTGCCCCTCGTCGATGAGGCCATCAGCTTGTACACCCAATATTGCGACTGCCAGCAGCGCGCCGACGACCTGCGCTCGCAACGCAACTCCATCTCCAAGGAAATCGGCATCCTGTTCAAGAACAAGGAAGTTGAGAAAGCCAACGAGATGAAGAAACTCGTTGAGGCCAACGCACAAGAGCTGGAACAGCTCGGCAAGCAGCAGACTTCGCTCATGGAGCAGCTGACCAAGGTGATGTATGCCATCCCGAACATCATCGCGCCCGAGGTGCCCGTCGGTAAGGACGACACCTTCAACGTGGAGAAGGAACGCTTTGGCGAGCCTGTGGTGCCCGATTTCGAGGTGCCTTACCATGCCGACATCATGGCCAAGTTCAACGGTCTTGACCTGGATTCGGCCCACCGCGTGGCAGGTAATGGCTTCTATTACCTCATGGGCGACATTGCACGCCTGCATTCCGCCGTCATCACCTACGCCCGCGACTTCATGATTGAGCGTGGCTTCACCTACTGCATTCCGCCTTTCATGGTGCGCAGCGAGATTGTCTCTGGCGTGATGAGTTTCGCCGAGATGGACGCCATGATGTACAAGATTGAAGGGGAGGACCTCTATCTCATCGGCACCAGCGAGCACTCGATGATCGGAAAGTTCATCGACCAAATCGTGCCCGAAGAGTCCCTGCCGCTCACGCTGACGAGCTATTCGCCCTGCTTCCGCAAGGAGAAAGGCGCCCATGGCATCGAGGAACGCGGCGTATACCGCATCCACCAGTTTGAGAAACAGGAGATGGTGGTGCTCTGCAAGCAAGAGGATGCCGACTACTGGTACGAGCAGATGTGGAAGAACACGGTGGACCTGTTCCGCTCGATGGACATCCCCGTCCGCACGCTGGAATGCTGCTCGGGTGACTTGGCCGACCTGAAGGTGAAATCGCTCGACGTGGAGGCATGGTCGCCGCGCCAGAAGAAATACTTCGAGGTGGGTAGTTGCTCCTATCTCGGCGATGCCCAGGCCCGTAGACTGAAGATCAGAATCAAGGGCAAGAACGGCAACTATTTCGCCCACACCTTGAACAATACCGTGGTGGCCCCGCCGCGCATGTTGATCGCCTTCTTGGAGAACAACCTCCGCGCCGACGGCAGCGTCGCCATCCCGAAAGCCTTGCAACCCTACATGGGCGGAAAAACTGAAATAAAGTAATCACAAAACAATCAAAACCGGCAAAACTTGATTTCCATTGATGCGGCTTCCCAACCGGGTCGCCGCCGGAAAGCCAGCCGGTTGGCGTGGCTTTCCAATTGCAAGCTAAAGGTTTTGAAAGTTTTGTAGGTTTTGTGATAAAAAGAAACACTATGGACATCTCTGTTGTTGTACCGCTGCTGAACGAGGCCGATTCATTGCCTGAACTCGAGGCATGGATTCGTCGCGTCATGGAAGAGCACCAGTTCTCCTACGAAATCGTCTTCGTCGACGATGGCTCCACGGATAACTCTTGGGCCATCATCCAAGGTCTGGCGGAGGCCAACCCCAACGTGAAGGCCTTGCGTTTCAGACGCAACTATGGCAAGTCGCCGGCGCTGAACGAGGGCTTCAAAGTCGTGGAAGGCGACGTGGTCATCACCATGGACGCCGACCTTCAGGACAGCCCTGATGAAATCCCCGAGCTGTACAAGATGATCAAGGAAGACGGCTACGACCTCGTGTCGGGCTGGAAGAAGGTGCGCTATGACTCCAAGATCGCCAAGAACATCCCCTCGAAGTTCTTCAACTGGACCACGCGTGTGATGTCGGGCATCAAACTGCACGACTTCAACTGTGGCTTGAAGGCCTATCGCAACGAGGTGGTGAAGAGCATCCAAGTCTATGGCGAGATGCACCGTTACATCCCCGTCATCGCTAAGATGAACGGCTTCAGCCACATCGGGGAGAAGGTGGTGCACCACCAGAAGCGGAAATACGGCAGCAGCAAGTTCGGCATGAGCCGCTTCGTGCGTGGCTATCTCGACCTGCTGACCATCAACTTCATCTCGAAATTCAGCAACCGCCCGATGCACTTCTTTGGATTGATGGGTTCCATCACCTTCTTGATCGGTTTCATCATCGCCGTGTATCTGGCCTGCACGCGCCTGTTTTTCCATGTCTATGGCATGACGAACCGTCCGCTGTTCTATTTTGCGCTTTTGGCCATCATCATCGGCGTGCAGCTCTTCTCTACGGGCTTCCTCGCCGAGATGATCACTTCGACGCAACGCGACAAACGGGTCTATTCCATTTCGGAACGGATCAACGCGTAAGCCATAAAAACAAAACGACCCTCTATGTCATCCCTATGGGAATCTATAGAGGGTCGTTTTTTTTGTTTTCCTGATTAGTACATGTCATCGATGCCGCCGTCGAAGCTCTCGTCGAAGCTGTCGCCAAACTCGTCGGCAAACTCATCCTCGTCGAATTCGTCCTCAAACTCGTCAAACGGCGAGTCGTCGGCGAAGTCGTTGTTGTCCCAGTCGAAGTCGTGTTCGAGTTTCGACTCGTCAAACTCGTCTTCTTCCTCGTGTCCGCTGATGAAGCTGCTGATCTCGTCGTCGCTCATTTTGTCGAAGTTGACGTCGAGCAAGGCGGAATCGTTGATGGCACGTCCCATCGACTTCAGCTCACGCATCACGGAAGGGGAGACATAGAACTCGTCGATGTTCTCCTCGCAATATTTCAGGTATTTGGGGTCTTTCTCATACACTTCGGCGATGGTCATGCCCTCGTATTTGCCGAAGGTGAAAACTGAATCAATGTCATAGAATTTCATATGAGTTCCTTTCTTTATTTGTTCTTTTTATGGTGCTTTGTAGCCGCAAATATCATGCATTTTTCGATTTGTTGCAACAAAAAACTACTTTTTGAAAGCAAAAAACACCGCCAGCACGATAAGGATGAAGGAAACAATGTGGTTCCATCGGAAAGTCTCAGTCTTAAACACGGTGATGACGATGATGGTGAACACGGTCAACGAGACGGCTTCTTGGATGACTTTCAACTGAATGAGGTTGAAGGGACCTCCGTTTTGTATCGCTCCGATGCGGTTGGCTGGAATCATGAATGAATACTCGAACAAGGCGACACCCCACGACATCAGGATGACAAGGAAGAGAGGCCAGTCTTTCGACGAGGGGACGATCTCGAGCAGCTTAAGCTGTCCATACCAGGCAAATGTCATGAACACATTGGAGACAATGAGCAAAAGGATGGTGTAGATACCTTTCATGGGAATGGGTTTTAATTGGCCTGCAAAAGTAAAGGAATTTCTGTCATGTCCGACAATTATTCCTATTTTTGCAATCCCAATACTTGAAATTATGAATTCGACCATCATACTCGTTGTTTTTGTCTTGTACACCTGCCTATTGTTCGTGATTTCGCATTTTACGGCACGCAAATCCGACAATGCCGCGTTTTTCAGGGGGAACAAGAACTCACCTTGGTTTGTGGTGGCCTACGGCATGATTGGTGCCTCATTGTCGGGCGTGACCTTCATGTCGGTGCCAGGAGGGGTTTACACGGGGCAGTTCACCTATATGCCCTTGGTGCTGGGCTATGTGCTTGGCTATGCCGTGATAGCGCTGCTATTGCTGCCTTTGTATTATCGACTCAACCTGACCTCTATCTACACCTATTTGAACATGCGTTTCGGACCAAGGTCGGAGAAGACGGGTGCGGCATTCTTCATCCTGTCGCGGCTGTTGGGATCGGCATTGAGGATGTATCTCGTGGTGTTTGTGCTGTATGAGTTCGTCTTCAAGGACTGGGGCATCCCGTTCTGGGTACCGGCGGTCATCTTTATCGCCATCATCTTGCTTTACACCTTCAAAGGCGGCATCAAGACGGTGGTGTGGACCGATACACTACAGACGACTTTCCTCCTGCTGGCGGCCTTCCTGACGGCGTTTTTCATCTTACGCAACCTCCATATCTCTTTGGGTGACTTGCTGAAATCGGCTACGGAGAAAGGCTATACCAAGGTGTTTGAGACCGACTGGACACACAACAAGTTCTGGGTCAAGCAGTTGCTGAGTGGCATGTTCATCACTATCACCATGACAGGCTTGGACCAAGATATGATGCAGAAGAACTTGACCTGCAAGAATCTGCGTGACGCACAAAAGAACGTGATGACCTCCAGTTTGTTGTTCGTGGTGGTCAACGCTTTGTTCCTATGCTTGGGCGCCGCCTTGATTTATTACGCCCAGCAGACTGGCTTCCAACTGCCCGTGAACGAGGCGGGTGTGGTGGTCAACGACAAGATATTCCCCTCGGTGGCTTTCTCCTTGAGCAAGTTCACTGCTGTGGTCTTCGTCATCGGCCTTGTGGCTGCGGGCTATTCCAGCGCTGATGGCACCTTGACAGCCCTGACGACCACCTTCTGCTTCGATTTCATGCATTTCGACAAGAAGGAGATGACCGAGCAGCAAATCACGCAGCGTCGCAAATGGATCCATGTGGCTTTCGCCTTGCTATACTTGCTGGTCATCATCGCCTTCCGTCCCTTCCACAACGAGTCGCTCATCGACAAGGTGTTCGACATCGCAGGCTACACTTATGGACCGTTGTTGGGTCTGTACACCTTTGGCCTGTTTGTGAAAAACAGGAAGGTCTTCGACAAGGCTGTGCCCTACATCGCTGTGGCTTCTCCTATCGTCAGCTACCTTTTGAAGATGTATTCGCTACAGTTGTTTGGCGGCTATAGAATTGGATTTGAGATATTGATTATCAATGGTTTACTTACATTCTTGGCTTTGCTGGCTTTCAGCAAAAAGGAAAAAACGGCCAAGGAATGACAGGATTGTCGAAAAAATTGTATTTTTGAAGTTTGAAATCAAAACTAACAGAGATGAATAGAATTGTCACCAGATTATCACTGCTGCTGTTGGCTTTGGCCTTGTGCGGCCAACTTCACGCGCAGTTTACCACTACCTTTGCCAAGAATGTCGCGCCAGGACAGAACAATGGCATGTATTATTCCTTGCCTCAGACGATGTTGCGACTCGATTTCATCATCGAGGAGACCCGCTTTGAGAAGGGCCCGCTCAGCGATTATGCTGGCAACTACTATGAGATGGCCGATGTTGTGGAATATGAGGATATGGAGTATCGTCTACTTGACGTGAGGATGACGCCTGTGGCGTCGCCCGACCCCAACGCCATGTTTTTCGTCACCATGACCACTTCACGTGGCGGTGGCAAGGTGCAATTCGACGTGCTGCCCAATGGCATCATCCATAGCGTAGGCATGGGCAATACGCCCGAGCCGCAAGGCGAGAGACCGATGCTCATGAGGGAACCGCCTCATCCGGAAATTGATCTGGCCGACGATGACCGGGGCTTCATTCAATTGATGACTGCGGGCAAGACCAATGCCCAGCTGGCCAAGGAGGTCGCCGACAAGATCGAAGATATCCGTAAGGCCAGGTTCTATCTGATTTCGGGCGATGTCGAGATGGCTTCCAACCCCGAGACGTTCCGTGCCATGTGTCAGCAACTGGATGCGATGGAGCAGGAGTACATGAGCCTCTTGGTGGGCAGACGCGTTACGAAGAAGGTGGTGAGGACGATATATGTGGTCCCGAACAGGGAGACCCCGACGCAGACCATCGCCAAGTTCTCGGAACTCGAGGGCCTGACTGAGGGCACGAGTGGCACGGGAAGCATGATCACGGTGCAGACCTTGTCGCTGAATACCACGGCGGCCATCAACGCGCCCAGCCAGTCGGCGGTCGAGTCGATGTCGTACGAGAACAAGGTGTTTTACCGTGTGCCCGAGACGGCCAACGTGAGGGTCATGATTGATGGTAGGACGATTATGGAAGACCGGTTGGTGGTTAACCAGTTGGGTGCCTTGCTGACGGCTCCTGTCAACGGCTCGAGATTGGAGTTTGACCCTGAGACGGGACAAATCATCAACATCCAGTAACGGCTTCCTTGATTCTTACCAGTTGCCGTAAGAGATTTTCAGCCAAGTCTAAGCGGAGCATGTTGGCGCCGTCGGACTTGGCTTTTTTAGGCTCGGGATGAACCTCCATGAAGAGGCCGTCGGCACCTGCCGCGATGCCTGCCTTGGCAATCAAGCCAATCATCTCGGGCTGTCCGCCAGTGACGCCACAGCTTTGGTTTGGCTGCTGCAAGGAGTGCGTGACATCGAGGATGACAGGCACGTCAAACTTCTGCATGGCGGCGATATTTCTGTAATCCACTACCAAATCCTGATAGCCGAACATCGAGCCGCGCTCGGTGAGCATGACCTTGTCATTGCCCGACTGGCGCACTTTGTCGACGGCAAAGCCCATGGCCTCGCCTGAAAGGAATTGCCCCTTCTTGATGTTCACGGTCTTGCCTGTCTTGGCGGCGGCAACAAGTAAATCAGTTTGGCGGCAGAGGAAGGCTGGGATTTGCAGTACATCCACATATTCGGCGGCCATGGCGGCTTCTTCGGCGGTATGGATGTCGGTCACCACGGGAAGTTCGAATTCCTTGCCGATTCTTTGAAGCACCTTCAAGGCTTTCTCGTCGCCGATGCCGGTGAAAGAGTACAGCCTGGAGCGGTTGGCCTTGCGGTACGAGCCTTTGAAAACCAGCGGGATGTCAAGCTTCTGGCAGATGTTTTTCAAGGTCTCGGCGATGAAGAGGGGTGAGGTCTCGTCTTCGATGACGCAAGGGCCGGCCAAGAGGAAGAAACGGTCGGGACGCAGGCCTTTCATGAAATCGTATTTTGAGGTGTCCATGGTGGATATTTTTTGCAAAGATAGAACTATTTCTTAAAACGCGGATGATAGCTGGTTAGTGTGTCGCGCAGCAATTCGTCGGAGATATGGGTGTAGATTTCCGTCGTGCTCACGCTGGCGTGACCGAGCATCTGCTGTACGGCGAGCAGGTTGGCGCCGCCTTCAAGGAGATGTGTGGCGAAACTATGGCGGAAGGTGTGTGGGCTGATAGTCTTGTCGATGCCGTTTTTCTCAGCCAGTTCCTTTACGATGAGGAAGACCATCTGGCGCGTCAGGCCAGTGCCGCGGCTGTTCAAAAAGACGGTATCGGTGAATTTGGGTTTCGGCGTGATGTGCAGCCTTGCGCCTTCGATGTATTGGTAGAGGATCTTCAAGCTGCTGTCGCCGATGGGCACGAGCCTTTCCTTGCTGCCTTTGCCGAAGATACGCAGGAAGCCGTCGTTGCGATAGATGTTGCTGATTTGAAGACCGATGAGCTCGGAGACACGCAGCCCGCAACCGTACATCACCTCAATCATGGCTTTGTTGCGGTGGCCTGTAGGTTGGCTCAAGTCGATGCTGTCGATCATCTTCTGGATTTCTTCATAGCTCAGCACTTCGGGAAGGTGCCGCCCGAGGGTGGGCGAGGAGATGAGCAGGGTGGGGTCTTTGTCGGCCAGTTCCTCTTGGATCAAGTAACGCCAAAACGACTTCAGTCCCGAGAGGATACGCGCTTGTGAGGAAGCTCCGATGTTGAGGTCGAAGAGATAGGCGAAGAAGTTCTCGATGGTGTCTTGCTGGATATCGTTGATATCCACAGACATCCCTTGGCTCTCGAGATATTGCAAAAACAGATGGACGTCATGGCAATAGGCCTCCACGCTGTTGTCCGACAGCGAGAGCTCCAGCCTCAAGTAGTCGGCGTAGTGTTTGATGAGGTTCGGGCTGATATTGACAGTCGACTTGTCCATGCTTTTGTTTTTGCAAAAGTAGGGATTTTTGTTTGTCGGCTTTGCGTAATGGAAAAAAATGTAACTTTGCGATTCGAAAAACCTATTAAAAGTTGCGCCCGACACGGATTGAGGGTATTTTGACATGAAGAAAACATGGAAAAGAAACGGATTATGGCTGATGGCCATAATTGCCATGGTAACTTTGACGGGCTGCCCGAGTGCCCACGTTGAAATTGAACCGCAGCAGGGACCCTCTAATGATCTGGTTGCCGTTGTGCAGACCGATAGCATCTATGGAACCAACGAAGAGAACAGCGACTATTCGGCAACAATGACTGTCGCTGTGCCCGTTGACGGCCCACAGGCGCTTATCGATTCTGTCATGGTGCTCATGAACAAAGAGATCTATGAATTCTGTGAGTATTGCGTCCATTTCGACGAGGAAGTCACATCGTATAGCAGGGAAGAGGTGTATACGAATGATGGTGTACAGCTGCTCAGCCATTATATGGAATATTACAAGCCTTTACTCCAAGACAGTGTGTGGAATGTGTTTGACCGCTCCATTGGCATGGAAACCCAGACGGAATCGTTTGTGACTTACGGAGTGGAGAACTTCCATTGTGGCGCCTCTTGCGGATCGGAGAAGGGTTTCTACACCTTCGTCAAGGGTGACGGACACCGTATCAGTGAAATCATCAGCCCCGAGAATCTTGTCCGTTTCTTTGAAGAGCATCCCGAAAACGCTACCATCGAGGAGTCTGAGGAAAACCCAGGTTGGACCTTTGACCCGGAGACCGAATTTGAAAACACCTCATTTGGATTGCTGAGAGACAGCTTCGTTTTGGTCATCGAGGGCGTTGGCAACCATTATATGACCAAGGAAATCCCTTATAGTCAGATTGGCTCCTATCTCTCGCCTGAAGCCCAGGCTTTGTTGGGGTTGGATAAGTAAGACATAAAAGGAAGAATAAAAAAACACGGGACAAGATTGATCTTGCCCCGTGTTTTCATTTGGTGCCTTTCCTATCAATCCAAGGTGTGGATGACGAGACCGGAACGCAGTTTCGGCTCAAACCAAGTGGTCTTGGGAGGCATGATGTTGCCCGTGTCGGCGATGTCGATGATCTGCTTCATGCTCACAGGATAGAGCGCGAAGGCGACCTTCATCTCGCCGCTGTCGACGCGACGCTTCAGCTCGCCGAGACCACGGATGCCGCCGACGAAGTCGATGCGCTTGTCGGTGCGGAGGTCCTTGATGCCCAGAATCTTGTCGAGGACAAGGTTGCTGAGGATGGTGACGTCCAACACACCGATGGGATCGTTGTCGTCGTAGGTGCCAGGCTTGGCGGTCAGCGAATACCACACGCCCTCGATGTACATCGAGAAGTTATGCAGCTTGTTGGGCTTGTATTCGGTGTCGCACTCGCAGTGGCAGGGGAATTCACACTCGCACTTGCCGCCGTCCTTGGTACAGTTGCACTTGCACTCGATGTCGAAGTTCTCTTGCAGGGCCTTGAAGAAGTCCTTGGTGCTGAGGCCGTTGAGGTCTTTCACGACGCGGTTGTAGTCGATGACGTTCAACTGGTTGTCGGGGAAGATGACGGTCATGAAGTAGTTGTACTCCTCCTTGCCGGTGTGGGCAGGGTTCTTTTCCTTCTTCTCCTGGCCGACGAGGGCTGCGGCAGCGCTGCGGTGGTGACCGTCGGCGATGTACATGGCCGGGACCTTGGTGGCGAAGAGCTCGACGAGACGGTCGATGGTGGCCTTGTCGTCGATGATCCAGAAGCGATGGCCGAAGCCGTCTTCCTTGGCGATGAAGTCATAGAGGGGCTTCTCGGCAGTGATCTTGCTCACGATGGCGTCGATCTCGGCGACGGCAGGGTAGGCGAAGAACACAGGCTCGACGTTGGCGTTGGTGAGGCGGACGTGCTTCATGCGGTCCTCTTCCTTGTCCTTACGAGTCAGTTCGTGCTTCTTGATGATCTTGTTGACGTAGTCCTCGCTATAAGCGCAGGCCACGATGCCATACTGCCAGTGGGCGTTGGCGTCGGTGGGGTTCATGCTCTGGGCATAGATGTAGAGCTTTTCCTCCTGGTCTTGTTTGATCCATCCGAAGTCCTTGAAGCTGTTGAAGTTCTCAACGACTTTCAGGTAGGTCTCGAGGTCGCTGTCCTTGTGGCCTTCGGGTAGGTCGATTTCGGCCTTGGTCACGTGGAGCAGGCTATAGGGGTTGCCCTCGCATTCCTTGCGTGCCTCTTCGGTATTCAGCACGTCGTAGGGACGGGAGGCGAGTTGTTGGACGATGTCCACGCCGGGACGCCATCCTTTGAACGGTTTGATAACTGACATTGTATTAGGGTTTAAATGATAATTCGTTTGTTTGCTGTTGACAGTCAGATTTCTGTGTTATTGACTGAGTCATGTTTCTGAAAAGAGAGGATCAACGCCCCGATCATCTTGGTCAGTTCCATCAGTTCATTGCGGATATCATCTTCTTGAGTCTGGTCAATCAGGGATTGCTTTGAGGCCAAGGTGCAGATCATCACGCATTTGCCGATGTTCGACTTTGCCTTTTGCAGGTATTCGATAAACTCCGTTTTCGGGCGGCCTGCGCCTTCGATGATGTTGGAGGAGATTTGTCCGGCTTCGGTAAGGAACTGGTCGATAATTATCTTATGGGCTGTTGTTTGGGCTGCATTGCTGAGGGAGAGGATGGCATTGGTGAAGTCGACGGATTTGTGGTATATGCGGAGTCCCTCAAACTTGAAAAAATTGGTTTTGGTGTTTTCCGGAATCATTATCAGGCAATTAAGGGAAAGACACCACAAGAAGCCTTGCGGTGTCTTTCACGATTGGTTGAATTATTTGTTCACTTGGAAACGTCTGTTGCCAGTCTTGAAGAAATCAGCGATCTGGTTGGCAGCGGCCAGGCCAGCGTTGATGTTGGCTTCTTCGGTTTGGGCACCCATCTTCTTGGGCGTGGCGAAGTAGCGGCCTTCGAAGGCTTTGAACTCGGCGTCGGCGTCCGGCATGATGTCGGTGATGTACTTCAGGTCGGTGCGCTCGGCCATCAGCTTGAGCAGTTCGGGCTCGTTGATGACTTCCTTACGGGCGGTGTTGACGAGGATGCCACCTTTGTGCATCTTGTTCACCACTTCGTAGTTGATGCTTTGTTTGGTCTCGGCAGTGGCCGGGATGTGCAGGCTGACCACGTCGCAGGTCTCGAAGAGGGCGTCGCGGTTGGCGACGGCGTGAACGCCAGCCTCCTCGATCTTGTCGGCGGGGACGAATTCGTCGAAAGCATAGACCTCCATGCCGAAGCCCTTGGCGATGCGGGCCACGTTGCGACCCACGTTACCGAAGGCCAACAGACCGAGCTTCTTGCCCATCAGTTCGCTGCCGCTCTTGCCGTTGTAGAAGTTACGGACGGCGTAGACCAGCATGCCCATGACGAGTTCGGCAACGGCGTTGCTGTTTTGACCAGGGGTGTTCATGGCCACGATGCCTTTGGCGGTGCAAGCCTCGAGGTCGAGGTTGTCGAAACCGGCGCCGGCGCGGACGACGATCTTCAAGTTGTTGGCGTGGTCGACGACTTCCTTCGTCACCTTGTCGGAACGGACGATCAGAGCGTCGGCATCGGCAACGGCCTTGTAGAGGTCATTGACATCGGTATACTTTTCCAAAAGAGCCAGTTCATAGCCGTTCTTCTCAACGACTTCGCGGATGCCGTCGACGGCGATCTTGGCGAAAGGCTTTTCAGTTGCAACTAATACTTTCATGATAAATTTTCAATTTTCAATTATCAATTCTCAATTGTTACTTGTTTGCTTTTTCGAAATCTTGCATGCACTGGACGAGGGCTTCGACGGCCTCGATGGGGCAGGCGTTGTAAAGGCTGGCGCGGAAACCACCGACGCTGCGGTGACCCTTGATGCCGACCATACCGCGCTCCTTGGCGAAGGCCATGAAGGCGTCTTGCTTGTCCTCGTAACCGGGAGCCATGACCCAGCAGTGGTTCATGATGGAACGGTCTTCCTTCTCGGCGGTGCCGACGAACATGCTGTTGCGGT
>Ga0310690_10009353_pt1 | contig 12289 bp, 7 predicted proteins | sample AusTroGonzalo_MG_2_FD_207661 | JGI IMG/M metagenome (GOLD analysis project Ga0310690, IMG submission 207661) | Bovine rumen microbial communities from tropical cattle in Woodstock, Queensland, Australia - Gonzalo_04 (v2) (version 2) | ecosystem: Host-associated > Mammals > Digestive system >...
ATATATTTAATGCGAAAGGCGACATCCAATCGGATGCCGCCTTTCTTATTGTGGAATAATAATGATTATTCTCCTCCTCCTAATGCAGATATCGTATACTGTACTGTCTGCTTAATGAGGTCACAAACCTGCTGCTTAGTGTACCCTGCATAGTTTGCAACGGTCTCGTCGTCGAAACGATAAGAAATGGTCTTGTCGCCATCATAAGAATAATATGGGAGTTGGTCTGCCATTTCTTCATCCTCCTGGTATGACTTCCATACAGCATTTGCGAATGTCTTTGATGGGTAAATATAGCTGAAAGCTATAGCTGTGCATTTGCCGTTTTCAAAAGTAGCTTCACCTATAATAGTGATAGTACCGACACCCTGAACATCGGCAGACTCCTGATACTTGTAGTAATTGTCTTGGTTTACTTCGTTCTGACCCTGCTGCTCCTGACCGCCACCTTGCTTTTTCTCATTCGCCATGTTTGTAATAATCGTGGCAACCTCTTGTGCTCCGCTAGCACGGGTGAGCGTCACGATGTCGGTCTCGCCTTCGTCGAGATAACGTCTGACTGTGAGCGTGTTGCCATTGAGTTTCAGCAGGTCGCCCTTTCTGGTCATAGCTTTGCCTTCCACGGTCACCGTTGCGTTCAATGTTCCGTTTTGCAAGGTCCATTTCATGTCGGCACTTTGTTTTTCAATCTGCCAGTTGTTCTTGGCCTTTGCTTTGTACTCGCTGTAAGTACCATTGCCGTTATTGGTGAATGTCATGATGAAGATATTGATCCTCTCTGAAGTGTTTTCATCGATTCCATACCAGGTGCCGAGAATCTGGTTTTCGGTAATCGTAGAGCCTTCCTGGCCACCACCACTAGGATTATCGTCGTCATCGTCACCACAAGCGGTGAAAGTGAATGTAGCTGCGAGAGCCATCAAACACATGTACATAAGTTTCTTCATAACTCTTTGATTTTTAAATTGTTATTAATAAATTGATTGCAAATTGCATCTTTGCGGGCAAAGTTAAGAATATTCTTACATATAAGCATCATATTTTCCCTATTTTCTGCAAAAATAGAGGGTTTCTTCTTTGTTTTCGATCTATTTCTAGCTTTTCTAAAGCTTTTTTAATGAAGAATCATCATTTAGTAATGCGAAAGGCGACATCCAATCGGATGCCGCCTTTCTTCATTCGTATATCGTTAAAACATTATTTTTCTCCAACTGCTTCTCTAACACTACTAATAAAGTCTTGAACAGCCTTTTTTAGAGTACTGCAGATATAGTCCTTACCCATTGTCGAGTAAGCGGCAACGGTTTCGTTGGCGAAGCGGTAGGTGATAGTCTTGTCGCCGTCATAATAATAACCGGTTGCGTCGAAGTCTTCATCATCCTGATAATCTTCCCATTCGCTCTGCGCATAGCTCTTCTTAGGATATACGTAGCTGAGTGCCATGGCTGTGCACTGGCCTTTGTCGAATGTTGCTTCACCAATGCAAGTCATTGTACCGAAGTTCTTAAGATTGATTGACTCCTGATACATGTAGTAATTGTCTTGGTTTACTTCGTTCTGACCCTGCTGTTGCTGCTGACCGCCACCATTAGGATTGTCGTCATCGTCGTCACCGCAAGCAGTGAAAGTAAGTGTAGCTGCTAGAAGCATCATACACATGTACATGAATTTCTTCATACTGTTTTTTGATTTAGTTTGTTATTAATAATTGATAAAACCTTTCTAATTGATTCGATTTGCGTGGGCAAAGTTAACAATTATTTACGATTTAACGTTTTGTCATGTGGCATTTTTTTCAAATATCACATTATTTTTCCTTTATTTCTGTATATTTTGGCACAAAATGCTATGACTTTCAGTTTTTCTTGTTATCTTTGCAACGATATTAACTTAATCAAATCGCATTATGAAGAAAATTCTAACAATTGCAATTGCAGTTATGACAATGAGTGCATGTACTACACGCGAGAATCCGTTCCTAACAGAGTGGAACACGCCATACGATATCCCGCCATTCGATGAAATCGAGGTGGACGACTACATCCCTGCCATCAAGGAGGGTATTGCTCAGCAGCAGAAGGAGATTGATGCTATCACGTCGAATCCTGAGGCAGCGACGTTTGAGAATACGATTGCTCCGTATGAGGAGAGTGGCGAAATCCTGTCGAAGGTGGCGGGCGTATTGTATAACATCACGGAGACGGACCGCACAGCTGAGCTGGACTCGGTGATGGAGCTGGCGATTCCACTGATGACAGAGCATAGCGATAACATCGCATTCAACAAGGCGCTGTACGAACGAGTGGCCGCCATCTGGAACGGGGATCAGAGCAATCTGACTCGGGAACAGCAGATGGTGCTGAAGAAGCATTTCGAGAGCTTCGAACGTAGCGGCATCGGTCTGCCAGAAGATAAGCAGGCTCGACTGAGAGAGATTAACACGGAGATGGCGACGAAGACGCAGAAAATCGGGAACAACATCCTGAGTGAAAGCAATGCATTCAAGGAGAAGTTCGGTATCAGTGTGTCGGATTACCCCAACGCGATGACGACAACGGAAGATCGCGACCTGAGACGTCAGATGTTTGAAGCTTACACGACGAGAGGCCACAACGGCAACGAGTTCGACAACCGTCAGTTGATTCTTGACGTGATGGGTTTGCGCATTGAGAAAGCGCAGATTATGGGTTACAACAATCCAGCAGAATTCATCCTTGAACCGAAGATGGCTCACGACCCCGAAACGGTAGACACGTTCCTCGATGGCATCATGACGGCCGCGGTGAAGCGTGCAAAGGAGGAAGTGTACGACATGCAGAAGGTGATGGACGAAGACATCGCAGCCGGGAAGCTTCCCGCAGGCAGCAAAATAGAGCCTTGGGACTGGTGGTACTACGCCGAGAAGGTTCGCAAGCTGAAATATGACCTCGACGAAGATCTCATAAAACCTTACTTCAAGCTTGAGAACGTGGTTGACGGCATCTTCATCGCAGCCAAGACGCTCTACGGCGTGAACATGGAGAAACTGGAAGGAGTTCCCTCCTATAACAAAGAAAAGGTGACAACCTATAAAGTGACAGACGAGAAGGGCGAGCTGCTCGGCATCTTCACCACCGACTATCTGCCTCGCGAAAGCAAACGCGGCGGCGCGTGGATGAACAACATCCGCGAGCAGAAGGTGGACGCAAAGGGCAATATGATTCGACCCATCATCGTCAATGTCGGCAATCTGGAGGAATATCTCAACGTGGACGAAGTGCAGACCGTATTCCACGAATTCGGACACGCCCTGCACGGCCTGCTCACCCAGTGCCACTACCCCAGCGTCAGCGGCACGAACGTGACGAGAGACTTCGTGGAGATGTTCTCGCAGTTTAACGAAAACTGGGCCTTCCAGCCCGAACTCCTTGCTCAGTATGCAAAGAACGACAAGGGCGAAGTCATTCCACAGGAACTCGTGGACAAAATCAACAACTCCCTGAAGTTTAACCAAGGATTCATGACCACAGAACTCTGTGCCGCCTCCATCCTCGACATGAAATGGCATGAGTTGGAAAGCGTTGAGGGCCTCGACATCGATGCCTTCGAAAAGAAAGTGTGCGACGAGATGGGCCTGATCAGTGAAATCGTTCCACGCTACCGCACCACCTACTTCAACCATATCTTCTCGAGCGGCTACAGCGCCGGATACTACGGCTACCTGTGGTCGGAAGTGCTCGACAAGGACGCCTTCTCCATCTTCGAAGCGTCAGGCAACGTGTGGAACCTCGAACTCGCCAAGAAGTTCAAGCAAACCTTCCTCGAGCGTGGTGGCAGCGAGGAGCCGATGACCCTCTACAAGGAATTCGCCGGCCGCGAACCCGACAGCAACGCCTTCCTCGAAGGACGAGGACTGAAGTAAAGGCGAGTTCTATAGTCACTATAGTTCCTATAAATTAAAATGAGCAAATTCTCCTTGCGCAGGAAGCGTAAGGAGGATTTCTTTTTTAGAAACCGGATGCACGAACTGCATCGAGTGCGCTTGTAAGCTGATGCTGCCATCAGGATTACTGCGCTTCGCACCATACTTCAGGTCGCCCTTGATGGGACAGCCTATCTTAGCCAACTGACAGCGAATCTGATGGTGACGCCCCGTCTTCAGGTTGATCTCGATAAGGTGATAGTTGTCCGAATAGCCAATGACACGATAATCCAATTCGGCCCGCTTCGAGTGCGGCACCTCGCAGTCATAGGCATACGAACGATTCAGTTTTTCATTCCTCACGAGCCAATGCACGAGCGTTCCCTGCGGTTCGGCAGGACAATTCTTCGTCACGGCCCAATAGGTCTTATGTACCTGTCCCTCAGCAAACATCTTGTTCAGACGCGCCAGGGCCTTGCTGGTACGAGCAAAAAGAACCAGACCGCTCACAGGGCGGTCCAGTCTATGAACGACACCAAGGAAGACGTCACCTGGCTTGGCATACGCTTCCTTGATGTATTGCTTCACCGTTTCGCTCAGCGGAGTGTCGCCGGTCTTATCGCCTTGAACAATCTCCCCACTCTCTTTCGAAACGACGATGATATGATTATCTTCGTAGACAACCTCCATTACATATTCATTCCGCCGTCGATCTGAATCACCTGACCCGATACGTAGCTTGACATATCAGATGCAAGGAACAGACACACGTTGGCGATATCCTCAACCTGACCACCACGACGGAGTGGAATCTTCTTCATCCAGTCGGCACGAATCTCTTCTGGCAACTGTGCTGTCATCGCTGTCTCAATGAATCCAGGAGCTACAGCATTAGCACGAACACCCTTTGGACCAAGTTCTTGAGCGATAGACTTAGCCAGACCAATCATACCAGCCTTCGAAGCCGAGTAGTTGCACTGACCAGCATTTCCATGAACACCTACTACAGATGACATGTTGATGATGGAACCACTGCGCTGGCGCAACATGATTGGAGCACATGCATGGATGAAGTTGAATGCAGACTTCAGGTTCACATTCAGCACAGCATCCCACTGCTGCTCGCTCATACGTAGCATCAAACCGTCCTTGGTGATACCGGCATTGTTCACCAGAATATCGATAGAACCGAAATCCTCCTTGATTTGGTTCACTACCTTCTCCGTTTCAGCAAAATCAGCGGCATTGCCAGCGTAAGCACGACAAGTCACACCTACAGCCTCAATCTCCTTACGAGTAGCCTCCAGACCAGCTGCCATTTCGTCGTTCAATACCAAATCGGTGAATGCAATGTTTGCACCCTCTGCAGCGAACTTCAACGCCACAGCCTTACCGATTCCACGTGCGGCACCTGTAATCAGCGCCGTCTTTCCTTCCAATAATTTCATAGTTTTAATATCTAAAATCATTTCTATATCGTTCATTTCCCATAGCCTTGTTCACCATACGGAACACGTAAGGATACAGTTCCTCTGGCGAACTGACACCGATACGTCCGAAGATGTAAGGCACTTCGCACCCCTTTAGGCAATAGTGAGTAATCATCGCCATCAGCTTCACGTTACGGATGTCAAACACACCCTTGTCATTACCTTCGTTCATCACACGGCGAAGCAGAATCATCTCGTTGCGGTCGAAATTCTTGCGCACACTCTCCACTTTCCACACATCGCGGAAGAACTCGGCACGCAGGTTTCCGTTGCGGTACACTGCCTCCTTCACAAATTCCAGATGAGCGAAGAACAACTTCACCATCTTCTTCTCAGGCGACATCTCCTGACGAGCGACTTCCTCCATACGACTCGACAGACGATCCAACTCACTCTGGATGACGGCAAGATAAATCTCCTCCTTGCTGCTGAAATACGTGTAAAGCGTACGGCGACCCTTTCCAGAGGCAGTAGCAATCTCATTCATCGTAGTTGCCTCGAATCCGTTCTTGGCAAACAACTGACGCGCCGTATCCACCAATAAATTCCTTGTTTTCTGCATCGTTAGTGTCTTTTATCTATATGCAAAACTTCAATTTCAGACTTCGTAAATTCATTTTCACTGCAAATTTACAGCAAAACGAAGAAACTACCAAATTTTTTGCACACTTTTTTTAATTTGAGCCAAAAAAGCGGCTGCGCCTCCGCAAAACATGCATGTTTGATTACATCCTGTCTGCACACATCTCAAAAACTGCCGACATTTTGCACGAGTGCACTCCAACACTTGTTACCCTGCACTCCAACAAGTGTTAGAGTACAGGGTAACAAAAAACAACACATGAGCCGACGTGACGGTGCTGTTTTAAAGGATGTTTTTACTGATACAAAAAGCGTTTGATACTCATCTTTGGTGTCTTCTCAAAGGGAACGTCAACGAGTTCCACTTCATTTATCTTGCTATAGGCAGGAAGTGACTTGTTGGCGGTGGCACGGATGAGATCGGGAAGGTTCGACTTTTTGGTCATGTCGAAATCCTCTGGTAACTCGGCATATACGAGGGCAACAATCCTCCCCTTACGTTCGACCACAACTGACTCGCTCACGTATGGACAGCCAGACAACACGGCTTCCAACTCCTCGGGATAGATGTTTTGCCCAGATGAGTTCAGAATCATCGACTTGATGCGACCACGGATAAAGATATTGTTCTCTGCATCGACAAGGCCCAAATCACCTGTACGGAACCATCCGTCCTCAGTGAACGATGCTGCATTAGCTTCAGGATTCTTATAGTAGCCAATGGTTAAGTTGGCTCCCCGTACTTGTATTTCTCCAGGGATGTTCCTCGGATCTTCGGAATTAATTCTGAGGTCGTGGACAGGCTTTCCACAGGAACCTGATACGAATTCTGAGCACCATTCAAAACCTAACAAGGGGCAGGCTTCTGTCATTCCATAGCCAACAGTGTAAGGCAAGCGAATCTTGCTGAAGCATTCTTCGACCTCAGGCTTCAGTGCGGCTCCTCCCATGATGAAGCCACGTACCTGACCGCCAAATGCTGCCATTAACTTTTTGCGAATAATCTTGTAAATCAGATTTCGTGCCTGAGGTATGGCCATCAGCCATTTCTGTTTTTCGAGTGCAGGCTTGATGGAATTGGCATATACCTTCTCCATCACCAATGGCACAGTGACCACCATATAGGGCTTCACCTCCTGCATCGCTTTGAGAAGCGTTGAGGGAGAGGGTGTTTTGCCTAGGAAATAGACGGTTACGCCATCAACATTGGGATGGATGAATTCGATGGCCAGTCCATACATGTGTGCCATTGGAAGCATAGATACGACGGTCTCTCCTGGCTTATTTGGGAAATGACTGTTGCTGAATTCATCGGTATCTGAAATAGCACCGTATGTAAGCATCACACCTTTGGGCACGCCAGTCGTTCCTGATGTATAGTTGATGATCGCCAGCTTGTCCATATTATCCGTAGGATAGGACAATTGTTCCTTCGCTATCCCAGAAGGATACTGAAGGGTATAGGCTTTCTCACGATTCTTCCATGCTTCAGCCACTTTCACATCTCGATGCCAAAGCATTGAGCCATCCTTCACATTGATGGCAGCCTTAAGGTTAGGCATCTGTTCAGGATTTAGCTTATCCCATATCTCCTTGTCTGTGAAAAGGAGTACACTGTCAGAATGGTGTGTAAAGGTGCAGATGCCATTGGGATGGAAGTCGGCCAGAAGCGGAACTACAACACATTCGTTGACATTGATATCCCAGAATGTCATTGCCCAACGTGCACAATTACGTGCGCAGATGGCAATCTTACTGCGCTTGGTGATACCAGCCTCGGATAAGAAAATCCTAAACTGTTCAATGCTTATTGCCACATCGGCATACGTAAAAGAATCACCCTTGTAGTCACAGAGTGCTTTTTGGTTCCATTGCTGGCGGATAGTGTCCTCCAGTGTCTTCAGATAGTGTTTCATGAGCTTTAATCTTTAGTGCCACCAAGGCTATGAGAGAACAGGCTGGCGAGCAATTCGTCAGCCTGTCCAGACTAAATTATCGGAAGTCGTCGAAACGTGGGAAGGTGATGTCAGGTGAATAAGAACGACGCATGTTGAGCAGGTCTTCCTTTGAACCGACAATAATCTTCTCGAACTCGCGCAAACCTGTTCCTGCAGGAATAAGGTGTCCGCAAATCACGTTCTCCTTCATTCCCTCGAGTGGGTCGCTCTTACCGCTGATTGCTGCTTCGTTGAGCACCTTCGTGGTCTCCTGGAATGATGCTGCAGACATGAAGCTGGTTGCTCCCAATGCAGCACGTGTGATACCTTGGAGAATCTGTGTCGAGGTTGCAGGTACGGCATCGCGTGCTTGAACAAGCTTGAGATCACGACGCTTGAGACTTGAGTTCTCATCACGCAACTTTCGTGCTGTTACAATCATACCACGCTGCATGGTCTCGCTGTCGCCTGCATCGGTAACAATCTTCTTGCCCCAAATGCGGTCATTCTCCTCGTGGAACTCGAGTTTGTCGACGATACCACCTTCGAGGAAGCGTGTGTCGCCTGGATCCTTGATGGCTACCTTACGCATCATCTGACGTACGATGATTTCGAAGTGCTTGTCGTTGATTGACACACCTTGCATACGATAGACGTCTTGTACCTGGTTGACGATATGTTCCTGAACAGCGGTAGGACCCTTAATAGCGAGGATATCGGCAGGGGTTACGGCTCCATCAGAGAGCGGTGTACCTGCACGTACATAATCGTTCTCCTGTACCAAGATCTGCTTAGACAATGGAATGAGGTAACGACGCTCGTCGCCCACACGTGAAGTAAGGATGACTTCACGATTGCCTCGCTTAATCTTACCCATGGTGATTTCACCATCGATTTCAGCCACAACAGCTGGGTTGGATGGATTACGTGCCTCGAACAACTCGGTAACACGTGGCAGACCACCTGTGATGTCGGCTGAGGTACCTACGCTACGTGGAATCTTGATAAGCACATCACCGGCCTTGACTTTCTGTCCATCCTCAATAGAGATGTGTCCATTGATTGGGAAGTTATAGGTACGGAGCACTTCTCCACCCTTTCCGATGATATGACATACTGGCACCATTGCTTTATCACGTGATTCCTGTACGATGAGGTCGCGCAGACCAGTGGTTGCATCGGCATCGACACGATAGGTGACACCTTCGACAACGCCTTCAAACTGAGCCTTTCCTTCGAACTCAGTTACAATAACTGCGTTGAATGGGTCCCATGTAGCAATGAGTTCGCCTGAATCAACCACATCACCATCGTTGTGGAAGAGTGTAGAACCATAAGGTACGCTGACAGTTGACAGAGCGATGCCTGTATTGATGTCAACGAAACGAAGTTCTGCCAAACGACCTACCACAATCATTGCATCTGGATTGGTTTCAGTAGGACGATTGATGGTACGGAGTTCATCGAATTCAAGTCGACAGTGGTTCTTGGCAACAATCTGTGCATTAGTAGCGGCAGAACCTGCCAAACCTCCGGCGTGGAAGGTACGGAGTGTCAACTGTGTACCAGGCTCACCAATAGCCTGAGCTGCAATGACGCCGACAGCCTCACCCTTCTGAACCATCTGCTGGGTTGCAAGGTTACGTCCATAACACTTCATGCAAACACCATGCTTCGATTCGCAAGTGAGCACAGAACGAATTTCAACGCTTTCGATACCTGCCTCTTCTATCTCACGTGCAATACGTTCCGTGATTTCCTCGCCTGAAGCAACGATGAGTTCGCCTGAAACAGGATGTTGGATATCGTGAACGCTGACACGTCCGAGAATACGCTCAGCCAATGAGGCAACGATACGGTCGCCTTCCTTGAGAGCCGTACAGATGAGTCCACGGAGTGTACCGCAATCCTCTTCTGTTATGATGACATCGTGAGATACATCAACAAGACGACGAGTCAGATAACCTGCGTCGGCAGTCTTCAACGCCGTATCGGCCAAACCCTTACGAGCACCGTGAGTAGAGATGAAGTACTCGAGCACTGACATACCCTGCTTAAAGTTCGAAAGGATTGGGTTTTCAATGGTGTTGTTGTCATCGGAACCTGCACGCTGTGGTTTTGCCATCAGACCACGCATACCAGCGAGCTGGGCAATCTGGTCCTTAGAACCACGGGCACCAGAATCGAGCATCATGAACACCGCATTGAATCCTTGGTTGTCCTCGGTCATGGTCTTCAACAGAGAAGATTTTACCTTATCGTTGACCTCTGACCAAGTAGCAATCACCTTATTATAACGTTCTTTCTCAGTAATGAGACCAAATGCATACTGCTGTGCAATCTCATCGATCTTCTTGTTACCTTCATCGATGAGACTCTGACGGTCGGCTGGTTCGATGATATCATCGAGGTTGAACGACAGACCACCTTCGTAAGCCTTGCGATAACCAAGGTTCTTCACACCGTCGAGGAACTGACAAGCACGTGCCATACCTACTGACTTGATAACCTTGGTGATGACCTTCTTCAATGCCTTCTTACCAATAACCTCATTGACGAATCCTACCTCTGGAGGTACGATTTCGTTGATGATGATACGTCCGACTGTTGTCTCTACAAGATGCTTGTAGTAGTTATCGTTTTCATCGATATCGTTAACCACACACTTGATGGGAGCATGTACGTCGCAACGGCCTTCATTGTAAGCAATCAGTGCCTCTTCAGGCCCATAGAACGTAAGTCCTTCACCCTTTGCACCTGGACGTACCTTAGAGATGTAGTAGAGTCCGAGCACCATGTCCTGAGAAGGAACAGTGATTGGATCACCACTGGCAGGAGAAAGGATATTATGCGATTGGAGCATCAACAACTGAGCCTCCAGAATTGCCTCGTTGGAAAGTGGGAGGTGAACAGCCATCTGGTCACCATCGAAGTCAGCGTTGAACGCTGTACATGCGAGTGGGTGCAACTGAATAGCTTTTCCCTCGATCATCTTCGGCTGGAATGCCTGAATACCCAGACGGTGAAGTGTAGGTGCACGGTTGAGGAGCACAGGGTGTCCCTTCATCACATTTTCGAGGATATCCCAAATCTGGTCGTCCTTGCGATCCACCATCTTCTTTGCAGACTTCACGGTCTTCACCAAACCACGCTCGATGAGCTTGCGGATGATGAATGGCTTGTAAAGTTCGGCAGCCATTAGTTTTGGAATACCACACTCACCCATCTTCAACTCAGGACCTACTACGATTACTGAACGTGCAGAATAGTCGACACGCTTACCGAGGAGGTTCTGACGGAAACGTCCTTGCTTACCCTTCAGAGAGTCAGAGAGTGACTTCAAAGGACGGTTGCTCTCAGACTTCACTGCACTAGCCTTACGAGAGTTGTCGAACAAACTGTCGACAGCTTCCTGAAGCATACGCTTCTCATTGCGGAGAATTACCTCAGGAGCCTTGATCTCGACGAGACGCTTTAGACGATTGTTACGGATAATCACACGACGATAGAGGTCGTTGAGGTCGGATGTAGCAAAACGTCCACCATCGAGTGGCACCAGCGGACGAAGATCCGGAGGAGTCACAGGGATGTTGTGCATAATCATCCATTCAGGCTTGTTGCGGTTGCGTGAAGCACGGAACGACTCAACAACCTGCAGACGCTTCAGTGCGTCCTGCTTACGCTGCTGGCTACCATCGGTGTTTGCACGATCGCGCAACTCGTAAGAGAGTGTATCGAGGTCAACATGCTGGAGCATGTATTCGATAGCCTCAGCACCCATCATTGCGATGAACTTATCTGGGTCGTCATCAGGCAGTTGCTGATTGCCTTCCGGCAAACGGTCGATGATATCCCAATAGTCTTCCTCTGCGAGGAGTTCGCCCTTAACAATATTCTTCTCTGCATTCTCGGCGATACCTGGCTGAATGATGACATAACGCTCGTAATAAATGATGGAATCAAGCTTCTTGGTTGGTAATCCAAGGAGATAACCAATCTTATTGGGCAAAGAACGGAAGTACCAAATGTGTGCTACAGGTACAACAAGAGCGATGTGTCCTGTACGCTCACGACGTACTTTCTTTTCTGTCACCTCGACACCGCATCGGTCGCAGACAATACCCTTGTAGCGAATACGCTTGTACTTACCGCAATGACATTCGTAGTCCTTAGTAGGACCGAAGATGCGTTCGCAAAACAGACCGTCGCGCTCGGGCTTATAGGTGCGATAGTTGATGGTTTCTGGTTTCAAAACCTCACCATGTGAATTTTCCAATATCTCTTCAGGAGAAGCAAGACCAATTGAAATTCTTGTGAAGTTAGTCTTTATTTTAGAATCTTTCTTAAAAGCCATCTTTGTATATATAATCTGTTTGTAA
>Ga0310690_10009354_pt1 | contig 12289 bp, 10 predicted proteins | sample AusTroGonzalo_MG_2_FD_207661 | JGI IMG/M metagenome (GOLD analysis project Ga0310690, IMG submission 207661) | Bovine rumen microbial communities from tropical cattle in Woodstock, Queensland, Australia - Gonzalo_04 (v2) (version 2) | ecosystem: Host-associated > Mammals > Digestive system >...
ATTTCCCTCGTCGGTTTTGGGAGCGGGAATGTGCTCGATAATCAGGTCCATAAGGTAGCTGATGTCCTCGGTAGGCGTGTTCCAGTCTTCGCCCATCCAGCCCTGTTTGGCGGAGCCGTAGGCAGTGGGGAACTCTAGCTGATCGTTGTTGGCACCGAGGTTGAACATGAGGTCGAACACCGCCTCCTGTGTCAGCTCGGGGTCGCAGTTAGGCTTGTCGACCTTGTTGACTACCACGATAGGCTTGAGCCCCAGTTCTATAGCCTTCTGCAGCACGAAGCGAGTCTGCGGCATCGGACCTTCGAAGGCGTCGACCACCAGCAGCACGCCGTCGGCCATGTTGAGCACGCGCTCCACCTCGCCGCCGAAGTCGCTGTGGCCAGGGGTGTCGATGATGTTGATTTTGTAGCCTTTATAGCGTACCGAGACATTCTTGGAGAGGATGGTGATGCCGCGTTCACGCTCGAGGTCGTTGTTGTCGAGGATGAGTTCGCCGGTCTCCTGGTTGTCGCGGAACAGCTTGGCCTGATGAAGCATGCGGTCGACCAAGGTGGTCTTGCCGTGGTCGACGTGAGCTATAATTGCAATATTTCTAATATCTTGCATCGATTTGATGTGTTAAAAACGAGATGCAAAGATACACAAAAAATAGAAATTAGTAATTATAAATTATAAAATAGGAATTGTCGGAGGGAGGTCGTAGGGGAGTCGGGGATAGGGTGTAGCGGATGCATTGGTGGCAGGGTAGGGTGGAGGTGATGGCGGAGGTGAAATTTTGCGTCTAAGCGACTTTCTTGTCAATCTGCGGGCGGAGGAGGTGAAGGTGTGAAAACGTCGATTACGGGCGAAATTTTAGAGTGTACTTTTGTAATTCTTTGTGTACTTAAAACCGATGCAACAAATGTAAATATGGGTGTAGCTGTGTAATTGTACGATTGTAAATTGGAAACAGATGTATTTTTGGTTAAAATATTTAACTCATGTCCTGTGCGAAGATAGTATATAGTGAAAACCAGAATTTTAATATATGTTATATGATGTGTAGATTTAATATTTTTAATGGTTTTGAGTATCAATTTGTATATCGGATATGCGTTTGTTCAATCATTGGTATATTAGTAATATATAATATTTAATTAATGCGTTGATTGAATAATGATGTTAGGATACAAATGTGAATATGTAAAATATGTTTTGTGGTATCGAAAAGTATGTGTACTTTTGTAACGGCAATACATGTGTAATTACAAATGTAAGATTATGATAAACAGGATAAATTTGATTTTGCGGGCCAAAAATATCACCGCAAGACAGTTCGCGGAGGAAATTGGCATCCAGCCGTCGGGTATGTCGCACATTCTGGGTGGTCGCAACAACCCGAGTCTCGATTTCGCCATCAAGGTGCTGAAGCGCTACCCCGAGATTGACGCCAACTGGTTGCTCCTTGGCAAGGGGGCGATGTACGGTAACTCCGGGGTTCCTGCTGCAGAACCGTTCCATGAAACGGCTCTTGATGATAGTCTTGTTGACAAGGAGACGTTTCATGAAACGTCTCTACAGGAGAATGCTACTATGGTTGAGGAGCCATTGCAAGAGGAGGTTCAAAAGGATGATGCTGCCGTAGTTGAGGAGACGTTCCGTGAAACGGCTTTGCAGGAAAGGGAACAGCAAGTGGTGCGCGTGATGATGATATACAGCGACAACACCTACGAGGTGCTCACGCCGCGTATATAATATTATATTATTTTTCTATATATAATTATTTTCGTATATTTGCATTTTCCCACCGAGAGTACGGTGGGGTGTAATATATTGAATGAAAATGGACTACAACTTCAGTGAACTCGAACCGCGGTGGCAGAACTGGTGGCGCGAGCATGGTGTGTACCATGTCGACAACCACAGTGACAAGCCGCATTACTATGTATTGGACATGTTTCCCTACCCGTCGGGCGCCGGCCTCCATGTGGGTCACCCGCTGGGTTATATAGCGAGCGACATCTACGCCCGCTACAAGCGTCTGCGCGGCTATAACGTGCTGCACCCCATGGGCTACGACGCCTACGGTCTGCCCGCAGAGCAGTATGCCATACAGACGGGTCAGCACCCCGCCGTCACCACGGAGAAGAACATAGCGCGCTACCGCGAGCAGCTGGACAAGATAGGCTTCTCATTCGACTGGGACCGCGAGGTGCGCACCTGCGAGCCGAAGTACTACAAGTGGACGCAGTGGACCTTCCTGCAGCTTTTCAAGCACTACTATGACAACACCTTGCAGAAGGCTGTGCTCATCAGCGAGCTGGAGGAACGATTCGCCAAACAGGGCACTGAAGAACTCGACGCTGCCTGCACCGAGGTGCTGGATTTCAGCGCCGAAGAGTGGAACAGCTGGGACGAGTCCAAGCGTAGCCAGGTGCTGATGAACTACCGTCTGGCCTACCTGGCCGATATACCGGTGAACTGGTGTGCCGAGCTGGGCACCGTGCTTGCCAACGACGAGGTCGTCGGCGGCCTGAGTGTGCGTGGCGGCTACCCCGTGGAACGCAAGTTGATGCGCCAGTGGAGCCTGCGCGTGTCGGCATACGCCCAGAGGCTGGTCGACGGACTTGAGCAGGTAGACTGGACCGACTCGCTGAAAGAGATACAGCGCAACTGGATAGGCCGTTCGGAGGGTGCCGCCGTGTGGTTCCCCCTCGATGTGCCGAGCAATGCCAACGTGCTGCCCGGTGCACAGGCATATATGCCGCAGTTCGACCCGCAGCCTGTGCCGAGTTTCGAGATATTCACAACGCGTCCCGACACCATCTATGGTGTGACCTTTATGGTGCTGTGCCCTGAGCACGAGCTCATTGATAGCATCACCACCGACGCGCAGCGCCAGCAGGTGCAGGACTATGTCACATGGGCCAAGAACCGCTCGGAGCGCGAGCGTCAGGCCGAGGTTAAGAAGGTGAGCGGCGTTTTCACCGGCGCCTATGCCGTCAACCCCCTCACCGAGGAGAAGATACCCATCTGGGTGAGCGACTATGTGCTGGCGGGTTACGGTACGGGAGCCATCATGGCAGTGCCGGCTCACGACAGCCGCGACTTCGCCTTTGCGCGCCATTTCGGTCTGCCTATACGTCAGGTTGTGGCCGCAGAGAAAGACCCGGTGACGGACAAGCCCCTTGTCAGCGACCCCAATACATGGGCGGAGAGCATGGACGCCAAGAGCGGTTGGTCGGTCAACAGCGGCCAGTTCAGCGGTATGAAAGTGAAAGAGGCTATGGCCGCTGTGATAGACAAGATTGAGGAGATGTGTATCGGTCACCGGACCGTGAACTTCCGTCTGCGCGACGCCATCTTCAGCCGCCAGCGCTACTGGGGCGAGCCGTTCCCGATTTACTATAAGCCTTACGCCACTCCTATCCCCGAGGAGTGTCTGCCGCTTGAACTGCCTGAGGTGAGTGAGTTCAAGCCAACCGCCACTGGTGAGCCGCCGCTGGGACACGCCACCAAATGGGCTTGGGACACCAAGAGCAACACGGTGGTCGATTGTTCGGCAATCGACAACAAGACCGTTTTCCCGCTGGAACTGAGCACTATGCCCGGCTTTGCCGGAAGCAGCGGATACTACCTGCGCTATATGGACCCGACGAACGACGAGGCCTATTTCTCGAAGGAGGCCGTGGAGTACTGGCAGAACGTCGACCTCTATGTCGGCGGCGCCGAGCACGGTACGGGTCACCTCATCTATGCCCGCTTCTGGAACAAGTTCCTCTTCGACATCGGTATGGCCGTGAAGGAAGAGCCCTTCCAGAAACTCATCAACCAAGGTATGATACAGGGCCGCTCGAACTTCGTCTACAGAAGCAAAGCTGACAACAGTCTGTTCATTTCCAAGGGCTTGATAAAGAATATGGACGACGTGACGCCGATACATGTGGACATCAACATCGTGGACAACGACGTGCTCGACATCGAGAAGTTCCGCCAGTGGCGTCCCGAATTCGCCGATGCCAGATTTGAGCTCGAGGACGGCAAGTACATCTGCGGCTGGGAAGTGGAGAAGATGAGCAAGAGCATGTACAACGTGCAGAACCCCGACGACCTGGTGGCGCGCTATGGTGCCGACACGCTGCGTCTGTACGAAATGTTCCTCGGCCCTGTGGAGCAGGCTAAACCGTGGGACACCAACGGTATCGAGGGAGTGCACCGCTTCCTCAAGAAGTTCTGGCGCCTGTTTGACAATCAGAGCGACAAGTCCGCCACGAAGGAAGAGCAGAAGGTGCTTCACCAGACCATCAAGAAGATCACCGACGATATCGAGCGCTTCTCGTTCAACACCTGCGTCTCCACATTTATGATATGTGCCAACCAGTTGGCCGACATGAAGTGCTGCAGTCGCGAGGTGCTCGAGCCGCTGACGGTGCTGATAGCCCCCTTCGCGCCGCATATCGCCGAGGAACTGTGGCACCAGCTGGGTCACGAAGGCTCGGTGTGCGATGCCGAATGGCCCCAGTACGACGAGAAGATGCTGGTGGAGGACACCGTGAAATATCCGGTGCAGTTCAACGGCAAGATGCGCTTCACCGTGGAGCTGCCGGCTGCCTGCACGCAGGATGAGGCCGTTGCCGCCATCAAAGGAATGCCGGAAGGGCAGAAATGGATGGAAGGCAAAGAGCCGAAGAAAGTGATATTTGTTCCCAAGAAGATTATCAACATAGTACTATAAATGCTAAGCAGACATTTCTTAAGAAGCAAGGTGCTGCAGGAACTCTACTCCTGCCAGATAGAGGAGAAGGACGCCATAGAGGCTCGCAAAGACTTCGAGTACCATATAGGCCGCCTCAACGAGCTGGGTGTGCTGCAGGTGTCGCTGATGACCAAGGTGCTGGAGATGGCCGAAGTGGTTATTGAGGAAGGACGCCGCAAGTTCCGCCCCACCGACGCCGAGAAGTCGCCCAACCGCAAGTTCCTCGCTAACGAGTTTCTGCGCCGTATGGCCGACAACTTCGAGTTGCGACAGCTCACCGAGAAGTGGTGCGGCTGCTGGGAGACGCACAGCGAGTTGGTGCGCGAGGCTTTCATCGAGTTCCGCAAGACCGACACCTACTGCGAGTATCTGTCGCATCCTGACACCGACTTTGCACAGGACAAGGAGCTGGCCATCATGCTCTTCCGCTTCCTGATGAACCGCGAAGCTCTCGTGGCCGTCATTGCAGAGCGCAGCCTGCTGTGGGAAGATGACTTCGAGCAGATTGCCCAGTACAACTACATGATGCTCAAGACTCTCGACGAGCAGCACTTCGACGAGGCTATGCAGTGGCCCGTGATGTACGACAAGCGCGAGGAGAAGGACGAGGCCGACATGGACTTCGCACGTCAGTTGCTTACGGAGACTATGGCTCACCGTGCCGAGAGCGAGGAGATGATCAAAGCCAGACTGCAGGGCTGGGAGTTCGAGCGTGTGGCGCTGATAGATATCCTGCTGATAGACATGGCGGTGGCCGAGTTTATCGCATGTCCGTCGATACCCGAGAAGGTGACCATAGACGAGTACATAGAGCTCAGCAAGGAGTTCAGCTCCGAGCGCAGCAAGCTCTTCATCAACGGTATTCTCGACAAGCTGGTGCTCGAACTGCGCTCTCATGGCAAGATAAAGAAGTCGGGCCGCGGACTGCTGAACGAAAACGGCGAGGAGGCGTAAGTTATGTGCAACAGACAGAAACAGACCATTATCCTTGTCGCAGCGTCGATGCTGCTGCTGACGGGCTGCAAAGGAAAGACGGCACAGGATGCCGACGTCGACCTGATACGCAATCCGCGCAGCGCACAGGGCTACGACGAGAGCGAGAAAATGCCGGTGCTCACTTTCGACAGCGACATGCACGACTTCGGCCGTCTGTCGGCTGGCGAAAACATCAGCTACAGCTTCCACTTCCGCAATACCGGCAACGCCGACCTCATCATCAGCAACACCTCGGCTACTTGTGGCTGCACGGTTGCCGACTACCCTAAAGGTCGTATCGCCCCGGGCGGCGAGGGCTATGTGACGGTGACCTTCAAGAGCGCTGGTAAAGCCGGTCAGCAGTATCAGGAAGTGACCATCGTCAGCAACGCTCAACCCGCCACCAGTCGCCTTAAAATACTGGCGCAGGTGGGAAGATAATACTCAAACAATCAAGCAATCAAACAATCAAGCATTATGACAAATATGATTTTATTGCAGGCACAGGGCGCCCAGGGTGGCAGCTCTATGTGGATTTGGATGATTGTCATCCTCATCGTTATGTGGATTCTCATGCTGCGTCCGCAGCGCAAGAAAGAGAAAGAGGAGCGCAAGTTCCGCGAAGCCCTGAAGAAGGGCGACCGCGTCGTCTTCTCCGGCGGCATCTACGGCAAAGTGCACGAGGTCGGTGAGCACACCGTCGAGGTGGAAGTCGGTGGCGGCACCATCCTCACCGTCGAGAAGAGCATGATTCAGCCCGCTCCCGAAGCTAAAACCGAGGATAAGAAGTAAGTGAAACGCTTTCTGGTCATATTGGGGCTGACGGCCATCGTCTGGCTCGGTGTCTCTATGTCGGAGCCGATGGAGTATCCTGTGCAGGTGCGTGTTAACTACACTGGCTACGATACGGTGCGCTACGCCATGTTGTCGGCTGATACGTCGCTGACGCTGCGCATCACCTCCGACGGCTACACGGCATTCCTGCTGGGTTTGATAGACGAGGTGCCCGAGGTGGAGGTCCCTGTCAGCGGCAGCGGTATGCAGCGCTCCGCCGACATCGGTGTCCTCTACGCCGCTGTGCGTGAGGGCATGGTGGGCATCCGTGGGGTAACGTGTGGAGTGGATTCTCTGCGCGTGACCCTCGCCGAACGCGGCCACAAGACCCTCCGTCCCAACCTCGACCAAGTCAGCTTCGAGTTCGCCGAGCAGTATGCTCTCTACGGCCAGCCCTCCATCACCCCCTCCGAGGTGACTCTCTACGGCCCCGAAGAGGTGCTGGCAACGATAACGTCGCTGCCGGTGGCAAAGACCACAGTCTCTGGTATCCAGGCATCCGGCAGCTATACAATGCGCCTCGAGCCTGTCTGGCGCATTGCCGGCGACGTGCACCCCTCTTGCTCCGAGGTCACTGTCTACGTGCCCGTGGAGGCCTACGTCGAGCGCGACTACAAGGTGCCTGTTCAGGTGGTCGGAGCCGACACGTCGGTCTCGGTTCATGTCTACCCGCCCGACGTCACTCTCCATGTGTGGGTGGCCCAGCGCGACCTGCACCGCGAGCCGGAGTTCTCTATCTCCGTCGACTACGCCGACATCATCAAGGGCGGCAGCCATATCGTGCCCCAACTCACCGAGTTCCCCGGCTATGTGCGTCCGCGCGGCATCACCCCCAAGGAGGTGCAGTGCGTAATCATCAAGTAGATGAAAAGGGTAGGGATAACAGGCGGCATCGGCTGCGGTAAGAGCACCGTGGTGGCCGAGTTCAAGAAGCTCGGCATCCATGCTTTCGTGGCCGACGAGGTGGCCGCCGACTACTACCGCGACCCATCCTTCCTCGCCGACATACGCCAGCTCTTCGGCGACGATGTCTTCCTCCCCGACGGCAGCGCCGTCAAGCGTCGCATAGCAGCTCTCGTATTCGCCGACAGCAACATGCTGAATGCCCTCAACGCTCTCGTCCATCCACGTGTGATGGCCGACTTCGAGGCCTTCTGCCGCAATCACGCCGACGAGCCTTATGTGCTCTTCGAGAGCGCCATCCTCTTCGACTACGGCTTCGACGCCCTTATGGACCGCACCCTCTGCGTCTATCTCGACCTGCAGGAGCGCATCCGTCGTCTCCGCAGCCGCGACGGCTCCACCGAGGAGCAGATTATGGCCCGCGTGGCCAACCAGATGCCCGCACTGGAGATGATGCGGCGCGCCGATTATGTCATTTTGAACTACGAGGGCAACCCCCGCCAGCGTCAGGTCGCCCTCATCGATAAATACTTAAGACTATGAGAAAGAGCGTTGTTATTTCACTTTTGGCTATCTGCCTTTCACCTCTCACCTCTCAACTTGCACAAGCCCAGCGTTTCGACGCCCGCGGCCTCACCTTTCGCGACCCCGAGACCAACTGGATCGACTCCGTGATGGCTACCCTCAACCTCGACCAGCGCATCGCGCAGCTCATGATGGTCCGTGTGCCGCTCGACATGGACGACCGTCAGGCCGCCGCCTTCTCCGAGGTGATGAACGGTTACGGTGTCGGCGGCGTCTGTTTCTTCGCCGGTACCGCCGACCGGCAGGTCTCTATGACCCGCCGCTTCCAGCGCGACGCCCGCGTGCCGCTCCTCGTGTCTATCGACGGCGAATGGGGGCTCGGTATGCGCCTCAAGGACATGTATTCTTTCCCACGCGCGGCACGCTTCGGCGAGGTCTCTCCTGACGCCGACAGCATTGTCTTCCGCCTCGGTGCCGAGATAGGCAGCCAGTGCCGCGAGATGGGCATCCATATCAACTTCGCACCGGTGGCCGACATCAACTCCAACCCCAAGAATCCCGTCATCGGCACCCGCTCCTTCGGCACCGACCCCGCCCGTGTCGCCGAGCTCGCCTCCCTCTATGCCCGCGGCCAGCAGAGCCAAGGGGTTATGGCTGTCGCCAAACATTTCCCGGGTCACGGTGACACCGACAAGGACAGCCACCTCGAGCTCCCCGTCATCAACCACTCACGCGCCTATATGGACTCCGTCGACCTCCTTCCCTTCCGCCGCCTCATTGCCGACAGCATCGGCGGCGTCATGATTGCCCATCTGCAGGTCAACGCCTACGACAGCCTCCGTCCCTCGTCGCTCAGCCCCGTCATAGTCAACGGCCTCCTCAAGCAGTCTTTGGGCTTCGACGGTCTCGTCATCACCGACGGCATCGACATGAAGGGCATCACCAACAGCTATCGCTCCGGCAACGCCGAGCTGATGGCTATGCTAGCCGGCAACGACCTCATCATCCTGCCTCCCAACGTCCCCGAGGCCATCGAGGCTATCAAGACAGCCGCCGTCCAGCAGGACTCCGTCCGACGCCTCGTCGACTACCACTGCCGCCGCATCCTCAAGGCCAAATATCACTATGTGCGCCCCTGCCTCCACAACGACCTCCGCGTCCCCGGTGAGGAACACCGCTACCTCTGCAACGACATAGTCTCCGACCTCAACCTCAACATCGACCGCCGCATCGACAGCATCGTCCTCTCCGCTATCGCCCAGCAGGCTATGCCCGGCTGCCAGATAGTCGTCCTCCACCGCGGACGCGTCGTCGTCGACCGCTGCTACGGCCGCCTCTCCTACGACAGCGCCGCCGCCCCAGTCACCCCGGAGACCCTCTACGACCTCGCCTCCGTCACCAAAGTCTGCGCCACCACCCTCGCCGTCATGAAGCTCGTCGACGACGGCAAGCTCAGCATCAACGACCGCCTCAGCCGCTATCTGCCCTACCTCAAGAGCACCGAGAAGACCAACATCACCGTCAAGCAGGCCCTTAGCCACTGCGCCGGCCTCAAGGCTTTCGACGCCCTCTGGCAGAAGACCTCCTCCCGCGACAGCATACCGCTCCTCGTTGCACAGAGCCAGCTCACCGGCAACAACGACTACCTCTACAGCGACTTCGGCTTCATCCTCCTTGCCGACCTCGTCGAGCGCATCTCCGGCCAGACACTCGACCTCTTCGTCGCCGACAACTTCTACGACCAGATGGGCTTCACCTCCACCATGTTCAACCCCCTCGACAATGAAATCCCTGCCGACGAGATAGCTCCCACCGAACAAGATAGCCTCCGCGGACTCATCCGCGGCACCGTCCACGACCCCAACGCCTATGCTATGGAGGGCATCAGCGGCCACGCCGGACTCTTCTCCAACGCCCGCGAAGTCGCCCTCATCATGCAGATGCTCCTCAATGGCGGCGAGCTCGACGGCCACCGCTACCTCAAGCAGAAGACCGTCGACACCTTCACACGCCGCCACTTCGACAAACAGGGCAACCGACGCGCCCTCGGCTTCGACAAACAACTCTTCAACCCCTCCTCCAGCGCACAGGTCTGCCCCCAGGCCTCGCAGGCCTCCTTCGGTCACACCGGCTTCACCGGCACTATGGTCTGGGCCGACCCTGACTACCAGCTCGTCTACGTCTTCCTCTCCAACCGCGTCCACCCCTCCGCAACCCCCAACCGCCTCGCCCAGCTCAACGTCCGCACCGACATCCAATCCCTACTCTACAACGACCTCCGCCAATAACTCCATAACCCATAACCTATAACCCATAACCCTTCCCATGAGCAGTTTCACCAAATGGCTCTTCGCCGGCCTCGGCTGGGCTGTCGGCGGCCCCATAGGCGCCATCCTCGGCTACTACATCGGCAAAAGCATATCCCCCGACAAGTCCGGCGCTACACAGATACCCGGCCATAAAGGCCCCTACCGCAACACCGGCACCCAGCACGACATCGACGCCGCACTCATGGTACTCATCGCCGCCGTCATGAAAGCCGACGGCCAGGTCACGCGCAGCGAGCTCGACTACGTCAAGCGCTTCCTCCTCAAAAACTACGGCGAAGCTCGCGGCAAAGAAGTCCTCCAGCTCCTCAAGCAGATCGTCCAGCAGGACATCCCCGTCGACCAGGTCTGCGCCCAGATTAAGGTCAACACCGACTACAGCACCCGCTACCACATGGTTGACTTCCTCTTCGGCCTCGGTGGCGCTGACGGCGAGTTCCACCGCAACGAGCTCTCCATCCTGCGACTCATAGCGCAGTATCTGGGCATCTCGCAGAGCGACTATACCTCAATCCAGGAGCGCCACGTGGGCCACTCAAGCAATCAGGCATTCAGACATTCAAACAATCAAAAAGACCCCTACAAGGTACTGGGCATCACCGGCGATGCCACCGACGACGAGGTCAAACGTGCCTACCGCCGCATGGCCATGAAGTACCATCCCGACCGCGTCGCCGGCATGAGCGAGGAACTCCAGCGCAACGCCGCCGAGCAGATGAAGGAAATCAACACGGCTTACGAGCAAATAAAACTGCAACGGCCAACCCTGAAGTAAACCAAAAGAGGCTGACATCCCGTCAGCCTCTACTTCTATATTCTATATTCTATAACCTGTAACCTATAACCTGTAACCTGTAACCTATAACCTATAACCTGTCTCACGCCAGCCTCTCCACCACTGTGCCGACCAGTTGTCGCATCGGCTCGTGGTAGTCGTTGAGGAAGGTCCCTTTCGGACGGTTGGCTATTATCAGGCACACCGTCAGCGCCTCGTGACCCAGCAGGTGGCTGAAGCCGTAGATTGCCGACGTCTCCATCTCAAGGTTCGTCACTGGCAGCCCGTCGTAGCGGAACGCCGCCAGTTTATCATTCAGATTGTCTATCGACGGATGCAGTCTCACCGTGCGTCCCTGCGGACCGTAGAAGCCCGGCGCCGTAGCCGTGATGCCGTGGTGCATATCGTGGGCGATCTTGTCGAGTAGCATCCGGCTGCCCTTTACGCAGTAAGAGTGAGCCAGCCGCTCGTCGAGCCCCATGTGTGCGTCGAATGTGCGCTCCATCTCCGCCACCGGCGTATCCCACTCCTTGTAGTAGTTCATCAGCCCGTCGAGGCCTATGGCGTAGGCCGACGCCACATGGCTGCCGCAGTCTATCTCCTCCTGCAGCGAGCCGCTGGTGCCGATGCGCACCACCTCCAGCTTACGGCCGTCGGCGGCAACGTCCAGCTCCGTCATCACAATGTCGATGTTGTCGCACCCCATGCCCGTCGACAGGGCCGTCATCCGTGTGCCGTGGTAGCGGCCCGTGACGGCATGCAGCTCGCGGTTCAAGCTCTCGTGCTCCACACTGTCGAAGATGCCCTTGAACATATCCACGCGCCCAGGGTCACCAACGAGCAACATCTTGTCGGCCAAGGTGTCGCTCGTCAGGTGTATGTGGTAGAGGCTGCCGTCGGCCGCCAGTGGTAATTCGCTCGCCTTAATCATATTTCCCTTAACCATTAATTCTCAATAACCCATAACCCATAACCATTAATTCTCAATAACCAATAACCTATAACCAATAACCCTTATCTCCGCGTCGGAGCAGCGCCATTGTTGCCGCTGCCGCTGCGCGTCGTGGTTGTCGGCGTGGTGGTGGTACCCTTGCTGTCGTTCTTCTTCTCGCTGCGCGATTGAGTCGTCGTTGCACTGTTGCCGCTGCGCGACGGTGTCGAGGTGGTAGTAGAGGAACTGTTGCTGCGCGACGGGGAAGTGGTTGCGCTGCTGTT
>Ga0310690_10009358_pt1 | contig 12287 bp, 12 predicted proteins | sample AusTroGonzalo_MG_2_FD_207661 | JGI IMG/M metagenome (GOLD analysis project Ga0310690, IMG submission 207661) | Bovine rumen microbial communities from tropical cattle in Woodstock, Queensland, Australia - Gonzalo_04 (v2) (version 2) | ecosystem: Host-associated > Mammals > Digestive system >...
CACCTGGTGGGTGTGGAGAAAGAGCATGGGGCACTTGTTTCGAAGGGCGAGGTCATCGGATGGATAGAGAAGTAATTGAGAATTGAAAATTGAGAATTGAGAATTATAAAAAGCGCTCGAAAGTTTTTTCGAGCGCTTTTTAATGTCGCGGGAATTAACGCAGGTTCTGCGTATTAATTCTCAATTTTCAATTCTCAATTCTCAATTTTTCTGTCTTTCAACGAACTATCCCGATACTTACTTCGTAGAGCAGGTAGATGGGCAACGTCACAATAGTGAGCGTAAACACATCAGTTGTGGGGGTAATCACCGCCGCAATGATCAGGATCGCCACTATGGCGTGGCGGCGGTATTTTTTCATGAAGGCCTTGTCTATAATGCCTAACTTGCCTAAGAACCATGCCAGAATGGGCAGTTCAAAGAGTATTCCCATCAACAGAGTCAAGGTTATGAGCAGGTCTGTGTAAGACTCAAGCGTTATTACATTAGGTATGTCTGCACTAACCTGATACGTGCCTAAGAAACGGAATGCAAGCGGAAATATGATCAGATAATCAAGCACTATGCCTGCCATGAAGAGCACGTATGACCACACCACTACGCGGGTGGTGCTTCTACGCTCGTTCTGGTGCAATGCGGGTGCCACAAATCCGAACAACAGATACAGCGTATATGGCATTATGACTATCAGACTTACGTAGAACGCCATTTTCATGTGTATCATGAACTGAGCGGTAAGCGTAGTGCTGAAAAGTTCTACATTGAAATCCTGCAATGCCGTTGCGTCAACGCCAAACGCGCCGGCCACCGATGCAATCCACCTGTAAAGAATGAAATCCGAATTACCGGGAGCAAGTATGAGTTTAAAAAGAGGCTCCTTGAAACAGAAGGCAATGATAAACCCCGCCACAGCAACGGCAAGGATTTTCAGAATGACACTCCTGAGGGCATCCAGATGGTCCCAGAATGTCATTGGCTTGTCTTCAAGGGCAGCCATGACTAAAAAAAGTTACTTGGATTCGGGCTCCTTTTCAGGCTCCTTTGAGGTCTCATCGGGAGCATTGATCTCCTTTTCAACCTCCTTCATTCCCTCCTTGAAACTCTTTACACCCTTACCCATGCTCTTCATAAGGTCCGGGATACGTTTTGCACCAAAAAGCAAAAGAATAACAAGAACTATAAGTATTACCTCTGTGGTTCCAATTCCTCCAAATAAAAGCGGATAAAGTTTCATAAATCAGTTTTGTAGTTCGTTGGAATACAAAGATAATGTAAGCAGAGGGAAGAAAAAAAAAAGCGAAGTATTTTTTATTCCACAGGCTAACATAAAGAAAACCATTCTATTTTAACAAGACGTTCAGCCTCATTTTAGAAAAATAATCTGATTTCCCGTTATAGCCCAACATTCGTGACTTAACGGATTGGAAAAGACACGGAAAATGCCTAATATTGCACCTTATTATATAGAAAGCAATAATACAGACATGTATAACGGAGGTTATTTCATTACCGGCATTCAGCAGATAGGAGTTGGTACCACATCAGTTTACGATGCATGGAAATGGTACATTGACATATTCGGAGTAGATATACGCATTCTTGAGGATGACACCGTAGCAGAGCGCATGCTCCCCTACACCGGTGGCCAGCCCCAGAAACGTCACGCCGCAATTGCCATGAACCTGCAGGGTGGCGGCGGCTTTGAGATATGGCAGTACTCTGACCGCAAGCCCCAACCGGTAGGTTTCCAGATACAGGTTGGTGACCTTGGCATATTCTGTGCAAAGGTAAAGTGCCGCAACGTGGTAAAAGCCCACGCGTATGTAACCTCCAAGTGGGATAAGGTAAGCCCTATTCTCACTGCTCCCGATGGTTCCAAGACATTCTATATTACAGATCCGGCCGGAAACTGGTTCCAGGCAGTCCAGGATGACTACCTGCTGCTTGATGAGGGCAAGGATTTTGGCGGAATGATTGGCGCCATGATAGGTGTTTCCGATATTGACAAGGCACTCAAGGTTTATTCCGATATACTGGGTTACAAGGTAAAGGTATTTGACGTAAAGGGAAAGTTTGATGACCTTGCACCCCTGGCCGGCGGTAACGGTGAGTTCCGTCGCGTGATGCTAAAGTGGAACCAGCCCAACAAGGGTGCGTTTGCTCCCATATTCCCTACCGGATATATCGAGTTGGTTCAGAGTCTGGACCGTGAGCCTAAAAAGATATATGAAGGCCGATACTGGGGCGATCCCGGCTTCATCCAGATTTGCTACGATGTTACCGGAATGGATGAACTTGCCAAGTGGTGCGCAGAGAACGGTCATCCCTTTACTGTTGACAGTTGCCCTGACGGCAAGGTATTCAACATGGGTGATGCATCGGGTCGCTTTACATACATTGAAGACCCTGACGGCACATTGATAGAGTTCGTTGAGACCTACCGCATATCAGTAGCCAAGAAACTAAACTGGTACATCAGCCTGCTCAAGCGCAACCGCGAGAAACCGCTCTCCAAGTTGCTGTTCCGCGCCATGAAGATGAACCGCAAGAAGTTTGACAAGTAACAATGGGAAATCTTATTGATATAATCAAGTCTGATGTCCGTTATGAGGACTCGCTTAAGGCCTGCATGAACTGTGGCATCTGTACCGCCATCTGTCCTGCAGCCGAGTTCTATGACTACGACCCCCGCCGCATCTGCGATACAGTCCAGCGTGGCGATGAGGAACAGATAGAGAAACTGCTGCGTACCGATACCATATGGTACTGCGGACAGTGCATGTCATGCAAACCGCGTTGCCCGCGAGGCAATGTACCTGGCGCAGTAATCAATATCCTGCGTAAGGTTTCACAGGATATGGGCTACTACAAGGAGAGCCACATGGGCCGCCAGCAGGTGGACCTGATGGATGGTATAGGAAACAACATCCTGAACATCGGTTATTGCGTTCATCCCGATGTTGTTTTCCCGGAGAAGCATCCTGAGCAGGGTCCTGTTTGGGAATGGTACATAAAGAACATCAAGGCTGTAGCCCCAAAGTTCGGAGCCAACTATCACGGTGAGGGTGCCGGTGCACTGCGCAAGATCAATCCCGAGACGATGGAGGAGCTGCGCAACATATTCCGTGTAACCGGAGGCATGGATTTTCACGACACTATTCTAAACGGCCCGCACGATGAATAAATTCGGATTTGCCATAAAGACTCCACGGTCAGAGAACATGGACAATGTTTCGCTTAAGCGTTATGAGATGCTTAAGGACCGTGTTCCGTCATTCAAGCGCTGTTTCCAGTGCGGATGCTGCAGTGCCACCTGCTCTGCACGCCAATATACAGAATTCAGCATTCGTCGCATACACACATCATTCCGCCGTGGTGAATATGAAGGATTGGATCAGGAACTGAAAAAATGTATGCTGTGCGGAAAATGCACACTGGTGTGCCCGCGTGGGGTAAACCTGCGTTCACTTATCATAAATATGCGTCAGATTCTTGACGAGACTAAACAGTAAGACAAGATGAAGATACACGCATATCCATATAATGATTTCGTAATACCGTTCCTTATTGGAACCGTATTGCTGTTCTGCATCATAATTTACAAGTACATCAGGTGGATACGTAAATTCAGTGATGAACAGCGCAAAGTAATACGCAGCAACTGGTATTCATGGAAGATATTCCCCGCCATCTGGGAGATGATACGTGAGGGACTGCTCCATGTACGCATCCTTAAGAAGAACCTGCTGTTGGGAATAATGCACCAGGCATACGCCCTTGGCTGGTTCCTGCTGATAGTTGTCGGTGCCATAGAGAGCCGTGACGCATTCTACACCCTACAGCACGAGCAGTCAATAGAGACGGTTCGTGAACTTGACACCCAGAACGGCTGGTTCATTTACAATAAGGGTGAGAACCGTGATCCGGAGTTCCTTAACCCACGCCGTTACCGTGTAGAAACAGAGGATGGCATTGCCCGCATCCATTACCATCGCCCGTTCTACGTGGGTATCTTCTACCGCTATTTCGTACACAAGGCACCGGCATCATTCCGCCAGCACAAGGCCTATTCAGACCTGATGGATGCCCTGCTGCTCTATGTATTCCTGGGCCTTACAATGGCCATAATCAAGATATTCTGGTCCAAGATCCTAGGAATGCGGCGTACCACAAAGCATACGCTTGTTGACAGGTTCTCCAAGTTCTCACTATGGATGATATTCCCGTTGCGTCTGTTGGCAGAATCCGTCACAGCCTGCTTGTACGGCAACGGAGGATTCTTCACCCAGGCGGTAGGCAATCTATTTGACCCCATGATTGTGCGCGGTTTAGAGACATCGGTCTGGATGCTCTACTCCCTAATGCTTGGAATCTTCTTTGTAACCATGCCGTTTACCCGCTACATGCACATCTTTACAGAACTACTGCTCATATATTTCCGTAAGATCGGCGTAAAGGAGGAGACCGGCAAGACAGGTTACACCTATTTCGAACTGAACGCATGCTCACGTTGCGGCGTGTGCATATCGGGCTGCCCGCTTGACAGGGTGCTTGAGAACCATGAGATACAGTCAGTCTATCTGATACGCAGTTTGCGCAATCAGGAGCGCGGCAGCCGCCTCAAGATGATAGCCGATAACTGCCTGATGTGTGACCGATGCACGGTTGACTGCCCGGTAGGCATTGACCTGAGCGCATTGCGCCGTCAGACAAGGGATAAGGGCCAGATTGATACCACAGGCAATTATACCTATCTGAACAAGAAACAGGGCACATTCAATGCCATAGGCCGTGTAGCATACTTTGGCGGCTGTATGTCACATCTGACCCCGGGCATAACAGAGTCTATGGAGCGCATATTCAATGCCGCTGACCAGAAATTCTGGTATATGGATAAACTGAACACCATCTGCTGCGGACGTCCGTTGCAGCAGCAGGGATTCGTTAACCAGGCCGCCGATCTGCGCAAGAAGAATACTGAGCTGATAGAGAAATCAGGCGCCACGATGCTGGTAACATCCTGCCCTATCTGCTATCAGTCATTCAAGAAAGAGTACAACCTGAGCATACCTGTAGTTCACCATACCGAGTATATTGACATGCTCATCAAGCAAGAGCGCATCAAGGTACGCCATGATGACCGTAAGGTATCATATCATGACCCATGTGAACTGGGCCGTGGTTGCGGAATATATGAAGAGCCGCGTAATGTGCTCAACGCCGTGACCAACCTTCAGAAGACCCGTTTCCAGAAAGAAAAGAGTGTATGCTGCGGATTCAACCTGGGCGATACCAAGCTCAGCATTGAGGAGCAGACCCAGATAAGGAACGCATCACTTGCCAACCTGACCAGCAAGCCGGTTGATGCAATAGTGACCGCATGCCCGATGTGTAAGAAAGCGTTCCAGCATGCCACGAATGACTACCCCGTAAGGGATATAGCCGAGGTGGTTGCAGAAAACCTGATTAACTAAGAGAATTATGGCAAACCGTTTTTGGAACGAATATCAGAAGACAATAGCTGATGACCACTACTTCTACGAGCGTAGTTGTATCCGTCAGACCTTCTTTCCCGGATCAGAGGCTGCATTCCTCCGCATGCTGAGAGAGGAACTGAACAAGGATATCTTTGATGATTTCCGTCAGCACACCTGCACCGGTATAGGATATCATACTGATGTGGTACCTCTTGAGACCACCATGACCGTAGTGGCACGTCTGTTCTCACTTATGACTGAGCACGGCTATGAGAACTACGTTCCCTCTTGTGTAACATCGTTCGGAGTATTCACTGAGATGTGCCATATGTGGCAGGAGCATCCGGAACTGCTTGACAAGACCCGTGAGAACCTGTATAAGGCCTGCAAGAGAGAGTTCAACCTGCCCAAGAACATAGCACATCCATCGGATGTAATATACCATTTCCGCAATGAACTGGCTCAGAAGATGCCCTACCGCCTGGTGAACCGCTTTACCGGCAAGCCCCTGAAGGTAGTGGAGCACATAGGCTGCCACTATGCCAAGATATTCCCTGACAAGGGCGTAGGCAAGGCTGAGTTCCCGTACGTACTGGCCGGTATGATTGAGGCTTGGGGCGGTGATGTCGTTGATTACCCCGAGCGCCGTCACTGCTGCGGATTCGGATTCCGCCAGTATCTGATACAGGAGAATCGCGGTTACTCCGTATCAAACACAAAAAAGAAACTAGAGTCAATGGAGCCATACGAGCCTGATTTCATTGTGTCCAACTGCCCCGGTTGCTCAATGTTCCTGGACCGTTGGCAATATACGATTGCTGAGATGGAGCACCGCACATATGACCGTGAAGGCTATGGCATTCCCGTGCTCACCTATGAGGAGATGGCCGGTCTGCTGTTAGGATACAACCCGTGGGAACTGGGCCTTCAGATACATCAGGTACAGTGCGAGCGCCTGCTTGACAAGATAGGCATTCCGTATGATCCAAAGCAGAAATACAGAGCAGCAGACGGCAAGATACTGCGTGCACCTGAAAAACCAGAAAACCTTTTAGTGTAAACTTTGCTTATGAAAAAAGTCGCTATAATAGGAGCCGGCCCCGCCGGTATAGAGGCCGCATCAGTACTGGCCAAACAAGGAGTGCAGGTAACCCTGTTTGAAAAATCAGAGTCTCCGCTCAAGAACATCCAGGACAAGGCATTCCTGTTCCCCAATTTCCAGGCTGCCCAGGAGATTGCCGATGACCTGAGCGGCAAACTGCTCACTGACGGCATAACCTCAATACTCGGCATTGACATTGTCGATGTAAAATGGCAGGGTACGGAGTGGAAACTGTTTGATGCCAAAGGCCAGACATACGTGGCCGATGCAGTGCTTGTCGCTACCGGCTATCAGGTATTTGACGCACACCGCAAAGAAGAACTTGGTTACGGCATATACAAGGGTGTCATCACATCACTTGACATGGAGAACATGATAAAGCACTCCAAGATAACCAATGCAAACGGGGATGTTCCAAAACGCATAACATTCCTGCAGTGTGTTGGCTCACGTGATGAAAAGAGCGGCAACAACTACTGCTCTAAACTCTGCTGCGTGACCGCCGTAAAACAGGCCATTGAGGTTAAGAAGCATATCCCTTCATGTGATGTTTCAGTATTCTATATGGACCTGCGCATGTGGGGCCAGGGCTTTGAGGAGATGTACCGCACCGCTCAGGAGAAATACGGCGTGAATTTTGTTCGTGGCCGCATATCAGAGGCTGCCGCAACATTTGACGGCCGCGTACAGTTAAAGAGTGAGGACACCCTGATGGGCCTTCCCCTAAAGATGACTACAGACCTTCTGGTTCTTATGGTTGGAATGGAGGCATCATGCGGCACCAAGGTATTAGGCAAGGCATGTGACATTAGCGGAGAATACGGTTTCATCAAGACCGTAAGCCCGCACCTTTATGACAATGATACCGGCAAGCCCGGTCTGTTTGCTGCTGGCTCATGCAAGAGACCGATGAGCGTTTGGGATTCTGTCAATGATGCGCGAGGGGCGGCGCTGGCTATACTTGAATACGTGGAAAGCCTAAAGAATGAAAATTGAAAATTGAGAATTGAGAATTGAGAATTTTTGGAGCAGTGAGAGGAGAAACTAAGCTCGCTTAGGTTATCCCGAAATTCCCGAGCAAAGCTCGCCTACCCGTAGCCTTTCGCGACAAAAATCAACAACGACGTTGTTAATTGAGAATTGAGAATTAAAACAATAAAGAAAGGCTTGCGATTTTTCGCAAGCCTTTCTTTATTGTTTAAGAACTATATTACTTCTTTAGGATCTTGATGGCGAGTTTTGAGGTGCTGATAATGTAGGTTCCGGCAGGAAGTTCAGCAATACTGAATGAAACCGAACCATCCTCACCAATCTTATATGACTGCAACACCTTGCCATCTGCACCGGTCAGAGCGACATTAGTATCGGCCTTGGCACCTGTTATCATGACAGTATATTCGTCAAGTGAAATTGACGGTTCTGCATCGGCCTTAACCTCAGCTACAGCAGTCTCATCTGTATCAAAGGTGAACTTTGCCACGTTTGTCAATGCGCATGTAACCTCATTATTGGAAGTCTTTACAGTAAGGTCATTGTCTGTGAAAGAAACAACCGGCTTCTCGCTGAATCCGAAACTGAACTTTTCACCGTCTTTCTGATGTATTGTCAGAGTTGTCTGAGCTGAAACCAATGAAACGCCCACAAAAAGAAGCGCTGCAATTGCTACTAAAAACTTTTTCATAAATCCTTTTTCTTAAATTTTACGCTAAATACCATAACGTCGCGTCAAAGGTAATTAATATTTATATTACTTGCAACGCCACCAGTCAAAATAAAACAAGTCCTTACCTACTCCCGTAAATTTGAAATAAAGGTCATGAACGCCTTTTATCTTGCGTTTGGGTGAATACTTGGCAGTAAACGTTTCAAAAGCCAGCTTGCCGCCGGTAGGATTTATAGGTATCACCCCTACGGCAGGACCGTCAAGGCTGTCAAGATGCAATTCTATGCAACCGATGCCGTCAGACCCTACTGACACCTGCATCTTTCTGGAACCCTTCTTGCCAAAGTCAACGCCACGTACCATCAGGTACTCACCGTCATCAATATCATGTACATACATGTTTGGCGGCAGATAGCCAATCTTGTCATCAAATACATACTCACTATCTACACGTGAAGTCTTGAGTCCATATCCCCAAGCCATTGTCTCAGCCTCAACACGATGATTCTGGTCTTCTGGATTCTTACGATACGGATCAAACGTCTTGACCTGCTTAACCTCATTGTCCAGGAAATAGGGAACCTCCTGGATAGTACCGTCCGGATTATAATGCATCTCAGCCACTGACACAGAACGTTGCTCCGCGTGTGCGAATGTCTTAAGGTGCATTATGTCATAGTTGAGACCAAAGACATAACTCTTTCCCTTGTACTCAATTATTCCGGGATGGTTGCCACGTGTACGTACGGTATGGTCCATAATGTGTCCCTTGTACTCCCAGGGGCCCTCAGGACCATCACTCATGGCATAGCCGATACCCTCAGGGCAACAGGTTGATGCAAACGCAAGATAGTAGTGACCGTCATGCTTCCAAATCCAGGGGCCCTCCTGATAATCCTGAATCTTGGGATGTTTCACAATAGGACCGGCCAATGAGATCATATCCTTGCCAAGCTTGACCGAATATACATTGGGATTACCCCAATACATATATGCCTGACCGTCATCATCAATCAGAACGGTGGGGTCAATGTCATCCCAGTGCTCTTTCTGCCATACCAGCGGCTCACCTAAGGGATCATGGAACGGACCGTATGGAGAATCGGCCACTAGTACGCCGATACCGTGACCGTGTATGGGACAATACATATAGTATGCACCGTTGGCCTCGACCACCTGCTCAGCCCATGCTCCGTTCTTGCCGTCATAGTATTTGAAATCATCAAGTGATGCCACAGCGCCGTAATCCTGCCAGTTTACCATATCATCCGATGTATAGAGCAGCCAGTCAAACATCTGGAAACCGCGGGCGCCATCCTCATCGTGAGTGGTATAGAGGAATACCTTTCCGTCTATTACTACAGGTGCCGGATCAGCCGTGAAACGGGTCTGTACAACGGGCATATTGGCATGGGCATTGAACTGCCACCAGTCAAGAGTGAAAGGCTCTGGAGTTTCACAGCGGAATACGATATATACATCATGAACACCCTGAACATTGGTATCAATCAGATATGTGAATGCAGCAGTGGGGAATCCGGCGTTGTCCCTATTGACCGGAACCGTGCAGAACGGCTTGCCCTCCATGTTGTCAGTGTAGAACTCTATCGTGCCGTTACCCTTCTGCTCGCCTACCACTACCACCACGGCTTTCTGACCGCAATCCTTGAAATCAACTGAGCGGACGCGAATCCAGTCACCGTCACTTATGTCGGTTACAAAATGATCCTTGCCAGCCTTACGGTCAACTTTCAGTCCGCGTGACTCGGCCTGGGTCTCAGCCTCAACACGCTTGTAGGGGTCAAGGTTCTTGACAGGAGTGACTACACCCTCTTTAGTGAAAGGAATAAACGGGAAAGAGCCGTCATCATTCCACTTGAATTCCTCAACACAGGCTGAGCGGTTGTAACCGCCGCCTCCGGGCAGACCGCCGTTATGATAGAACATAAAGTCACGTCCCTTGAACGTGATATTGCCGCCATGTATGGTAAAACTGTTTTCTGCCTCATCCATGATACGGCCACGATATTTCCATGGGCCGTTGATGGTGGGAGCGGTTGAGTATGCCATGTGTTCAGGTACGCCGCCAGCCGGATATGAGAGAATGTAAGTCCCGTTACGTTTCATGATCCACGGACCCTCCTCATACTGGGTCATCATCTCATTCTGACCCTTGGCCCAGTTCATCTTGGACTGGAGTTCACCAAAGCACTCAGGATCATGATATCCCGGAACCTCCTGCCAGCCGTTCTTGAATGATACCATGTCATCATTCAGTTCACCGTACCACAGGCCTTTGTTGCCCCAGAACAGATAGGCACGGCCATCATCATCAATAAACACTGTGGGATCAATGAATCCGAACCCTTCGGCCAGAGGTCCACCTATGGCATCGGTCCAGGGACCCTGAGGGTCATCGGCCACGGCAACTGCAAGAGCATCACCGCCGGTAGCCTTGTTGCAGCATACGTACCAGTACCATTTGCCATTGCGTTCCACGCCCTGGCATGCCCATGCGCGTTGTCCCTGACGGGCCCATTTGAATGTCGCAGTGGTTACCTGAGTTCCCAAATATGTCCAGTTCACCATATCCTCAGTGCTGAACAGAGCCCAGTCCTTCATGTTGAAGTCACGGTTACGACCGTCCTCATCATGATCCGTAAAGAGATAGACCTTGTCACCATAGACAAACGGTGCGGGGTCAGGAGTAAACATAGTGCTGATTATCGGGTTCTGGGCAAACATTTGAGCCGACAATGCAGCAGTCAAGGTTAGTAAAAGTGATTTAGTCTTCATAATGAATATTTGATTGTTATTGACTACAGAATAAAAGCATTTCGCGGTAAAGGCGCTGCACCGGCAGGCCCACCACATTGAAATAGCTGCCCTCAATGGCCTCAACGCCCACATATCCTATCCATTCCTGGATTCCGTAGGCGCCGGCCTTGTCCATTGGAAGACCGCTCTCCACGTAACTGTCAATCTCTTTATCAGTGAGATTGCAGAACTTGACCTTGGTGGTGACAGCAAAACTGCGTTCACGGTCAACGGTCATAAGCGTAACGCCTGTTATGACCTCATGCCATCGGCCGGAGATCAGTTTAAGCATACGTACAGCATCGGCCTTGTCAGCAGGCTTGCCAAGCACCTCACCATCAACATAAACAATGGTATCGGCGGTAATGACAAGTTCGCCGGGAGCAATCTGTGACTTGTAGGGAGCGGCTTTCTCACGCGATATGTAAAGCGGGATGTCCTCACCCTTAAGTTCATGCGGCCAGGATTCATCAATTCCACCTATCACCTTGACGGTAAAATCGATGCCAAGCCCAGCCAACAGTTCGCGGCGGCGGGGGGAATTTGAAGCGAGTATTATCTTATACGGGAGTTCCATCTTACCAGCCGAATGCGTGATCATCCTTCATCCATTTGCCTTGCACCTTGAGTATGTGCTCCAGCACGTCACGTACACAGCCCTCACCTCCATTGTAGGGCGATACATACTTGCAGAGTTTCTGTATCTCAGGGCAAGCATCAGCGGGGCAGCATGGCAGTCCGCACTTACTCATAACCTGCCAGTCCGGGATATCATCGCCCATATAGAGAATCTCCTCAGGCTTGAGGTCATACTTGGCAACGAACTCATTGAAATCATTGATCTTGATGCTTGATGCAATATATACATCCTTTATTCCAAGTCCTTCATAGCGCTTGCGCACCTCCTCAACACGCGCTCCGGTAATGATGCACAGGTGCAGCCCCATCTTGACAGCAAGTTGCATGGCATAGCCGTCCTTTACATTTACGGTTCGCACGGGGTCACCATTGGGCGAGAGGTTCATGACCGTCTTGCTAAGCACTCCGTCAACGTCAAAAATCAGGGCTCTGATAGAGTTAAGATCGTAATTTATCATTTGAGTTCTTTGTTTATGTCAGTTGATATGAGCCGATAAATACCGGCAATTTCAGGATTGTCCTTAAGCAAATCCAGATGCTCATTCACAACCTTGCAGTCACCACGCACGGCAGGGCCTGTCTGAGCCTT
>Ga0310690_10009359_pt1 | contig 12287 bp, 6 predicted proteins | sample AusTroGonzalo_MG_2_FD_207661 | JGI IMG/M metagenome (GOLD analysis project Ga0310690, IMG submission 207661) | Bovine rumen microbial communities from tropical cattle in Woodstock, Queensland, Australia - Gonzalo_04 (v2) (version 2) | ecosystem: Host-associated > Mammals > Digestive system >...
AACTGCATATCCTCATGGACGGCGACATCTCCTTGCGTGAGGCTCACGATAAGGCCTCAGAAGTAGAGTATCTGCTGAAAGACCATTATGGCCCTGACACACATGTCGCTGTACATGTCGAACCTGCTTGAATACATCAATCGTATAGTTGTATGAAGATATTTGCCATCGGCATGAACTATGCCGCACATAACCAGGAACTACATGGGACGCTGAAGCGGCCTGATGAGCCCGTGATATTCACCAAGGCCGACTCGGCCATCTTGAATCAGGGGAAGCCTTTCTTCATCCCAGACCATTTGGGGCGTATTGATTACGAAACGGAGGTGGTGGTGCGTATCTGCCGCTTAGGGAAGAACATCGCGGAGCGTTTCGCCCACCGCTATTACGACGCCGTGACGCTGGGCATCGACTTCACGGCCCGTGACTTACAGAAGAAAGCCTCTGAGGCCGGACAACCCTGGACCATCTGCAAGGGCTTCGACGGGTCGGCCGCCATCGGGGAGTGGGTGCCGAAAGAGAAATTCCTGGATATCCAGCGCCTCCACTTCCATCTTGACGTCAACGGCAAGACCGTCCAGGAGGGCTGTACCAGCGATATGCTCTATCGTGTAGACGAGATCATCGCTTACATCTCGCAGTTCTTCACCCTGAAGACGGGCGACCTGCTCTATACAGGTACCCCAGCCGGCGTGGGTCCCGTGCATATCAACGACCATCTGGAAGGCTGGCTCGAAGAGCGGAAGGTCTTGGAGTTTAATTGCAAATAGGCGTCTCCCTTATTCTTTCTTGAACACACCAGCGGTGCTGACCTTGATACGGGTGGGCTTGCCGTTGTTGTAGAAACGGGCGGTGAAACGGCCGTCGGCATCAGGCTTGGCATTGGGATTCCAGTAGAGGGTGCGCCGGTAGTCCTTCACCGTTTCCGGCAGGGGCTGGCGGCTGTAGTCGGGATGGTAGAAGCTGGCCGGGTCGTGGATGCCGTGCAGTATGATGCGACGGTCACGATAGGTATAGCGCTTACTGTCGTCGGGCATCAGCCTGAAGTCGAGGGTGACGTCGGCAATCGTGGTGGCGTGCTCCTTGGGTTTGTCCTCATTGCGTAGTTCGAAGTCGGTGAAGAGCCGGATTTCGTCCTGACGGTTCAGGTGCAGGTTGCTGAAGACGGCATAGTTGCTGCGGTAGGCAACGGTATTGATAGATGCGTCGGGCGAGTAGTTGCGGAAAAAGACGTATGGGTTCTGGACGTTGTCGCTCATGCGGGCCTCGACGTTGAAGAACTGGTTGCTGTTGTAATTGCCTAAAAGCAGCATGCTCACCTGTATGGGGAACCGTCGGAAATTGAGTTTACCGAAGGAAAGACCGTAGTCGGTGGCAAGGTTATAGAGCTCGTAGGTGTCATAGACGTAGGCGGGTTTGCTGTAGTCGATGGCCTGTCGTCCCCTACGGCGTTTGGCTTTCACCTCGATGCCCTTTAGTTGGGCATCGAACTTTGAAAGGCGACGGTTGTCGGCGAGTTGGTCGTCGGGCGAGGGCTCGTCCATGTCGGCTGGTGTCTCAGGCTGATGACACTGGTAATAGTCGTACTTGCGGGCGAAGATAGGGTAGAAGAGGTCGCGTTTCACGTAGAACTCCGGCCATTCGTCTTCATCGAGCCGTCCCTTTGTCTCTAAACGGTGTTGCTTGCGCTCGCTGATATTCTTCTTATGGGCACTGAGGAAGAGGATGCCGTCGCCGTAGTAGGGCGGAATGTTGAACGCGAACCGTCCACCGTCGGTGGTCTCCATCTCCACAGTGGCCACCTCCTCATTCAGGGCCAGCTCGCCGGTGAGGATGACCTCATAAGACAGACCGCCGTGATTGACCCCATGTTCCGGGTCGCTAATCTGATGGGCCTCTGAGATGTGGGGCCTGAAGCCTGGTTCGTCTTCTGTCTCTCCGCCGCTTTCGATGATACCGCTGTCTTCATTCTCTTCCTCCTCTTGTTCCTTCTTCTGGACCTCAGGGTCGTTGGGGTCCATGTGGTCTACGTCCTCGTCACACCAACCGAAGATGCCTTGCAGCCAAAAAGGTATTTCGCATTCACGGAGGTCTTCGAAGGTAACGGTCTTATAGACGGCACCCTCGACGGTCATCGTCTTCTCGGGTTCATAGCGCAGCGGCTGGCCGCTGGTCATCTCGTCGTAGTCGTAGCGCCGCCACCCCTGAACCATCATCAGCAGGTCGAGATGCTCGCGGTGCGTATCGTCGTCGGCCTCGAAATAATAGTCGGGCCAGGCCACGAAACCCTTGAGGTCTGACGACAACAGCAGGTCGGTCATAATGCTGCCCGTATCGTAGGTCGGGTCATCACCAGCTCCGTCGCGCACACTGATGGAGAAATGCTTGGTGCCGGCAGGTGCCTGGAAGTGGAGTGTAATGGAGTCGAAGGGTTGGAAATCGGTCTTGTCATGATTGAAGGTGACGGGCTCCATGTTGAGGTCGTGGTGATTGACGAAGAAGAGACGGTCGGCCATCGGCTGACCGTTATCGTCGATAACAATGAGGTCACAGACACCAGTAGGCAACAGCGTCTTGTCGAGCCTTAGTTGCTGGCTCCCCTGAATGGTTTGGAAGGATTTCAGCACCCCACGGCAGAGTACGGCCACACCATATTGGTGTTCTGGCGGAAGACCCTGAAACGCGAGATGGGCAGTCAGTTCGTCATGGGTGGCATAGAGGTGCAGTGCGCAGCCTTGCTTCTCGCTTTTCGGCAGGTCGAAGGTGTAGTCTTTGCCGTTGTAGCGGAAGCGGGCTGACAGCTGTCCGCTGGTAGGTACGTCGACAGTAAACCGTCCGCGCCCCTGATGGACGGTGGTGATAGAGACCTCACTCTCAGACCCCTCTCCGGCGATGAGGGTGCCGCTGATGTCCACGCAGGCGCCTTCCTCATTGAGCGCTTCGAAGGCTACCGTGCAGCGCGTGCCCGCTATCAGATGGCCGCCCTCGGGATAGAAGTTCACGGTCAACCGCTCCTTCAGTTCTTTCTCGAGTCTGGTCTTGGGACGGCTGACGATGTAGCGCTGTCCGTAGTCGCCTACGGAGTCCGGCCGTTCGTAGACCGGAACGACGCGGCTGTAGATGGTGCCGTATTGACGGAAGAAGTCGTGGGCCATCTGACGGTTATAGAACTGATGGCGGTCGGTGATGGTATTGGGGTGTTCAGTGACACGGAAATTGAGCATCCACCGTGTGTAGGCCCGTAGTTCATAGTAGCCGGAATAGAGAGAGTCTTTCAGGACGAAGCAGCCGTCGCCATAGCCTTCTTCTGAAGCGATGAGCTGGTGGCGCTCTACCACCAGTCCGTCGGGTGACACCAACTCCACATAGACGAGACGGCTCATATCGCTGTAGCTGAGGTCATCGGCGCGGACCACGTAACTCTTGTACCAGATGGTGTCGCCCTTGAAATAGCAGTTGTTGTCGAGATGCAGCCATACTTTCTCCTGTACGGGGGCACCGGCCAGCCGGGCGGCGATGCTGTCAAGGTTGGTGGCACCTGCAAATGGGCACAACGCGACCAATAGGATGGCGAGGATGGTTTTCTTCATATAACGACTGTCTTTTTTAGTTCTTGGGGGCAAAGTTACGAATAAACGAACGAAAAGCCAAATATATTTGCAATAAATCGCTCGGGAATCCGTTATTATCGTTGTGAAGAGTTTCAAAAGACTGATAGGAAGTCTCATGCTCTTGTGTTGCTGCTTGGTTGTCGGGGCACAGGAGTTTATCGACCTGACTGCGCAGCAGGTCAGGATTGACTCATTGTTGCCCGTCTTCACCTGGCAACAGCCGTTGGGTAGCCGTTATGCCGATTCTGTCTATACAGTCAGCATAGAATATCCGGAGTTTATTGAGATGAGTGATACCGATGTCCGCCGGTACAAGGACATCACGGGGGATAAGCCGCTGCCTGAATTGCCTGTGGTGACCCACCATGTCGCTACGTCGCGTAAACAGGGTGTGCTTGAGGTTTCTCTGGTGCCGCTGGTCTTCCGTGACGGGAAGTATCAGAAACTGGTGAGCTTCAAGTTGAAGGTCGAAGGTGAAAGGTTAAAGGTGGAAGGTGGAAGGAGAAATGTGAGGAGAGTAGGAGAAAAGGAGAGATATGCAGAACATTCTGTTCTGAGAGAGGGTTCATGGGCCAAGATATCCATCCCGGAGAGTGGTTTCTATCAGTTGACGGATGCCCTTATCAAGAAAGCCGGCTTCTCCGACCCTTCAAAAGTGAAGATCTATGGCTATGGCGGAGCCTTGCAACCGGAACAGTTGACGGGTGACTACCTAATAGCGACCGACGACCTGAAGGAGGTGGCGACGTCCGACATTGGCGGCAAGCGCGTTTTCTACGGTGTCGGACCTGTGACTTGGGAGTCCAAGGAGACCACCGTGCGCACGCGTAATCCTTATTCAGAATATGGCTATTATTTCCTGACAGAGAGCGACGGCGAGCCGCTGACGGTCAGTGCAGAAGAACTGACGGCGGCCCACTATCCCACGAACGAGAACTATCATTTGCTCTATGAGGTCGATGATTACGCCTGGTATCATGGCGGACGTAACCTTTTTCGGAAGACACCCTTTACCATCGGTAGCGAGGAGGCTTTTACCTTCGGGGCTCCTTGCAACAGCGGTACATTGAGTCTGGCACTGACCTACGACGGTGACTTCGACGCAACGGTCAGCGTGAACGATTCGGTGGTCGGTACTATTTCTGTGACGGCCAGGCGCGACAGCTACACAGAAGCCATAGAGAAGGTGTGGGACTACAGCCTCACCCAGCTGCTGCAAGGGGAGAATACGCTGAAGGTGACTCAGACATCGGGCCATACCGTGCGACTGGATTACATAGCTATGACCTTCACAGAGCCATTCCCCCTGGCCGACTTAGCTACTGCATCGCTGCCCGTTCCCGAGTTTGTCTATCGTATCACCAATCAGGACCATCATGCCGACGGGGCTGTGGATATGGTCATCCTGATTCCGATGTCGCAGAAATGGCTCAGTCAGGCAGAACGTATCAAGACCCTGCACGAGCAGCGCGACGGACTTTCTGTGCGTATCGTACCCGCCGACGAGCTGTATAATGAGTTCTCCAGCGGCACACCCGACGCCACGGCCTACCGCCGGTATATGAAGATGCTCTACGATCGTGCCGAAAGTGACGAGGCACTGCCCCGTTACCTGCTACTCTTCGGTGACGGTGCATGGGATAACAGAATGCTGACGTCCAGCTGGCAGAACGATGACCCCGACGATTTCCTGCTCTGTTTTGAGAGTGAGAACTCCTTCAGCCACGTCAATTGCTATGTGAGTGATGATTTCTTCTGTCTGCTCGACGATGGCGAGATGATAGAGGAGGGTACAGGCAGTAAGTCTTATTTAGGCAAGCCCGACGTGGCGGTGGGACGTTTCTCCGCCCGTACACTGGAAGAAGCGACCGTGCTGGTGGACAAGACCATCAGCTATGCCAACAATGAATATGCCGGCGCCTGGCAGAATACCATCTGTATGATGGGCGACGACGGCAACAACAATTCACACATGTCGACAGCCGACCGCGTAGCTAAGCTGGTGGACAAGACCTACCCCGGCTATACAGTACAGAAGATTTATTGGGATGCCTATCAGCGTACCACCTCTTCGACAGGTAACAGCTATCCGGATGTGACACGCCTGATCAAGGAACGTATGAACGAAGGCGCACTGATCATGAACTATTCCGGTCACGGTGCGCCCTATGCCATATCGCATGAACTGGTTATGCAGACCAACGACTTTGCCGAAGCCACCTCATTGCGCTTGCCGTTGTGGTTGACGGCCTCGTGTGATATCATGCCCTTCGACGGACAGGAAGACAATATCGGCGAAACGGCGATGAACAACAAACGGGGTGGGGCCGTCGCTTTCTTGGGAACTACCCGGACAGTCTATGCCAACTATAATGAGCAGATGAACTTGGCATTTATGAAATATGTGTTAGGGACCGATAATGACGGGCAGCGCATGGCTATCGGTGAGGCTGTGCGCAGGGCCAAGTGCGACCTGGTCAGCTTGGGCAAGGATACCTCACCCAACAAGTTGCAGTACACCCTCCTTGGCGACCCGGCCCTGAGACTGGCCACACCGACGCTTGGCATGGCTATCGACAGCATCGGCGGTCGCAGTGTGGCTGAGGGTGATACCATCCGGCTGGCAGCGGGTAGCGTCGTCACTGTCAAGGGTCACATTTTTGACGGTAACCTCTCACCTCTCACCTCTTTTGATGGCACCATGACGGCTACGATCCGTGATGCGGAGGAAACCATCACCTGTCGCCTGAACGATACCTCTGACGAAGGCGCCGACACGCCGTTTGTCTATCAGGATCGTACAAAGACACTTTACCACGGTTCCGACAGCGTTCGCAACGGCCGGTTTACCTTTACCTTTGCCGTGCCGAAGGACATCAGCTATACAGAAGGCTCTGGGCAGATGACGCTTTATGCCGTGACTGCCGACAAGACGACGGAGGCACACGGACTGGAAGAGCGTTTCATCCTCAATGGCACTAGTGAGGCCGCCAACGATACCAATGGTCCTAACATCTATTGCTATCTGAACAGTCCGTCATTTACCAACGGCGGGCGGGTGAACGCCACACCCTATTTCGTGGCAGAGCTCTACGACGATAGCGGCATCAATGCCTCTGGCAGTAGCATCGGACATGACCTGGAACTGATTATCGACGGACAGATGTCTATGACCTACAATCTGAACAGCTACTTTGCATACGATTTCGGCGATTACCGCAGTGGAACCGTCAGATACAGTATTCCGGAACTGTCGGAAGGCAAGCATAAGCTCTTATTCCGTGCCTGGGATGTGATGAACAACTCCTCGACATCGGAACTGACCTTCGAGGTGGTGAAGGGCGAGGCTGGCAGCATCAGCGTCGACTGTATCCGCAACGGTGCTGCCGGTGGTACGACCTTCATCATTACCCACGACAGGGCTGGCTCACAACTCGACGTGCAACTCGATATCTATGATACGGCAGGCCGCCAGTTGTGGCATCATCAGGAGTCGGGCGTGGCCGGTAGCAATACCTATACCCTCGATTGGAATGACAATATCGGCGGCGGACGTCCCCTGATGACGGGCGTCTATATTTACCGCATCACCGTCAGCAGTGACGGTGGCGGCGAGGTGTCGCAGGCCAAGAAAATAATCATCACAGGCAATAAATGACAACGATAGAACGTTATTAGAGAGTATGAATAAAAAGATTTTCAGAAATACGTGGCTCTTGAGAGCGGTAGTGACAGGTATTCTCTTGCCTCTCACCTCTCACCTCTCACCTCTTTTGGCCCAGGACGACAACCAGATGATGTTCAACCCCGTTGAGCATGCAGTCATCTCACAGACCATCGCCCCCGATGCCCGTGCTGCCGGTATGGGCGACGTGGGTGTGGCTACCGACCCGGACGTTAATTCGCAGTACTGGAATCCCGCCAAGTACCCCTTCTGTATCAGTCGTGCCGGTGTGGCACTCAACTACACCCCGTGGCTGCGCAAGCTCGTAGGCGATATCGATCTGGCCTACCTCGCCGGCTATTACCGCATCGGCGACTATTCGGCCCTTTCCGGTTCACTGCGTTACTTCTCGTTGGGTGAGGTGTTCACCTACGACGGTAGCGATATGACGGTGAAGCCTTACGAGATGTCTATCGACGTGGCCTACTCGATGATGCTCAGCGAGAAATTCTCATTGGCAGCGGCTATCCGTTGGCTGTACAGCGACCTGCGCTACGACTACAGTGAAGACTCCAAGCCCGCCTCGGCCTTCGCTGCCGACCTGGCGATGTATTACAATAACTATATCATGCTTGGTAGCCGCGAGTGTCAGCTGGGCATTGGTATGAATATCTCCAACGTCGGTAGCAAGATTTCCTTCTACGGCGATGAGGAGAGTCAGTTCCTGCCTGCCAACCTGCGCTTAGGTGCCTCGCTGATGATTCCCGTCGACGAGTACAACCGTTTCTCCATCTCCGCTGACACCAACAAATTGCTGGTGCCCACCGTTCCCAAGCAGGAGGAAGGCGAGTCGAACACTGACTATCAGGACCGTGTGCGTCGCGAATACAGCGATGTCAGCAGCATCAGTGGTATCTTCAAGAGTTTCAACGATGCCCCTGGCGGCTTCAAGGAGGAGATGGAGGAGATACAGTGGAGCGTGGGTGCTGAATACATCTATCACGACCAGTTCTCGCTCCGTGCCGGTTATCACCACCAGGCCGAGTCAAAAGGTAATCTGAAGTACTTCACCGTTGGTGGCGGCTTCCGTATGAGCGTCTTCTCGCTCGATGTGGGCTACGTCATCTCCACGGCTCGTTCGAACCCCCTTGACCAGACGCTGCGTTTCACCCTTGCCTTCGATATGGATGGCATCAAAGATTTGTTTAAATGAAGATTCGAGTAGGAATGGGCTACGATGTCCATCAGTTAGTAGAAGGTCGCCCGCTGTGGATGGGCGGCATCAGGATAGAACACAGCAAGGGGCTGTTGGGTCATAGCGATGCCGACGTGCTGTTGCACGCCATCTGCGACGCCCTCCTCGGCGCCGCCAATATGCGCGATATCGGCTATCACTTCCCCGATACAGCCGCCGAGACCGACGGTATCGACAGCAAGATCCTGCTCCGCAAGACTATCGACCTGATAGCCACCAAGGGTTATCGTCTCGGTAATATCGATGCCACCATTTGTGCTGAGCGCCCCAAGATGAATCCGCATATCCCTGCCATGAAAGCCTGTATGGCAGAAATATGCGGCTGCGATGTCGACGACATCTCCATCAAGGCCACCACTACCGAGCGTCTCGGCTTCACCGGCCGCGAAGAGGGCATCTCAGCCTACGCCGTCGTCCTCATCGAGAAGGGTTAGGGCCTTCGTACGGGATCCTAACCGAGCATTACTGCTCGATTATCTTTATTGTCTTGTCTCCTGGCTTGAAGAGCAGGCCCGTGCATTTCCGGGCATCGGCTTTGTATCCCTTCAGTTCTATCTTGTCCCAGTCAATCTCATCTGTGCGTTGTGCCAACGGGGCGTGGGGAATCAGCGAGCCGTCGCGGACGAGGATAATGGCGGGAATCTTGCCCGCCTCGATGGTCTGATAGCCACCCTCGTAGACCTTACCCGTCTGATAGTCAATCCACTTACCCATCGGCAGATAGACATCACGGCTGTTGCCTGATTCAAGCAACGGTGCCACGAGCATCTGCGAGCCGAACATATACTCGTCCTCCACGAGCCATGCACCCTTGTCCTGCGGGAACTCCACCAACAGGGCGCGCATCATCGGCAATCCGCGTTCTGAACAGTCCTTGGCCTGGGCATAGACGTAAGGCATCAGCTTGTACTTCATCTCCGCACACTCACGGAAAGCATCGGTAAACGACTCGGAGATGAGCCAGGGTTCCGTGGGAGGCGCACCGTGGGCTCTCGTATGACTCGACAGGAAGCCGAACGGCAGCCAGCGACGGTAGATATCCTCTGGCGAGGCCGTCACAAAACCGCCCATATCGTGGCTCCAGAACGAGAAACCGCTGAGCCCGAAACTCAGACCACCCCTCAGATCACCTGACATACCCGTGTTCGTCGTCGCAGCATCGCCACCCCAGTGGAGGGCGTAGCGCTGAGAACCAGCCCAGGCCGAGCGCGCCCAGATGATGCCCTCACCAGGATGGTTGCGCTCCACCACTTCCCAAAGGGCTTTGTTATAACGCAGGGGATAGAGATTATGCTCATAGAGTCCACCCTTGCCGCTGTGGTAGAAGCCGTTGTAGGGAGCAGCCTCACCGAAGTCGCACTTGATGGTGCTGACGCCCTGTTTCATCAGACTCTCTATCTTCTCCTGATACCAACTGACCGTCTCAGGATTTGAGAAGTCGAGGATGGCATCCTCCACAGGCATGCCGCCTGCGGCATTCATCACGTGCAGGCCCTTCTCGATAATCTCTGGGAAGAAACGGTTCTTCGGCGTGAAGTAGGGCAACTGCCACAGACAGGTGTGGAACCCGTCCTTCGAGAGCTGCTTTAGCATCTTCACGGGGTCGGTGAAGCGGTCCTTCGCAAATTGGTAGTCGCACTGCCAGTCAACACCAAACCAACCGGTGTCGAAATGGATGACATCGCTGGGAATCTTGTGTGCCCTCAGCTGACGGGCAATCTCTAGACCCTCCTCCTGCGAGAAATAGGTAATGCGGCTCATCCACGTGCCGAAACTCCAAAGGGGCAACATCGGACTCTTGCCCGTGATGTCTGTGTACTCATTGAGGATATCCTTAGGCTCTCCGAAAAACACGAAGAAGTCCATCTGCTCGTCGGCCATAAACAAGCGCTGGGCACCGATATAGCTGGCGCCGAAGTCGCAGGTCACAGGTGCCGAGGTGTGCATAAAGATGCCATAGCCACGATTCGAGAAGAAGAAAGGCACAGGCTTATACTGTCCGTCAGTCTCAGGTCCCTGAGGGTCAGTCACGGAGAGATGCACCTTCTGCCCTACTTTATTTAAAGATGTGAACGACTCGCCGCAGCCATAGATTCTCTCTCCTGGCGACAGCAAAAACACAGGATTGATGCTGCGCGAATTATCACTGCCACGCTTGATGAACGAGAGCGGCTGCAACTTCACCTGCGTGGAGTCATTGTCGATGATGTGGCGCGTCTGCGTCAGCACCTTCCCCTTAGCATCCTTGATGATGATGCGGAAAGGATATTTCTGTATTTCGATGCTGCCGAATTCCGACTTATAACAGATGGCATTGGCTGTTTGCGAGGCAATCCACAACTTGTCTATCCGCTGCTGAAGGTCAGCGCCGGATGTCGGCAGGGAATGGCCTGATCTGTTCTTGAACTGGTCGCAGAACATAGGGTCATCCTTGTCGTGGCTGTCGGGAATGACGGGTGACGTGTACATTCTGATGCGGGCCGTTCGCGGTGTAATCTGGTCTATGCGGATTTTCAGCGCGGGATCATTGTCGTAGGCGGCATCCGGGAAGTCCAGCATCTGCATCCGCACAGGCCAGTACCCGTTCAGGTTGAATGCCTGCCTTGGACTCATCCGATACCGTTTCCACTGCACCTGTCCCTCGCCCTTCATTGCATCGAAACTCACGAGACTATCCGCAAAGAAATACGTATTCGACAGGTCATAGAAGTCCGTCGACATATCCTTCTGCATACACTGCAGGTACTGCACGCCCGCATTGGTCTGAATCTGCGCATTAACCGTCATCGTCCCCCAAAGCGCACAGACGGCACAAAGCATCATTTTATTCTTCATTATCATTGTTTTTATGTTCTATGGTGCAAAGATACGAAAAGTTTCCGAAGGTACCATGTTTTCGGCTCTTTATTTCTTTTTGTCCTCTAAGAAGCGATGTTTCTTGGCACTCATGGGACGGGCCTCCTTGGCGGCTTTGATGGCGGCACGACGGGCATTCTCCGCCTTACGCACTTTTGCTTCTGCCTGACTGGCGCGACGCTTGCGGTCTCTGGCTTGTGCTATTTCCTTGTGCTTGGCCTTCTTCTCCTCACGAATGGCCGCTTTCTCAGCGTCGCGCGCCTCGATCTCTGCCTTACGCGCAGCAATTTTCTCCTCCTCACGGGCCAATACACGAGCCTGATAGTCAGGGTTCGACAACATCTCCTTACGGAAAGGCGTAGCAAGCATGTTCAGCGCCAGTTTCGTAGCCTTCGTGCGGGCATATCGCCAGCTTTTGCTCTCAGCCTTGCAGAGCACAGTACCATCCGAAAGCACAGCCTTGGCGCGATTCAACCCCTCTTCCGTCACTTCCATCTCTAACGACAACCGTCTGCCGTCCGTCCTGCGCACCATCGCATCGGCCTGGGCCAACAGGTTGGCATTACGCTTCTTGTGCAGGAACAGGTGTTCGCTCTCTTCGTTCAAAATATATTTGGCGATAAACCAGTTGCGGATTTCTTCATCAAGCGTAGTCACATAACCGAAAACGGCATAGACGAAGATATGCTTGTGCGATTTGACGTCGAACTTCTCGCCAGCCCGGACGAACGGTTTCAGTTTCAGTTCATCAAACATCCGCTCCAGGCGTTCATTACGAAACAGATTACCCAGCACATGCTGCAGCCTGGTACCCTCACCCGTAAAATAGCGATAGAGCACCTGCGCCACCATACCCTTAAACACAAACATCCCGGCAAATACATATCGGCTATTGCCTTTG
>Ga0310690_10009361_pt1 | contig 12283 bp, 7 predicted proteins | sample AusTroGonzalo_MG_2_FD_207661 | JGI IMG/M metagenome (GOLD analysis project Ga0310690, IMG submission 207661) | Bovine rumen microbial communities from tropical cattle in Woodstock, Queensland, Australia - Gonzalo_04 (v2) (version 2) | ecosystem: Host-associated > Mammals > Digestive system >...
CAAGCCCGAAGTCATCGATGGCGACATCCAGATCTGGGCACGTCCGCTCGCTGACGGCTCGCACGCCGTCGGTATCTTCAACGTCGGTACCGACAACCTGAAGGTCGACTTCCGTCAGTACTTCAATGCCCTCGGCATCACCCGCCTCCAGAGCGTCCGCGACCTCTGGCGCCAGCAGGACCTCTCCACCTCCGACACCAACTACTTCATCCCCAGCCACGGCGTGAAGTACCTCAAAGTGAAGTATTAAAAGAACAAAAAACATAAACCAAAACCCATCATGAAAAAAATCCTTCTTTCCATCCTGTTCCTCTTGCCCCTCACGCTGATGGCTCAGGAAAACGAAGTCACCCTCAAAATCACGGGGGAAGAGTACAAACAGCTCGAGCGCCACTTCAACGGCAAGAACCGTGCCGCCCAGCGCAACCGTGACTGGGCCAGCTTCTGGCGCTACGAGAAGGCCAACGCCGAGCTCACCCAGACCCCCAAGGTTGTCTTCATGGGCAACAGCATCACCGACAACTGGGCACGCATGCACAAGGAGTTCTTCGAGGAGAATAACTTCGCAGGCCGTGGCATCGGCGGTCAGACCACCAGCGAAATGCTCGTCCGCTTCCAGGCCGACGTCATCGCCCTCAAGCCAAAACTCGTCCTCATCATGGCAGGCACCAACGACGTGGCGGGCAACAACGGTATGATCACCCTCGAGCATGCTGTCCAGAACATCATCTCCATGTGCGAACTTGCCAAGGTACACGGCATTCGTCCCCTCGTCTGCTCCGTGCCCCCTTGCGCCGGCTTCAACTGGGCTCCCGAGGTCAAGGATGCCGCCGGTACCATCCGCACCATGAACGATATGCTCAAGGCCTACTGCAAGAAAGCCAAGATCGACTACGTCGATTACTGGACGGCCCTTGCCAAGCCCGACGGCACCATGAAGGACGGCATCTCCTCCGACGGCTGCCATCCCACCCTCGACGGCTACGCCATCATGGAGCCCATCGCCCTCAAGGCCATCAGGAAGTATGTTAAGAAATAGAAAACCAGGAGCTAACAACATCATTAAATGAAACGATTCCTCCTTCTCTTTGCCGCACTACTGTCGTGTAGTGCGGCATTCTTTGCGCAGATCGACAGCCCCTTTGTCGGCCAGAGCTGCACCAGCATCCTCGTCGGCCGCCTTGCCAGTACCGACGGCTCCGTCGTCACTTCCCACACCTGCGACGGCCGCTACCGCACCTGGGCTTACGTCGAGCCTGCTGCCGACCACGAAAAGGGTGCCCTCCACGACGTCCTCCACGGCACCATGCATACCGCCTTCCGTGGCGACACCACCGGCGTACGCCTTGCCGGACAGATTCCCGAGGCCGCCCACACCTATGCCTACCTCAACACCGGCTATCCCTGCCTCAACGAGCGCCAGCTCGCCATCGGCGAGACCACCTTCGAAGGCCCCGACACCCTCATGAACCCCAAGGGGCTGTTCACCATTGAGGAGCTCGAGCGTGTCGCCCTCCAGCGTTGCGACAACGCCCGCGACGCCATCCGCCTCATCGGCCAGCTCATCAAGACCTACGGCTACGGCGACAGCGGCGAGTGCATCACCATTGCCGACAAGCGCGAGGTCTGGCAGATGGAAATCATGGGTGAAGGCCCCGACCGCATAGGCGGCATCTGGGCTGCCCAGCGCATCCCCGACGACCACGTCGGCGTCTCGGCCAACATCCCCCGCATCGGCAAGATTGACCGTAAGAATGCCGACTACTTCATGGCCTCCGACAACGTCGAACGCGTCGCCCGGCAGTACGGCCTCTGGGACGGAAAGGGCGACTTCGTCTTCTGGCGTGCCTTCCACTCCGACTACGGCGACGGGCACAACTACTCCGACCGTGAGTACTTCATCCTCAACGCCCTTGCCCCCTCGCTCGGCCTCACGCGCGACATGGACGAACTGCCGTTCTCCGTCAAGCCCGACACCCTCGTGGACATCCGTCGTGTCATGGAGCTCTTCCGCAGCACCTTCGAGGGCACCTTCATGGACATGTGCCAGAACGTCCGCGTGCCCGTCACGCGCCGCACCCCCGACGGCATCCGTACCGACACCATCGTCAGCCCCGTTGCCAATCCCTGGCTGGGCGGCACCATGCAACGGACGCTCAACTTCCTCGCCCCAGGCACCATTGAGTTCCGCCGTACCGTTGCCGTCGCGTGGTGCTCCTACTCCCACGTCACCCAGCTCCGTAGCTGGCTCCCCGACGATGTAGGCGGCATCTGCTGGCTCTCGCTCGACAACCCCGGCCAGAGCCCCCGCATCCCCGTCTTCAGCGGCACCACCCGTCTGCCCGAAGCCTACGACCGCTGCGGACAGCACGCCTACGAGCCCGCCACCGCCCTCTGGCAGTTCCGCAAGGCCAACAAGCTTGCCACCGTCGCCTGGCAGAGCACCAAGGGCACGCTCATCGACAACGTCCTGCAGGTCGAGCAGACGGCCCTCAACGGCCTCGCCGGCCTTGAGCTTGATGTAGCTGCTGCCACGCCCGAGCATCGCGCCGCGCTCATTAACGCCTACACCCGCCGCATCTACGACGATGCCGTCGCCCGCTGGGCAGCCCTCGAAGCCCGCTTCTGGCAACAGTTCGGCATGGGATTCTGACCGGTTTCTTTATCTCACGCACGCGGACAATAAGCATGGTTACGAATTGTAAGTTTGCGGACAAGAAGGCCGTTGCCCGTTTCATTGGCTACATCGGCTGACAACCTCCGTACCCTCCATTCTACGTTAGAACTACCGTCTGCTGAGCGGTTATCTTTTTGGGTTGTCATTCGGTGGGGAGGTTTTTGTGTTGAGCACTTACAGATTGTAACCTTATATGTCGATAGAATCAGCTTCTACGAAAATAGAAGCTGATTCTATTTTGCCAGAAGCTGATTCTGTGTCGCCAGATGCTTGGGCTGTGACGCCAGCCCCTTGGTCTGAGCGCACAGCGCACTACGTCGCGAGCACGACGTAGTGCGCGCGCAGACGAATGTAGTGCGTTCAGACACAGACGCAATGCGTTTTCGGACAATTCGCAGTGCGTTCTGAGCGCAACGTTTGATAAAAAATTGTAAGCAGACCTTGAAAAAAACCCTCGGCGGCTGACAACCCAAAAAGATAACCGCTCAGCAAACGCCACTTTCCTATAGGAATCATCACCCGTCACGCATCATTTCTTGAATGATTGCGGTTTTCAAAAATGGCGAATTGTTCTAATGTTTCGAATTATAACTACTCCCTTACAAAGCCTGTTCAAGAAGTTTCAAACCTCAAACCTCAAGCCGTGAACCCAGAACCACTAACCACTAAAAGTTTCCCCGCTGCTCATCACGAGCAGCGGGGCACAAAGATATATCGTATCAAAAAAAGTAAGCTAATGAAACAGTTTTATATTATCGTTGGCTCCTGCGCGGGTTACCTCACCAGCACCTTTCTTCCGTTGCGGATGAAGATGCCCTTCCGTGTTTCGTCGGCAGGACGGCCCTGCAGGTCGTGAGGTGCAAGGACAGGCTTCCCGTCTTTGACAAGGGAATGAACAGATGTGAAATCGAACGTCATTACGCTCTCGTAATATTCACCTGTGAGTTTATCATGCAATGTCACCACACAGCGGTCTCCTTTGAACGGCCCTATCTTAAAATCAATGGTATAGGGAGACACGCGGAAGACAGCTACACCATTGCTGGAAAAACTGGTCGGCCCAAGAATGATGGAATCGCCGTATATCTCGTAGTAGCAGAAATGCTCCTGCCCACAGTCAAAAGGAATCCAACCCGTGATGTGCAGGCTGTCACCTTCTTGGGCAATGTTGATTCTGAGCTGGTTTCCTTCGTCCAGCCACCATTCCTCTTTCTCTTCCTCTTTCTGCCAGTTCGAGAGGACAAATCCACGCGGTACATCCACAGAATTCTGCGAAACGGTAAGGGGAATCTCTATATGTTCAGGTACGCCGGTATTCTCTGCCTTCTGTGCGGCATCGTCAACAGACGTCATGCTGACAGTATAGTCTCCAGCCTCAAGACGGCCAAGGCAGACTCTGCCGGAACGGAATGTTGTGTCGCTTGCCGAGGAGTCGAAATGGCTGCTGATATAGATGGTATTTCCGCGTATGCTGTCGAGTTCATGGTGTGAAAGGGGTTGGACGTATGGCCAAGGCGAATAGAAGTAGATTTCCACACCCGATTGTATGCCGTCGTACGAGAAAAAGTCGTGGATAACGTCCTTGTTCTTATATATGAAAACGGGTGAGCAGCCATCTCCTCGGGAGAATCTGATTAGCCTCCATCTACCTCCTTCGGATTGGGTCGGGTTCGTCACGCTGCTACCTAGTAGACAGCAGTCCCGCTTTTGCTCTTCTATCAAACCGATGCCTTTGATGAGCCTTGTGCTGCCGACCTCGATGTAGTCGTACAGACTCCAATCACCATGATCTCCCACAGCCATTTGCTTCACTGATGTTATGGGAATAGTCTCTTCTTGAAGTTCTCCATTTTGTAGGTACTGCCTGTTGAACGACTCCTTGCCTTCCCATCCGAAATCGTAGAGCAGGATTTCTTTTGGATAGTCCTCGCGCAACAAGAATACCTTATCATCCTCCTCGCGAATCCACATTCCGGCATCCTTCCCATTGATTTTGATTGGCCTGTATGTAACTCCGTCCTTCGTAACATCCCAGCCCACCTTATATATTATCTGGCTGGAAAGTTCAGCTCCAGGGTCGTCAGAAACCCATTCCTCTGTCCAAGAAGCAAGTGCGGGGAAATGGTCTTCCGCCATGACTGGCGGCATGGCGCACATTGTCGCCATCACAAAAATATATAAACGTGTTTTTTTCATAACTTCTTTTTTTGTATTATACTTATATATCGGAAATGTTGATTGATAGCTTCCCTCCTTTTTTGCATTTAAAACCGGATTGTATCTTTACCCTGTTTGCACAATAGAAATTAGCCGTTGCATCGGGTTCTATGATGACATCACCATTCTCGTTTTCATTATCAACGTGACTTCCTATATTGATATCCTGTATTTCATCTTGAGCTCCAAAGTAGAAATAATTACCTTTAAAGTCTTGATTTTGCAAATATAAGGAGAGATTTCCATTAGAACAAGCAAAACGCCCAGTTTCTACATATAAAGGAACATAATTCTGCTTTGTCAAGCAAATACTACAAACATCATAACCATCAGAAAAGCTCTCTCCCGAAGCGGTAGACTCGACAACATTAAAAGCTGTTGCCCCATTGTCTTTGCTGACAATTGCAATCTGAAAATCTTCTTCTGTGTCATGGTTTTCTACTGTAATTTCAGTATAATCAATGATAATTTTAGTTCCTGTGAAATCCAAAGGTTCCTCAGTATAGATAGGCAATTCACAATCTCCCAACGCATTCATGGACTTTAAAAGCCAGTTATATGGATAGTTTGAATTATAAGCATAATCCAATTTTTCCTCTTTTGCTTTCATAATGGCATCTCCAAAACGATAGTCGGATGAGAGTTTTTTCCAAAATTCACCACACATCTGCAGGGAAGGACTAAGTTCATCACTATTGGCATCCGGTGTTCCTATACCATTATGGGAACTCCCCCAATATGCCCACCACCTCCGATAGGGAATTCAGGACTCATAGGAATATCACTTTGGGCAAAACCCATTAAACAAACAAACACGCAAAACGAAACCAGTAAAAATCTTTTTATTGTCATGACTTAATGACTTACATTTTTTATTGTTTACGGTACAAAAATACGTGAAAAAAAAATGTCCCGTTCCATTTGTAGCGGGACAAAAAGCGGGACATTTTACTTTTTTTACGGACAAAGAGCGGGACAAAAGAGGTGTCAGAGCCTTTATAAGGGTCGGACAGACTTTATTTCTCCGTTGTTTCCATCTGAAGAACAGAAAAGTAATCTTTAATAACTAGTTATAGTATTTTTTTAATATTACCTCACCAGCACCTTTTTCCCATTCCTGATGAAGATACCTTTCTGCGTCCCGTCTTCAGAACGGCCTGAAAGGTCATAAGCAGTATGAACCGACGGCCTGACGGTTTGAGACAGGAATCCGGCAATGACATCGTCAAAGCACGAGCATGGTATCCTATACATCGTCTGCGTAGCATCTGACCATGTGTATAACGTATCTCCTATCAGCGAAAGTCCAACGGGAAGATTCAGTCCGAAAAATGGCCAACTCTTTTTTATTGACAAAGATTCGTCAATCAAAGAGAATATTCCGAAATGGCCTGGGTATAGGTCCCCGTCGGAGTAACCGAGATAGGTGAACAAAAAAACACCATCCAACAGTACCAATCCCCTACAGGGATGGTGACAAAACTTTAGTAATTTTACATTATCTGTCGTTATGCTGAAAAAAGCGTCCGACCTCCACCCTCCATCTCTGGTCGCGCCAAACCATACATAAAAAACCCCTTTCTCTCTGAACAACCACCGAACTTCCTGCAAATAGAAAGAATCCTCTGTATCCCACCCTCCCGATGGGACGGCCAAGACGGTGTCACCCGCCTGGTTGAGAATAATATCACTATACTCTTCATGCGTATATAGGACGTTCTTTTCTACGCAACCATATTTTACAGGGCTTTTTTCTATGGAAAGAATTACACCCTCACGTGAAACGGTGTAAAGAATGCTGTCTGTATGCAGATAGAACGTTTGAGCAGTTTCGTCCGTGTACATGCTGACCACATCCTTCACTTCTGTCAAATTGAACAAGGGAGTTACGATATCCTCCGTCTGTGCTATCACCCCATAGCCAAAGTTGATACAGAGAAATAAAATGATGCTCTTTCGTTTTAAGTTAGGCATTATAAGATTAGTTTTTAGTTTATGATTAATTTAGAGCCATTTTCCGTTTTAAATGTACCAGAGATTCGTGTGCTTTTTTCATGATGGACTATAATCTCGGTTCCATCCAGTATAGTAGCATTGTGAATATCAACATATTTTTTTTTCATAAATTGAATCTGTTGTCAGTATATCCGAAATAAAAATAGTTTGGCCAATGTTGTTGTTAGGAATAACGGATAAAGAAGGATCCCCAAAAATGTTCCATCAAGAAAAACTTTTTTGTAATCATGGTTCATGGTTCTTTATAGTTTACAGCGCAAAAATAGAATAAAAATAAACATTGTGCTCCATCAAGGGCGGGACAAAAAGCGGGACATTTTACCTTTCTACGGACACAAAGCGGGACAAAAGGGGTATCTAATCCTTTGTAGAGGCCAGAATGCCATTATTCCTCCTTCGTTTCCATCTGAGAAGCAGAGTTTCTCGGTTCTCCATCGTCGCGAGAGAAAAAGAGCGCCAAAATTTCAGCGGGGATTTTGGCTTCAAGACGTCTCCGCTTCTTCCGGACGCTATCCTTCTCGATAGCCAGCAGTTCAGCAATGCGCGACTGCGACATGCGCAGGTAGCTGAGAATGCACAGCAGCCAGTCGGCTTCGGAGATCTTCGCCGCATCGGGATACATCTCCATCCGCAGGAACTGAATGGCATCAATGAAACTGTTGCCGATATCATCGGCAACGGCCTTCGTCATCTTGGCCGTCAACCTGGTGTCCTTCTTCTCTAACAACAGGAGGATGTGCTCTGACGGAGTTTGTCTGAAAATGGTGCGACACTGCGTCAGTGTCTCGGCGTATTCGGACAGACGTCGGGCTTTCTCCTTGTCGTTCAACTCTGCCCATTGCTGCCAACTCGTACGGGCTAAAGCCAGTTCATTGCGGCGTAGGCTTTCATGAACCTTTAGGGACTGTGCCTTGCGGTAGTTCCTACGAGCCACATTGACTAGGAGTATGGTGAGGAGCAACACGGTAGCGGAGGCTACGCCATAGACATAGTGCAGGCGCAGGGCGGACCGATAAGCAGCTTCCCTCTTCTCTACCTCATAGGCGTAGGTAACGGAAGAAATGTCGTCGCGGTTCCGACGGCGATAGATGGAATCAAGCAGCAGGTCGTACTGGTCTATACACATCTTTGCCTCGTCAGCGCCATGACGCAGCATAATGACATTCCCCAAATGGTGGTAGGTGTTAGCCAAGGAATAGAGTTCGCCCTTGCAGCCAAGTGCCTTTTCATAGTAGAAATAGGCAGAGTCCAATTGATGCTCCGCAGCAAAGATGTCACCCATTAGGCAAAAGCCTGGAGCAAACAGGCTGTCGGTCTGAATGGGTCTGTGACAATCTTTCAGAAGGGCAAATGCCTGCGGATGGTCGCCACAGGAATAAAAGGCTATTTTGGCTTTGTGAAGCAACGCTTGGGTTCTGCAATACGAAGGCAATGTGTCTGAAGTTAAGAGTACATTGAAAAGGCTGTCAGCATCCTCGTACTTAAACTGCAACAAATGGGTGAATCCTAAATAGTACTGGGCATAAGCGACGGATACGGAGGCACCAATTGCCTCAGAGGCATCACGGAAACGGATGAATGTGGTAGAGGCTTTATCCAACATCCTTCTATTTAAATAATGTCGTCCCAGGTTTTGTAGGGTCAGAGGATAGTAACGGGAGGTCGTGTCGGGGAAGCAATCGCGGGCTTTAAGATAGGCATTGATGGCCTTGGGGTCATCCTGCATTTCGGTATAGGCACAGCCCAATGTGTACCACGCCATCGCAGCATGATAGTTCTTGTGGCGAGGAGTGCCGTAGTAGTCTGTAGCGATAAGAGCAAGGGTGTCGGTAGTGAGGGGAATGTCGCACTTGTAGTCGGTCTGCACCTTCAGCCATGCCCAGTCGGCGGCATCTTTGGATTGAAGATTTAAAGTTGAATATTGAAGATTAAGGCTGTCCAGCACGGCGCGGGCGGCATGGGGGTCGGACTCCATGAGGGCTTCGGCACGGACGAGGGCATCGCGGACGCCTGCATCGCGGCACGACGTAATGCTGCCTGCCAACATCAGCAGCAGGGCAAGAAGGGGGAGATATCGATGCAGGCGTTTCATACATCTGTAGAATTCTGCTGCGAAGATACAACGCTGCAAGCAAAATTGCAAGAAAAACGCCAAGATTCGAACAACTTGCCTCATTTGCCGAAGCAAAACCTTGCCAAAACAACTCTCTACCCCTACGCTTTTGGTAACGGATAACACACAAAAAACGATGTCCCCCTTGTTTTGTCGCTTTTTTGCACTAAATTTGCACGTCTATTTCCTCCAACGATGTCGCAAAACAAAAAAATGTTGAGCCTTGGGGTATTTGATTCAGCGTTTCGAGTGTCTTATATATAAACAACGCTTATGAAACGTCTATTCATAATCCTTATGCTCTTCCTCTGCCTGCCCACATCAATGAGGGCAGAAAAAGAGTTCGTCGTGCACTACGACATCGCCCTGACGAGCGTGGCATTCGACGGCCTGACCGACACGTCGCTCCGCATCGTGGCTGAACCAATGACAGACCTCGACGGCATCCAAGGCTTCAGTTACCACTTCAGCGACAACAAGGTAAATATGGCGTGGTATGTGTCGGACATCGCCTTCAACTATTCCATAAAGAACAACACGCCCCTGCCCATGTCCGTACTGACGAAGGACCTCCGCGCGACGGACTGGACAAAGCGTTCGCTCAAAATGGGCTATGACCTCGACGGCAGCAAGGACAACCCCGTGTTCACTATCAAAGGCAAGGAATTCCTGAGCGGATTCTTCATCCCACTCCGCAACTACCCGACAAAGAAGAACGACACCACCATCCGCCCCATCGTCCCCAACACCTACAGCACGAGAGAGGAGGCACAGCAACGGGCTCAGGAATGGACAGGAAAGGTCATCACACTCTCGCTGAGTGTCGTGGAAAGGTGGACGGAAAAAATCAACACGCGCCACCGCTACGACCTGACGTTCGAAGTGAAGGGCGTCACGGCCATCACGGAAAGGGAGGTGAAAAAGCCTGCCGTGAAGCCAAAGGGAAAGGCACGGACGGAATACGTGGTGCGCTACGACGTGCGGCTCGACGAAGTGTCGTGCGACCGTGACGTGGGCTACCGGCAGGGCATTACCAGCGAAACGTTCACCACGCTCGAGGGCGAGGAGGAGACGCGCTGGCGCTATGCCGATGACATCATCGGCTCTGCATGGTACGTGTCGGACATCGCGCTGAACTTCTCGCTGGTCAACAAGCGCAAGGCGGCAATGACCATCCCCTGGAGCAGCGTGATTTTCACCGACGTGGACAAGAAGCAGAGCGGCGTGGGCTATGCGCTGGAGCGCTCGGAGGAGATGATGCCGTCGTTCATCCCATCGGGAACAGGCGTGAGCGGTTTCTTGGTACCCGACGTGAACTACCCGACGGACGACGATGGAAACATCCTGCCGCTGCTGCCCACGCAGTTCCGCACGAAGCGCGAAGCCGACAAGACCTCGAAAAGCCTCGTTGGAAAGCCCCTACGGGTGCGCGTGCCCATGATGATCGGGCGGGGACAGGTAACGTACTACTTTACGTTCGTCGTCGACCGCGTGCGCTCAATCACGAAGCATCGGGTGAACGTGATGAACGCAGCCGTGGAAGCTACCCTCGCGAATCTGCAAGCCACATGGACAACCGACTCACTACCCTCGCTGCCCGAGACGCTGATGGAAACGGACATCGTGATGAACCGTGACATCGAACGCAACAAGAAGGCCGACTCGCTGGTGATGAAACTGCGCTACCTGGCCTCGTACTACAACTATTTCTCGCGGGTGTGTCCGCAGGAGCGTGTTTATCTGCACCTCGACAATACTGCCTACTACCAAGGCGAGACCATCTGGTATGCCGCCTACGTGACCGACGATGCAGGCATTCCCGAGCCTGCCAGCAAAATCCTGTACGTGGAGTTGCTCTCGCCCACAGGCGTCATCCTGAAGCAACATAAGTTGAAGATTGTGAACGGGCGCTGCAACGGCTCGTTCCCTCTTGTGGACACGTCCGTCAAGGAAGCCATCGACCGTCGCGGAGCCACTAACCTGCCCAGCGGCTACTACCAGATCCGCGCCTACACCCACTCGATGCTCAACTTTGACGACGCGGTAATGTACTCGCGTGTCATCCCCGTCTATCAGTTCCCCAAGCCCGAAGGAAATTACGACAATCCCGTCGTGGCCAACTATCCCTACCGTGAGATCTACCGCCCCCAGCCGCCGAAAAAGGGGACGACGGAGACGGAAGGGCTGACCATCGCCTTTTATCCCGAAGGGGGACACCTCGTTGGGGGAGTGACGTGCAACATCGCCTTCAAGGCTACGGACAAGAACGGACTGGGCGTCAACATCGACAGCCTATGTACCGACGACGGCAAACGCATCCCCCTGAGCCCGCAGCACAGAGGCATGGGACGATTCGGATGGCTGACGCAGCGGGGCGGCGAAAAGCTCGTCGCCTATGCCGACGGAAGGAAATACCCATGTACGCTCCCGAAGGCCGAGGCACAGGGATGCGCTCTCCACCTCGCCCAGCAGGAAAAGAAACTCGTTGCCCACATCGATGCCGTGGGTATGACGAGCGACTCATTGCTGGCCTACACCCTCACGTCGCACGGGCAGCTCTGCGCCTTTGACACCCTGCGCGTGAAAGCAAAGAACGACACGGTGTACCGACGCACGAATGGCGGCTTGTCACTTCAGATCAGCAAGCAGGTCATCTCGTACGACATCGACGTCACCACCCGCTACTGCCCTACGGGAGTGGCCCAGTTCACCCTCTACAACCCCGCAGGCAAAATCCTTGCCCAACGTCTGGTATTCATCGACAACGACCTGAAAACCGTCCCCCTCACCTTCACCGCCACGAAGCCTGAGTACAAGCCTTTTGAGCAGATACAGATGACGTTCCGCGCCCCAAGCCTCTACAGCCACACGTTTTCGCTGGCCGTGCGCGATGCTGCCGATTACGGTACCTCCTACCGCGACGACATCCGCACCTACATGCTGCTCTCGTCGGAACTGAAAGGGCTCATCGAAGACCCGGGGTGGTACTTCGAGAGACCCACGAACGATAGCGAGGCTCTCCCCCTCACGGGGGAGCGGGGAGAGTGTCTTGACCTATTGATGATGGTGCAGGGCTGGACGCGCTACGACTGGAATCGCATGGCGGGCGTCACGCCCTTCGAGGTGCGCCACTACACCGAACAGCAACTCATCATCGAGGGCTGGGCTTTCAGCCGCATCCTTGAACGTCCGCTCCAGAACACCAAAGTCGATGTCCTGCTCGTCAATCCTGACCGCGACCTCGAGCAGAGGGCGACCGT
>Ga0310690_10009362_pt1 | contig 12282 bp, 8 predicted proteins | sample AusTroGonzalo_MG_2_FD_207661 | JGI IMG/M metagenome (GOLD analysis project Ga0310690, IMG submission 207661) | Bovine rumen microbial communities from tropical cattle in Woodstock, Queensland, Australia - Gonzalo_04 (v2) (version 2) | ecosystem: Host-associated > Mammals > Digestive system >...
AAACACAGCGACTAAAATCGAGCTTGTCCGACTAAAAGTATTAGAATAAGTGAAAATGTCGGTTAAAATTTGCTCGTTTCAAAGAAAAGTCGTAATTTTGCACGCTGATTGCAAAAATAGCGCAAGTCACAAATAAATAGAACTTGCATTGCGCTGATAGATTGTAATGACCAAATGGAGTTAATTGTAAATTAGTATTTTAAAATAATTATGGCAGCATTAGGAAAAATCAGAAAAAGAGGCGTGGCTCTGGTGATTATCATCGGCCTTGGCCTTTTCGCCTTCATCGCTGAAGAAGCCTTCCGTTCTTGTGAGGCAACCAAGAACCAGCAGCGTCAGCAGATAGGCGAAGTGTTAGGTAACAAAATCAACGTACAGGAGTACCAAGCCTTGGTCGACGAGTACCAGGAGGTTCTCAAGATGTCGCAGGGTGTTGACAATCTCACTGAGGAGCAGCTCAACAGCCTGAAGGACGAGGTGTGGAACTCCTATGTCAACGAACAGATCATTGCCAATGAGGCTGGTAAGGTGGGGCTTACCGTCACCGATGAGGAACTGCAGAACATCATGAAGGAGGGCACTAACCCCATGCTTCTTCGTTCACCTTTTGTGAATCAGCAAACCGGCCGTTTCGACGTGACTATGCTCACTAAGTTCCTGGCCGACTATAAGAAGAACGGTTCTAATCCCCAGGTGGCCGAGTCGTATCAGAAAATCTACAAGTATTGGCAGTTCATTGAGAAGCAGTTGCGTACGCAGACCCTTGCCCAAAAGTTTCAGGCTCTCGTAGGCAATAGCCTTATTTCGAACCCCATTTCTGCTAAGTTGGCTTTTGAGGCTCAGAATCAGGAAAGTGATATAGAGCTGGCTTCTATTGCCTATACTTCGGTCAATGACAACGATGTGCAGGTGACGGAGTCAGATCTCAAAGCTAAATACGACGCTGAGAAGGAGTTGTTCAAGCAGACTGTTGAGACGCGGGACATCAAATATGTTGCTTTTCAGGTCGTTGCTTCTGCTGCAGACCGTCAGGCTCTCATGACCACCATGAAGGAAGCCTCCGACAAGTTGCAGAGTGGCGCTAACCCCGCAGAGGTCGTACGCAAGGCACAGTCGCAGTTCCCCTACACAGGTATTGCTGCTACGAAACGTGCATATCCCTCCGACATTGCCGCCAAACTCGATTCAATGTCTGTTGGTCAGACCACTGCTCCCTTTGAGACAAAGTCTGACAATACCTTAAACGTAGTGAAGCTTCTCTCAAAGGTTCAGATGCCCGACTCGATCGAATATCGTCAGATTCAGGTGGGTGGTGCTACCCTCGAAGATGTCCGCAAAACAGCCGATAGTATCTATAATGCTCTCAAGGCTGGTGCCAACTTTGAAGAACTGGCCCAGAAATACGGTCAGACAGGTGACAAGCAGTGGCTCACCTCTGCTATGTACGAGAACTCCAATACAATGGATGAGGAGTCGAAGAACTACCTCAATAGCATCAATACACTCGGTGTTAATGAAGTGAAGAACCTCGAGTTCACCCAAGGTAATATTGTGCTCCAGGTGACTGCTCGTAAGGCAATGGTCGACAAGTTTGATGTGGCAGTTGTCAAGCACACTATCGACTTCTCCAAGGCCACATACTCAGATGCTTACAACAAATTCAGCCAGTATGTGAGCGAGAATAAGACCATCGGGGATCTCGAGAAGAACGCAGCCAAGTTCGGCTATCAGGTTCAGGAGCGTAAGGACATGTTCAACTCTGAGCATAATGTTGTAGGTATCCGTGCTACCCGTGAGGCAATGAAGTGGATTTTCGATGCCAAGGAAGGTCAGGTCAGTCCTCTCTATGAGTGTGGCAGCAATGACAATCTCCTTGTGGTGGCCCTCACGAAGGTTCATCCCATAGGTTATCGTCCTATTGATGACGTTCAGGACATGGTGAAGCAGGAAGTTATCCGTGATAAGAAGTTTGAGCAGATTAAGGCCAAGTTGGCAGGCGTAGCTGATATCGCAGCAGCTAAGGCCAAGGGGGCTCGAATCGACTCCGTGAACCAGATTACCTTCTCTGCTCCTGTATTTGTACAGGCCACTGGCTCAAGTGAGCCTGCTTTAGCAGGTGCAGTGGCATCCCTTAAGGAGGGTGACTTCAGTAAGGCTGTTGTCAAGGGTAATGGTGGTGCTTACCTCTTCCGTGTCATCAAGAAGGCTCAGCGCGAAGGTGCCGCCTTTGATGCCAAGGCCGTTGAGAAGACCCTTAGTCAGCGTGCTCAGCAGGCCGCAGGCCGTTTCTTACAGGAACTCTATCAGAAGGCCAACGTCGTAGACAATCGCTATCTGTTCTTCTAGAAGAAAGGGCATAGAAAAGAAATCCCGAAATGTTTGTACGTTTCGGGATTTCTTTGTATCTTTGCAGCCGAGATTCCGTATGAACGCGTTGTCTAATGTTCTATTATTGAAAAGAATTGATAATAACAATATGAAAGTACCATTTTCTCCTCCAGACATGACCGAACAGGAGGTACAAGAAGTAAGGGAGGCAATCCTCTCGGGGTGGATTACTACTGGGCCACGGACCAAAAAGTTAGAGAAGCTGATTTCGTCGTATGTGAATACGGACAAAACGGTATGCCTTAATTCAGCCACGGCATCGATGGAGATGGTACTCCATCTTTTAGGCATAGGACCCGGTGATGAGATTATCGTACCGGTATACACCTATACTGCGACAGCATCTGTGGCGCAGCATGTGGGAGCCACGTTGGTGATGGTTGACTCGCAGAAAGATTGTGTAGAGATGGACTATGACCAACTGGAGAAAGCTATCACGGAGCGGACAAAGGTCATTATGCCTGTGGACTTAGGTGGCATCGTGGCTGACTATGACCGTGTGTATGAGGTTGTGGAACGGAAGAAACATCTGTTTAAGCCTTCGAATGCCTTGCAGGCCAAGATTGGAAGAATCGTTGTGACGGCTGACTGCGCCCACTCGTTGGGTGCGTGGAGAATGATCTCACAGGACCGATGGAACAGCGAGTGCCGTTTAAGCTCGTCCAGTGATGGCCGGTGCGTGACAGAGGAAGACGATATCAAATCACAGAAAGTACAGAAGGTGATGGCTGGTGCCATCGCAGATTTCTCATCGTTCAGCTTCCATGCTGTGAAGAACTTTACGACAGCAGAGGGTGGTGCTATGACTTGGAACCTTCCCTTTGGAAATTTGAGAGTTGAGAGCTCTGAATTAAATGATTATATGCCGGACGTGCCATTTTTGGTGGGCGAGACTTGGAACGAGCTGCTGTACCGTCTGGCACAACTGTTCTCACTCCACGGACAGAACAAGGATGCTTTTGCCAAGACAGAGTTGGGCGGTTGGGAGTATGACATTATCGGGCCGTGGTACAAGTGCAACATGACTGATATTATGGCGGCTATCGGCTTGATTCAGATGGAACGCTATCCTGCGATGTTGGAGCGTCGGCAGGAGATGGTTGCGCGGTATGATGAGGCTTTTGCCAACTTGCCTGTGGCTGTACTTAACCACAAGGACTCCAACCACTGCAGCTCACATCATCTCTACATGGTGCGCCTGCTGGGCAAGAGCCGCGAGGAGACAAACCGTGTGATGAAGCAGATGGCAAAAAGGGGTATTGCTACTAATGTTCACTACAAACCCCTCCCGATGATGACGGCCTACAAGGCACTCGGATTCGACATCAAGAACTACCAGAATGCCTACCATCTCTTTGAGAACGAGATCACGCTGCCGCTTAATACAAAGATGACCGATGAGATGCTTCAATTCGTAATCGATAATTTCACTGAAATTATTCAGGAAAAGAAGAAAGTATACTTGTGTCTGGCGCATATGAGCGATGCAGGAGAAGAAATGAAATATATTAATCGGGCTTTTGACGAGAACTGGGTGGTACCTTTGGGACCGAATGTGGACGGGTTTGAAAGTGACTTGGAAGCTTTTGTCAATGGAACTGCGGATGGTACAGAAAAGCAAGCAAAAAGTGTGGTAGCTCTGTCGAGTGGTACGGCAGCAGTGCATTTGGGGCTGTTGGCCTTGGGCGTTGGTCCTGGGGATGAGGTGCTGGCACAGAGTTTTACGTTCTGCGCCTCAATGAATCCCATCCGCTATTTAGGTGCCACACCAATCATCATTGACTCGGAATCCGACACATGGAACATGGATCCGGCCCTACTTGAGAAGGCTATCCAAGACCGTATAGCCAAAACAGGCAAGAAGCCCAAGGCTATTGTTGTCGTGTACCTCTATGGCATGCCTGCCAAAATAGACGAGATTATGGATATTGCACATCGCTATGATATTCCCGTACTGGAAGATGCAGCTGAGGCTTTCGGGTCGAGGTACAAAGGTCGTATCGTTGGCACATTCGGTGACTATGGTGTGCTGTCATTCAACGGCAATAAGATGATTACCACCTCAGGCGGTGGTGCCCTGATTTGTCCAAGTCAAGAAGCTAAAAAACGTGTTATGTGGTATGCCACTCAGGCTCGTGAGGCCTATCCCTATTACCAGCATGAGGCCATCGGCTACAATTACCGTTTGAGTAATGTCTGTGCCGGCATTGGCCGGGGGCAAATGACGGTGGCTAATGCACATATAGCTCATCACCGTCATATCGCAAGCCTGTATGAGGCGGCCTTCCGTGATGTGAAAGGTATTACTTATCACAAAGAGCTTGATGGCATTATGCTGAGCAACTACTGGCTGAGCACCATCGAATTAAGTGAAGACTTGAGAGTTAAGAATGAAGAGCAGGCCTATGCTCACGCTGTGGAGTCTGCTGTAGGTGGCGCTGCTGGAGTTGTACATGGAGGCGGCCTGTTGCATACAGACTGCGAGCCTAATCGGAATGTGGAGGCTCTGCGCATCTCCCTACAGGCCGTCGGTATCGAGAGCCGCCCGTTGTGGAAGCCCATGCACAAACAGCCTGTATTCCGTGACGTCCCTGCTTATGTCAATGGCGTCAGTGAAGGTATATTTAACCGCGGTCTCTGTCTGCCATCTGGACCGATGGTGACCGACGAGGACGTCAGTCTGATCATTGACACTATCAAGGCCAATATTATATGAGTCTTTTCAAAAAAATCATTTATTGGTATTTTAATAAGAATGCACTACCGTTCTGGTGCATCTTTATCTTAGACGGATTGATTCTGCTGCTGTCGGGTCTCATCAGTCATGCTGTGTTTAACTACGGACTCTTGATTAACGCTCGATTTGGTATGCTGATGAACACCATGGCGATGTTCGTTGTACTGAGTTTCATCGGTACTAAAGTGTTCTATACCTATGCGGGTATCCTGCGCTATTCGTCGTTTGTCGACCTGCAGCGTGTGGGCTATGCCAATACGCTGTCGGGCGCTATCGTACTGACGGTACACTACTGGATGAGCAACTTTCCGGAAGTGTTTTTTTTGAACATCTCTGCACGGGAGATTGTGACAATGTTCTTGCTTGCCACGATGCTGCAGTGGGCCTTACGTATACTCGTGAAAAATGTGTACGACGTGCTGTCGAGTTCGAAACGATCTATCCGAGTGCTTATTTACGGTGCATTGTCGGGAGGCGTAGGACTTGCGAAGAATATACGCAGTCAGAAACCATCACGCTATAAAGTGAAAGGTTTTATCACCCACGACGGACGCTATCGTCACAATCGTTTGATGGGTGAGCGGGTGTATTCGATGGAGGACGATCTGGCGGACATAATCCGTGAGAACCATATTGAGGGTATTGTCGTGTCGCCCTTCCGTACCAATGAGTTCCGTAACCAGCAGGAACTGCAGGATATGCTTATAGAGAACGGGGTGAAAATCTTCATGGCGCAGAATGCGCAGGAATGGGTAAACATCGAGACATCTGAGTATGCAGAAAACCCCGAGGATTCCCCCGCTTTGCAAGATGTTAAGCTACAGGAGGTGAGTGTGGAGGATCTGCTCCCCAGAGAGGAAATCCGTGTGGACATGGAGTCGGTGAGGCAGGAGTTGAAGGGCAAGCGTGTGTTGATCACTGGCGCTGCCGGCAGCATTGGGGCGGAACTGGTGAGACAGGTGGCTGAATACAAACCAGCTATCATGATCCTGATCGACCAGGCGGAGACCCCGGAACATGATATCCGACTGATGATGGAGAAAGATTTTCCGGAGATTCGATCGGAAACCATTGTGACATCAGTCTGTAAGAAAGAACGAATGGAAAGGATCTTTGCTGACTACATGCCAGATTATGTGTTCCACGCTGCCGCCTATAAGCATGTGCCTATGATGGAGAACAACCCTACGGAGGCCGTTCAGAACAATATAGAAGGTACAAAGATTGTGGCTGACCTGGCTGTGAAGTACGGCACGAAGAAGTTTGTCATGGTTTCGACAGACAAGGCGGTGAATCCCACCAACGTGATGGGCTGCTCGAAGCGCATCTGTGAGATATATGTGCAGGCGCTCAACAAGGTGTCCAGAACACAGTTTGTAACTACACGTTTCGGTAATGTGCTGGGATCGAATGGCAGTGTCATCCCATTGTTCCAAGAACAGATAAAGAACGGTGGGCCTGTGACGGTGACACATCCAAATATCATCCGTTATTTCATGTTGATACCAGAGGCCTGTAAACTTGTTCTGGAAGCTGGTACCAAGGGCAAGGGCGGCGAGATTTTCGTGTTCGACATGGGCAAACCGGTGAAGATTGCAGACCTGGCCAAGCGCATGATCAAACTTTCAGGGGCAAAGCATATCCGTATCCAATATACAGGTCTGAGGGCAGGGGAGAAGTTGTATGAGGAGATGCTGAACGAAGCGGAAAATACAAAACCTTCATTCCACGAGAAGATCCGCATTGCACAGGTCAGGGAGTATGACTACAAGCATGTGTCGAAGGAAATAGACAATCTGATTGCTCTATCGAGTCAGTTCGATGATCTCGCCACGGTGAAGAAGATGAAACAGATTGTGCCGGAATACCGGAGTAATAACTCTATTTATGAAGAATTAGATAGGTAAATATGAAAAAGATCTTAGTGACCGGCAGTGCCGGATTTATAGGTGCAAACCTTGTTATGCGCTTGTTGGAGAGCAACGAGGCGCTGAAGATTGTTGGCTTGGACAACATGAACGATTATTATGATCCGAGTCTGAAAGAATACAGACTGAAGATGTTAGATGAAAGAAGTAAGAAGGATGATGTAGATAGGAAACATTCTTACACTTTCGTCAAAGGAAGCATCGCGGATCGCGAGTTGGTGAACGGCCTATTTGAAGAATACAAGTTTGACATTGTTGTTAATTTGGCAGCCCAGGCTGGGGTGCGCTATAGCATCGAGAACCCTGATGTTTATATAGAGAGTAACATTATTGGTTTCTACAACATTTTGGAGGCATGTCGCCACCATCCTGTAGAACATCTGGTCTATGCCAGTTCCAGCTCTGTTTATGGCGGTAATAAGAAAGTTCCTTTCAGTACGGATGACCGTGTAGACAATCCCGTGAGCCTTTATGCTGCCTCGAAAAAGAGCAATGAACTGATGGCTCACTGCTATAGCAAACTCTACAACATCCCTAGTACGGGTCTGCGCTTTTTCACCGTCTATGGTCCTGCTGGTCGACCAGACATGGCTTATTTTGGTTTTACCAATAAACTGCTGAAGGGGCAGACCATTCAGATTTACAATTACGGAAACTGTCGCCGTGATTTCACATATGTGGATGATATCGTGGAAGGCATTGTCAGGGTCATGGCAAAGGCTCCAGAAAAGAAAGCCGGAGAAGATGGCCTGCCCATACCTCCATATAAGGTATACAATATCGGTGGGGGACAGCCGGAGAATCTGCTTGACTTTGTGACCATCCTGCAGGAGGAGTTGGTCAGGGCAGGAGTACTGCCTCAAGACTATGACTTTGAGTCTCACAAGCAACTTGTGCCAATGCAGCCTGGTGATGTGCCAGTGACGTATGCTGATGCCACAGCCCTTGAGCGTGACTTCGGTTTTACACCGAAGATCACATTGAGAGAAGGATTGAGAAAGTTTGCAGAATGGTACAATAGTTATTATTGCGGATAAGATATGCAGTATCACATTTTTTCCCCTTATAGAGTCTGCCCGTTGGGCGCTCATGTGGATCATCAGCATGGGCTGGTGACCGGGTTTGCCATAAACAAAGGTGTAGACCTATGGTTTGATGTGAGGGAAGACAGTGTCGTCAACCTGAAGTCTCGTACGTTTGAAGGTGACGTATCCTTCCACATTAATACCCCCTCCCAGGTGAAGGAGCGCCATTGGGGGGACTATGCACGAGGCGCGAAATATGCCTTGCGGAAACGTTTTGAGTTGACTCGTGGCATTGATGGAGTCATTCAGGGAAGCTTGCCTGTAGGAGGACTCTCCAGCAGTGCCGCCGTTCTCATTGCCTATGTGATGGCCTTCGCAAAGGCAAACGATATTACGTTGCAACCCTTTGAGGTCGTGAAGATTGCATCGGAAGCAGAACGGGAGTATATCGGTCTGAACAATGGTCTGCTCGACCAAGCGTGCATTGCCTTGGGCAAGAAGGACGGGTTGCTCTTCTTGGATTGTGACTCGAACGACTGGCGCATCATTAACCGCAATCCAGAGATGCCTGATTTTGAAATCGGCATTTTCTTCTCTGGCCTGACTCGCAGTCTGGTCAACTCCGACTATAATCTACGAGTATATGAGTGTAAGACGGCTGCATGGAATATGCTGGCCTATACCGAACAACCCCTAAAGACCTTCGATAAAACCTTCCTAAGGGATATTCCCAAAGCCACATTTGAGAAGACCCGCATCGCCATGCCGGCGAGATTTGCACGCAGGGCAGAGCATTTCTATTCAGAGTATCGTCGCGTACGTCAGGGTGTCACTGCCTGGGAAACGGGCAATCTGAAACTTTTCGGCAAATTGTCATTCGACTCGTGCGAGAGCAGTATCCACAACTACGAGTGTGGCTCTCCAGAACTCATTGCTATCTATGAGATCATGCGGGAGTTACCGGGAGTGTATGGTGGCCGGTTCTCTGGAGCTGGTTTTAAGGGAGCTTGTATCTCTTTGGTCAATCCAGCATATAAAGCCACGATAGAGAAGACACTTACCGAACGGTATCTTGAGCAGTTCCCGGAGTATGAGAAAACATTCCAGGTGTTTTGGGTCAGCCCAGACGACGGCGCCAGATTTGTAGATAATTGAAAATTGATGATTGAAAAGTGAAAAATATAGTTATAGCTGCAGGATATGCAACAAGGCTGGGGGAGTTGACGAAGAATTTCCCGAAGCCATTGCTGAAGATTGGTGACAATACCATTCTTGGCAGAATGCTCGATGATATCGACAGAATTCCGGAAATTGATGAGCATATAGTCATTACGAACCACAAATTTTTTCCGATTTTCGAACATTGGAAGATGGAAGAAGGACGATGGAAGAAGCCGATTACCATTATTGATGACGGGACTGAGACTAATGAGACAAGGTTAGGAGCTGTCTGCGATTTGCTTTTTGCAATGGAGCAGTTGCAGGTTGATGATGATATGCTGGTAGTGGCAGCGGATAATCTGCTGTTTTTCTCGTTTCAGGAGTTTGTGGATTTTGCCAAGTCAAGAAATACGAGTTGCATGATGTGCCATGAGCAGCCCTCCATCGAGAAATTACAGCGCACAGGTGTGGTGGAACTGGACGAGAATTATCGGGTGTTAGGCATGGAGGAGAAACCACAGGAACCTAAGAGCCACTGGGCCGTGCCGCCCTTCTACATCTATTTGAAGAAGGATTTGGACTTGGTGCGTCACGCTGTGGAGAATGGCTGTGGAAAAGATGCTCCCGGCAATCTGGCTCATTACATGGTAGAGCACACCACGATGCATGCCTGGCCCATGAGTGCCGGGCGGTTCGACATAGGCTCACTCGATACATATTACGAGGCACAGCGGAAATTTGGGTAAGAAAAGTATCAAAAGAATCGTCAGAAAGGTTTTTTTATATTAAAAATGCAAATAAATCCCGAAATGTTTTGTCGTTTCGGGAATTTTTTTGTAATTTTGCGGCCGTATTGTAATATGATAAATCAAATAAAAAATCAAAGAAATATGAAGAAACTGTTTACAATGTTGATTGCTTCTCTTTGTGGCACAATGGTTTATGCCGCCCAGACGGGAGTGATTAGTTTGAAAAATGTATCTATGAAACCTGGTAATACCGGGACGATGGAGGTTGTAGTTAACACACCATCTAACTATACGGCGTTCCAGTTCGATCTGACATTACCTAAAGGCGTTAGCGTCAAAAGTGCTAGTATGAACGGAAATTATGGAAATGACCGTACGTTGGAGAAAAAGCTTATTGATCAAACTGCAAACAAATATCGTTTCCTGTCTTATGATATGAAGAATGCCGCATTCACGGGTAGTGGTGTGGTTGCAAAAATCGTTCTGGAGGCTGGAAGTGAAGCTGAGTCTGGAACCTTGGCTGGTAGTTCTTTGTTGGTTGTCACTCCCCAAGGCCAGTCAACCGCTGTAGCTTCAGCTTCAGCAAATCTTACAATTGAGAATAAAGTCTCGATTACAATAAGTGATTTCGGTAAGAAGACATTTAGCAGCGATAAGGATTTGGACTTCTCGTCATTCGGTGATAACCTGAAGGCATATGTTGCAACGGGTTATGAGCCGACATCTGCAGAAGATGGTATGGGTGGTACTGTTTGGATGACACGTGTTATGGATGTTCCCGCTGGTACTGGTATTTTCCTGAAAGGTACCCCCGGTACTTACGAGGTTCCCGTTGCTACCTCTAAATCATTCTACAAGAATATGATGATTGGTACAGGCAACTCGAGTGTTTCTATTCAAAGTAGTACAAACGACTATGTGAACTTGTATCTGACAACGGATGATGCGGGTTCGGCCTTGATGTTCCGGACAATAGCAGGTGATGGTCGTACACAGGAAGCTAATTCAGCCTATCTCCAGATTCCAAAGCCATTTAAAGAGCGGCCGGCTTCTGCTGCAGCAAATGAGGAGGCAATCGCGATTGTGGCAGATCAGGGAAAGGGTACTTATTGTAGTGCAAATGACCTTGACTTCACTTCTTTAGGTGATAATTTGAAGGCTTATATAGCTACAGGCTATACTAATACCGATGGTACTGTTTGGATGACTCGCGTTATGGATGTGCCCGCTGGTGTCGGTATATTCCTGAAGGGTGCTAAAGGTACATACAATGTTCCTACAAAGGTGAAGAGTAATGATTCTAGGTATAGTTCGGTCTATACTAATATGTTGGTTGGTACACTCCAAACGACTTCTATTCCCCAGAAGACCTCAGATATGACCAATTACTTCCTTGGTATTGAGTCTGGTGTGATGAAGTTCTACATGGTTGCTGACGGAGGCCGCAGCATAGATCCGAACCGTGCATACCTACAGATTCCCACAAGTGCATTGTCATTGACTCGTGGTGTGGATGCTAATGGTTCGTATCAGGAGGCTTACGAATACGGCTTCGTTGATGATGTAGTTGGAATTCCGGTTGAGAGGATTACCGGCTATGAAACAGGCATCAGCACGATTGGTCTCACTGAGGAAGATAATGACGCCTGGTACAACTTGAATGGCCAGCGTATCGACACTCCGACAAGAAAGGGTCTTTTCATTCACAATGGTAAGAAGGTAGTTGTGAAGTAAATTGTTTAGGGTATTAATCAATTAAATATTTAAGCATTATGAAGAAAAAGTATGTAACTCCGGAAATGGAGGAAATGGAAGTGGAAAAATTGTCTTTGTTGGAAAGTACTGCTGAAGGTACAGGTGAAGGTACTGGTGGCCCAAGTAGTGGTCAAGGTTATTAATGTCCTAAATTATATGAGGGGGGTCCAAAAATGGAACCCCTTTTCTATGCCGAATTCTCAGATTGGCTCAAGACAGTCTGCGGGTACGTAGGTGATAGCGACGGCAGCAACACCGTCTATCTGAATAAGAAAGTATTTGTTCTTCTTGATTCGCTTGATAATACCTTCTACGCCTTTAAAACGGCCAGTGGTGATTCGTACACGACGGCCCATGTTGGAAGAGTCTCTTGCGTCAAGAAAAATGACAGATTCGTCATGGGCTGATGTGACTCTCATGAAGTTTTCCATCTGACGGTCGGGGACGTGCAGGATTTCCGTATGTCCGTCGCTTGAAGACTTCATCATATACCTCATCGGCTCAAATTCCTTACGGTGCATTTTCAGGCGGGTCAGAAC
>Ga0310690_10009363_pt1 | contig 12279 bp, 7 predicted proteins | sample AusTroGonzalo_MG_2_FD_207661 | JGI IMG/M metagenome (GOLD analysis project Ga0310690, IMG submission 207661) | Bovine rumen microbial communities from tropical cattle in Woodstock, Queensland, Australia - Gonzalo_04 (v2) (version 2) | ecosystem: Host-associated > Mammals > Digestive system >...
GCATGATAGCACGAGAGGTTGTTCCATTTGCAAAGTTCTTGGAATTGAAGAAGAGACGACCCGTACCATAAACCGGGGTGATGGTCGGGTTCGAACCCGTACCGTTCTGGAACGTCCAGTTACCAGCGCCGGTGGTACCCACCTGCTCAATCGTCCAGGTCTGCTGAGTACCGTTACTGAAGTCTTCCACATAATCCGGAATGACTGCCTCCAAGGTAAAGTTGACAGACAAAGTGTCGTTCAGATGGTTGTTATCGCCAGGGGTCGTCAGCACAATCAGGAAGTCGATCGGCTGGTTGACCGGGATCACCACGTTCTGGGAAATCACCTTGTTCATGCTGGCCAAGGCGAGCACTGAACCGGTGTTCACGTTCACCGTCTGGTTCAGGTTCAATGCTGTGGAATGCAGCGTAACCGTAGCGGGGGTGGTAGCAAAGTTGAGGGTCTCAGAACCCTTGTTCGTGATTTCCACCGTGATATTGTAGGAGGCCTGCGGACATTCACCCAAAGTGGGGCTGACCAATGCGGTCAAAGCAGCGTCCGTAGCCGGAATCTGGTCGGCGTAAGCACCCATGTAGGTCACACTTGAACGGTTGATGCCGCGAATATCAGTCATGGCATCGTCGTTGCGCCAGCACTCCAAACCAGTGAACGCTGTCGGCAACAAACTTTGCGTCATATTGGCGATAGGAGGCAGGATGCTGAAAGCGTCGGTGAGCGTGGAGACGGCACCTAACAATTCAGCAATGGAGTTTCTGGCCACCGTCTTGAAGGCGACCACACCGGATCCAGAATAAAAGTCATTGTAAGAACCTGTGACCGTGGAGTTTGCGTTCAAATACAACGGATAATCCGTATTGTCAGAACAGACCACTTGGTTCAAGAATATATTATTGTATATATACGTATTATTGTTGCCGTTAGAGATATACAATGCAGCAGTGTTGCTGTAGGGAGCGTCAGACTTGGCCAGCAAGCTGTTGTTCACCAAACGCAGGTTGTTGCTGTTGTTGATCTGCATAGCGTAGGTACTGTTGGCCGTAACCGGGTAGAAAATCACCTCGTTGTTGTAAAGGTAACCCGTCATCGTAGAGGAGGATGAACTGTTGGTCACATAGATACCTGCAGAACCGTTGCCCACCTTGACATGGTTGTTACGGATATAATAGTTGTCGGTCGTAGCATTGGTAAGATAGATACCATACTCCAACTTCGTAACGGAATCCACCGTATTGCCGTCAATGGCACCGCCATAGAGGTAGTTAGCGTGGATACCGGTGAAGTTCTGCGGATTGCTGGAAGGCACCTGTTTGAGGTGGTTATTGGAAATAGTACCAACCCAATAGTTAGCATAAATTGCTCTGTAACAAGATGTGATGTCGCAGTTGTCAATCAATAGGTTGTTTCTGCGAGCGGCGGAACCCACATAGTGGATACCGAAGTTACCGCCGGTGATGGTACAATTCCGGAACTGGATAGTATCCGGAATGGCATTCGCGGCAGTAGTACGGCTGACAGCTGCACTGGTCGTGGCCGTGGAGTGGGTATTGTGCGCCGTGATCAGACAGTTGTCGAACTGGATGTTTCTACTACCGTTGCCACGCACGACAACTGCACGGGAAGCCGTCGCGTTATCCTTACCTTGGATGGTAAGGTTTTTGAATATGTAATCCTTGACATTCACCAACGTGACCGCGCCGAAAACATTGGCACCCGCGTCGGTACTGTTGTTCGTCAAGATCACCGTGCTCTGGTTGTCACCCTGGAACGTGATGGTGTTCACCGCCGACTGTCCAATGTAGTTTTCATCGAAAGTGAAATCGGTGTAGGTGCCAGGACGGAGATGGAAGGTCACCGGACCGCCCAATCCGCAATAGTTCAGCGACACTTTCGCCGCAGCCAAGTCTGCAAAATCAGGGTTGGTACCACCGATGGTATAGTGACCGCTCATCAAGCTGTCGCAAGCGTATGGTGAAATCCTAACGGTATCGTTTTCATGATACCCGTCAACTTGACCGTTACGTGTGGTGACAAACACCGTCACGTAGTTATAGCCATGTTGCGGCGTGAAGGTACCCAACGACAGAGAGTCCGGAATATCGAAACAGATGTCGCCCGTCCAGTTGTAGGTAGCGTCATGGAACATGACGCCGTTCTCATTTTTGACCTGAATCCGGAAAGTACCAGAGGTCATTGAGTTCGTGCCGGGAGAGTGTGCCGCGTCGCTTCGGTTGGTGAAATAGACCGTGACCGGCTGCGGCTGACCCGTAATCAGACAGTGAGGCATCGGATTGACCGTGTCCACACGAACGTCATTCTGGTAGATGTTAGGATAGTTGTGATGCGCCACCAAGAAGGTATCGAACTGGTCGTTGCTTCCGTGTGTATCCTCCATGTAGATGTGGTAGTAGATAGTATCCTGATAACAGACGGCAGGCAATGTCCACTGTGCCTGAATGGTATGTCCGTTGGCATTCAAGACGTTGCTGGTGAAGGCGCCGGCATTCGAAAGATGCACTGTGTCGCCACTGTTGATTTTGTACCAGCAAAGCACCAGGTTCTCAGCAATTGTGTCATTATCAAAGAGTCTCGCTTTAATCGTATAAGGTCCCAAATTGTTGGTGAAAGAGCTGTTGGTGTTGTAATAAAACGGGGCCTGCATAGTGATAGCGGGACGGATAAGTTCGCAGTTGGAGAGGCGGACGGCCAAGTTGTCGAGATACCAACCTGCACAGTTCTGCGTTCCGGAAGTAGAAGGTGAGAGTTTGTTCAAACGGAACTGCAGACGGAAATGCGTCGGGGTGGCTCCATTGGCGAATACCAAAGAGGTTATGTCGAACATCTCATGCTTCCACCAAGCGTTGGTAGGGGTAGCGGTAGTGGAGTTAGACTGCCATGTGGAGTATGCATTGTCGGAAAAAGCACCGCCGGTGTATGTTCCCGAACCATAATACCATGGACTGTTGCTGTTAAAGTTCATCTGTGACCAAGGGCTCCACAACAGGTTGCCATCCTCATCCACGCCAGCACTGACGGAATAGTAGATGTTGGCACCATCCAACACATTCACTTTACAAATGTGGTCGAAATCCACATAGACATGGTTCACGTCCACACCTGGAGACGACAACGGGATAGGCGGAGTGGTACACAACGAAGTATTCGTCGCAGCGTAAACCGGCGAATGGAAGGATTTGGGGGCAGACTGGAACAACGGAAGGTTATTCCAGTTATCGTAGGTGATGCCCGTACCGACAACACGCCAGTCACCAGCGCCGCCGCCTAAGCTTGGAGTTGTCTGAGTCGCCATCTGGATGGTGGCGCCATCGAAATCCTCGCTGAAAATAGTGACAAAATTCATGGGTTGCGCTTTCACCAGAAAAGGCATCGCGACAACCATCAAAAAGAATAACAGCTTTTTCATATTTTTACTTATTTTATCTTTCTAAATTACTAACACTCAATATTTTAAACCGATACTACAAGAGAGACGGCCCTACTTGTACACCACACGTGAAAAACCAGACTAAAGCTGATTAACACTAATATACAAATAAGGGGGCAAAGATATAAAAATATTTGGAATAATACGGCGAAAAAAAACTTTTTTAACTGCGCAAAATTTCCTCGCATTCCGTGATGGTTTGAGCGGCCATCAGCTGGATTTTTTTCGGTTTGAAATTGAAGACGCCGCGGAAATATCCGGAATAGAGGGTACGCATCTCCAACACGGCCGCACGCTCTCCTTTAACACGCTCATTCTCACGCAGATGGCGCATCACCAGCGAGACCCTCTCCTCGTAGGTAGGTTCTTCGCAGGGCTCATGGTTCAGAAAGCACTTGATTTGACGGAAAATCCAGGGATTGCCGATGGCTGCACGCCCGATCATGACGGCATCCACGCCGTATCGTTCTTTATACTCGAAAGCTCTCTCCGCACTATTGATGTCGCCGTTGCCAATCACCGGAATCTGCATCCGCGGGTTGTTTTTCACCTCGCCGATCAACGTCCAGTCGGCCTCGCCGCCATATTGCTGCGCACGGGTGCGTCCATGTATCGCAATCGCCTGTATGCCAACATCTTGCAATCGTTCTGCAACCTCCACGATGGGTTTGTTCGCACTCTCCCACCCCAAGCGTGTCTTCACGGTCACGGGAAGGTCGACCGCCTTGACCACCGCCGAAGTGAGACGCACCATTTTCGGGATGTCCTGCAAGATAGCCGAGCCCGCACCCTTGCTGACGATCTTTTTCACGGGGCAGCCCCAGTTGATGTCGATGAAGTCGGGTTTCTGCGCAGCGGCAAATCGCGCCGCTGTCACCAACGCCTCCTCATTGCTGCCGAAAATCTGCACTCCAAAAGGCCGTTCGTCCTCCAAAAACTCCATCTTCCGGATGCTCTTCTCCACCTCGCGCGACAACGCATCCGACGAGATAAACTCCGAAATCACCACATCGGCACCATATTCCTTGCAAATACACCGGAACCCCCGGTCTGTCACCCCCTCCATCGGGGCCAGATAGACCGGAAAAGGAAATCGTTGCAATAACTCTTTTATACTCGTCATTTTTGGACGGCAAAAATAAATTTTTTATCTTTGCACCCTTGTTTAGAAACGATTCATTTTAACCCTAAAAAAATAAAATTATGATGAAAAAAGTATTTGCTTTGGTATTTTTGGCAAGCGTATTTTGCTCATTATCAGCACAAAAAGTTAACGAAACCGTGGTTCTTTACGGAAAAGAACAGATTAAAGGTTTCACCATCAACATCTATGACAACTCTCCTGAAATCGTCGAAGGCGCTTTAGTTGACAAATTCGAAACCCAATATAAACTGAAAGGTTCCAAGAAAAAAGGCTATCATGTGTACGAAAACCAGTCCTGCGACGCATTCGGAGACGCTCGCTACGACATCTATTTCACCACTGCGGAAGTAGGCAAGAAGAAAGACAAAACCACACAAGTGATCCTTGTGGTATCCACGGGCAACCTCAACTGCGTCACCTTCTCCAATGATCCCCGTACCTCACGCAACATCGTTTATTTCCTTGAGAACCTGAACAAAGACATCGACGGCTACAAAATCAAATTGCGTATCGAGGAACTGAGAAACAACCTCAACAGCCTCAATAAAGAGCGTCAATCTCTGCTTAAAGAACAAGCCAAGTTGCAAGAAAAACATAATACTACCAACGAAGAGATCAAAAGACTCACCGCCCAAATCGAACAAACCACCAATTTAGATGAAAAACAATCCCTCGAAAAGAATCTCCAATCCTCGGAAAAATCTCTGATAAGCCTTAACGAAAAACTCTACAAAATCAACGTCAAATTAGAGACCAACCAGAAGAACATCGACTCCACCGAAAAAGAGCTGAATTCACTCACGAAGTAAGTCATTCACCTAATCGTCATTGAGCTTATGGCAACTATCATCGACGGCAAACTGATTTCCGATACCATCAAAACGGAAATCGCGACATCTGTTAAAGATTTATTAGACAAAGGCTTACGCGCACCGCATTTGGCCGCTGTCATCGCGGGCGACGACGGTGCTGCACTCAGCTACGTCGCCAGCATTGAGAAACAGTGCAAAGGGGTCGGCTTCATCTCATCGGTATACCACCTCCCTGCCAGCATCTCGGAGGAGGAGTTTCTCGGCACCATCGACTTCCTCAACCAAGATGAGGAGATCGACGGCTACATCATCCAAATGCCGCTGCCGAAGCATATCTCCATCGACAAGGTGACCGCACACGTGAGTCCCGAAAAGGACATGGACTGCTTCCACCCCGAGAACATGGGCAACCTGCTCCTGGGCAAGGATTGCTACCTGCCCGCCACCCCGCACGGGGTCATGGAACTGATCCAGCGCAGCGACATCGAGACGAAAGGCAAAAACTGCGTGATTGTGGGACGCAGCAACATCGTCGGTAAACCATTGGCAATGTTGATGTTACAAAAGAGCATCAACGCCACGGTGACTGTTTGTCACAGCCACACCCAGAACCTGCCGCAGGTCTGCCGCCGCGCCGACATCCTCATCGTGGCCATCGGACAACCCGAGATGATCACCGCTGAATATGTGAAGGAGGGCGCCACCGTCATCGACGTCGGCATCCACCGCCTTGACGCACCCGACCAGCCGAAAGGCTACCGTCTCTGCGGCGATGTGCTCTTTGACGAGGTCTCCAAAATCTGTGGAGCCATCACACCCACGCCTGGCGGCACCGGTGCCATGACCACCGCATGCCTTTTGCAGAACACGCTCAAGGCCCGAATGAAAAAATTGTAAAGAAACGATATTTCGCGTTATGATGTGGGGGCGTATGCGATGCGCCCCCTCTTTATATCCGGTTTTCGGTAGAGGTCTGCCGGCTGCAAAGATGCAGGAAGTCGCACATTTTGCACTTCTCCTCGTCGTCCGTCTGTGTGAAAGCCTCTGAATCGTCGAATATCTCGCAAAAGAGCTTATTCAGCCTTTCCGCCAACAATTCCTTGTAAATCAGCACATCTTCTTCGCCAAAAAGCGTACCGTCGAGGATATAATCCGAATGGTTCATGTTGATTTCACGCGTGCTGACGATGCCCACCCGCACGGAGGAGGGTTTCTCCTTGGCCCAATAGTCATACATCAACGCATAGACCGAGAGCTGGAACAGCTTGTCGTACTTGCTGTCGGAGAAGATTTTGTCAATGGCTGCACTCAACGCATCTTCATCGCCAGCATCCTCTTTTTTAACCGTAACTCGTAGATTCCCAGCTTCTACCTTGCCGGTCTTGTAGTCCAGAATCTTCACATCACGGCCGTAGTTCTGCACCCTGTCCAGACTTCCCGTCATCTTCACTGACCAAACACGCTGTTTGTCAGTACTTTTCACCGGATACTTGGCAATATCCACTTTCAGTTCATTGGCATAAATTCTCCACGGCAAGATGCCGAGCAACTCCTTCTTGGCTTTCTCCAAATAGTTGTGCACCGTCTCTTGGATAATCCGCCGGTTAATCAGCCAATATCCTTGCTCCAAATCACTCTGTATCAAGGATTCACGGCCTTTCAGCTTCTTGATTTCATCGCAAATGGCCGCATCGGAAGAGTCGATATGTTTCTGCAAAATCTGTTCAAAACGCGCTGGATCGGACTCCTTTTTCACCTCATCGAGCGCCGATTTGAAAAGTGCGTGGATGACGGTTCCCAACTCGTAAGGTTCCAGATGGTCGGTCAAAGGACGCTCGTCTCGCACCTTCATCAGATGCTGGAAGTAGAACTTCAGCGGACAAGCGATGTAAGTTTGCAATGAGGAGGCCGAGAAGACATAGCTGTTGAGACGCTCCATCACCTCCTGGGTTTTGGGCATGGAGAGTGGCTTCCGCACAGGCAGCGACAGGTTGAAATCGAGTTGCTGATGCTGGATGCGGACCACCTCTTCCAAATGCTGTGACTTCACCTCATACTCCAACTGGTTGATGAAACGGCTCTTCTCCGCCATGCTGACATCAGAGGCGTTGTTATATATAAGCATCACATTTTCAGCGCGTTGTAATAGTCTGAAAAAGTGGTAGGCGTAGACTTGATCCTGATACAAGTAGTTGGGCAACGCATCCTGACCGTCGAACTTGAACTTGAAATCGAACGGCAGCAGTGAGTTGTAGGTGATGCCCTTGGGGAGGGTGCCCTCGTTCACGGAAAGCATAATCACGTTCTTGAAATCCATCATACGGGTCTCTAACAAACCCATCACCTGCAATCCTGTGTCGGGGTTGCCTTTCATGGAGATGGACACATCGCCCATCCTCTTCAAAACCACGAACTTCGCGAACGGAAAATCCACACCTTGTTCGTTATCAGCGAAATAGCTATCGAATTGCAACTGCAACTCCTTCAATCGGAGGCATAATTCGCGCCAAAGTTGCTGGTAGGTCTCCTCTAATGTCACCGATGCGGCATACTCACAAAAACGGAGCAGCACGGAAGGCAACTGACGAGCGAGCATAGCCTTTGGATAGTTCACAAAAACCTCTTTCTCAGTTAATTGGCTATACCTTATCACCGTCGGGAAATAGGTCTTTCGCACCTCAGTTTGCTGCAGAAGTTCGTGCTTCCACAGCTGCTCCATCAGCTCACCGCTGAAGACCAATTCTGCATCCACCTCTTCGTTGGTCAACGCATACACCGATTCGTAAACGGCGATCAACTGCTGGAACAACGAGTAGACCGGCGTCGCCTCGAACGGGAAGCCCATGGTCGCGTTAACCGTCACTTTATCAGATTTGTACGACAGCAGGAACGGTAACAACAGGTTTTCGTCGGCCAACACCACCGCCGTGTCGGACATATCCACGAACTGGACCGATTCCCGCTGAGCTTCTGGAATCTCATCCAATTTTTGCTGTTTGATGCGATCCACCTCGCGGATGGCGGCGTAAATCTGCCGCATATTCTTGGCTGTGGAGACCACATTCACCGTTTTCTGGATAGTAGCGAAGTGGTTTTCGTTGAAAAGCAACTTTTCGGGGTTGAGTTTTAACTGTTCGCAGTTGCGCTGGATGAAAAAGGAGGTTTCCGATTTCTTGGCGTCCTCCTCTAAATGACAGTAAAACGGGTCAATATCGAAGTAGATTTCCGTTTGGAAAGTATCTTGTTCCTTCAAATAACGGATTATGGTCAGCTCCGAAGGCGAAAGGGCATAGAATCCGGCAAAAATCAGCCGTTTGAAGGGCAGTTTTTGGGCATATCGGACGATATTTTCGGCACAATCCCGATAAATCATCCCCTCGAAGGCTTCTGAAGAGGCAGACAACAACGTCTTGTATTGCCCATAAAGATCCGCCAGTTGAGCGTAAAATTCCAGCTTTTCGCGGTCCTCCGCCGACAGTTCCTCTTTTCCCAAACGAGCCTCGAACTGAGCGGCTCCGGCAAATTCTTTCAGAATTGAGGGCACGTCCTGCAGTTGCATGTCCATGTCGCTTATGTCCTTCAGGAAGGCATTGCCCCAAGAGAGCAGGTTGTGCATTTCGAAATAGCTGCCCGAACACTGCCGCGTCGCCGCATAAAGTCGGAAAAGCTGCGACACGGAATCGATCACCTTGAGCGGGGAGAGCCACGCCACAAACTCCTCCATCGGGAAGATCTGCGGCGCGAACATCGGCTTCCGTCCGTTGGCCTCGTGCAGACCTTGCAACAAAAGCCTGCGCGCACGACGGTTCGGCAGAATCACCGCAACATCGTGCAACGGGACGGTTTTGTCCGCAAGGATTATGTCAATTATTTGCTTCAAAAACGGCAACATTGGCTATGACATTGACTTTAACATTGACTCCTAACTCCTCATCTCCTCATCTTCTCATCCATTCTTCCCAGTGGCTGCGGCGTTCGTTCCTCACTCCTTACCCCTGCGAGCTCTTGACCCCTAACGGGGCTGCTCAAGGAAGATGTTTTATATTACTACCCCACCCTTCGGGAAAACTACTAACTGCTAACTACTAACTACTTCACAGCTGCCAATTAATCGGACTCTTCCCCATCGACACTAAAATCTCGTTTGTTTTCGAGAAATGTCGGCAGCCGAAGAAGCCTCGGGAGGCGGAGAGCGGTGACGGGTGCGGGGCGGTGAGCACGTAATGTTTGCTGGTATCGATAAGGTGCTGTTTCTCGATGGCATAGTTGCCCCAAAGCAGGAAAACAAGTCCTTCGCGCTGTTCGGAAAGCCGCTGGATGGCGCAGTCTGTGAAGGTCTCCCAACCGTGACGCTGGTGCGAGCCCGCCTGATGCGCGCGCACCGTGAGAGTCGCGTTGAGCAGCAGCACCCCCTGGTTCGCCCACGACTGCAGGTTGCCGCTCACCGGAATCCGGAAACCGACATCCGTGCTCAACTCCTTGAAGATATTCTGCAGCGACTTGGGAATCGGCACACCATCCTGCACCGAGAAGCAGAGGCCATGCGCCTGCCCTTCGCCATGGTACGGGTCTTGCCCGATAATCACCACCTTCACCTTGTCGAACGGCGTGGAATTGAACGCATTGAAGATCTTCGGTCCTGGAGGGAACACCTGATAGTGCTTCTTCTCCTCTACCAAAAACGCCTTCAACTCCGCGAAATACGGTGCTTGAAATTGGTCCCAGAGGACTTGTTTCCATGATGGTTCTATTTGGGGGTTGATGGGTACTTGCATATTTGTGGATTCTATTTTGGCTGTTGGCTGTTGGCTATTGGCTGTTGGCATAAAATATCTTGGCAACACAAAATATTTTATATATTTGCAAAATATTTTTTATATGTTTAATAATTTTAACTATTAATTCTTAAAAAAAATGAGAAACTTTAGAAACTACAAAATCTGGAATGAATCCGTTAATTTCACAACTGAGATTTACAAGATTATCAATGCTTTTCCTTCATTTGAAAAGTTTGCCTTGGCAGATCAACTTAGAAGAGCATCTGTGTCTATTGCATCAAACATTGCAGAAGGTTCTGCAAGGGAATCCGAAAGAGAATTTGCACATTTTTTAAGCATTAGTCTTGGATCTGCATTTGAAGTTGAGACACAATTACAAATAGCTCATAATTTAGGCTACATCAATCAGCAATTATTAGATTTGTTATTAAAAAAAATACACCCTCTAGAGAGGCAAATCAACGAACTCATTACCGTTATCAAAAGAAAAAGCCAACAGCCAAAAGCTAATAGCTAATAGCTGTCTGCTTAATGTTTAAAATGCCGCACTCCGGTAAACACCATCGAAATCCCAAACTCGTTGCAGGCCTTGATGGAGTCCTCATCGCGGACGCTGCCGCCAGGTTGGATGATGGCGGTGACACCGTACTCTTTCGCCATCTTCACTACATCATCAAAGGGGAAGAAGGCATCGCTGGCGAGACACAAATTTGCGGTAAGTCCCTTCTCTTTAGCCTCTTCCAACGCAATATGTGCGGCACCCACGCGGTTCATCTGTCCGGCACCGATGCCGGCAATGCGACCGTCGCAGGCCACTGTGATGGCATTCGAACGCACATGCTTGCAAATTGTCATCGCGAGCTTCAGATTCTCCATCTCCTCAGCGGTGGGCGCCTTCTCAGTGACCACCTTGATCTCATAATCCTCAAAGCGTTTGCGATCAAGGGATTGGCAAAGCAGACCGCCCGCCACGCTCACGAACATCTTCTCATCGGCATTGGACTTGTCGGTGCTGAAGGTCATCAGACGGATGTTCTTTTTCGTGGAAAGGTGGTCGAAGGCCTCCTGCGTGAAGGAAGGCGCGAGGATGATTTCGAGGAAGACGGGCTTCATCGCCTCGGCGGTCGGCAGGTCGATTTCGCGGTTCGAAGCCACGATGCCGCCGAAAATCGAGACGCTGTCAGCCTCGTATGCGCGGGTCCACGCCTCCAAGGCGCTCTCGCCGATGCCCACGCCACAGGGATTCTTGTGCTTCACGGCCACCATCGTCGGGCGGTCGAATTCGCGCAAGATCTGCAATGCGGCATCTGCATCCTGTATATTGTTGTAAGACAATTCTTTACCATGCAACTGCTCAGCCCATGCCATGGAAAAGCCCTGCTTCTTGCCGGCATAGAAAGCAGCTTCCTGATGCGGGTTCTCACCATACCGCAGAGATTGCTTCTTGGTGAAGGTAAGCGTCAGGTTTTCAGGCTCTTTCTCACCCACCTTCTCGGTCAGATAGGTGGAGATATAGGTGTCGTAAGCGGCAGTGTGGCGGAAAACCTTGGCAGCCAAACGACGGCGCGTTTCCAATGTAGTGTCGCCGTGAGCCTTGAGTTCTTCCAACACGGTGGCATAGTCGGCATTGTCGACCACTACCGTCACGAAAGCATGGTTCTTGGCCGCACTGCGCAACATGGAAGGTCCGCCGATGTCGATGTTTTCAATGGCATCCTCAAACGTAGTTCCCTCTTTCTCAATAGTTTGCTTGAACGGATAGAGGTTCACCACCACCATGTCGATGGGAGAAATGTGGTTGGTCTCCATCTCCTTCACGTGCTCTGGATTGGTGCGCACGGAAAGCAGAGCACCGTGTACCTTCGGGTGCAGAGTCTTCACGCGACCGTCCATAATTTCCGGGAAGCCGGTCACATCGCTGATACCGATGGTTTTCACGCCTGCGGCCTCCAACGCTTTGCGGGTGCCGCCGGTAGAGATAATTTCAAAACCCAATTTGGTAAGTTCCTGAGCAAAAGGCACTACGCCTTCTTTATTGCTCACACTGATAATCGCTCTTTTCATACTATATTATTCTTTTATAATTGCATCCAACAAAAT
>Ga0310690_10009364_pt1 | contig 12279 bp, 5 predicted proteins | sample AusTroGonzalo_MG_2_FD_207661 | JGI IMG/M metagenome (GOLD analysis project Ga0310690, IMG submission 207661) | Bovine rumen microbial communities from tropical cattle in Woodstock, Queensland, Australia - Gonzalo_04 (v2) (version 2) | ecosystem: Host-associated > Mammals > Digestive system >...
GGAAGTCGAAATCGAATGGGAGCTTTCCGGCGAGCAGGAAATCACGGTCACCGCGCCTGACAGGCAGTACAAAGGCATGCTTTATTCGGGAAATGAGGTTATGCTCGCCGGCAAAAACGATGAGCTGCTGTTTTTCTCGCTGAACGGCAAAAACAGCCATGCCGTCCTTCCCACCGAGGAAAGTCAACTGATTCCCTATACCGAGCCGACCGAGACCGACGCGCCGACGGAGCCGGAGCCGGACTATTCCGCTGCATACGTCACCGACGCCGAATCGAAGTCGTTTACCTTTGATGAAACGGCGCTGGAGTACCACGTTCCGAAGATCGTCTACGACGGCGAGGGGATCGACTATCTCAACGAGATGATGTACGAGCAGCTCTTCGAGGACGTCTATGTGAAGGATGTCGAAGAGGCGCTTGACGAATACGGCATGCCCGGCGTCGCCTTCATCAAGTATCTCTGGGGCAGGTCCGACCATTACCTGTCGATTGTCGTTACGATCACGTATTATGCCTCGGAGGGCGCGGAGTTCGCGATCTACAACGTCGATCTGCGCACCGGCGAGCTTGCTTCGGACGTCGAGGTGCTGTCGCACTTCGGCTACACGGTCGACCGCTTTGAGGAAGAGGCGCGCGACGTGATGGGCTCGGTGCTGTTCGACAATTACGCGTCGTTTATCGAGGAAATGCAGTCCGATCCCACGATGCAGGAAAAATTTGACGACCTCGTGACCAGAACGACCTCCGACGAATACGTTTCCGACGCAAGGCCCTTCGTCGGCGCGGACGGTAAGCTCTGGATGGTCGCGCCGATCGCCTCCGCTGCGGGCGCGGACCGCTACGATCAGGTCATCGAATTCGAGAGCTATCCGATTTCGGACGCCTATCTGAGCTATATCGCCGACTGATACCGACCGCAAAATCGGCGGAGATCCCCATGCCAATGGGAATCTCCGCCGGTTAACGCTGCTTCAGTCTTTGAAAAAAGTGAAAATAGTGCTTGCAAAACCCATCTGGATATGTTATTATACATCCGCAAAATGAATATCCGGGTGTAGCGAAGTTTGGTATCGCGCTTGAATGGGGTTCAAGAGGCCGCTGGTTCGAATCCAGTCACTCGGACCAATAAACGGGGAAGTCCTTCCGGACTTTCCCGTTTATTATTTGAATAATGATGACTGGATTCGAAAGGCGGCACTTGGCGACAGTCCGGTGGACTGTCGCAACCTGTTGCAACATTGGCTCTGTCTGCGTGCCGTCGAGCGGCACTTGCCAATCGCCGTGTTGCTGCCACTCCTTTTTGCTCCCTTCCTCCGCCACAGGCGGCGGTCGCAAACGTCCCCGCCGTGGCTTTTCCGCAGAAAAGGGAATCCAGTCACTCGGACCAAAAACTCCGCAGGGCATTAGCTCTGCGGAGTTTTTGCATTTACGGGGAAGGGAGAACCGGCGGTTTCTTGAATTGTCATCCCTTCGCGGTTGCCGCGCAGCGCGAGGAAATGAGACGGCGTCACGGAAAGGATGTGGAACGCTCACCTTCCGGCAGAAAAGATCAATCAGCTTCGTTGTGCAGCAATTGCTGCTGCTTGACCAGCTCCGTGAAGACGCCGCCTTTTTTAATCAACTCGTCATAGGTGCCGTCTTCTGCGATCCTGCCGCCGTCCAGCACCAGAATGCGGTCGCAGTGTTTGATCGTAGAAAGCCGATGCGCTATAACGATACGGGTGCAGCCCATTGCGTCCAGCGCATCGGCGACCTGCTTTTGCGTCTTGTTGTCCAAGGCAGAGGTTGCTTCATCAAAGATCAGCAGCTTCGGCTCCGGGGCGATGGCGCGGGCGATCATCAGCCGCTGACGCTGTCCGCCGGAGATGCCGCCCTGTCCTTCGGAGACGACGGTAAACATTCCCATGGGCATGGCGCGGATATCGTCCGCGATACCCGCTTTCTCCGCCGCTTCCCAGGCGTCTTCAAGCGTCAGCTCCGGAGAGGTGATGACGATGTTGGAATAGATGTCGCCCTGAAACAGGCCTGCGTCCTGCATGACCGTGCCGATTTTCCGGCGCAGTGAAGGCAAGTCCAGCTTTTCCATATCCCGCCCGTCGTAATAGACCGCGCCGTTTTCCGGCGTCTCAAAGCCCAGCAGGAGACGCACCAACGTGGATTTTCCGCAGCCGGTTCGCCCCACAACGGCGACGTATTCGCCGGGGGCAATGTTCAGCGAGAGGTCGCTCAGAACGTACGGCGAGTTGGCGTCATAGCGGAAGGATACGCGCTCCAGCGCGACCTCGCCGGTGATGCCGGTGACGATCTGCTTGCGCTCCGTCGACTCCGGCTCGGCCTTTAAAAACGGCTCTGCCATCTCCAGCGCGGGCTGGATCTGCGCGGCGGACAAGGCAATAGAGGATACCGACAGGAACGCGCCCATCAGCATGCCGTACGCCGCCGTGAAGGCAAAGTAATTGGATTGGCCGATATTGCTTTTTGCTGCCAGATAGTACAGCAAAATCGTTGACGTCAGCGTAATGGCGGCAGCAATCACGCTGTTGATTTTGAGAAAGGTCGGCGGATTGTAGGTGAGCTCCGCGCCTTCGGAATACAGATCCAGCCATTTGGCAAAGACGCGCTTCTCCGCGCCTGAGAGCTTGATCTTCTGGACGCCGGTGATGAGACTGTAGCTCATGCCGGATTCCTTCGCGTTTTGCGCCAGCTTCTTTCGGTTGATCCGTATCTGGACCAGCGTGGAGGCGACGGAAAAGCACACTGTCACGGCAACAATGAGAAGCGACGGGAGTACCAGCGTCGGGGCGAAGCGGAAAATCTGCGTGACGTACAGCAACGAGGTCAGGGCGGTCAGAGCGGCGCTGACGACCGTGCTCAACAAGGTTGCGCAAAGCTGGTTGACCGCCGCGGCGCGGCTTTTCAGCTCACCGGGGCTGTGCTTGCGAAAGAAGTCTGCGGGAAGAGACAGCAGCCGCATCATCATGGATGCCTGCACGCCGAGGGTGACCTTGGCGTCCAGTCGGCTTTGCGCGAGGGCTTTGATGACGGAAAGAAGCTGCGAGGACAGCGATACGCAGAGGATGCAAACGGCGGCGCCGATGAGGGCGCTTGCCTGTCCGGAGGTCAGCACAGGACCCGTCAGCGCACGGGTGATGCGCGGCATAAACATCCCGACCAGCGTAACCCCAAGGGTCGCAGCTGCGATCAGAATGACGTCGCTCAGAGACACGCAGCGCTTCATGTACAGCAGCAGATCGGGGATGTCCAGCTTTTTCTGCGGAAGCGGACGGTAGAAGCACACCGCCTGTGCTGCAAAGAGGGGAGCGGTTTTTGCGTTCAGCTTGACCCGTTTCCCGGTTTTCGGGTCGATGTACCGGTAGCCCGTAAACGCGCCGGGCAGCAGCGCAACGGGTAAGCCGTCTTCTTTCATAAAGGCGAGGATCGGCCCGCAGGCGTCCCTGTACCAGCCGTCTGTCAGCTCCACGTCCCGGCGCATGAGTCCGCAGGACCGAAGGCAGTAGTCCAATTGCTCGTCGACAGTTTTGATCTCTTCGGGGACTTCGACCGGCTTATCGTGGTAGTATTTCAATATTTCGTCGATTGCGCTTTTCGTAACGATCTGCGCGTTGTCGCTTTTTTCAGCAGTCCGATTTCCAAGAACGACGCCTGCAATCTTGACGAAGGAGTCCTCAAGAAGCTGCTGATCGGCATTTCTGCGTTCTTCAATCTGGTTTTCAAACCATCCCATACCGTCACCCCCTTACTCGCCTGCCACTAAATCGGCATACATGCCGTTCAGCGACATCAGCTCGTCGTGCGTGCCGCGCTCAACAGCATTACCGTGATCGAGCACGATGATCTCGTCGCAGTCACGCACGGTAGACAGACGGTGGGCGATGACAATACAGGTGATGCCCCGATCCCGGATGGCATTCACAACCTTATACTCCGTTCCTGCGTCCAGCGCGCTTGTCGCCTCGTCCAGAATGATAATCGTCGGATCCTGCGCCAGCACACGGGCGATCTCCAGCCGCTGCCGCTGCCCGCCGGAGAAGTTTTTGCCGCCGCTGATCAGCATGTGCTGATAGCCGCCGGGCAGCTGCGAAATTTCATCGTGGAGCTGTGCATCCCGCGCCGCCAGGATCATTTCAAAATCCTGAATGGAGTCGTCCCACATCTTGATGTTGTTTGCTACGGTGTCATCAAACAGGATGATGTCCTGATCCACTACCGCCAGAGAGCCGACCATGACCTCCCGCGGATAGGCGGAACGCGGCTTGCCGTCAAAGAGAATCTTGCCGCTCCAGGGCTGATATAAACCGGCAATCAGCTTGGAGATCGTGGACTTGCCGCAGCCGGAAACGCCGACAAGGGCGATCCGTTGTCCGGCCTTGACGGACAGGGAGAAATCGCTGATCAGCGGCTCATCCAGCCGGGAATAGCCAAAGGTGACGTTTTTCAGTTCGATGTCGCCGTGAAGCTTTGCCAGTTCTGTTACCTCTGTTTCGCGCTCAACAACGTTTTCGTCCACGGGGTACTCCATCACGTCCTCGACACGCTCCATCTGTGCGCGCATCTCCTGCATGGTCTGTCCTGCGCTGACCAGCGTCATGGCAGGGGAGAGGAAGGAACTCAAAAAGCCCTGAAACATCATCACTGCGCCGAGGGTGAAGCGGCCTTCCATCGTCATCCACACGCCGACTGCAAGCACGGCGTAGTTGGCGAGAGTGGAGAAAACCGTAGGGATCATGCCGAGAAGTTGATTTGTACGGGTCGCTTTGACGCTCTGCGCATTCACAGACGCCTGGTATCCTGCCCACTTCCGGAAAAACCCGTTTTCCGCGCCGCTTGCCTTGATGGTCTCAATCATGTCGAGACCTGAGACCGTCGTCGCCTCCAGCTTACCCGCGTCGCGCATCTGCACGCGGGCAATGTTCATGCGCCTTGTGGAGATGATCCGGGACATGACGGCGTTCAGCGCAAGCGTCACGATGCCGATGAGGCACAAAAGCGGGCTCTGGGTCAGCATCAGGATCAGATAGAACACCATCATAACGGAGTTCAGCAGCAGCGGCGCGAAGGTGTTTACCAGCGTGCCTGCGATGGAGGCGTTCATGGAGGCGCGGGACTGAATATCGCCCGCCAGCCGCTGCGAGAAAAACTCCATGGGCAGGTGCAGCACCTTCCACATATAGCCGGTGCTGCCGAGCACGGACATTTTGCCGTTGATTCGCAGGGAATAGATTGCCTGCACCCAGGCGACGATCAGCTGGATCGCCGCCAGTAAGAGCATTACCCAGAGGAAGGGATACAGCCAGCCGCGGCTGCTTCCGCTCAGCAGCCGATCCATAAAAATGCGGGAGGTTACCGAATTTGCAATTCCAAACAGATAAGTGATCACCGTGGTCAGTATGACGAACACCACGGCAGCGCCCGCGCCGATCAGCCGTCTGCGGGCGAATGTAAGCGTGCTGCGGCGCTTGCCGTCGGGCTGAAAGTCCTTTCCCGGAACGGGAAGGATGACAACGCCGGTAAACGCTTTATCGAATTCTTCCCAACTCAACTTGACCGTTCCTCTGGCGGGGTCGTTGATGTACACATGGCTGCCCTGAAATCCGCAGAGCACGACAAAGTGGTTCATATTCCAGTGAAGAATACAGGGGAACTGTCCCTTCTCCTTCAGCGTCTCCGGCTCCATACGGAAGGCCTTTACCGAAAAACCGTAGCGCTCGGCGGCGCGGTAGATATTCTTCGCCGTGGAGCCGTCCCGGCTTACGCCGCAATCTACGCGCACCTGCTCCAGCGGTACCCATTTGCCGTAATACGCCATCACCATGGCGAGCGCGGCAGCGCCGCACTCCAGCGTCTCCAGCTGCATCACGACGGGGACCTTGGCAACGCCGCTTGTCCGTGGGAGCTTTCCTTTGCGTTTTTCCATGCGTTCACCTGCTTTCCAGCAGGAAGCTGATGGGATGCACCGTTTCCGTCACAACGATGCCGTCGTAAGTCCCGTCCGGAAGCCCGACTTCAGCATTGCCAACGGAGCGGCCGTATTCATCCGACGAGGCGGCGGCGATCCGGTATTCCTCTCCGGAAATGCGCAGCGGCATGCCGTCCGTCAGCGTCTCCGATCCGAGCGGAACAACCACCGCTGCGTGATTCTCTACGATGATTTTGACATCCGCGGTGGTTTCCAGCGTTCCCATAATCGACCAAGCGAAGATGCCGCTCAGAAGCAGGATTACCGCGGCCAGCAGCACCCAAACCCCCGGATTTGTCACGCGCAGATAGTCGTTGAGCCTCTCCGGAGAGGAAATGCGGTCTATCGTTTTTCGCCTGAAAATTCTCTGATCGTTATCTGACATCGTGCTCCATCCTTCCGCTTTTGGCAAACGTATCTTTGATTATATTTTATCACGAAATCCTTGCTTCGGCAAGTTTTTCATGGTAAAATATAAAATATTATGTTATAATAATTAAAATATCTCAAGAATTAGGGAATGTTAAATGATATGCATTCCTGCTGACTTCTGCTGCTGAAATAAGAAGGTGAGAAATACGAAGCGGCTCTTATGGATTTTTCTTGCGCTTGGCGTTTTGCTCGGCACACTTCCTGTTATCGGCGCGGCACCAGACGGTCCGATGGGAGAAACGGACTACCTGATAAAATATAAGATCCCGCCGAATGATGAACCCTTCCACGTGGTCGGCGCAGCGGAGCTGGAACGGCTGCTGGCGGAGGAGGCGCTTCTCTGGTACGAGCCGGATGCGGAGCTTCCGCTGGAAGACCTTCTGCCGCAGGAGGCGGAAAAACCGCGGCGTTTGGCGCAGGAACACTGGGCTCTGGATATGATCGGCGCCTCTGCCGCGGCGAAGGCCGGCTGTATCGGGCAGGGCATCCGCATCGGTGTCATCGACTCCGGTGTTGCGCCGCATGCCGATCTGCTGGATAACCTTGTCGAAGGCAGAAACTACATAGACGGCGCAGCCGACCCTTCGGATACTACGGACTCCTACGGACATGGAACCAGAGTGGCAGGTCTGATTGCAGGACACAGCGAAACGTCAAGCACCGGCGCTGCTCCCGGCGCAACGATCGTTCCCCTCAAGTGCACCGACGGAAAAACAGTAAAAGTCAGCGCGATTTGCAGCGCCGTCTACGGCGGCGTGGACGACTTCGACTGTGACATTCTGAACATGAGTCTCGGACTGACAACGGACTATGAGAGCTTGCGCGAGGCAGTGGCTTATGCGCAGAAGCAGGGCGTTCTGGTAATCGCCGCTGTCGGCAACGGCGGCGGTTCGACGGTTTTCTATCCCGCGGGCTATGAGGGCGTGCTCGGCGTCGGCGCGGTGGAGCGGGACGGGTCTCTCTCCAACAACTCCAACCGCAATCACACGGTCTTTTTGACTGCACCGGGCGTCAATGTCCCGACGCTCCACCCGCTCGGCGGCTATACGACGGCGACAGGAACATCCTTTGCCGTGCCGCTGGTGTCTGCTGCGGCAGCCGTGCTGAAAAGCGCGAATGCCTCTCTTTCGCCGAACGATCTTGCAGAACTGCTCCGGGACGGCGCAGTCGATGCAGGCGTTGAAGGCAAAGATACGTCCTATGGCTGCGGGATTGTCAACGTTGCAAACAGTCTGGCATGCCTGCAGTCAGACGAGCCGCCGGCTCCGTCGGAGCCGTCAATTTTTGAGATTGTCTGCGCCTGCGGGCAGGGAGAGGAATGCCCCCTGTATCGCTTCGCGGACTTACAGCCGGGCGCGTGGTATCACGACGGCGTCCATTTCGTTCTGCACACGGGATGGATGACAGGGATCGGCGAGCTGCGCTTTGACCCTGCCGGCATTACCACACGCGGGATGCTGGTAACGGTGCTTTACCGCGCGGAAAAAATGCCGCAGACGGAAACCGAAACGATGCTGTTCTCTGACGTCTCTCCGGAGAAGTATTATACCAACGCCGTTCTCTGGGCAGCCGAGAACAAAATCGTGCAGGGCTATCCCGACGGCTCCTTTCACCCTGACGCTCCGATCACAAGGGAAGAAACGGTGACGATGCTCTGCCGGTACGCCGCCTGGAACGGCGCGGCAATCGCACCGGAAGGACAGCCGGCGGATTATCCGGATGCAGGACAGGCAGCACAATACGCGCAGGACGCTTTGCGTTGGGCAGTGCAGGCGGATATACTACGCGGCACAACCGCCCCGAATGGGCAAACGCTGCTTGCTCCGAAAGCCGGCGCAACCCGCGCGCAGCTGGCAGCCATGCTGCTGCGGCTGTGCAGATTCATACATAATCAATAAAAAGATCATTTTTTTTAGGAGGATTTCATCATGGAAAACAAGAAGTTTGAAAAGCAGGAAATGGTCGAAAACGAAGTGTTCGAACTGACGCAGGACGAGCTTGCAAAGGTCAGCGGCGGCGACGATCCCTTTTCCAATACGGACCGCGTACCCGAGCAGCCGATTGACGATGAGCTGCGCAACGACGGCTGAGGCAGCCAAGCATTCTTTGCATACGGGGGGCATATTCCCCCGTACCATCAAATGAAATTGAGGGGAAAACCATGAAAAAAGCTTTTACTCGGCTGCTTGCCGTCTTCCTCTGCACGCTGATGCTGTTCCAGAGCTCCGATGGCATCATTGCCCCCGTTTTTGCAGATCCGGCAATCGACATTCCGCTCTCTGTGCCGCAGACGCTGCAGGACGGCGGAAACTACTTCTTCATCCGCGAGGATTTCAGCATTTCCGAAAAGAGCACGGACAAGCTCTATATCCCCATTCAGAGAACCGGCGACGTCAGCGCGGCGGCGGACATCACCCTGAAGCTGGTGGACATGACCGCTCATTACGGCGTCAACTATACGGCGGATATTTACAAAGCCGAGACCGAGCCCGTTCTGGAGCTGGGCGGTGTTTCTGTTGTTGATCTGTTCCTGAACGGCGAGTACGAGGAGATTGAGCCGGACGAATTAAACGACGCGATCGGTCAGGCGGCCTATGAGGAAGGCGGCGCAGACCTCCTTTCGACCGACGGTGAGGTCATCGGGCATCTGACGGGCTTCCCCCTCGACGACGAGGGCAACCCTGTGACCGAAGAGAGCCCGCGTGCGGATACGCCGGAGGAGACCATCGCAGCAGCGACGGAGGAAGTCATTGAGGGCTCTTCCGCGCAATCCCTGCGTGCGGCGAGAAACGCCTATACCGGCACGACCTCCGACCGGCAGCAGTTGGAAGGTCCCACCGGCTTTGCAGACGCGCTGTCCGGCGCCAATCCCATGAGCGGCTTGGACGAGGCAGTGACGCCGTCCGTCGAGGATTCCTATCCCGGCAGAGACTACAATCTGCATTTTGACGCCGGCGAGGAGGCAAAATTCCTTGTTATCACGCCCCTGTATTCCGATGCTGCCGAGGGCGACAGCATCATCATGCTGCTCCTCAAGAACCTGCCGGACGGCTTTACTGCGCCGGAGGACTTCAATATGCGCACGGTCATCATTCAGGACGAGGATCCCCGCACGCCCGTGACGGTGAGCTTTGCGCAGGCGGAAATCAAGGCGGAAAACGGAACCGCCTCCATCACAGTGACTCGTGAAGGGCGCGTCAATTCCGTAGTCGGCGTGATGCTGCAGTCCGCCGACGGCACTGCGACTGCCGGCGACGACTACGGCGGCGTTGGCGCGAAGCTCTATTTCCCCATGGGCGTCACGCAGCGCACCTTGGAGCTCCCCGTGACCCACGGCGTCACGGAGAAGGATTTTAAGGTCTATATCTCGCCGCTTCCCGACGACGACGGCGTCACGATCGGCACGTCCTGCGCGCGGGTCGTTATCGCCGCTGCCGAGATCGAGGCGACGCTGATGGAGGCAAAGGACGACGACCGCCTCGGCGATCAGTGGAATCTGCAAAACTGCCTCGACGAAAAGTCGAGCCACGTCAGCTTCCGCTCCAACGGCTACGGCGTGTATATGGAGACGCCGGAGGATAAGTGCTGCGGCGAATACATTGATCTGTACCATTCCACGAGTTACGCATGGGACGGCATCAGCGTCAATTTTAAGCTCCACACATGGTATTCCATGATCCAGTTTTTGATCAAAAAGTGGGATTGGGACAAGAACTCTTGGGTCAATCTGTATGACCATAAATACGGCGACTGCTCTACCAAGGACAATCAGACCGTAGAGGTCTATTACGGAACGGAAGCATCGCCGAACTATATCAAGCTCAAGGACTGGTGCTACGAGGTGCACAACGGCTTCCGCGACAGCTACACGGATCTCACGATCTATTCCGTCCAACCCATCAAGCGCAAGTTCACCGTCCAGCTCCAGCAGGCGCAGGTCCTGCACTATGAGGGCTTGACGGACAAGCAGATTCTGGACGACTATGAGCACGTCGTTTTGGACGACAGCTTTGAGACGACCGGCACCTACTGGACGAACGGACACTTCTCCGTTTCCCGTCTGGGATCGAAGGAATGGTCCAGATTCTACCAGCTGGTCGCGGTACATCCGACCACCGGCGCGACCTACACGCTGGGAACGAACAACGGAAACTCCGGCTCCATCAGCGTCGATCTCACCGAGAGCGTCATCGACGCGCTCGCAAGACGCGGCTACATCACCTGGAAGAAGGCCTCCAACGGCTCTTATTCCGGTACCATTCAGATCCGCCCGGTCTTCAAGTATGTGAAAGACGTCACCGTGCAGGTGCTCGATACCGGCTACGGCGGCGTGGGCATCAAGAACGCGCCCGAGCTCCTGTGGGATTTCAACGCCGACGGAGCAATGAGCAAAGTGATGGGCGCCGGCTCCCGGCATAACGTCAACTGGGCGGGAGAGAAGGACGCCGAGGGCAACAGCTATTATACCTTCACTGCCACGGCAGCGGATCCTTATGTCTCCATTGATATGCCCTATGACAACGCCTCCAATCTCGTTTGGGCAGCGGTACGCGCCAAAAACCTCTGCAACGCGGACGCCATCGAGCTGTACGGAAAATTCAACAACAGCGGGCCTTACGGCTCGTCATGTGTTCACGTCGATCTTGCGCACGACACGCAATGGCATACCTATCTGATCAACGTTCCTGAGGAGAACGTGCGGACGGTCAACGCCTACAAGGACGTGACGATCACGCAGACGACCTGGAAGGGGACGGTGAACTGGCTCCGCATCGATCCGATCTGGTATGCCAACGACACGGAGAAATCCGGCGACAAGATCCAGATCGACTACGTTGCCTTCTTCCGGACGAAGGAGTCGGCAGAGATCTTCCTTTCCGAAACGGACGCCGCAAAGGTGTTTGCGCCCGGAACCCATACCTTCCACTACGGCGACAAGCTGACCTTCGTGCCGGTCAATACGCCCGAAAGCACGGCTGCCGCCCTGACGCCCGTCGGCATTGGCTACATCAGCCGTATGGGCAGCGCTTCCGGTTGGATGAGCGGCGGAATTGATTGCAGTTACTTCATCAAGAGTCCCGACCCGAATAAGGACGATTCTCCCACGTTCCTTCTGGAGGAGGATTATTACGAATTCTGGCAGGTGTTCAGCGATAAGGCGAACGCCGTGCGGCTGCGCGTGCCGGAAAGCGATCTGCAGTATCTTGACACCGGCAAGGGAATCTTCGCCGGCTTGACGCAGACCGAGACCAGCGGCGGCTATGCCTACTACACGGTGAAGCCCTCCGTGGTCACCAACGAATTTATCGAGCTGACTGCGCTGACCAAGGACAGTACGCACGTTCCGCTGTGGTCGTTGCCGAACAACAGCAAGACCTTCTCCGGCAACGTCTTCTGGTTCTACGCCGGCGTCAAGGCGAGCGACAATGTCGTCACCCTGCGCGTGGACCGCACCGAAGCGGATCACGCATACTATACCTTTGACGGCACGGCATACACCTCCACGCTGAACCTCACCACCGGTCAAAGCGCCGATGACATCATCCCGGTGAACGGCGCAGGCATCGAAATTCCGTTCGGCGGCGCGACCAGCACCATCGACGGCACCTTTACAACCTCCGCTATTTATCTCAAGAGCAGCACGTGGCTGCGCTACCTCGTCTCCTACAACGGCCAGACCGCCGTCCGCGAGGTCAAGCTCGCCGAGGCGAACGCGCCGAAGCAGGAAGCTGTCTTTAACGCACTGCAGAACGGCAAGCAGACGAAGGTGCAGGCGGTACCCATGAGCTTAGGCGGCGTGCAGGTGCAAAGCTGGGCGGTCGGCGGCGCGCGCTTCGAGAACGTGACCGTGAAGCTCGACGGCTTCAA
>Ga0310690_10009365_pt1 | contig 12279 bp, 16 predicted proteins | sample AusTroGonzalo_MG_2_FD_207661 | JGI IMG/M metagenome (GOLD analysis project Ga0310690, IMG submission 207661) | Bovine rumen microbial communities from tropical cattle in Woodstock, Queensland, Australia - Gonzalo_04 (v2) (version 2) | ecosystem: Host-associated > Mammals > Digestive system >...
GAGTCAATTTAAAAAAAGTATCTATATTTTGCTTGATTATTCTAGGCTGAGGATATTCCCCATTTTTGTAACACTCTAATGCCTGATTATATATGGAACTACTTAATTCAAATGCCCATATATTCTGTGGAAGAATTCCCAAACCTATCAATTCTTGAAAATCATTACTCGGCTCGGGGCCACATAAATAGCAAACTGTTAAGTCCTTCACATTTTTCGTTGATGTATACGTATCATGAAGATTTTCCCAACTAACTATGTAGTTTTTATCAATCAATTCAGCTTCAATCTTATTTGACGAATAATCATTTGTATATACAAAACTGTCATATACCTTCCGTACATAATCTCTGCTAACGCAAGCTGAAGCCTCTCTTTCTTTAGTTAAGCTTTTTACAGCGCTATAAATAATATTATGGCGGATTATTGCTTTTTCTGGCTGATTATATTTATAATTCTTCCTATTTTCCATGTTTTAATCCCTGTCCCTGTTAACTAATCTTCAAACTGATAGATATTTGTTTATCTATCTTCGCACATCCGCTTTAAAAGCCTTCACCTCTGCTTTAAAAAATCTTTTCTTATAACTTTCCAAGCCTTTTTAGCATTTCCCATTCCTTTTACGTTTCTAATGCCCAAACTTCCACAATGAGCTACACCATATACCTTTATCCCATCAGAGTTAGGGTAATTTGTAACGAAAGGATGACCTTCTTCAAGACATTTAGTAAATCCTTTTGTTCTCTGTCCTGTTACAGCCTCATAAGTTATTTTTCCAAGGCAAATTATTACCTTGGGATGAACCGCCATGACCAAGTCATCAAACAGCTCTTTATCCATGTCCATAAGAGCTCTCGTCATACCTCGACTTTGGCTCCCTTTGCGATATCCCAGACAATAATTTGTAAAAAAAATCCGTTTTCCGGGATTTACACTTCTAACATCGCAATCCAGTATTTCAAACAACTCTATCAAATTTCTATCAGTTGGACTGAGTTTCCCATCGCAATATACAATTTGCTCACCCGCTTGCATTTTTGTAATCCTGTCTGCTACTGCTTTATCCCACTCTGGATTACCCCAGTCTTGCCCAACCAACATGATATCTACGCCTTTATCAATATCTTTAATCTGATATCCCTGCCAGTAAGACCATAGATTAATCTGGTCACTTTTGCGCCACAGGTCGCAAGCGTAAAGTTCGACTTGGCCTTTATCTTTGCCATATGTTCCTCGTCGAGCCAGTTCATTCTGAGCTTTTTTTACTACTTCTTTATACGTCATGTACTACCTCAATAGTTCGCAAACCTTCTGAACTTGGCCCTCACTAAGTCCATTTTTCGCAGTACTATGGATTACATTATCTATCTGTCCCACCGATTCAAGTACCATGTTACTCGCCACAGGGCTCGACGCTCCAAGAATCATTGCATACCCATCTACCCACACTTTTACGCCATAATAATCAAGATAATTAGCAAGTATATACACCTGCCGTTTTACTTGCTTAATGGGATTCTTAACAATCTTAGTATAAACATTTCCGCCACGGCTCACATGGTGCTTCTTCCACTCATAATCCTCTTCAGCCCCGGTAAGCCACCCGCTATAAGACTTAACCTCTATGATGAAAACTCCGTGCTTATTAATTACAACATTATCAAGCTCAGCTTCTTTTCCATCATAACTAATCTGCACATTAGTAAAAAGAAAATCTCCCTCGCGAAGAACCGATGAAATTATTTCCGTTGCTTTATGCTCGCCGGCTCGTCCCGCAGCTTCTTGCCGCTCCTTATTTACTCTGTCACTTATCTTTTGGACAAAGAGAAATAGAAGTATGACAACTACTATCGATACAGCTATCAGTAGCAAAATTGCAATTGTGCTAAAGAGTTCGTAAATCACGAAAAATACAGCCCTCCCGACGTCTTACTTTTTCCTTGTAAACTTGCAATTTGGATACCCTGTACACCCATAGAAATCGCCATATTTGCCTTTTCGTAATGTCAACGCTTTACCGCAAAACGGGCATGTTGTTCAAAACGTACTCAGACGCATATCCTCCAAAAGAACCTATGTCCATTCCCAACGAGCCACTTCCTGTTAGTTCACCGTTTGTAAGCACGTTGCCGACGTTGTTTATAAAACGTCTGGCTTTTTTAATTGTTGGAACCATCCCTCATTTAGATTAGTATTTTATATGTGTAATCGTTCTCTCTTACAACTTGCCGTCACGCTTCTCTTGAATTAATTGATTTGAAATTTTCTCAATTATCTCTTCTTCGCTAACATCTATACCCATTTTTCTATACTCATCAAAAAGTGCTCTAATTCGAACTTGGATGTTATTTGCTATCCGCTTTTTCGCACTACGAATAGTTTCGCAACGTTTCTCAAAATCCATATAATCCTTTTCATCATACTCATTCGGATTATCATTTATCGACCTAAACGTTCTAAAAATATTAGCCATATATGGTTTCTGCCAATCTTTGACATCTGCTAAATCACGGACATTATTAAGCACAAGGAAATATTCTATAAATTGTTTCAAAATTGTGTTATCATGATAGCTTGTAATAAGCAAATTTATAAACGTATATAAATCTTTATCCCAGTCTTTTCTCTTCATATCTTTTTTCATGGTTGTTATAACCATTGATATGTAGTCTGCAGCCACAGTATCCAAATCGCTAGTGCCATAATTTTGATCTCGATTTAAAAGATTCTCTAAGTGAGTAAGCCTATCGCGAAATTCTTCTGCAGAAATATTAGGTGTTCCAAATAAATCATTAAAAACAATAGCATACCTTTCTTTTGGAATAGTTATGCCCTCTTCGTACATACTGATGTAAGAATCCAAGGTAGGACGTGATAGCCCAATTCTTTCAGCCAGTTCTTTTTGAGTAAAACCCACTTCTTTTAAGTATGCCTTTACATTTTTTCCCATTTTATAAAGCAAGGCATACAAAACTGTATGCCTTGCATCTCCTTATTTAGTTTTCTTGGATGCGCGTTGTGCTAAAGCGCTTCCGGCAGCCGTCTTTGACTTTGCACTAGTGCGTCCGTCTCTAAGTACAGCCGATGCAGCCGAAGCTGCACGTTTTGAAGTCTGCTTACTATTCTTCATAGTATCCTCCCCTCTGTATCATTACTCAACAAAAAAGGCTTGACAAAACAGACTTCCCATATCAAGATAAATACTGTCAACATATTCCCTTATTGGGATATTGGGTCTTGCTTATGCAAGGCCTTTTTTCTTGGCGACTTAATTATATATCAGGAAAGCAAAAATGTCAATTTAAAACTTCTTTACATTTTTTGTAAAATTTTACATTGTTTTGTTTTAAATCATAATCATCGCAATAATATCGTGGTATACAATTAACCGCACACCAAATAAAGTCACTATTTGCGGCAAAATATTAACGTTGAATATAATACAGTTTGCACTCCTCGTCATACTTCAAATCATAATCACCTACAAAAGAAGCCACTTCTTCAGCATCACTTTCCTTATTAGTCAAAACATATCTATTATCACAGACCATGGAATCCTGTGATGACATCTTCAGTCCTGTGTCATGGTCACCGGACATAAAATAAATATGTTTTGAATCTGGTACTGCAAACTGTAAATAATCAGTTTCAGAAATAACATTTCCTGCTCCATTCCTAAAGCAAGAGTTAGGAACAGCATACGGTGCAGGTGGCCCCATTAAGGTCATGAGAACCTTTGAAAGAGAAGTAAATGCGAAGGTTCCTTCCTTTTCACCTGATGGATTAAAAAAATATTGGGAAGACCGAAATGAGCAAAATGCACGCGATGCCAAAACACTCTTGGAGAGTATGCTTATCAAATTAAAAGCATATTACAAAGAAAAACTTGATATCTTCTATGACATAGATGATGAATACGAAAAATGGTTTTCTGAAAAGGTATTTAAGGCTTTGGGCAACAAAGTTAGTGAAGAAAACTACGGTAAAAGCAAAGCTCAGCAAATAGATCATTGGGATTTGGTCGGGTTCGATGAGCTAAAGGATATAGTAACAAACAAAAATCATTGGACTGAAGTCTTCAATAAGTCATTGGGATATTCTGAAGATAATAAGGGTGACAAAATCGTTCGAACAAAATGGCTACAAGACTTATCTGAAATCAAGAGAAAACTTAACGCAAGCAATGTTATTTCTGTTGATGATTTTGAATACATTCAGGAACTGTCTCAATGGTTACAGACGCTTTTGTAATAAGCCCAATGTATTATAAAGCAAGGTATTATTCTTCTGAATATACCTTGCTTTCTTAATACCCGACATGCACTTATTTCCTTTGCTCATTTTTCGGGATAATAGTTGCAAGCTGGGAACGGGTATCCACCTCGTTCGATTCGCTTGTTGGTGGCTACACCCCAAACCCTCAACCTACGGAGAGCTACGCTCTTCCGGCGGCGCACGATTTCATCGTGCTTGGTGTTCTTCAGTTCGTTCTTCTTTCGTCGTTTTTCCTTCTGAGCCAAGTAACGCTTCCAGATTCTGTCTTGCAATCAGCAAATCCTGCATTTCGCTTTTCATGGATTTGTACTCGGCATATTCTTTCTTCTTTTCCGCAAGAATCTGTCCGAACTCCTCGCGCAAATCTTTCATTTTAGGAAGTTTCGAATAATGGTGGTCGGAGAAAAAATCCTTCGCCGCCTTATGAAGCAGCAGCTCTTCTCTGTGATTTTCAAAAAACTTCTTGCTGTAGCCGGAACGTTTGTATGCGTCGGCGGTTTCTTTGGTCCGGGCAAAATTGGTGATGTGCTTCTTAAGTTCATCTATCTCATTTAACCGTTCTTGCTTTTTGTGAAGTGAATCGGAAAGCGAATTATAACATTTTGTTATATTATCGGTTTGGTCGATAAGCTCGGAAAGCGTGTTAATGCCGCGCTCTTTGATGAAGCAAAGTGCCGTTGCAGTCTGCTTAAGGTTGTAGCGTTTTGCCCAGCGTTCGTAATTGGCGCCTTTGTTCTTTTGGATGATTTCCTCGATGTTCAGTATCAGGTCAAAGTCCCGTCCCTCGGCCTCATCAGCCAAAGAAACTTTCTCGCCAAGTATTCTTCTTTTTAAATTCGCTTCCGAGTATTCGCGCCCCAGGGTGTCGATTCGTAAAAACCGCTCGCGTCCTTTCTTTCGAAATGACAGACACTTTCCTTTTCGGATTTCGTAATCGCGCTTCTTAAGTCCTGAAAGCAATTCATCAAAATTGTGAGGTGAAGTACTAAGAACCGCGTCAATATCGGCTTTGAGTTCCGTACGTGCGCTTGGAAAATATAACATTTTGTTATATTTTGTGTTTTCAGTCTTTTGTGTCGATTCAACAATCGACAGGCCATGCTCAACGCAAACAAGGTCGCTCACCTTCCTTAGCGCCTTCCCGGAGCGGAGGAAATTCATCCACTTTCTTTCGCCGTCTAAGGTTGTGGAATTGTAAATTATGTGATTGTGAACGTGCGCCCTGTCCACGTGAGTCGCTACGATGAATGCATGCTTCCCCTTCGTCCAGCGCATCGCCGTCTCGTAACCGATGCGGTTCGCCTCCTCCGGCGTCACCTCGCCAGGTTTGAACGCTTGGCGAATCTGATAAGCCAGCACATTCTTCTGGTGCTCATATCCGTGCCTGTGCAGATATTCCCTTTTCGCCAAAAGAAACTCTCTGTCGCAAGTCTTCGGGTCGCATTCATACGAACTCACAAGTTCGCCGCCATTCGTCTTTTCTCCGTTTTCGGCGTAGTCGGTTCTTTCTTTAAGGCACTTGGCTATGGTTTTGCCTTTGTTGTGGTGCAGGGGGATGAGTCGGGTGGTTGCCATGATTACCTCCAAAAAAGAATAACCGCCCGAAATTAAGCGGGCGGCTATTCTATAATATTTCATATAATTGACACAGAATGATTACTGCTGTTTAAACCAAATCGTTTTCGTCTTTCCTCCTGTGCGTTTTATTAATTCATCTTGTCCTATTATTTGAACTAAATTGCGAACTTGACTCTCATAGTTTTCCTTTTTGTAGTAAAAAATAGTAGTCTGAACATTGTCATTGCATATTAGCCTTTGAAGTATATCTCCATCTGTTTTTCCTAATGAATGCCCATAAATAAATAGCTTGTGTGTTATATCTTTTATGTCATCCATGCTAGGGGCTCCTGGAACATACATGCTTTTAAGAGCTAACTCTTTCTTTTTTTCTTGTGCTTTCTCCCAAGTTTCTTTGATATTATCAACCCAAAGTAAGTACTCATTTCCGGTGCATTTAGTTATTCGTTGATAATATTTTTTAAAGCCTATATGGTCAAGTTTCTCGTTCTTTTCTTCGTCAGAAAGATACTCATCTATTCCCAACACAATGTTGGTTGTATCTTTTTCGAAAGTGTTTGCCTCATTTGCAATACCATGAATATGACATATTTCAACTTTTCTTCCATATTCATGCTCTCTTTCAGATTCATACACTCTCTCATATGTGTTGGTATAATTAAAAGTAAGTACTTTATCTGGCCTTATCTCGCTTATAAATGTTTTCTTTTCTTCAATAGGATCTTTGTCCACGCACAAAGAAAGGTAGATCTCAAATGCCCTAATTAGTTTCCTTAAGTCTGTTTCCATTCTATCAAATATATCTTCATAAAATAATGGATCCATCTCTAATTCTTTTTTGAAAATGTTTTTAGCTAAAGCATTCGTTAAAGAGCGAGCCTCACCTTTATGTTTATCGCCTTCCAAAGACTGATCAGCCTCGATTTGTCGCAGTATCCTAGAAATTTCAGCTTCAAAATCTATCCATTTGCTTCCAACGAAACCGGCGCTAACCATAAAATAACTAATCCAAAAATTATCAGCAACTAAATTATAATATTCGCTAGCATAAGGATTTTCATTAAGCAAAAGACTATCAATATAACTTGCTATCGGACTATCAGAACCCGACATATAAAGTTTTCGCCTAAATAAAGATAGAGGATATAATTTCATGAAAAAGGCTGTAAAATCCAAAAAATCTTTATAATTTGTTTTTAAACCATGAGCCAAGTCGAACCCATTTCCCAATACTAAAATAGTCATACTCTCATTCTCATTTCTATAACAGTAGGAAAAGCAAATCCTCACACTTATAATATCAAAAACAAGACATCGGCTCAACATCATGGATGAAGTAAAACAAATAATACATAATCTCTCCACGGATATAAGATCAATTCTTAACTTTTAATCCATCATTCCGTAATACTATACGAAAAGAGCGCCCAAAGAATACAAGTCCTTTTCTGTACCTAGTGCAACATCTAGTTTGAAATTTTAAGCTTAAGTCTAACTTTAGTCTTATTACAGTGCCATACAAATCTCCCTCCCCACTTTAACTTCCCTCGCCGCCCCCGCAATTCCTTCCCACTCCTTCTCACTTATCAACCCAGCTTTCATATCCATGTATCCTGCAGCGAGTTGGGCGTCTTTGATTGCGCGGATTAATGAATCCGGCTTATCACGAATAGCCTGCACCCAAGACTGAACGTAAGCCTTGTGGTTCTCGATGTGCTCGGGAGTGGGTTCGGTGGCGAGGCAGGCTCCCATAAAACAGGAGCACATTTCGGCGACGAGTTCTTCGTAAGCGTATTCTTCGGAACCGAAGAAGCCACCCATCGGGCGGTTAAGGCGCGAAGGGTGGCCGGTGGAGTGGCTGAGTTCATGAAGTGCAGTGGCGTTGTAGGCGTAAGTACCGGTAAAAGAATCTGGTGTCGGCAGGTGAATGCTGTCTGTCTTCGTGGAGTAATATGCTCTGTTGCCGCCATCGTTCGTGATTGGAACATGCATGGCATCGGAAAGTTTGGGAACGAGCTCGTCGACGGATACATCGGGATTGTGGTAAGTCTCGCGGGGCGGGATGCCCTCGATTTCGCAGGCGTTGAAGACGGGCGTGTATCGAGCGGAGAGTTTGAATTCGTTCTCCTTGCGGCCGCGGGCGAGTTCGGCGGTGTATGCGTCCCAGGTGAGGGCTTTCTTTTGCTTAATGTCGTAGGGGTACCAGTATTCGACGTAGGTGGCTTCGGTGCCTTTCTTAAGGTGCCACTTTTCGCCCGGGTGGTACTTGCCGTCGGCATCGATTATCTGCACCATCGTAGCCCAGCGAGGGTCATTGTACTCGCGTAACATCGCCGTCAGGGACAGGGCAAAAGAATTACATCCTTTGTAATGTGCCTTCGTGACAGCATTCATGGGGGCGCCCCTGCCGGCGCCCTTCCATTCTTTCTTCCAGTTAAGTCCCTGTTCCTCAAGCACATGGGCGAAGCTCTCAGCGAGTGCTTCGCGGTATTCATTCTTGTTCTTCGGTCTCGTACTCATCAGCTATCTCCTCCAGTTCTTCAGGGGTAAGGGTTTCTTCGTCGATAAAGATCAGTTCTTTTCTCATCGCACCTCCCCCGCAGGCCTCTCGCCTCCCTCAACGCTCAGTTTCAATGGCTTATCCGCCCCGGGGATCTTCTCAACTTTCTCCTGAAGGATTTTTAGTATCGAAGGTTTGTCTCGCCTGGCTGACTCCTTTTCGGAGTGATCCGAGGCAACATTTTCACGGGAGCGGGAGCCGTAGTCGAAGTGGACTTCTTCGCCGCCACGTTCGTAGGAGTCGATGGCGGCTTCCTGCATTTTGTCGCGAAGGTTCTTAGACAGCGGAAAGGCATCATCTTTGTAGACGGGTTTGCCGTCGGCGCCGACCTCATTCGACTTATGGTGGGGCATGTTGAGAAATAAGCCGTTGCGACCCTGGACGATGGTGAGGTTCTTGACTACGAAGGCGTTGTCGATGGTAAGGTTTACGTTTGCTTTTACTGCGGAATCGCGGTCCGCGGTTTCGAATGCTTTAACTGAAATGTACATAAGTTTTCCTCCATAAAAATAAGGCCGCCCCACAAGGGACAGCCCGGGTTAATAGTATCTAGGATTGCAGGAAGCGGATAAAGAAAGCGTTCAGGTCCTGCATATTCGCAATCATCCATGCGGCAGCGAAGAGAATGAGGAAGCAGGCTCCCTCGATTGCGCCGCAGATTCCGACATCGAGCCAGCGCTGCTTAAAGAGCATCACCACAAGGACAATGCCTGTAATAAGCATCACCGGGCCAAAGAAATATGTCGAAATATATGTCACCGCCTTAAGAATCAGGCTCGCAAGCCAGACGATTGCAATAAGGGGAAGTGTCAGGATTTTAAACGGAAGTTTTATGAGTTTCATGTGGTCGCCTTCTTTCGATAAAAGCGCGTAACTGCGCGGGTTTGCGTTCTTGAAATCAGTATAGAAATCCGTCTGAAAGCCTGTCAAGGATGTCTCGCATCATCTTGCGAATCACATGATTGCGGCGAGGCGCTCCATTATTTCGCTTGCCATATTCCAAAGGCGTTCCTGCCGGTGCTTGAGGTCGTCGATGTCGCCTTTGTAGATGCTGCCGGTTTCGTTGGCCTTCTTGGCGTACTGGTTTAGGTTGTTGCTACAGTAGCGAAGCAGCCGCACGAGCTCGCGAACGTCGGATAGGTCCAGGTTCACCACGTAGCCGTCGATGGCCATCTTGCGCATGTAGGCGCTCAGGTTGCGGACGCCCGCCTCTTTCATGCGGCGGCGGATCTTGTCGAAGTCCGACTGCTTCAGCCTCATATGAATGTCTCTGTCGTACTGTCTCATTCTTCGTCCTCTTCATCGGGCACTTCCGCGTACTCGCTTACGTCGAGCTCATCGTCCCAGTCGTCAGGCTCGGGTGCGGGCTGGGGACGTGCCCTTTTCTTTTTCTTGATAAGCATAATCGTGATGACCAATCCCACCACTAATATCACGCCCACGGTGGCGTAGGACGAGTACTTCTGCAAGTCGGCATCAGTAAGCCGGGTCTTGCTCTTGGGCGCCTCTGTGTGGCTGTCTGAGGGCTCTGTGCCGGGATTGGCAAAAGAAACATCCTCCCTGGCCTCCAAAGCTTTTTCTTCGGCCTCCAGGGCTTCTTTTTTCTCCGCGAGGGCATCTCTTCGCTCCTCGTAGGCTTTCTCGTCTTCGTCCTCGAGGTATTTGAGGATGTCAGCCTCGTCCACCTGATTGAGGAAATGCACGGTCTCGGTGCCCTTGTCGTCGCGGTCGATGATGATGTAAAAGAAAGCACCGCTCTTGGTGGTAACCGTGATGAACTGCTTTCCGGCACCGGTTGGGGGGCCATAGTCGTCGACTAGCGTTAGGTTGCCGTCGGGAGTGAGCGGGCCCATGGGAACGGGCTCGGCGGGGTCGGTGTTTGTGGTCGAAGTCGTGTAACCGTTGCCTGCGGTCTTGTCGTCGATGTCGGGGCCGTCAGGATCTGTTTCCTCCAGTACGAGGTTTCCATCCTCATCCATCGTATAAACAATCGTTTCCGCGGTGGTCTCTGCTTTCTTGACTGTAGCTCCGTCAGGCAGTTCTTCCGCCGCAATTGGTCCGGTGCTGTCCTTCGGTGCCGCTACAGCAAAAACGGGAACGCCCATAATGAGCATTCCCGTAAGCGCAGCCGCTATTAAGACAGTCTTATTCATTTTCTTCATCGTAATCTGAGTCCTCGCTTTCTTTGTCCGCTTCCGCATTAATGGCCGCAAGCTTCTCGGCACTGTTCATGTGAACGAGGCTTTCTAAGCCCTCGGGAGACAGCCCTGCATCGCGCACTATGTCACGAATCGCAACGGCTTCTTCCTCCTTGCATTTGCGCTCAAGTTCTCGTATGCGCGCGTCCATTTCGGTGCGTTTTTCTTTGGCCTTCGTAAGTTCCTGTCTGTACTTGTTGAGTCTGCTAAAATCTGCCATATCTACCTCCATAAATAGTCTTTCTCGCCTTTGACGGCGGTTAAATAGTTTAAAAGTTCCATTGTGTCCTCGTCGAGCCCGAGAGTACCCACGGCGCTGTCCAAGCCTCGGTTGGTCGTCCTGACGGTGAGGATGCGATACTCGTAAGGGACGCGCACGTAGTAGGTGTATTCTTCGTAATACGTGTCCACGACGTTTCCGTCCTCATCAAACACCTCCACGAGCCGATACCCAATCCGCTCCTCCCTCCGATACCTCGTCTCCGTAGTTGCCTCCGCCCGATACTCATACTGTGCAGCGAAAAGCCTGTCCATCATCGGCTCCGCTATCTCGCGGGTATACGCCCCATAAAGCACCGTCAGCGTCGAAGCCAGCGTCCACGGATCATGCCCGATACTCACACTAGGCAGCCGATACTCGTCATATCCCGGAAAAAGAACCTGCGTATTATCAATCTGCACCCGTAACGTCCGCTCCCTTCCCGCGTAATACGCCTCAGCCGCATAAATATCACTATCCTCCGCAATATACGTTCCCGCTCCCGCTCCGCTGGTCATTCCGCCTAAGATTACTTCCGCCATCTGTGAAGTGGTCAGAACCATCAAAAGAATAAATAAAAGCAGAGCCCCCACCAGCATTCCCACCGGGTTCTCTGCTATCATCTTCGCCAATTTCTTACTCACTTCGCTCACAGCCGTGACCGTCGTATCTATCGCCCTCCGCGACACCTCTCCTGCATCGTACTCGCGCTCTTCTTGCCCCACTCCTCCTCCCGCCTGCGCAAGCCTCTTTCTCACCTCCTCGTAGGTTTTCTTGCGGTAGAGTTTCTTCTTCGCAGTCGCTTTCTTCTGACTGCTGTCGCTGTCAGCCATTGGTATCACCTCCTTTTGAGCAATATAAAAGCGCTTCGATTACTCGAAACGCTTTTATAGAACAAAATCATTATTTAATTACTCTACTACTTTAGCATAGATGCTTTCTTTCTGGGAATCAGAATTGCCCACTCTCTTTCGAATTTTGTATAGCAATCCTTTGTCATTATTTTTTTCATTCGATAATAAATTAGTTATCGTCAATTCATTAGGCAAGTTTTGAATAGCGGCACAGACAATATACTTACCATTTTTATTTTCGACCACTATTCCTTCTGCTATAGCTGTTTCCGCCTTTCCCATTTTCAACCCAGTTCTTTTGCTAACAACGTTCACATCGCCTACTTTATAGACAATTACTCGATCGCCTGAATTAACATTATCAACATCGTCTCCGATAGGCTTAACTCGTTTAAAAACTACATTATTGGCGTCTAATTTATGTTGTTTCAGAAAACTACTATTCAATGTTTCTCTCGCCAATTTACTGAATTCTTTAGAATTAAACTTATGTTTTGGGGCAAAATCAATATTTAATGTTCCATTTTCCAATTTACTAAAATCTATTGACACGGA
>Ga0310690_10009367_pt1 | contig 12277 bp, 8 predicted proteins | sample AusTroGonzalo_MG_2_FD_207661 | JGI IMG/M metagenome (GOLD analysis project Ga0310690, IMG submission 207661) | Bovine rumen microbial communities from tropical cattle in Woodstock, Queensland, Australia - Gonzalo_04 (v2) (version 2) | ecosystem: Host-associated > Mammals > Digestive system >...
AGCCCTTTCCATAGGTGGTAACCTGAGATTCGAAGGTATCCTCAGTACCGCCCTGAGCTATATAGTATGCTTTGGCATCATCATAGTTAGCTGTAATACCTTCAGCCTCAGCAACTGCCTGACAGAACAGTGCATATTTCAGATCATCGGTTACCTTTTCTTCTATACTTTCATCATACTGTTCCTCTGTCTGCGAATAGGACTGTGAGAGATAGTTTTCAAATGAAGTATACGGAGTATATCCATAGTATGTAGAATACATCGAATTCATGTATTCATAGTAAGAATATTCATCCGACTTATGATTACCCTTAAGCTGCTTTAAATATGCCTCAGGTTTTGAATTTAGCGTGGTATTCTCAACTACATATTTCTGAACAAAGCTTGTCAGGTTTTTCTCATAATTGGTATCCTTCAAATACTTACGATACTCTTCGGCAGTTGAAGCATACTCAGAAAGATTCTCCTGTACAAATGCATCATTGAACTCAGGCTTAACATAGATACCGTTCAGCTTGACTACAAATACCGCATCTTTGCCTGCAAGACCGGGATCATTTGTATAATCCTCAGGGAAAGTTACTTCTACATTAAACTCATCCCCGGGCTTGTGGCCTTCGATCTGCTGTTCGAAATCATCTATAAAGGACTTAGATCCGAGCTCAAGATCGGCACCTTCAGCAGTGCCGCCATCAAATTCAACACCGTCGACAGAACCCTTATAATCAATATTTACCTTGTCACCATTAGCTGCGATCAGATCTGCTGAGCTGTCAAGATATTTCTTGTTGTTCAGTAAAGTCTCAATATCTTTCTCAACACTCTCGTCAGAGTACTCTATCTCACTAAGGTCTGCAGTGATATTGTTGTAATCAGGGATGGAAACATAGTCAGCAGCCTTTATACCCTTTATCGTGCCGTTATCATCGAGCTGTGCGGAATAGTCTGTATCAACAGCTACGCTTTTTGCCTTCTTGATCTGGTCCTTTACTATCACCAGCACTACGATACCTATCACTGCCAAAATCAGCAGTGTTACTATGATTTTTGTCAGTACCGCATTTCTCTTTCTCCTGGCAAATTCTTTTTTCTTTGCCAGCTTTCTCTGTTTGCTGAGGCTTAAATCCTCATTGTTGTTTTCATCTTTCATAACGCAATTCTCTCCTTGATAGAATAAAAATCCTATCCAAGAATATACCCAAATCGTGAAGAGTTTGTGAAAAGGTTATGAAAAATTTAAGAATTATCTCTATTGACACTACAAACTCTTTCGTGTATACTGAGAACACAGTAGTTATAAACTATTTGGGCTGACGTATGTCTGGTCCACCGACAGGCGCTGGGATCCGGCGCCGTTTTTTCTGAAAGGAATATTCAAACAAAATGCCAAAAGTCTCAAATAAAATACTAAGTTGTTTTATCGATGAGACAGGTGATTTTGGAAAATTTGACTCTAAATGTCCTTACTATATGGTTTCTGTGGTTCTCCACGATCAAACAATCCCCATCAGGCCATATATAGAAATTATTTAACTATACCCTTTATCTGCTTAACCATGCCGTTTTTGGTAATCACATAGATAGTACAACTTCCACTACTCCTACCTGTTACCGTACCATCAGCACTCTTAGTAACTAACTTAGGCTTTATCTTGTTATTGAGGACAAAAATATAACCCTTAAGGAAGATAAGGTATCTGCCTTAAGGGTTTCGTTTTTAGTATATTATAAGTAGTGCGCCTTTTCTGACACTGATCTTTGAAGGTTTTCCTATATATTCGTTGCTTACTCCCAACGGGAAATTGTTTGTGAGTTCTGCGTTTTCTATCTCATATTTTAAGCCGGATATAGTGACTCCTTCGCTTTTATCAGATAAGGAGAATACAGAAATAAATCCGTTTTCTTTAGAGGGAAACTCTATCTCAGAGTCCTTTATCACTGTGAGTACTCTGTTATCATCGTACAGATATCCAATACCGCCTTTTTCCGCTATACGAGTGAGCAACTGGATATTGGCTATAGAGTGCTCTACCCTGCCGCCCATACATGCATACAAGTGAAACTCTTTATAGCCTTTTTTGAAACCTTGTGTTACCGCTTCCCATGTATCTGTTATGTCTTTTTCGGGTTTGAGTTGAATGATGTTGGGGTGGTCGGGGACATATTTTAAGGTATCAAAGTCTCCGACTACCATATGTGGAGTGATGCCGGCCTCCTGCAGGTATTTATATCCGGCGTCCGCAGCGATGATGTAATCTTCTTCATTTATGGTAAAATCGAGGCCGTAGTTAACTCCGGCCCCGACTATTATACATTTTTTCATATTACACCTCATCTTACGCCTGCTCTGTGCTGGCGTAGATTTCTTTGTATACATCACATGATTTTATAAGTTCGTCATGTGTACCCTTGCCTACCAGTTTACCATCATCGAGTACCAGTATCATATCAGCATGCTGTACTGTGGATGCACGCTGTGATACGATGAATATCGCAGGTTTCCAGGATAGTGTCCGCAGTGCTTTACGCAATGCCGCATCTGTAGCATAGTCCAATGCTGAAGAGCTGTCATCAAGTATCAGAACTGAAGGTTTTCCTACCAAGGTTCTTGCTATAGACAGACGCTGTTTCTGTCCTCCGGAGAAGTTTCTGCCTTCCTGCTCAACCTCTCTGTCAAGCTCTATACCGGTGATCTGTGCGAGGTTCATAGCCTCCTGCAGCTGTTCGTCTGTAGCAGCATCATTACCCCATTTGAGGTTTTCCCTGACAGTACCTTTAAAGAGCACCGCTTTCTGCATAACCGTACCAACCATGTCTCGGAGTGAGGCTACATCGTATTTCTTTACATCACGTCCTGCTACATATACAGTACCTTTTTCTGCATCGTAAAAACGTGGGATAAGGTTTACTATCGAGGTTTTACCTGAACCGGTACCTCCTATGATACCTGTGATAGTACCAAAAGGTGCTTCAAAGTCTATGTCTTCGAGAGCATCCTCACCGCCCTCGCTATATTTCATGTATACATGGGAGAATTTGACAGCCGGCGAAGATCCCTCGCTGCCGTTTGGGATGACAGGATCGTCCATAACTACCTGGATTTCCATACCCTCAGGTATATCCATCACTGCACTGATACGATGTCCGCAGGCAAGTCCTTTTGTAATACTGATAAAGGTGTTTGCAAGTTTCAAGAGTTCGACAAGTATCTGGGACATGTAGTTTACAAGTGCTACTACTGCTCCGGCTGTGAGTGCCTTTGATTCGACTCTTACTGCTCCGGAATATAACAGTATGATAAGAGCTACATTTATCACTATATATGTAGCAGGATTCATTATGGCGGAAATTTTTCCTGCTATCTCCTGCAACGCCCTGTGCTTTCCTGTTTCTTCTTCGAAGTTTGCTATTTCTCTTTCTTCCAGGCCAAATGCACGGATAACTCTGACACCGGTAAGATTTTCTCGTGTAAGTCCCAAAAGCTTATCCAACGCACTCTGTACCTTTTTAAATCTGGGGATGGTCATGAACAAAAGAGCAAACACGATAATAAACAGTACAGGTATGACTACTGCAAATATGATGGCTGCTTTTGCATCCACCGTGAATGCCATGATAAGTGCTCCGAATACAATGATCGGGGATCTGAGGAACAGTCTTAAGAACAGGTTTACTGCCGCCTGTGTCTGATTTACATCACTGGTCATCCTTGTGATAAGGGTGGAGCTGCCTTGTTTGTCGGTTTCTTTAAAGGACAGCTTCATGATGTGTGAAAACAGAGCATGTCTGAGTTCCGTTGCAAAACCTACCGCAGCTTTTGCAGCAAAGAACTGCGCTGTGGCTGCAAAACCAAAGCCCACAAATGCAAACGCTACAAGTATAAGTACCATCTTTATGACATGGCTCTTGTCCCCGTTTGCAAGTCCCGTATCGATCAGGGATGCGATAACCAGCGGTACGGTCAGCTCAAAGGCTGCCTCCAGGAGTTTAAAAAAAGGAGCCAGAAAGCACTCTAATCTATAATTTTTCAAAAATTTATATAGTCCTTTCATGGCTCTTACCTTTCATTTAAACTTTAGAAAATACTTCACCCAGGCCCATGTTGAGCACCAGGTTGGCTGAGGAATCATATGGTGTTGACGATTTGTTGATAAGGACAAGCTTGTTGCCCTTATAGTAGTTGATCAGTCCTGCTGCCGGATATACCACAAGTGATGTACCGCCGACTATCAGCATGTCAGCCTGACTGATATAGTAGCAGGCATTTGACCAGGTGGTATCATCCAGTCCTTCTTCGTACAGTACGACATCGGGTTTAATGAGCCCTCCGCATTCAGGACATATCGGAAGACCAAAACGACGTTTCCCGCTCTTTAGTTTTCCATCGATATTTTCTCCTGCTTTGAGTCTCTTTTCACAGTCTGCATCGATGAGTTTGATCAGGTCGTCTCCGGAGAAAAACTTACGGCATTTCATACAGAAGTTACGTGCTACAGTACCATGTACCTCAAATACCGTCTCACTGCCGGCTTTCTGATGAAGTCCGTCTATATTCTGTGTAACGATGGCTTTGAGTTTTCCCTTTTTCTCAAGCTCCGCAAGTTTTATGTGAGTGATGTTAGGCTCTATGCCGTCAAGAAGGATCTTTTTTCTGTAAAAACGGTAAAACTCCTCGGGATTTTTCATAAAGAAGGAGTGACTGATAATCTCCTCGGGAGGATAATCATATTGCTGATTGTATAATCCGTCAATACTACGGAAGTCCGGGATACCGCTCTCGGTGGATACACCGGCTCCGCCAAAGAATACTATGTTGTTACTGCCTTCGACCATCTTCAGGAATTGCTCAAGTTTTTCTTCGTTTGACATATATCCCGTTACTCCTTTCCACCTCATCAGTCGGCTCGCTTTTACTTGCAGCCGTATATCTTGTAATACTCATCGATAGCTGTCTTAATCTTGTCATCAATGATCACTTTGCCGAGTACTTCTTTGTTGTAGAGACATTCTACTACTTCTTCCATGGTTACTATGGCTTTTGCGTCAAAGCCGTATTTAGCTTTGATCTCATCAAGGGCACTCTTATCGGTCTCCAAGCCTTTTTCCATACGGTTAAGGGATACCATAAGACCTTTTATGGTTACATTACCCTGAGCCTGTATGATAGGGAAGGTTTCTTCTATGGATTTTCCGGATGTGGTAACATCCTCGATGATTACTACTCTGTCACCGTCCTTTATCTTGCTGCCAAGGAGGATACCAACATCTCCGTGATCCTTTACTTCCTTACGATTTGAGCAGTATCTGATCTCTTTTCCGTAAAGCTCGCTATACGCGATAACTGTAGCTACGCTAAGCGGGATACCCTTGTATGCAGGTCCGAAAAGAACATCAAAGTCATCTCCGAAATTGTCATGGATGGCCTTTGCATAATATTCACCGAGTTTCTTAAGCTGAGTACCTGTTACATATGCACCGGCATTCATAAAGAAGGGAGATTTTCTGCCGCTCTTCAATGTAAACTCACCAAATTTAAGTACTTCTGAGTCCACCATGAACTCTATAAATTCTTTCTTGTAGGATTCCATAATATTATTCCTTTCTTATTCGTCGTTATGAAGATTTCTGTGGAACATTCTCCAAACAAATACTGTTGCTATGGTAACTACTGCTCCGACTATCACCATTATCAGTCTCTTGGTGACATCATACTCTCCGTTTATAAAGCAGTATATTCCGTATCCGAAGAAGCCTAAGCCTGTAGCCAGGAACAGTATACAGAATGTACCTACCAGTACTGAAGCAGATATACCGAGGCAGCCTGTTTTCTGTTCTTCGTTTTCTCTCTGCTCTGCCAGGTATCTGTCTTCCTCTTCTCTGCGTCGGAGCTGCTCTGCGTAGGAAAGTTCCTCATCAGGCTTTTGCTCAACCGCATGTGTGTCTTTTCTTCCCATTTCATCCTCCTATTTCTTACACCTTATCCGCCTCCTGACGGAGGCTGGATTTCTTTTTATTTTTTCTTTGTAGCAGTTTTCTTAACTGCTTTTTTTGTTCCTGCTGATTTAGCAGCAGTCTTCTTTCCGAATTTCTTTAAATCTGCGCAGGATACTTTCTCGATCTTCTCGTAATCATATCCGGCATCGCCCTCTATCTCAACAGGCTTTACTGTAAAGTATCTGATTCCGTATGCTCCGAGTTTAAAGCTAAGGCTGAGTTTTCCTGCTTTTGCTTCAGCTATAGCGCTCTGTGCCAAAGGTCTGGAGCCCTTCTTTATAATATCTACCTGTGCGTCTGAAGGATACTTGGGCTCGCCTAGATCATGCCAGATCTTCAGAGGGTTACATACCTCTTCATCAACCAGGTCTGTAAGTACGGTGTAGCATGTCTTTCCGCCCAGGCTCTTAGCGATAGCAGTGATATCTTTACTGTCTGCTGTTTTTCCTTCTGCTGCCTTCTTTGAAGTGATCTTCTCTCCAAGCTCGATGGTGATGTCCGCATCTGCTTCTTTCCCGGACATATTCCAGATTACTCCGGCATATCCGCCTTTGCCATCGGATACGATCACGCTGGTGTCATCCCTATGGATGCATTTTGCGGCGAAACTCTTTAATCTCTTGAAGAATGCAAATGTCCAGAACGTGGGCTTGGGTATGCAGTGATGTGCTACCAGTCCGAATCCGCCGTGGAACTGTGAGAAGGGTACACCCATCTCCTCAAATACATCACCGAATGTCCAGTATGAATATGACTCATTTACATCGCCAAGTCTGGAAAGCTGCTGTGCCATATATGCAGCATTGATATTTGTGTCATGTATAGGATTGTTAGGTATGTATGATGTATTAAACTCTGTAATGTGTATCGGTAGTCCCTTGAACTCAGGATATGAATCGATGGCATCCCTGCTGGTCTTAAGATTTGCAAAGCCAAGCTCAGGATCCGAAAGTCTCTGGTATCCGTAATGTCCGTCTCTTTCCGGCATCTCTGTGGTATAGTGATGACGGGTTACAAAGTCTGGCTTTAACTTCTTTTTACGGCAGAAATCAAGGAAGGATCTGATCCAGAATTCATCTCTGATACCACATACTGCAGGTCCGCCAACCTTAAATTTCTTGCTTACTTTTTTAACTGCCTTATAGGATACTTCAAAGAGTTTGAAGTACTCTTCCATGTTGGCATCCTTCCAGAATCCGGGAAGGTTTGGCTCATTCCATACCTCGATAGGCCAGTCGTACACCTGCTCGCCGTAACGGGCTACACAGTGCTCGAGAAGCGCTGATACCATATTTGCCCAGTCCTTATACTCCTTGGGAGGTGTGGTATTTCCTTTCCAGTAAAAGATGGAGTTGTCGCCGCTTGCCATCTGCTTGGGCATGAATCCAAGCTCAAAGAACGGTGCAAGTCCCAGACTCTGGTACATATCAAGTACTCTGTCGAGATATGTATAATTGTATTCCAGTATTCTCTTTCCGTTAAATGTAAAATCATGATAGATAGCCATATCATCGGTAAACAGTCCATGGCCTCTGATATGTGAAAAGCCTATCTCTTCCTGTGTAAGCTTCAGCTCTTCGTAGTACTCTTTTGTCAGGGCTAACCCCATACGCCCTGTACCGATACAGTAATCAACCCGGTTGTTAAATGTGACCTTGTTTTTGCTGTCCGCTTTGATCTTCATACTTCTTCTCCTTTTCCTTTAAATGCTTATATTGTCATCCTGAACACAGTGAAGGATCTTAAGATTTTTCGCTTCGCTCAGAATGACACATTATATCACAATCTATTCTATCATATTCCATGTCAAATTAGAACTACAATATAGCCTTATTGTATACAATTATTGCACTATTCACCCCTTATATTCTGGTATCACATCGTTCATGATCTTTGATATACGCTTTTGTGCTGCATTTAAGCTGTCCGAGGTATAACCTCCGTTAAGCTTCTTGTTTGTCGGCACTACTACATTGTTATGTCCGTCCTTGGTACAGCACTTGCAAGGTATGTATGAGACATCTGACATTTTTACAGCGAGTTTGTTTTTTGAAATTGTCTTTTTCAGTTCCACTCTGAGTATTATGGTATCGTTATTTATGTCCCTGCCCATACTGGAACAGAAGTTGCCCATCGAAAACATGCAGAGGACTTTTTTGCCGCTCTCGGTCTTTATGTATTTACAGCTCTGCAGGCAATGCGGATGTGAACCTATGATAAGGTCGGCTCCTGCTTCTGCGAGGAATTTGGAATCCTCTGTCTGTGCCGAGTTCAAGGTTTCGGTATTTTCTATACCCCAATGACAATACACTACTACAAAATCAGCACCTTTTTCTTTTGCGTCGTTTATGTCCTTCTGTACCACTTCCCTATCAAACTGGTGGAACATGATAGCTGTCTCGGATGCATTCAGTTTACCGCGCTGATTGATGATATGTGTATATGAAAGTACTGCAACATCAATACCGTTTACATCAAATATAGAAAACCGTTCACCCTGCTTTTCCACATTTTTTGTGTAATAATGGGTACCTACATTTGCAAATCCATACTCGTCAAGATGTGTCTTTGTCTCTGTGATGCCCTGAGCTCCCCAATCGCAGGTATGATTGTTTGCTGTGACAAGCATGTCAAAGCCTGCTTTGCGTAATGCATCAAGATATACTAATGGACCATTACACTGTGGCTGTCCGTTTGCAGCATTGACCTGGTTCTTAGTTATAGGATTGGATTCCGAGAGGAGTGTCTCAAGATTTCCACAGACAAAGTCGGCCGTTTTAAACTGTTCTGCTACGTACTTGTATGAAGGCCAGAAATCGTACCCGCCCTTTACTTCTGATGCATACTGCTGTCCCTTTAGACACATCAGATCTCCGGTAAACATGCAGACCGCTGTACATCCGAGCTCCTGCTCCATAGTATCATGGGCGTTTCCGGCGAGTCTCATGATGTCCCTGCCGATATGACTGAACTCCATCTGTGCGTTGTTGTAACTTACAGTGTATGCGGAATATTTGATATTTCTTGATATTTTCTTGAAGAGCAGTTCAATGTTTTCGTCCGTTCTGCGCCATATGCCATCCTTGTCACGGGTGTAACGGCCCTGCGGGATGGTCTCTTTTTCGCTTTCTGCTGCATGTGTTATGGCGTATTCCGTTTTATGGCTTAGTCCGTATGTTAAATTTACCGTGATCAGAGTGATCATAAAGCAGATTGCTGCTTTCCGGATAATACCCCTGTTTATAGCCCTTACTATTCTTGTTTTATGCCCCATTGTTTCTCCTGAGTATATCCCATCTACTATCAAATATGATACGGATTGCTCCGTTTCAACGAAACTATCGCAATCCTACAAACACCCTGTATCTTAATATATCAAAATTTTTTAAAAATTGCAAATGGCAAAAAAATAGCCCCATAGCGTTTCCGCTTTGGGGCATAAAAAGTGATATTTGATTAACGCTTGCATAACGCCAAGCCCCGTAAATAGGCATTACTATTTAACTTTGGGTGCTGTACGGGTGCTACGCAACAAGCCTTACCATGTCTCATCTTCTTCCATTTCGCTAAGTTCTTCTATGTATCTCTCCATTGCCTTCTCAAGTTTTGCCTTATATTCCTGCTTATAGCCGAAAGCAACCTTTGCGATGACTAATGATACACCCATCCAACGAAAAGGATAGAGCGGAAGTAAAAGTAAGTTACTCGGATTGTCTAACACGGAAGCCATCGCAAAAGAAATCTCTCTTGACGGAATCGTATTAAACACGAACGAGATCAAGAAGATAAAAGGTGGCAAATAGAGGCTTAATCCAGCATAAATAGCTAAAAGGACTACAGCCGTCTCCTTCGACTCTCCGAGTCCGGTTCCCTTTGATGTTACATATATGATGACGATAGTTAATATGGTCAGAAGTGCCGTCAGATCAAGGAACAACGAATTTTCCTTAAATGATCTCTCAAGCACTATTTCATTCATTGAAAATATGAATGTCGGTAATAGCACACTGGTCACCTGTAAGCGCTATATACACTTTCTCCGGACAATCCTGTATTATTGAAATGCTGTCAATCCTGACACCCAGATTTTCGGTCTGAAGGAATACCCGATCACTCTCTCTTCGGATCTGCACGTTACAATCCAATCCCTGCTTATTCTTTTCTCTCCAAGTGTCCCATCCCTCAAAGGCTTCTGTCAGTTCAATATTTACTGTATTCTCAACCTTTTCTTCAGATTTCCAGCTTTCACCGTTCATCTTAAGCAGAAGATATTCATGGTAGTTCTCCCCGTCAACCTGTCCGTCTGATGATGTAAAGATGCAAAAATACGGACAATGCCATACAAGACGCGCCGTTGGATAACTCATTTCGTGGAACGATAACTTCATATTCTCACCGATAAGCATCCCTTTTGTCGTTGCAAGTCTTGGTCCATCAGACTGGATATTGGGAATATCTCCCGTCGGACAATCCTTAATAAAACTGATCTCCTCGGCAATGCGCGGAACGGCATCCCAGTCCGTAACTTCTTCATCAACGTTAACTTTAATATTGTGAACCTCGAGGTGTTCACCTGTGATGGAAATATATGCGTAACGCGAAGTACAGGGAAGTGCAAGGATCACTTCAAACTTTTCCTTTTCATTCGAGATCCAAAGCTGTATGTGGTCGCGGTTTCTGACCGCTTCGATCATATACCTTTGTCCATCCTGCGTATCATACAGCGAAGGATACTCCATATCCGTATCTTTGTTGCCGAATCTGACTTCACTCTTTCTTACATTGCATTCCTTAACTTTCCCATCAAGCCTTATTTGTGCATACTCGTAATAGAGTAGATATTTATTATCTTCTTCTCCCGGATGAACATGAGCATCCAGCGCATCAAAAATTATGATCGTCGGAATACTTTCGTTCTTATCCGTTCCGCCGTCAGGCTGACTGCAAAGCCTTATCCTGGTCTTTCTTCTTGAAATACCTATACCGCCCGAACAGTCATGATATATGCTTTCACAACGCAGTACATCTGTATTAACCGCTTCCGATCCCGATATACTTTCCTTCATCTTGTATTCAATGTCCTGATCGATCATATGTATCATGATCCTTGCATATTCGGGATCAAACTGGGATCCGCTTCCCTTAACAAGCTCCTCCCTGACAATATGCTGGGGGATTGCCTCACGATAGCTTCGGTTTGAAGTCATGGCATCATAAGCATCCGCAACGGCAATGATTCTTGCTATCTCAGGAATATTCCTACCTTTTTTCCCTTCGGGATACCCTTTTCCGTCATACTTTTCATGATGATATCTCGCTCCTATGCTAAGCCATGGTGACTCATGTATGCTTGACAATATGTTTCCACCGACCACAGGATGTTCTTTGATCTGCTTAAATTCTTCATCAGACAGACGTGACGTTTTTTGAAGTATCTCCAGGGGAACTCCGATTTTTCCAACATCGTGTAAAAGTGCAGCAAAATACACCTTTTCACACTCTTCATCCGTTTTTCCGGCAGCCCTTGCGATTTTCTCTGAATACCCGGCAACACGTCGCGAATGACCGTTTGTATACTTATCCTTTGCATCAATTGCTCCAGCCAAAGCATCTGCCGTCTGCTCAAACAGAACATGCTGCTGCTTTCTTCTGCGCTCGGATTCCTCGAGTTCATCAACCTTTTGTGAGTGTTTATAATACTGATAACCGCCTATCGTAAGCACTACGAGGAAAAATGCAGATATCGCGACAACATACCTTAAAAAAGTATGATTATAATCATTAACCCCGATCATTGATATATCTACGCCAACATAAGCGACACAGTTTCCTGTTGAATCAAAAACCGGCTCATATTTTGTAAGAAGCCATCCAAAGCTGTCATTACTTTCTTTTATATCAATCTGTCCGCCTGCAAGCAGCGTAGGAATATCATCATAAAAGCTTTCATCAAACTCTATAATGTCGCCTATGACATCTGTAGATACTTCCGGCAATTCATCATATTTTGCCAAGTCAGTTTCCGTAGTTTCAAGGTCAAATATGACATGACATCCATCCTGCCTGATTTGATACACATACAGATACTGAATATACGGAGTGTTATCGCAAATGCTTTGAAGTGTATTGGCAGTTTTTATGTACTCTTCATCTCCTCCGTTCTCAAGCCATTGATTAATTCGATCAGCATCTATCACATCAGCAGCCAGTCTTGCCGACTTGCTAATAATCTCTTCCCGATATTCACGGGTGGCCTTATTAAACAAATATGAGCTTACGATTA